>ERZ761607.3886-NODE-3886-length-13858-cov-512.071216_pt1 | contig 13858 bp, 14 predicted proteins | sample MGYA00511164_ERZ761607 | MGnify/ENA primary metagenome ERZ761607 (study PRJEB28899, sample SAMN02445080) | bioreactor sludge metagenome | biome: EBPR sludge | place: Australia: Brisbane, Thorneside Wastewater Treatment Plant | collected 2011-06-22 ...
GCGAATGGGCCGCCGAGAACCCGCCCGATGATCCCGAGGCAGCCAGGCTCGCGAGAGCCGTCGCCGACGGCCTGCAACGCATCAGACTCAGGTTTGCGGCGGTGTCCTGAACTCGGGGGGGTACCGGCAGCCGAACCCGTCCTGACGCCATCGGAAACTGCCACCGCAACAACCCGCACAGCACGTGGCTCATCACGGCCTCTTCTTCCCGGCCAGCGTCTCGCGAACGTACTGCCCGGGCTGCTCGCCGGTCAGCCCGTCCACGACGCGCCCCGCGGCGTTGCCCACCTCCTCGACCACCGCCGCACCCTTGCCGACCGGTGACACCGGCTTCAGCTTCCCAAAGCCCACAGCCGCCGCCTCCTCCCGATGCGCCTCGGCCGAACCCTGCTGCCGGTCCCGCACCGCCTGTGCATTCGTCGAGAACTCCCGCATCGCCGTGTGCATCACCTGGTCACCCGGGCGCCCCTGCGGCGAAACACCGCTGCGCCCCGCCCTCCCCTCCACCTCGCCCAGATAGCCGCCCGCCGCGCTCCCGACCGCAGCCGCGCCGGGCACCCCGCTGCGATCAGCCGCATGCCTTGTCCGCACCGCCTCGGCCCCCTGAACGCCACCGGCCAGTTCGCCGAGCATCCGGTCGTAATTGCCCGCGGTGTACTCGTCGAGGTACGGCCGCAAGCGATACGGGTCACCGAGAATCCCCTGCATCCGCTCGTAATGGAAATCGAGCTTCGGCAGCAGGAAATCCTGGATGAAATGATCCTGCAACTGCAGGTTGGCGCCGAGCTGGCCGCTGCGCGACTGCTCCCACATCTGCCGATGCGCTTCGCTCTCCTGCAGCGACGCACTGAACGCTTCGCGGGATTGCCGGGCGCGGTCGAACGAGGCCCGGGTTCCCTCGCTGCCCGCCGTGCGGGCCTCGTCGCTGCTCCGATGGCCCCGCTCCCAGCCATTGTCGATCACCGTGCCCACCTTCCTGCCAAAACCCGACTCGCTGGCCGCCTGCGCCATCTCTTCGACCGAGCGGGCGGCGTCGGCGGAGTTGCGCAGCTTCGCCGACATCTCGACCCCGCCGCGCAGGCCGGCGAGCTCGAGGAGTTTCGGCGTGCTCATGCCCATCGACGCGCCGATCATCAGCTCCATCGCCACCTTCTCGCTGACGCCGATGCGCTTCGCCCACTGGTCGACCTGGCGCAGCGCGTCGCTCGCCTCGTGACTTCGGCTCGAACCCATGCCGTGCCGGTAGCCGGTACTGTCGCTGCTGCCCTGGCTGTGGCTGCGCTCGAAGCCGGCTTCCTGCCGCAACGTCGCCAGCGCACTCTCGGCGTACTCGGCCGAGCGCTGCCGGGTCGCCTGTTCCGATCGCTCGTAGTGCGCCTTGGCGGCCGCGCCCAGCGAATCGTTGAGCGCGAGGTTGGCGCGCAGCGCGCTGCTCGCCTGCCGCACGACAAAGCCACCGCCGGAGAAATGGCTGTAGTCGAAGCCGCCGCGCGCCTGATGGTTGGTCATGCCCTGGCGCAGGCTCGGATTGAGATCGACCGCCAGGCCCTTCAGCGTGTCGTGGCTCGCATTGTTGAGCGAGGCGTTGCCCATCTGCAGATTGCCCTGGGCCAAGCCACTGGCGATCCTCTCCGGGTCCCGCGGTGGCGCCACCAGGCCCGCGACCGCCTGCAGGCCGACCTCGCCACCGCGGACGATGGCGGCGGCGATCGCCGGGATCGAGATCACCAGCATGCCGGCGATCGCCTGATCGCTGACGATCGCGGTCTGCAGGAAACCCATCTGCTCGATCGACAGCCCGTTGCCGGCGCTGCCGCTGGTGTACTGGCTCCGCGAGACCATCGTGATGATGAAGTTCATCACCGCATAGAGCGGTGCCCAGAGCTGGATCCAGAAGAGGCTCGCGGCGTAGGCGCGGATGACCGCGCCGGCCTGATGGCCGCTGATCACCACGAAGAGCAGGAACACCGGAAAGATCGCGTACTGCACCATCTCGATCGCGTTGCGCACCTTCGGCATCGTCGATTCGGCGATCCGCGCCATCAGCTTGTACGAGTCGCTGGTCGAACGCAGCGACTGCGCCATGCCGAGATTGGTCTGCGCGCTGGCCGCGTCGCCGATCTGGGCCGGCAGCAGGTACTGCGCGTCGATCATGAAGTTGGCGACGATCGCCTGCTTGACCGCGTCCTGCGCCGCTGCCGAGACGCCGAGCAGGTAGTTGGTCGAGGTCGCCAGCGCCCCGGCGATGGCGATTCCGGCATCGGCCTGCGTCATGCGCGGGTACAGGCGCGACCCCATGAGGCGCACCTGCCGGCCCGCTTCGGCGGCGATCTGGCGGCTCAGTCGCTGGTAGGCCGCCTGGCAGCCGAGGGTTTCGAGCTGCGACGGGTCGGCCGGATCGCGCAGGGTGACCAGCCGCGCCGGGTTCGTCCGGCCGTCGAGCTGCGCCCAGATGTCGTTGACTTCGAGGAGATCCTCCTTGACCCGGATGTAGCCCGTCGCCAGATCCGGCGCGACGCACTCGCGATAGAACTCGAGCAGGTTGCTGGTCAGCACCGGACTGCCGCTCTTCACCGCCAGGCGCTCGGCGAGCACCCGGTGGCCGAACAGGGTGCCGTTCCTGCGGAACCTGACGTCGTCGGGCAGCGCGAAGACCGTCTCGAAAGCGCCGGTCAGCCAGTCGCCGACCTTGCTCATCGCGTGCGCGAAGGCGCCCAGCCCGATCGGCACGTTCGCCACCGCACGCGGCGCCTCGTTGCCGGTGCGATCGACGATCAGCACCGTCACCTTCGGCACCAGCAGCAGCGCCTGGAAGATCGCCAGGAAGAAGAGCCACTTCCACATGCCGTCGAGGCGCTCGCGGCCGGTGAGCGTCGCGATGACGACCACCACGATGCCGACGATCGCCATCGTGCGCAGCAGGCCGAGATAGTCGCCGCTGCCCATCAGCGAGGCGACGGCGTTGAACATCGCCTCCAGTTCGGCGACGTTCCAGTAGGCATAGACTTCGTACATGTCGCTGGCTGGTCGCTGGCTCGTCGCTGGGGTTCCGCCGGGTGTGCCCTAGCGGTTGAAGACCATCATCGACTGGAAGAGGTTGGTCGGCAGGCCGGCGTTGAGGCTCTGGTGCAGGAGCTGCAGCGAACGCGAGAGTTCGGCGACCTGCATGCCCTTCTGGTACTCGGCGCGCAGCATGTCGCGCGCCTCCTGCTCGATCTCGTTCAGCCGGGCGAGGATCTGCCCGGCGGCCGCCACTGCGTCCTGGCCGTTCCGGCCGGTCTCGTTCTGCAGCGCGTGGCGCAGCGTCTTCGCGAGGTTGGTGAAGTAGGCGTGGGCGATATCCACCGCGATCAGCTGCGCGTAGTCTTCGGCGATCCGGTCGCCGCCCGGAATGCTGCTCGACACCGCGAGCATCTTCCAGACCGGCAGCGACGAAGCGCCGATCAGCGCGGTATCGAGATTCGTCTGCCCGGCCGCATCGCGCTGGATGATCCTGTCGCGCATCGCGGCGATGCGGGTGCGCACCTGGCGGGCGAACGGGGTCACCGAGAAGGCGCTGTCGGAGAAAGTCGGACTCAGGCATTCGGCCGGATCGCTGCCGCACTTCAGTCCCGGCAGCTGCACCGTCGCCGTGCCGCCATCGCCGACGAACTGCCGGAAGGTCAGCTTGCCGCCGGGCAGATAGGTCCAGCGCGCCTGCTCGTCGCCGTGCTCGCCGGGTGGCGTGACGAGGATCGTGCCGGTCAGGCTCATCAGCAGTTCCTTCGTCTCGTCGCTCACCCCGGCAACCCGCGACAGCGCCCGCCAGACGATGTTGCCGGGCTCGAACAGCTCGCGGTAGCCCGCCGACGCGCTGCCCGCCGCGCTGCGGATGCTGCGCGCCGTACTGCGGTTCTTCTTCCACTCGTCCCAGGACTCGAAGACGTCGCCGAAGAGGTTGAGATTCGCGCCGGCGGTCTTGCCTTCCTTCTCCTGCGTCCGGTCGGTCAGCAGGCTGCCGGCGGCGGAAACGATGCCTTCGGCCGCCTGGCAGGAATTGACGTTTAGCTGATTCATCTTCGCCACCTGGTCCTGCAGGTACTTCAGCAGGTCGCAGAGGTCGGGCGACATCGAACAGAGCGCCAGGTTGAACGCGGCGCCGATCGCGTTGTTGCCGATGTTGCGCAGCAGCGCGACGAACTGCTGCTTGTTGATGAACGAGAAGGAGCCGGCGAAGAGGTCGATGCCGCCGCAACCGGCGCGGAACGACGGCGGCGTGATGCTCGCCAGCGGGTAGTTGCGCACCGGGGTGCGCAGGTAGAGGCTGCCGCCGGTATAGAAATTCATCGTCTGGCCGCGGTAGGCGTCGGCGCCGCTGACGTTGCCGTAGGCGCCGATGTCGTTGAACCAGTCCTGCATCGACTGCGAGACGTTGGCCAGCGACGAAGCGCTCGCGGTCGCGAGGGCCAGCGTGATGGCGAGGATCCGTGCGCGTGCAGGATTCATGTTGGGCTCAATACGGTTCGCCCGGACGCGTCTGCGTCAGGAGGTAGATCCGCTCGACGATTTCCTGCGCCGAGAGGACGCCCGAGCCGATCGGCAGCAGCCGGCGATCGTGGATGTTGCCGAGCACCAGCAGTGGCACGCTGCGCAGCCCCAGCCTCGCGGCCATGCCATTGTCGCGCGCCGGTCGCGGAAACTCCGGCAGCCCGCCGCCGTCGAGCGAGACCGGGAAGACCGTCAGGCCCAGCTGTTCGGACAGCCACTTGAGGGTCGGCGCCAGGCGGTGGCAGTACGGACAGTCGGAGCGGAAGAAGAAGAACAGCCCCCAGTCGCGGCCGAGGCCGGCCAGCGCCGCACGCTCCCGGCCCGCCTGCTGCGCGTCGCGGACCTGGATCGCCGCGTTGTTCACCGGGTTGCGCAACTGGTAGTTGAGTTCCGGGTGCGCCCAGAGGACGCGCCGCCAGACATCCGAGAACAGCGCCGCGCGATCCATCAGCGCCTCCTGGGCGGCGATGTAGCGCCGGAGATTCGCCGGCGTCGGCTGGACGATGGCGAGCGCGCGCTTGCGCTCGAGGTCTTCGCGCAGCGCTTTCAGCGCCGCGACGGCCTCGTCTTCCTCGCTGGCCGGCGGCTTCTCGGCCGCCGGGTCCGGCGGCGTCTCCGATGGCCGGTCGCAATACCACTGGAAGCGATCCTCGTCGCAGACCCAGACCGACGGATACTCGAGCCGGCCGGTCGCCAACGCGGCCGGGGCGAGGCAGGAGAGGACGATCACGAGCAGGATCCACATCACTCACTTCACTTCGTTGCCGGATGCGACGACGGCCCGACGAGCTCGGCGACCCGTGCCGTCAGGTCCGGAATCGCGACAGCCGACGACGCCTTGACCAGCGCGGCCGAATTGAGCAGCGCGCAGCGGCACTCCTGCGCGACCTGGTCGAGCGCGGCATCGAGCTGCACGCCGAAGGTCTTCGCTTCCTCGAACAGTCTCGCCTGCTCGTCCACCGTCATCCCCGGCTGGACCCGCTGCCCCAGCGCCTGCTGCTGCCGGGCGACGAGGCTGCCGATGTCGACGCGGGCGAGACGTGGAATCTCGAGTGACCGAACGTGCAGCCACGCAACCGCCAGAGCGGCGCCGGCCAGCAGCGTCGTCAGCACGGTCCGCGCCGTGATCCGCAGCGGGCTCATCGCTCGTCGTCCTCAGGCCTGACCGCGTTCGGCCAGCAGCTGCTCGATCGCTTCGGCAACCGGGAGCCCTTGCTCGCGCAGGCGCTTGATCGCCTGGAAATCCTCGGCGCGGGTCGAGTAGACCAGCATCGAGAACGGATCGAGCAGCAGGCGCCCGAGCCCCGAGCCGACCGGCGAATGGAGGTAGATCTCGGAGAAATGGCCGTGCTCGGTACTGACCGAGGCGAGCTGGCGCTTCAGCCATTCGTCGAGGACGAGTTTCCCTTCCTTGCCCAGCCGCTCGATGTTCTCCGGCTTCTGGCGCAGCAGGAAGAGCCAGTCGGCGTTGTCGATCGCGGCGCGGGTGGCCTCGTTGCGGTAGTAGTCGTCGACCGACTGGGTGATGGTGCCGAAGGCGCCGCCATACTTGCGCGCCCGGCGATAGCCGGCCTCGATGAACTGGCCGCTCGCCCCGCGGCCCATCAGGTCCCAGCTCTCGTCGATGATCACCAGCTTGCGACGCGAGCGATCGCGGTACATCTCCTGCGTGATGCGGTACATGATCAGCTGCATCACCACCGACTGCAGGTCCTTTCTCGCCTTCAGCTCCTCGAGTTCGAGGACGACGAGATCGCGGTCGAACTCGATGTTCGCCGGACCCTCGAAGTAGCTCGCATAGACCCCGTGGCGGGTGTAGGGCTCGAGCGCGGTGGCGAGGCGACTGAGGTCGCGTTCGTACTCGCCTTCACTCGACAGCCGGCCGGTCTGCAGCAGTTCGTAGATGTCGGTGATCGTCGCCGAGCGGCCGCGCGCATCCCAGACGCGCTTGATCGCCGAGCCGAGCGCCGTGTAGGCGTAGTTGTCGAGCGGTTCGCGCGGGCTCGCCATCTGCGCGAGCAGCGGCAGGACCATCTCCATGTCGGCGTGGATGTCGATGATCATCGAGAACGGGTTGAGGCACAGCGTGTTCCGTTGCTCGTCCGAGCACTCGATGAACTCGCCGTCGAGCAGCTCGCAGAGGTTCTTGTACGAGCGCCCGACGTCGAGGATCCAGACCTTGGCGCCGGCGCCGAGGTAGCGATAGGTCAGCTCGTTCACGAACACCGACTTGCCCGACCCCGACAGCGCCGCCACCGCAAAGTTGAAGTTGCCGCCCGTGTTGTCGAAGAGGTCGAAGCCGAGGATCTGCCCACGGCGGCCGAAGAGGGTCATTACCGGCGTCGGCGTGCCCTTCCACTCGGCGATCAGCGGCGACATCATCACCGCGTTGTCGGCGGTCTTGGTGCTGATCCGACCGAACTGGCGCAGGTCGGCCTGCAGGGCCGGCGTCAGGGTCATCGGCAGGGCCGCCGCGAGCGCCTGGTGCTGCAGATAGAAATCGCGGGTGAGGTCGAAGCCGCGGGCGCGCCAGACCGCGCGCACGGCATGCTCGCAGCGCGGCGCGTCGTCGACCCGCGACAGCAGGCAGACCTGATGGACCATGCCGACGACCGTGCGGCCGCTGTCGAAGGTCTTCAGGACCATGTCCCAGTCGCGCTTGCGCTCCTGCAGGTCGGGCTGGAAATGCGCCATGTACGAACCGGCACTCTGCGTCGCACGCGTCGCCTTCATCTGCGCCCGGGCACGCGCCGACTCGTAGTCGAGGGCGATCGCCCCCATGGTGATGAGGAAGGCGCAGGGCATCGACAGGGCGAGCTGGTAGGGGTCGCCGATCAGCGTGTTCATCCCCGCGAGGCGGAAGTAGCGCGGATACTGCCGCACCGAGAAGAGCTGCAGCACCGATTCGTCGCCGCCGGCTTCCCGAAAGCGGATGTCGGCGTCGCCGAGGCGTGCGGCGATCTCGCGATGTGCCAGCTGGTCGCGCAGCGGGCGGGCCTCGTTCCACGCGACCGGGCGCCGGCCACGGCCGCTGAACAGCGCCGAGTGGTCGAAGAAGTCGCCGGCGAAGGCCAGGAGGTCGTCCGGCGTCCAGTCGTGACCCGGCAGGTGCGCGGACTGCAGGGTCGCATGCACGCTCTCCCGCAGACGCAGCGCGGCATCGACGTCGGCCGGCAGCTCGGGGTCGAGCGGCAGCGTGATCGAGATCACCAGGCGATAGTCGCGCAGCAGGTAGGTCTGGTGGCTGAAAAGCGACTGCCCGGTCCCCTTGAGGTAGTGATCGATCCGCCGCCGCGCCAGCGTGCGGAAGATGTTGGGGTAACGGCGCTCGTCGAAGCCCTCGCTCGCCGCCGGAGCCGGACCCGGCAGCAGGTTGGCCTGCGCGCGCAGCAGCGGCAGGATGTTCGGGCTGCCGTAGAGGCTGACCTGGATGCCGGTGCCGGGCGGGCAGGAGACGAAGAGGCTGGCGAGGACCTTCTCCATTTCCTCGCTGGCGCCCGTTTGCGGCTGGGCCTCGATGCAGAAGCCGATGGCGCGCGATGCCCGCTCGCCGAAGCCGCCCTGGTCAAGCGCGAAGAGTCGCGCGTCCTCGATCCAGGCGAGGTACGGCAGGATCCCGGTGAGCCGCGGCAGGCGGGTGATCTCGCGCAGCAGTCGCCGCGGAAGACGATCGGCGGCGGCCGATCGCTCCGGCAGGAACGCCGAGCGGAAGCGATCCGACAGGCTCACGGTTCGCCCTCGACAGAGGGCGGCAGCAGATCGCGGCCTGGCAACGGCGGCGGCGGTTGCGCGCCGGGGGCCGGCGTTCCCCGCTCCATGCGCAGCGCCGGACGCTCGCCCGATTGGGGCAGCGCCGGGACGAAGGCGGCGGGCGGCCGCACGGGACGATAGCCCTCCCCCGCCTGCCGGCGCGCGTGCTCGACCTGCCAGCGACCGGGATCGACGACCAGATAGAGGTACGACTGGTCGTGCAGCACCTCGTCGTCGTCCTCCCACGGCGCGAGCCAGACGCGCCGGACCTGCTGCGCGCTGCGCACCGGGTCGCCGGAGCGGGGCAGCGCCCGCACCGGCGCGGCGCGGCGCGCGTTCGTCGCCGTGTCGGCCGGGCGCGCCTGACCCGGCAGGTGGTTCTGCAGCGCGTTGGCGTAGACCCCCGAGAGCGAGGCACAGGTGATGCCGTCGGGCGCCTGGCACGAGAACCGGCCGGGACCATCGAGGCCGGACATCGTGCTGGCGCAGCCGGCCAGGGTGAGCAGCAGTGAACCGCAGAGCGCGGCCCGCTTCATGGCCGGCGCTCCGCCAGCCACTGCTCGATGCGCTCGCTCGTCGCCGCACCGGGCAGCAGGCGCCCGTCGGCGGAGAGCAGCGTCGGCGTGCCCTGGATGCCGAGGCGCTGCGCGAGCGCGATGTTGCGCTCGATCGGGTGCGCGCACGAGCGCTTCGGCGGCGCCTGGCCGGTCTGCATCAGCTCGGCCCAGGCGCGCGCGCGGTCGGCGGCGCACCACACCGCCACGGCCTTGTCGCGGGCCTGCGGATGCAGGCTCTCGAGCGGATAGGCGAAGGTGTAGACGGTGAGGTTGTCCACCTTCGCGAGTTCCTCTTCGAGCCGGCGGCAGTACGGACAGTCGGGATCGGAGAAGACCGCGAGCACGCGTTCGCCCGCGCCGCGAATCGTCCGGATCGCATCCGACAATGGCAGTTCGGCGAAGGCGACACGTTGCTCTGCCTGCAGGCGCTCGGCGGTCAGGTCGCGCTGTGTCTGCAGGTCGAAGAGATGGCCGAAGACGAAGTAGCGGCCGGTCGCGTCGGTGTAGGCTGGATTGCGGCCGATCATCACTTCGTACAGGCCGGGAATCTCCGAGGGCTGGACGCGCTCGATCGGCGTCGCCGGGTAGCGTTCCTGCAGGCGTTGCGCGAGGGCGGTGCGCGCTTCATCGGCCTGTGCGGCGACGGACAGGGTCAGCGCCAGCAGGCTCAACGGCGCCAGTCGAGGGTGGTACGGCATGGCTCACTCCTTGTAGGGTTCGAGGGGCTTCTTCTGCACTTCGCGGCCGCGCCGCCAGATGTCGGTGTAGCTGTCCGCGTCGCCGGCGGACTCGCCGTCGAGCGAGAAGCCCTTGGTGAACACCACCTCGACGGTGCGGCCGGCATCGATCTCGATGATCGGGAACATCTTCTCGGCGAGCGTGATGTAGTACTGCGAGAGCCGGTCGAGGGCCTTGCCGACTCCGGTCCCGAGTCCGGCCTGGAGCTGTTTGCCCGGCTCGATCGTGCCGACCGATCCGAGGGGGTTCGTCGACACCGTCGTCGCGCCTTGCTGGAAGGCCTGTCCGATGCCGGCGCCGATCCCGGCCAGCAGCGCGTTGGCCAGGACCTGTCCCTGCTTGCTGACCAGCCGCCCGCGCATGCCGGCCTTGCCGTCCTCGCCGACGACATAGCCCTTGACCGGAGCGTCGATCGCGCGGCCGTCGTGGCGCACGCAGGAGAGCGATTCGAGGCGGATGTAGGCCCGCTCGGCGCTGATGTCGCCGTAGCTCGCTCCAAGCGCGAAGCACTCGCGGATCCGGAAGCGGTAGCGGTTCGGCAGGAAGGCGTTGTCCTGCACGCGCATCAGCACCGGATGGGGATTGCTCTGCGCCTGGCCGCCGGTGGGCGCATCCAGTCCGCCGAGCAGCGCCGCCCGAAAGAACGAGCCCGAGGGGACGTAGCTGCGGGCATCCGGCTTGTCGGCGCCCTTCCCGGCGAGCGGTGCGCCGGCTTTGGCGTCACTGACTTCGAACGCGGCAATGCCCGGTGTGCGGGGCGTGGCAGGCACACCCGCCGGCGGGCTGGCGAGGCCCGCGTTCGCCGGGGGCATGGGCAGCGGCGGCAGGGCCGGCGCCCGCGCGTCGGGCGCCGCTGGCACCGGCGGCGGCAGCGGGGGCATCTGCGGCAACGACGGGGCCGGCGGGGCCACGCCGTTCGCTGCCGCCGGTTTCCGGTCCAGGCTGTCGACCTGCTGGCGCAGCCCGTGGATCATCGCTTCCATCTGGCGCATCTGCTCGCTCGACTGGCTCATCCAGATGTCGCGCGGATCGGCCTGCGCGCCCGGGGGGTTGATCGGCAGCGGCTGGGGGCGTGCGGTCGGCGCGCCCGTGCCGGGCGCCGGCTGGTCCCAGAGTCCTGCACCGCCGAAGACGAGCAGCGTGAAGGCACAGACGCCGATGCCAAGCATCAGGTACTGCCGATGCTTTGGCGACAGCCGGGCGATCGCCCCGGACATCCGGCTCCCGGGCGACTCAGGCATCGGGTGCCTCCAGGACGACCATCACCTGCGTCGCCTCGCCCGGCTCGAGTTCAAGCGAATCGAGCATCACCGCGAGCACGCCGCGCTGGTGGAACTCGCGCTCGTCGAGCACCATCCGGGTCGCCGAGACGTTGGTGAGCTGGTACTTCTCGCCGCGCAGCGCACCGTCGAGGATCCGCAGCAGGACGAAGCGGCTCTCGTTCCACAGCGGGACGATCTCGAGCCGCTCGCTGGCGCTCATGTCTTCCGGCGTGGTGTCACGGGCAAGCGCCAGCAGCACCCGGCGGATGGCGGCATGGCGCGGGTCGTCGGCGACCAGCGCCCGGCCCGCTGCAGCCGGCCGGGGGCGCTCGCGCAGCACCAGCGTTTCGGCCGGGACGTCGGCGACCTGCAGCAGCAGCTTCCAGTGCCGGCCGGCGTCGTCGGCGACGAAGACGGTCAGCCGCGGCTGGTCGGTCGTCGGCTTGAGGTAGGCGATGCCGGTCTCGCGATCGGCGCTGACGGCGAACTCGCCCTCGACCCCGTGGATGCGGCGAATCCTGCGCCCGTCGACGCGGATCAGGTTGGGCTCGGTGCGCGAGACGGTGGCGGCCAGCCCGTCATCGGGGTGGCCTTCGACGAACTGCGCGGCAACCCCCGGCGAAGCAAGGCTAGCGAGCAGCAGCGCCTGCGCCAAACGGGTCCTGGTCGCTGGTTTCACGAAACTCGGATACATGCAGTCTCCCATTGAGGTAGCGGAAACCGACGAGCCAGGTGGTCTGCTTCTCGGCGGCCTTCTTGTCGCCGACCCAGGTCATCAGCACCCCCGAGAGCGCGACCTGCATGGTCGCTTCGTTGGGCAGCACGGCCTGGGCGGAGAACTGGGTCGAGGCGTTGTTCTTGCGGATGAAATCGCTGCGCGCGCCGAACTCGGCCTGCAGGCGGCCGTACTCGGCCGGTGCGGCGTACTTCAGGAAGAGGTGCTTCTGGTAGTCGGCGACCTGCGGCGTGATGTTGAGCGCGAGCCCAGCGTACCAGTAGGCCATCTCCTGCAGGTAGTCGGCCGACACCTTGCGGCCACTGACCCAGAAGGTCTTGTGGACTTCCGGCGGGATGATGACGGTGCGCTCCGACCCGGCGACGCTGAGCAGCGCGGCCGCGTTGGCCAGCAGCGCCAGGGCGAGACCGCCGACGGCGAGGCGCATGAAGGTGATCTCGGCGCGCTGGTTGTCCCGCTCGGCGGTGAAGATCCGGAGCTGCATGGCTCAGCCGAGGAAGAAGCGGTGATGTGAGGCCGGCGTCGCCCGGACGCGCACGATGAGCCCGCTCGGCAGCCACCAGTAGAGGGCGTGCAGGGCGAACTTGGGGTGCTTGCCGGTCTTCAGCCGGCCGTACTGCCAGGCGAGCAGCGCGCCGCAGAGCATGCCGGCGAACAGGCTGCCGGCGACGACGCCGGTGCCGAGGACGAGGAGGAAGACGATGGCCTGGTCGAAGTCCCACCACAGGAAGCGTTCCTGCGCTTCGAGCGACTTCGGGATGTAACCGGTCTCGTCCATGGCCTGGGCTTCAGATCGTCGCGGTCAGGATGCCGGTGGAGATGGTCGGCGCGTACTGCAGGAAGACGGCGAAGGCGACTCCGGAGAGGATCGGCATCGGATTGAGCCGCGCCAGCGAGAAGAGCGCGCCCAGCCCGATCGCGGCGACCGCGGCGGCCTTGCCGAAGTAGCCCTGCACCATGCCGGTGAGCCAGTTGTAGAGGCTCTGGAACTCGGTGCCGGTGGTTCCGGCCAGCGCCGCGGTGGCGCTGGTGAAGAGGACGAGCGCCAGTGCGCCCGTGATCCAGTTACGACTGCGGTGCATGACGGCTCCCGTGGAGATCGATGAAGGACTTGATGAGCCATCCGAGGCCGAGGCCGAGCGAGATGCCTCCGAGATGGGCTTCGAAGCCGCCTTCGATGGGCGACCCGGGCGCCAGGATGCCGATGGCGACGAATCCGCCGGCGACGACGACATCGCGGACGAAGCTGGGGGAATGCGGCAGGTTCATTTCAGTGGGCTCCGAGGTGGTCGGGGATGGCGTCCCGCCGGCCGGCGAGACGGACTTCGACGCGCCGGTTGCTCGCGCGCGCTGCTTCGGTCGGTGCCGGGTCGAGGTAGCAACAGCGGCCCTTGGCACGTACCGTGATTTCCGCTTCGACTCCCCGGCGGAGCAACCAGGAACGGACGTACTCGGCGCGCTGCCGGGCGAGGCGGTCGTTGGGCGCCTTGCCGCCGACGTCGTCGGTTCGGCCCGTCAGTTCGATGCGCTGGTACTGGGGAGCGATCGTCGTTAGGCGCTCGAGGCGCTGCTGGCCAGCGGTGGCCGGGCGGCTGCTGGCGAACAGGAAGCGGATGATCGCGGCCGGCGGATCGTCCTCGGTCGCCCGGGGAATGGCGGCCTGCGGCATCTCCGGGAGCGCGGAACGTGCCTCCGGGCGTGGCGGGAGCACGTCGACGAGCGCCAGTGTCTTGCGCGTCGGCGCCGGGCAGTCGTTGCCGCCGCAGATCCGGAACTGGCGGTCGATCCAGCCGATGTCCGGCGATGCCGCGGCACTTCGGGTGGGCAGGGGCGTGCCGGCACAGGCGGCCAGCAGCATGATGGGCAGCAGCAGGCCGGGCCAGGTGGTCAGGAGCGCCATGCTTCGATCCTGGCGGCGATCTTGCGGGCGTAGGCCGCGCGCTTCTGCGGGCTACGCGCGTTGTAGGCGCCGACCGCCTCCCAGCCGTAACCCAGGCGCCGGATGTTCTGCGCGAGAATCCACGCGCCGACATGCGTGTTGGTGCACGCGTCGAAGAGCTGTTCCCGGTGGATGCCGTGCGACGACAGGGTGGCCAGCCAGCGGCTGTTGATCTGCATGTGGCCGAGGTCTTCGGAGCCGTCGCGATTGCGGTTGCGTGCGCCGGGGTTGAAGCCGGACTCGACGGCCGAGATGGCCTTGAGGAGTGAAGGAGCGATGCCGTAGCGCAGGCCGGCCTGGTCGAAGCACGCGGCCTGCGCGGAGAGGGCCACGAGCGAAAGGAGGGTGA
>ERZ761607.3887-NODE-3887-length-13858-cov-7.021372_pt1 | contig 13858 bp, 10 predicted proteins | sample MGYA00511164_ERZ761607 | MGnify/ENA primary metagenome ERZ761607 (study PRJEB28899, sample SAMN02445080) | bioreactor sludge metagenome | biome: EBPR sludge | place: Australia: Brisbane, Thorneside Wastewater Treatment Plant | collected 2011-06-22 ...
CGGCGGCAATCCCGATTCGTCCCTTCTTCGGCAGCGCTCGCCAGAAACGCCACATGGACGGATGCTGCCGCTCTTCCTGTGTTGGCGCGGAAAAGGTGCGCGTGGACATGTAGCGCGGGTCCATCCACTCGTAGAGGGTATTGATGGTGTCACCCTTGCCCGAGCCATCGACGCCGCTGATCAGGATGATGACCGGAAAGGTACCGTTCTCACGCAACTTCTCCTGTGCCTCGAGCAGCGCCGCGCGCAGCTTGGGCACCTCGACCTTGAACGTTTCCTTGTCGATCTTGTGTCCCAGTATTGCCGATTCGAACATTGTCAGTATCCTCCTTCAAGTCACCGAAAAAAGACTCGATTGGCGCCAGGTCAGCCAACCGTCCCTCCTCAAGTCCAGCACGCCCCCGAAGCGGGAACAACCGGAATACCGTCATGCCGGTCCGGGCACGGCGCTGTCCCCACCCAAAGACATCACCCGCCGATCGCTTGACGCTCCTGCCCAGGATCTGCATGGAGTCCTCCAGCCGGCGTACTCCGGCTGCCTGCGGGGCGGCAGGATTTCAGATTATAAGAGACGCGCGGTCGATCACGGCTCAATCCAGAGATCGAACTGGCCTCAAAGGTTCTTGAAGAGGACTTTCGACCGACGCTGATAGTTGTACATGTCTCGTTTCCGCGCCGGCAGATCGTCGACCGAAGCAAGCTTGAAGCCGCGTTCGACGAACCAGTGTTCGGTGCGGGTGGTCAGCACGAAAAGCTTCTTCACACCGGCCTTCTTGGCGCGGCGCTCGACACGCTTCATCAACTGCTCCCCGTAACCGCCTTCGCGGTGCTCGGCACTGACCGCCAGACAGGCCAGTTCGGCGTAATCGTCCGAATGGCGATAGAAGGCAGCGCAACCGACAATGATGCCATCGTGCTCGATGATGGAAAAATGGTCGATCTCGCGTTCAAGGAGTTCGCGCGGCCGATGGACGAGAACGCCTTCAGCCTCCAGCGGCGTGATCAGCGCGATCAGCGCGCCGATGTCGTCCGGCTTAGCCTCGCGGATGTGCTCGAGCGACTCGCGCGTGACCACCGTGCCGACGCCGTCATGGGTAAACAACTCGCGCAGCAAAGACCCATCCTGTTCGAAACCGATCAGGTGCACCCGCCCGACACCGGCGCGACTGGCCCTGAGAACGCACGGCAGACAACGCCGCATGTCAACTGACAGCCAGTTGCCGCCCTGCTTGACGATGTCGGCGACCCCGTCGGCAGTCATCTCCTCGATCAGGCCGCCGGCCGGACTGGTCACCCCCGGGCTGTCGGTCAGGAAGACGAGCTTGTCGGCCCCGATCGCCACCGCCACGGCCTCGGCCGCCTCCTCCATCTGCAGGTTAAAGATCTCGCCGGTCGGCGACGGTCCCTCGCAATTGAGCAGCACGATGTTGCCGAGGCTCAATTGGGCGTTGATGCCCTCGGCATCGACCTTGCGCACCTTGCCGGCGTAATGCATGTCGATCCCGTCGAGGACGCCGATCGGCTGCCCGGTGATGAAATTGCCGCCAATGACCCGGATGCGGCTGTTGGCCATCGGCGTGTTGGGCAGTCCCTGCGACAATAGCGCCTCGATCTCCAGGTAGACGCTGCCGACGGCATCGAGCACGCACTCCAGGGTTTTCGCATCGGTAACGCGATAGCCCCGATGATATTTCGACTCGAGATTCTTCTCGCGCAGTTCTTCCTCGATCTGCGGCCGCGCGCCATGCACCAGAACCAGCCTGATGCCGAGGCTGACGAGCAGATTGACGTCATAGGCCAGCGTCTTGGCCGAATCGCTCGCCACCGCCTTGCCGCCGAAGGCGACAACGAAGGTCCTGCCGCGAAAGGCGTTGATGTAAGGCGTGACCGCCCGGAACCAGGAAACGAAATGCTCGTCGTAGGCGGTTTCGCTCATCGCTGCTGCTACTTCTTGTTGTGGTTGCGTTTCAATGCCTGCTCGACACTCTCGCAGACCGTCTGCAACACCTTGACGCGCGCAAAATTCTTGTCGTTGGCCTCGACCAGAGTCCATGGCGCCAGCCCGGTCGAGGTGCGGTCGACCATGTCGCAGACGGCGGTGACGTAGTCGTCCCACTTTTCGCGATTGCGCCAATCCTCGTCAGTGATCTTGAAGCGCTTGAAGTCCATTGCCTGGCGCTCCTCGAAGCGGCGCAACTGCTCGTCGGCGCTGATTTGCAGCCAGAACTTGACGACCACCACGCCGGCATCGGCCAGTTGGTGTTCGAAATCGTTGATCTCGGCGTAGGCCCGCAGCCAGTCGGCTTCGGTGCAGAATCCCTCGACGCGCTCGACGAGGACGCGCCCGTACCACGAACGGTCGAAGATCGCGACCCGGCCGGTGCGCGGCAGGTGCCGCCAGAAGCGCCAGAGATAGGGCTGCACGCGCTCTTCGGAAGTTGGCGCGGCAATCGGGATGATCTGGTACTGGCGGGCGTCGATTGCCGAAACCATGCGGCGGATGGCGCCACCTTTCCCGGCTGCGTCGGAGCCCTCGAAGACCACCACCAGCGAGCGCTTTTCGAGAAAGCGCGGGTCGCGCATCAGTTCGAAGAACCGCCCCTGATACTTGGCGAGTTCGCGCTCGTAATCCCTCTTGAGCAGGTGCTTGCCGAGATCGAGTTCGGTCAGGACATTCTTCTGGTCGATCGCATGCAGGATCGGCGGCGCCACCGGCACGTGTTGGCGACCCTGCTGCTGGAGGCGGCGCTGCAGCGCATCGAGGACGATGCGCCCGACAGTCAGCGAACGGTATTCGTCATTGGTGCCTTCGACAATTATCCAGGGCGCGTGTGCCGTATTGGTCACGCGCAGCACATGCCCCGCCACCTGCTGTAGCTTGTCGTAGGTCTTGAGCCGCTCGTAGCTGTCCTTGGTCACCCGCCAAGCCGTGCGTGGGTTCTTCTCGAGCGCCTTCAGCCGCTGCTTCTGGCCGTCTTTCGACAGATGAAACCAGAGCTTCAACACCAGCGCGCCCTCATTGACCAGCATCGCCTCGAAGCGGTTGATGTCGTCGAGGCGCTCGTCCATGTCGGCGTTCGTCATGGTGCCCACGATGCTGTCGGCGATAGGCTGCGAGTACCAAGAACCGGCGAAGATGCCGATCTTGCCCTGTGGCGGCAACGCCCGCCAGTAGCGCCACATGTAGGGGCGTGAACGCTCCTCGTCGCTCGGCGCCGAGAAGGCCAGCGTCGAGATGTGCCGAGGGTCCATCCATGAATAGAGCAGGTTGATGGTTTCACCCTTGCCGCTGCCGTCCACCCCGCTGATCAGGACGACGACCGGGAATTCCTTCTTTTCCAGCATGTCGTACTGGGCGTCGAGCAGCGCTGCGCGCAACTTGGGGACCTCCCTCTTGAAGGTCTCCTTGTCGATGACATGCCCCAACTCCGCTGATTCGAACATCGCCTACCCTCCCCTGAAGTCGCCCCACAGGGCCTGCATCGCGGCCAGTGCGGCAAGGCCCGCGGTTTCGGTGCGCAGGGTTCGCGGACCCATGCGCACCAGCTGAAAGCCGACCTGACGCGCGGCCACGATTTCCTGCGGGTCGAGCCCGCCCTCGGCGCCGATCAGCAGTTCCACACTCTTCGTCGGCGGCAGATCGACGAGCGACTGTTCGGCATCGGGCGCCAGCATCAGGCGCAGCGCCCCGACGGGCGGCCGTGCCAGCCAGCTCTCCAACTTCTCCAGGGGCGCAACCTGCGGCACCTGATTGCGCCCGCATTGCTCGCAGGCCGCAGCCGCCACCCCCTGCCAGTGTGCCACCCGGCGGGCCGCCCGCTCTCCCGTGAGGCGCGTGACGCTGCGCCGGCTGTCGACGGGGATGATGTGCGTCACCCCCAGTTCCACCGCCTTCTGCACCGTGTAATCCATCTTTTCGCCGGACTGCACGGCCTGCACCAGCGTCACCATCAGCCCCGACTCGCGCTCCACGTCCCGCCATGCGCCCAGCGCAGCGACCACGCGATCCTTTTCGATGCGCTCGATGCGCGCCTCGTACTCGCCGGCACGACCGTCGAAAAGCACGACCGGCGCCCCCGGCGGGAGTCGCAGGACACGCACCGCGTGGCGCGCCACCGGCTCCGGCAGATCGATGTAGGCGCCCGGGGCGAGCACTTCCCGGCAGTAGAAGCGCGGCTGATTCATGGGATGGTATTATCGGCCAATTAGAACATCGGGGGAAACACATGGTTGCCTTGAACCCGCCCACCTGCGACTTCGGCCTTCCGGCGCCTCCGTTCGACCTGCCGGGCACCGACGGCCGGCGCCATACGCTGACCGACTGCCGGGGACCGAACGGTCTGCTGGTGATGTTCATCTGCAACCACTGTCCCTTCGTCAAGGCGGTCATCGAACGCATCGTGCGCGATTGCCGGGAACTGGCTGCCCTAGGCGTCGGCAGCGTGGCGATCATGAGCAACGATGCCACCGCCTATCCGGAAGACTCGTTCGCCAACATGGCGCAACTGGCCAAGCAACTGGACTTTCCCTTTCCCTACCTGCATGACGAATCGCAGGCGGTGGCGCGCGCCTACGGCGCCGTGTGCACACCCGATTTCTTCGGTTACAACAGCCGGCTCGAACTCCAGTATCGCGGCCGCCTCGACGCTTCGGGGCGCAACCCGAACCCTCCGGACGCACCGCGCGAACTCTTCGTGGCGATGCGCCGGATTGCCGACACCGGGCACGGTCCCGAGGTGCAGACACCGTCGATCGGCTGCTCGATCAAATGGCGCGAGGCCTGACGCCGAGCCGCGCCACGCCCGCATTGTGGCGGTCGGCCACCCGCCAGCCCGGATGAACTACCGCGCCGGTTTGCCCCGCGCGCGCGCTTCCAGGCGGTCGAGCGCATATCCCGCCATCAGGCCGGCCAAGCGGTTGCCGAGGCGGATGGCGAAATAGACGCCGTCGACGATATGCAGGTGCGCCTCCTCGATGGCGCGCAGGGGCACCGCGATCGGCGTCACCAGCGCCAGCACTGCATAAGGCTTGCGCGTCATTACCCGCTGCACTTCGCTAATGCGCGCGGCCGCCGCGTCAACCGCTTCTTCGACAAGTTCCTTGGCGCCACGGATCTGGCGCACGGTTTCGAGTTCCATGCATACTCCTTTCAGGTGCTCGCGCACCAGGTTCTGATCTGGCCATAAACTGCTTCGTCGTGCGCCAGATCCATATGTCCCAGGCCCGGAAACAAGCGCACATTGTCACCGGCCCGCGGCGGGTGCACCAGGCCATCGCCGAAAAGCCTCGCGGCAAGGTGCTCGGGGTCTTCGGTCACGGTGCCGGCAATCAGGTAGTGCTGCGCGCTCGCCAGCCACGGCACGGCATCGCTGAAGTCAGCGGCCTGCACCGTCGTCCCGTCGCGCAGATCCTTGACCCCCTGGCTGCGCCGCCCGGCGACGTCGCCAACGAGCGCGGCGACCGGATGCGGCACCGCCCGCAGTACCGAAGTCATCAGGTGCGCAACCTTCTCCAGCATCGCACCTTCGTGCGGCGTGCCGAGGTAGAAAGCCCGGCTGACCAGGCGCACCCATGGCGCGTCGCGCTCGGCACCGTAATGGCAGGCGCCCCGGATCACCAGTCCGCCCATGCTGTGACCGACCAGGATGATCTCGTCGACCGGCTCCGGACAGGCAAGCAGCAGTTCCTCAAGCAGCATGTCCAGCGACTTGCCGCTGTATGGAATCGACAAGCCGGTGTTGTCACCCAGGAAAAGCGGGGTGTATCCAAGGTCGTCACGCAGTGCGCTGCCGTAGGAACGTGCGGGGTCGTCGGGATAATTCCAGAAACCCTCATGACAACACAAATCATCGAGCAGCACGCAGAGCTTGCCCGTCGGTACGCCCCACTCGGCGCGCAAGCTGTCCGCAGTCGAAGTCAGGCGTTTGCCGCGCCCGTAAAACGCCATGTCGATCGCCAGTCCCCTAACGCGATCGGTCAGGCAGTCGCCAATGCAGCCATTGAGGATGCTGGTCGCCGTCGCGCCCCACGCCGGAAATCCAGAAGATTTTCCCCGACTATCGACCATCCGCCTGACTCCAGTACCGGAAAGCGACCGACAGCTTCAAGCGTACGCCCGAACCGGCGGCTTGAACAGTGGCAATCGCGCCGGACCAACGCCGGCGCACGGCTTTGTGCTCGATCGCGGCGGATGCCTGTCCACGACCCCGACGGCGGCAATCGGTTCGCCCCAATTGCCGGCCGGACTATCGGCAATCCGGCATTTTGAACGATAATTCAACTATTCTCTGGCGCTTTCCCCTAAGCTGCCAAGCGTGCGACGGACCACCCAGATTGGACTTGCGACATGAGCTCAAACGCCTCCCAGCAGACGCAACTTTTTGCCCCCATCACCAGCGTCATCCGGGCCTTGGCGATGGATGCGGTGCAGCAGGCGAACTCCGGACACCCGGGGGCGCCCATGGGCATGGCCGAGATCGCCGAGGTTCTCTGGCGTCGGCATCTGCGCCACAACCCGGCCAACCCGCAGTGGGCGGACCGCGACCGCTTCGTGCTGTCGAACGGCCACGGCTCGATGCTGCTCTATGCCCTCCTCCACCTGACAGGCTACGATCTGACGATCGACGACCTGAAGAACTTCCGCCAGCTCCACTCGAAGACCGCCGGGCACCCGGAATACGGCGTCACCGTCGGCGTCGAAACCACCACCGGCCCGCTCGGCCAGGGCATCGCCAATGCGGTCGGCATGGCGCTCGCCGAGAAGGTGCTGGCCGCCGAGTTCAACCGGCCCGGCCACGAGATCGTCGATCACCACACCTACGCATTTCTCGGCGACGGCTGCCTGATGGAAGGAGTGTCGCACGAGGCCTGCTCGCTCGCCGGCACGCTCGGGTTGGGCAAGCTGATCGCCTTCTGGGACGACAATGGCATTTCCATCGACGGCCACGTCGAGGGCTGGTTCACCGACAACACGCCAAAGCGTTTCAAGGCGTACGGCTGGCACGTCATCGACGAAGTGGACGGCCATGACGCCGAAGCCATCGAGCTGGCCATACTCGCGGCCAAGTCGGTCACTGACAAACCCAGCCTGATCTGCTGCAAGACCACCATCGGCTGCGGCTCGCCGAACAAGCAGGGTTCGCACGACTGCCACGGTGCGCCGCTGGGCAGGGACGAAGTTGCTGCCGCCCGCGAGCACATCGGCTGGCCGCACGCCCCGTTCGAGATCCCGTCCGACGTGTATGCCGCCTGGAACGGCAAGGCGCGCGGCGCTTTCTTCGAAGAGAACTGGAGCAACCGCTTCAAAGCGTACCAGGCGGCCTTTCCCGCCGAAGCCGCCGAATTCGCGCGCCGCATCATGAGGCGGGAGCTGCCTGCCGCCTGGGACGCGACCAAGGCGTCCTATGTTGCCGCCTGCCGCGCCAAGGCCGAGAACATCGCCACCCGGAAGGCATCGCAGAACGCCATCGCCGCCTTTGCGCCGGCCCTGCCGGAATTGTTCGGCGGCTCGGCCGACCTGGCCGGCTCCAACCTGACCCTGGTCAAGGGCAGCAAGGGCGTCACCCGCAGCGAAGGCGGCAATTACTGCTACTACGGCGTCCGTGAATTCGGCATGACGGCCATCGCCAACGGCATCGCGCTGCATGGCGGCCTGGTTCCCTACACGGCGACCTTCCTCGTCTTCTCGGACTACGCGCGCAACGGCATCCGCATGGCGGCGCTGATGAAGCAGCGCCAGATCATGGTCTATACGCATGATTCGATCGGCCTCGGCGAGGATGGCCCGACGCACCAGCCGGTCGAACACATCCCGAGCCTGCGCATCATCCCGAATCTCGATGTCTGGCGCCCGGCCGACGCAACCGAAACGGCGATTGCCTGGGCTGCCGCGGTCGACCGGACAGACGGGCCGACATTGCTCGCCCTGTCGCGCCAGAACCTGCCGACGGTCACCGGGAACGTCGCCGACGCCGACATCGCGCGCGGCGGCTACGTGCTCTCCGACTGCACCGGCGCAGCACAGGTCACCCTCATCGCCACCGGCTCCGAGATCAAGCTCGCGCTCGACGCGCAGGCGGCGCTGGCCGGCGAGGGCATCGCCACCCGCGTCGTGTCGATGCCGTGCACCAATGTCTTCGACCGCCAGAGCGCTGACTACCGGGCGGCCGTCCTCGGCAGCTGCCGCAAGCGCATCGCCATCGAGGCGGCGCATCCGGATTTCTGGCGCAAGTATGTCGGCCTGGACGGCGCTATTATCGGCGTCGACCGCTTCGGCGAGTCCGCCCCGGCCGGCCAGCTATTCGACGAGTTCGGCTTCAGCATTGCCAACGTCATGGCAACTGCCCGGGCGCTCGTGTCCTGACTTCTGGCGGTCGTTTCGCGACCGGCGCTTGCGTATTCGGCGAATTTCCCGACGGCCGGATCCTGCCGGCCATTGCCGTGCCAGGCGGGCGTGCGGCAAAATAGGCCCGCGGAACAGCTCGACCGCGGCATTGCTGCGGTCGACGAACCGGAACAGGCAGAAATCTAACAATCAACAGAGAAACCAAACATATCACGCCATACCAAAATCGTCGCCACGCTGGGCCCCGCTTCATCGTCAACCGAGGTGCTCGAACGCCTGGTGCTCGCGGGAATCGATGTCGTCCGCCTGAATTTCTCGCACGGCACCGCGGCGGACCATCTGGAGCGCGCCACCAGCGTCCGCGAAATCGCCGCCCGCCTCGGACGCACGGTCGGCATTCTTGGCGACCTGCAGGGGCCGAAGATTCGCGTCGGCAAGTTCGAGAATGGCAAGATTCTGCTGGTCGCCGGCGCGCCCTTCATCCTCGACGCCAAGTGCGCCATGGGCAACGAGGAGCGGGTCGGGCTCGATTACATCGATCTCCCGAAAGACGTCAGGGTCGGCGACATCCTGCTGCTCGATGACGGCCGCCTGAAGCTCGAGGTCACCGGGGTGCGCGGTCCCGAAATCCACACCAGGATACTGGTCGGCGGCGAGCTTTCGAACAACAAGGGAATCAATCGCCAGGGTGGCGGCCTGAGCGCTCCGGCGCTGACCGCCAAGGACATGGAAGACATCAAGACCGCCGCGCTGATCCGCGTCGATTTCGTTGCCGTCTCCTTCCCGAAAAGCTCCGGCGACATGTACATGGCGCGCCAGTTGCTGCGCGCCGCCGGCTGCCAGGCGATGCTGATCGCCAAGGTCGAACGTGTCGAGGCGATCACCAATCTGGCCGAAATCCTCGACGCCTCCGACGGCATCATGGTGGCCCGGGGCGATCTCGCCGTCGAAGTCGGCGACGCCGCCGTTCCCGCCCTGCAGAAGCGAATGATCCGCATGGCGCGCGACCGGAACAAGCTGACCATCACCGCCACGCAGATGATGGAATCGATGATCGTCTCGCCGGTACCGACCCGCGCCGAGGTTTCCGATGTCGCCAATGCCGTCCTCGACGGCACCGATGCGGTGATGCTGTCTGCCGAGACCGCAAGTGGCCAGTACCCGGTCGAGACCGTCGAATCAATGGCGAGCATCTGCATCGAGGCCGAACGCTCCGCCGAGGTGACGCTGGACAGCCAATTCCTCGACCGGGTGTTTACCCGCATCGACCAGTCGATCGCCATGGCGGCGATCTGGACTGCCCATCACCTCGAAGTCAAAGCCATCGCCTCGCTCACCCAGTCCGGGTCGACGGCGCTCTGGATGAGCCGGCTCAATTGCGGCGTTCCGATCTACGCCCTGACGCCCGATGCCGAAACCAGCAGCCGCATCGTGCTCTACCGCGCGGTCTATCCGCTGCTGATGGACCAGGAGCACGGTGACCGCGACCAGCTTCTGGCCGAAGCCGAAAGGCTGCTCATCGAGCGCGGCGTCGTCGTCAAGGGCGACCTCATCGTCCTCACCATCGGCGAGCCGATCGGCAGCGCCGGCGGGACCAACACGCTGAAGATCGTCCGCGTCGGCGAGCACAAACCGCCGGTCGGTTGACCGTCCCGGGCGCCGCCGCGCCGGCGGCGAAGCCTGAGCTGAACTTTTCGCCCGCCCGCGCGGTCCCTTGGTCACCAGCCCGCTTCGCCGAAACCAAGGATCACCGCATGACCGCTCTCGCCGCCATCCGCCGCCCGCTGTCGCCCGACACCGGCGACTACTACGCCCTGCCGGCGCTGGCCGGCGCCGGCTTTCCCGACCCCGGCCGCCTGCCGGTTTCGCTGCGTGTCGTCCTCGAAAGCCTGCTACGCCATGTCGACGGGATCACGGTGACCGAGGCGCACGTCCGCGAACTCGCGGGCTGGCAGCCGAACGCTCCGCGCCGCGAGGAAATCCCCTTCGTCGTCGCCCGCGTCGTCCTCCAGGACTTCACCGGCGTGCCGCTGCTCGCCGACCTCGCCGCCATGCGCGACGCCGCCGTCGCCGAAGGGCGCCCGGCGACGCGCATCGAGCCGCTGGTGCCGGTCGACCTGGTGGTCGACCACTCGGTGATGGTCGACCACTACGGTACCCCGCAGGCGCTCGACCTCAACATGAGACTCGAATTCCAGCGCAACCGCGAGCGCTACGCCTTCATGAAGTGGGGAATGCAGGCCTTCGACCGCTTCAAGGTGGTGCCGCCGGGAATCGGCATCGTGCACCAGGTCAACCTCGAATACCTCGCCCCGGGCGTGCATCGCCGCGACGGGCTGGTGTTCCCCGACACCCTGGTCGGCACCGACAGCCACACGACGATGATCAACGGCATCGGCGTCGTCGGCTGGGGGGTTGGCGGCATCGAGGCGGAAGCGGCGATGCTCGGCCAGCCGGTCTACTTCCTGACTCCGGACGTCGTCGGCGTCGAGATCACCGGCGCGCTCGCCCCCGGCGTCACCGCCACCGACCTCGTGCTGCGCGTGACCGAACTGCTGCGCCAGGCCAAGGTGGTGGGCAAGTTCGTCGAGTTCTTCGGCCCCGGAGCGGCGGGCCTGTCCGTGCCGGACCGCGCCACGCTCGCCAACATGGCCCCGGAGTACGGGGCGACGATGGGCTACTTCCCGGTCGACGAGCAGACCGTCGCCTACCTGCGTCAGACCGGGCGTGATGCCGCCGCGGTTGCCGCCTTCGAGGCCTATTTCCGCGCCCAGGGCCTGTTCGGCATGCCGCAGGCGGGCGCTGTCGACTATTCTCAGGTCATCACGCTCGATCTCGCCGCGATCGTGCCGGCAGTCGCCGGCCCCAGGCGCCCGCAGGACCGCATCGCCCTGCCCGCCCTGGCCGGCACCTTCCGCGACCTGTATGCCGCCCCGGTCGCCGCCAACGGCTTCGGCCGTCCGCCGGCAACCCTGGACGAACGCTTTGCCGCCGGGCCCGGCGTCACGGTCGGCTCCGGCGACGTGCTGATCGCCGCCATCACCTCGTGTACCAACACCTCCAACCCGAGCGTGATGATCGCCGCCGGCCTGCTCGCCCGCAAGGCCGTCGACCGCGGCCTGACGGTCGCCCCGCACATCAAGACCTCGCTCGCGCCGGGTTCGCGTGTCGTCACCGACTACCTCGTCCGCACCGGCCTGCTGTCTCCCCTCGAGAGGCTCGGCTTCGCTGTCGCCGCCTACGGCTGCACCACCTGCATCGGCAACGCCGGCGACCTCACGCCCGAAATCAACGAGGCGATCACGGCCAACCAGCTGGTGTGCGCCGCCGTGCTCTCCGGCAACCGCAACTTCGAGGCGCGCATCCACCCCAACCTCAAGGCCAACTTCCTCGCCAGCCCGCCACTGGTCGTCGCCTATGCTCTGGCGGGAACGGTGCTCAAGGACCTGGCGCGCGAGCCGCTCGCGACAGACCCCTCCGGCCGGCCGGTGTTCCTCGAGGAAATCTGGCCGACCCCCGCCGAGATCGCGGAGCTGCTTGCCGCCGCCGGCGACCCGAAGCGCTACCGGGCGCTCTACGCCGACTTCACCGCCGACAACCCGATGTGGTCGGCGATCGCCGGTGCCAGCGGCGAAACCTACGACTGGCCGGCGTCGACCTACATCGCCCGCCCGCCATTCTTCGCCGGCTACACGCCGGCGCCGGTCCGCCCGCCACCGATCCGCGGTGCCCGCGCGCTTGCCGTCCTCGGCGACTCGGTGACGACCGACCACATCTCGCCGGCCGGATCGATCAAGCCCAGTTCACCCGCCGGCCTCTGGCTGCAGGCGAACGGCGTGGCGCCGGCCGACTTCAACAGCTACGGCGCCCGCCGCGGCCAGCACGAGGTCATGGTACGCGGCACCTTTGCCAACGTACGCATCCGCAACCTGCTGCTGCCGCCCGATGCCGCCGGACAACAACCGGAAGGCGGCCTCACGCGCTTTTTCGGGCCGCCCGGCACGTCGACCGCAACCGCGGAAGTGCTGCCGATCTTCGACGCCGCCGAGCGCTACCGCGCGGCCGGCGTCCCGACCGTGATCTTCGCCGGCGAGGAATACGGTACCGGATCGAGCCGCGACTGGGCGGCCAAGGGCACCCGCCTGCTCGGCGTGCGTGCGGTCGTCGCGCGCAGCTTCGAGCGCATCCACCGCGCCAACCTGGTCGGCATGGGCGTCCTGCCGCTGCAGTTCCTCGGCGACGACAGCGTGCAGTCGCTGGCAATCAGCGGCGAGGAAAGCTTCGAACTCGAGGGACTCGACGGCAACCCGGTGCCGCAGCAGGAGGTGCGCCTGGTCGTCACCGCCGGCGATGGCCGGCAGCGGCGCATCCCGCTGCGCCTGCGCATTGACACGCCGATCGAGGTCGCGTACTACCTCAACGACGGCATCCTGCCGTTCGTGTTGCGCCAGTTGCTGGCCGCCGGCTGAGCGGCGCCGCCAGCCTCATTCCGCTGGGGGCTCCCCGGCGGCGGCGAGGTGGGCGCGCACGAGCGGCACGTAGTCGAGGTCGGCGCCCATGATGTGGTCGTAGAACCAGCCGTTGATCAGGTAATGCACGCGCTCGGCGATTTCGTCGAGCGTCATCTGGCGCGCATCCTCGAGCAGGGCGACGATCATCGTGCGAAAGCGGCGGTGCAGCTCGCGGTGCGCTTCTAGCTTCGGATAGCCGCACAGTTCGAGCAACGCCTCCTCCTCACGGAGATGCTCGACGACATAGTTGGACAGGCTGGCCAGCGTCTTCATCATGCGGATCTCGTCGCCGCTGCCCTCGAAGGTCGCGGCGAGGTCGAAGAGCTGCTTGTGCTGGGCGTCGATCGGGTCGATCCCGAACACCAGCCTTTCGGACCATTCTGAGAGCGGTTCATTCATCGTGCAGGACTCCGGGTCAGGCGATGAAGCACGCCATGAGGCGACGTCATCGGCAACTCTTGCATCGCGGCGATTCCCCGCCAGCGCGGCCGCTAATGTACCATTGTACTGTTCCCCCATGCACTTCCGACCATCCAGGAGATTTCCATGCCACTCGTTTCCATGCGCCAGCTTCTCGACCACGCCGCCGAAAACGGCTACGGCCTGCCCGCCTTCAACGTCAACAACATGGAGCAGGTCTGGGCCATCTGCGAAGCCGCCGCCCAGCTCGACGCCCCGGTCATCATGCAGGCCTCGGCCGGCGCCCGCAAGTACGCCGGCGAGCCCTTCCTGCGCCACCAGATCCTGGCCGCGCTGGAGGCCTACCCGCAACTGCCCATCGTCATGCACCAGGACCACGGCCAGAGCCCGGCGGTGTGCATGTCCGCCATCCGCTCCGGCTTCACCTCGGTGATGATGGACGGCTCGCTGGAAGCTGACGGCAAGACCACCGCTACCTATGACTACAACGTCGCCGTGTCGCGCGAAGTCGTCAAGTTCGCCCATGCCATCGGCGTCTCGGTGGAAGCCGAACTCGGCGTTCTCGGCTCGCGCGAAACCATGA
>ERZ761607.3889-NODE-3889-length-13850-cov-5.264879_pt1 | contig 13850 bp, 10 predicted proteins | sample MGYA00511164_ERZ761607 | MGnify/ENA primary metagenome ERZ761607 (study PRJEB28899, sample SAMN02445080) | bioreactor sludge metagenome | biome: EBPR sludge | place: Australia: Brisbane, Thorneside Wastewater Treatment Plant | collected 2011-06-22 ...
CCCCGACCCGGTGCAGCCGCGCCACGCAGCGGCCCAGCCCCTGCAGGACCTCGGGATCCTCGAGTTCGGGCGAGCGACCGGCGCGTCGCGGCCACACCGCGAAGCGCCAGCTGCCGCTGGGTGTCTCGTGAACGGCGAGCGTGCCGGGCGCGGCGTCGCACAGGCGCACGCCGAGGCCCTGCCGGGGCGTGCGCAGGCGCAGCGGGGCGACGACGGGCACCTCCTCGGCCGCGGCCTCGAGCGAGAAGGCGTGTTCCTCGGCGATCTGCTCGTCGCTCCAGCGAGCCGGTCGGTAGAACTTGGCGATCACCGCGCTGCCGTCGAGGAGCATCACCTGCAGCACGCGGTTCTCGAACGAGTTGAGCTGCGTCAGGCGGCCGTCACCGTCGAATCCGACGGCGGCCAGCGCGTCGAGCGCGACATCGGGCGTCAGGCCCGCGAACGGGGCCGGCGCATCGGGTGCTGACGGGTCGGCGAGATGTGACGAGGGACGGGGGTGGCCGGAGTTCAACGGGGACCGGGTCGCTTGAGCTTCGCAAGTTCCGATTCCAGCATGCCTTGGGCCGGATCGGCGGAAATCGCCGGAACCGGCGCCGCACCGCCCCGGCCGCGCAAGGCCTCGCCCAGTGCCGCCCCCGACTCGCTCTGCGGGCCGGCGTCGCGCAGGTTGTCGATGCCGAAGAACGAGTCCTGGAAGAGGCCGGAGTCCTGCCACAGGGGCTTGCGCACCTTGCGTGGCCGCGTGTCGGCCGGCCGCACGTCGTGCACGACCTGGGGCACGGCCGGCGACGGCGGGGCCCGGCGAACCAGGGCCGCCGGGGGCTCGGCGGACGGCTCGACCGCGGCGAACCCGGGGGCCGTGCCGATCGGACCGGCGAGGTCCGTGGCGGCTTCGGGCGGGGGTGCCGAGGCTCGCACGACCGGCAGGGCCTCGGCTGGAGCGCCCGGAGGCGACGGCAGCAGCATCTGCAATTCGGCGGCCGAGGGCAGGTGGTCGATGGTGCAGCGCAGGTAGCGGATGCGGCACGCGGCCAGCACGTTCTGCTTGATCTGCTGCGTGCGGCGCGACGCCGGGCGCTCGCCGTCGAGGTCGATCGTGGCGAGCACGCGGCCCTGTGGGGTGCAGATCGCGAACGACACGTGGATGCTGCCCAGCAGTTCGAACCAGTAGCGCATCTCCTGCACGTCCGCCGGCTGGCAGAAGCGCACGAGCGGCAGCTTGGCCAGCACGACATGCGAGGCGAAGGCCTCGCGCAGGAGGCGGTAGGCCCGGCGTTCCTCGACCGTGAAGACCGTGCGCGGGCCGACGGTCCACTCGGTGGGCAAGGGCACGTTGTCCAGCGGGCGGGGGCGCGTCACCCAGAACGCCATGCCGGCGACGACGACGACCAGAACGGCCAGCGCGATGATCCAGGGCAAGGCTTCTTGCATGCGTGGGGGACCGACCTGCCGCTCGACGGCAGCGGCCGCCTCGCGAAGCGACCGATTATTGGCTCGCCGAGGCCCTTGCCTCGACCCCCCGCGTTCGGCCCTCCACGGCGGGATACCGGACGACCCGCGTGCGCCGGCGTCCCGTGTCGCTATTGGGCATGGCCGGCGTTCGGGTCGAAGCCCGGAAAACCCGTCGAAACCCTGGACTACTTGAGGTGAGTCAGTGCTGACTTTATTTGAAGAAGTCGCTGGGTCTGCTGCTTGACGCTGTAGTCGATGCCGCCTGCGCGATTCTCCAGCCACGCCTCCCATCGCGAGGCCATGTCGGGCTGCGGCAACTTCAGCAAGGCCTCGGCCTCGGGGCCATGGCGCTCGACTGTCGCGCCGGCGCTGCGCGCGATGGCCAGCATCGGCTGGTTCTCGGCCAGCGCGTGGATCTGCAGCATCTCGGTAGCACGGTTGCGTGCCCGGAGCACCGCGTGGGCGAAAAGCCTCTTTCCGAAACCCTGTCCGCGCAAGTGAGAACTTACTGATACTCCGTACTCGGCGACGGGACACGGACCCTCGTGCGGGTAGGCCAGGTGGGCGAACGCGACCAGCTTCAGATGCTTGTTGAACACACCGAACACCTCGTCGCGCTCGTGGACCAGGCTGTCGACGTAGCGCCGGATCTGGTCGTCGGAAGCAGCATGGCCGAAGCGCAGGTATCGATCACCGGGGGGCAGCGCGAGCAGGTGCTCGACGATCGCATCCCGGTGCTCGGCGCCCAGCGTCTTCACGGGCACCCACTGGAGCTCGGTCTCGGGCTCAGGCTCGCGATTGGACGCCGGACACTCGGGGTCGGGGTGGAGGGGAGTCGTCGACATGCAGGCTCCTAGGGTTTACCCGCATGATGACATGAGGGCGGTTTCGACAGCCGGCCGGCAGCCGCTTTGGAGACCTGACTCTGACCGATCGAAACGGGCTATACTTATCGGCTTTTCCCGTTCGGGCCAGGGAAGAGCGGGTCAATCTGCGCGAGCAGCATGCGCGGGCAGAAGGACCCGGGGCCGCAAACCACCACCGCAGCTTCGAGGCCGCCAGGCAAAAGGCGGCGCCGAGTTCGGGTTCGCGAGCCGTCGGCCATCTCGGGACGCCTGGCGGCGTCCCACTTTCCGGAACCACCCTCATGAAGACCTTCAGCGCCAAGCCGGCCGAGGTGAGGCACGAGTGGTTTGTGCTTGATGCCACCGATCAGGTGCTCGGACGTGTCGCCAGCGAAGTGGCACTCCGTTTGCGCGGCAAGCACAAGGCCATCTACACGCCTCACGTCGACACCGGTGATTTCATCGTCGTCGTCAACGCCGACAAGATCCGGGTCACCGGGTCGAAGGCCACCGACAAGTTCTACTACCGTCACACCGGCTACCCGGGCGGCATCCGCGCCACCGCGTTCAAGGACCTGCAGGCCCGCCACCCCGGGCGCGCGCTGCAGAAGGCGGTCAAGGGCATGCTCCCGAAGGGACCGCTGGGCTACGCGATGATCAAGAAGCTGAAGGTCTATGCCGGTGCGTCGCACCCGCACACCGCCCAGCAGCCCAAGACCCTGACCCTCTGACAGGAGCGCGGTGATGATCGGACAATGGAATTACGGGACGGGGCGTCGGAAGTCTTCCGTCGCGCGGGTCTTCATCCGCAAGGGCACCGGCCGCATCGAGGTCAACGGCAAGCCGCTGGACCAGTACTTCGGGCGCCAGACCTCGATCATGATCGTGCAGCAGCCCCTGCTGCTGACGAACAACGGCGAGGCCTTCGACGTCAAGGTCAACGTCCACGGGGGCGGTGAATCCGGCCAGGCCGGCGCGGTGCGCCATGGCCTGACGCGGGCCCTGATCGACTACGACGCGGCCCTGAAGCCGGAGCTCAGCCAGGCAGGGTTCGTCACCCGCGATGCCCGCGAGGTCGAGCGCAAGAAGGTGGGCCTGCACGGCGCTCGCCGTCGCAAGCAGTTCAGCAAGCGCTGACCGGTCCTGTCCGGCACGCCGCGTCGACGGCGGCCGGGCCGGCCGATCGGCGGCGGCGCGATCCTGCGCCGCTGCGCCTGCGCTGCACCTCGCATCATGCGCTGGAAGCTGTTGCGCCGCCGGTTGTCGGTGAGTTCGCCGCGGATGACCGTGCGCAGCCACCTTCCGTGGCCGTTGCGCTGGGCGGTCGCGGCGCTCGCGCTGGGCTTCTCCGCGGCGCTCGCGCTGTGGGCCTTCGAGTTCGGCAAGGGCATTGCCGGTCTGGATGTCGATGCCAAGCAGGAGCTCGCCCGCCTGCGGATCGAGGTCGATCGGCTGCGCGCCGAGAACGAGCGCGCCTCGTCGGTGGCCAATACCGCCGAGAGCCTGCTGAAGACCGAGCGTGCCGCCCAGGAGAAGCTCGCGCAGTCGGTACGCGAGCTCGAGAAGGAGGCGCTGGAGCTGCGCACCAACCTCGCCTTCTTCGAACGGCTGCTGCCGGCGCGCGCCGAGGGCCTGGCGATCCGCGCGTTGCGCGTCGACACCGACCTGCCGGGGCGGCTGCGGTTCCAGATGCTCGTGATGCAGAGCGGCAAGGATCCGGCGCTACGAGTTCGTGCTCCACGGCGTGCAGGGGGCAAAACCCTGGGTCACTCCCGCGTCCGATGCGGTGCGCGGCGACCTCCGGGTACGGCAGTACGCCCGGGTCGAGGGGGAGATGAGCTATCCGGCAGAAGTGGCGGTACGATCCGTGCAGGTTCGCCTGCTGGACGCCAGGGGCGACGTCCGCGCGACGCACGTGCAGAAGCTGTGACACATGGCTGACCGGTGCGCCGCCTCCGTCAGCCTTCAGGAGAGCCCGTCCGATGATGCCCTGGAACCGCAAGAAGCAGCCGCCCATCCGCAGCCTGATCGGTGAAGGCATCGTGCTCAAGGGCACGATCGAATTTGCCGACGGCCTGCGTGTCGATGGCGAGGTGCAAGGCGACCTGAACGCCCAGCGCGAGGCGCCGAGCCTGCTGGTCATCGGTGCCAAAGCCAAGGTCGTCGGAAAGGTCAACGCCGACCATGTCATCATCGTCGGGGAGGTCATCGGGCCGGTGTTCTGCACGGGGCTGCTCGAGTTGCAGCCGACGGCTCGCATCGTCGGCGACATCACCTACGATCTGCTGGAGATGCATCCCGGAGCGGTCGTCGACGGCGAATTGCGGCCCCTGAAGGCCGGCGAGAAGCCGGCGTTGACGCTCGCTGCCTCCAACGACGCCTGATGCGCGCCACGCCACCCGACCATCCGCCACTGCAAGAGAAGCCGAGGACACGATGAACGCCGTTGCCGAATCCCTGACCCCTGCCACCGACGAGATGCCCGCTCCGCTGGTGTTCACCGACAGCGCGGCCGCGAAAGTCAAGGAACTCGTCGACGAGGAAGGCAACCCGGAACTCAAGCTGCGCGTCTTCGTCCAGGGCGGCGGCTGCTCGGGCTTCCAGTACGGCTTCACCTTCGACGAGGTCGCCAACGAGGACGACACGCAGATGGTCAAGAACGGCGTCACCCTGCTGATCGACGCGATGAGCCTGCAGTACCTGGTCGGCGCCGAGATCGACTACAAGGACGACCTGCAGGGTGCGCAGTTCGTCATCAAGAACCCGAACGCCACGACGACCTGCGGTTGCGGTTCATCGTTCAGCGCCTGAGCGTTCCCGGCGCCGGGTTGCGCCCGGCCCGTCCCGCGAGGACGTCGAAGGAATCCGGCGCGGCCCGGCGATCCCCGTAGACCGGGCGTCCTCTGTCGTCTCGAGGCCGCGGCTGCTCGCGCAGACGCGCAACGGCGGCTTGGCGCTTACCTCCGGCCAACTCAGGCCGAAGCCTGCTGGCGGGCATGCGCCACGTACCAGGGCACGGAGGCGAGGATGCCCTGTGCGACGCTATGCGTCGGCGCATACCCGAGCAGCCGGGCGGCCTTCGAGATGTCGGCCAGCGAGTGCCGGACATCGCCGGCCCGGAAGTCGGCATGCCGTGGAGCCTCGATCACCAGGCCCGGCGTGATCCGCGCCACCTCGGCGGCGAGTGCGGCATGGAGTTCCTTGAGCGTCGTGCGCTGCCCGACCGCGACGTTGTAGACCTGGCCGACGGCCGAGGCATCGTCGGTGAGCGCGGCCAGCAGGTTCGCCTGCACGACGTTGTCCACGTAGCAGAAGTCGCGCGAGGTCTCGCCGTCGCCGTTGATCGTGCAGGGGTCACCGCGCAGCATCGCGGCAACCCAGCGTGGAATCACGGCCGCGTAGGCGCCGTCGGGATCCTGGCGGGGTCCGAACACGTTGAAGTAGCGCAGGCCGACGGTCTGCAGGCCGTAGCAACGCCCGAAGACCTCGGCATAGAGCTCGTTGAGGACCTTGGTCACCGCGTAAGGGGACAACGGGCGGCCGATGACGTCCTCGACCTTGGGCAGCAGCGGCGAATCGCCGTAGGTCGAGCTGGACGCCGCGTAGACGAAGCGACGCACGCCGGCCTGCTGGGCACCGACGAGCATGTTCAGGAAGCCCGTCGCGTTCGCGCGGTGCGTGCTCAGCGGATCGGCAATCGAGCGCGGCACCGATCCGAGCGCCGCCTCGTGCAGCACGACGTCCATGCCTTCGCAGATCGAGCGGCAGGCCGGCGCGTCGGCGATGTCGCCTTCGACGAAGGTGAAGCGCGACCAGGCTTGCGGCCCGACCGCGTCGCGCACCTCGTCGAGGTTGCGCCGATGGCCCGTGGCGAAGTTGTCGAGGCCGGTGACCGACTGGCCGGCCTGCAGCAGCGTGGCCACCAGGTGCGAGCCGATGAAGCCCGCGCAGCCGGTGACGAGCCAGCGGCGCGGCGCCTCCCCGGCGAGGCGCTCGAGCGTGCGCGCGAGCGGGTTCACAGCCGCCACACCGCAATGCCGCGCTCGCGCAGCGCCGGGGCGTCGGCGCTGCACTTGACGTCGGCGAACACGCCACCTGGCAGCAGCTTGGCGGCCAGCTCGTCGACCGGACGCTGGACCAGCCGGTCGTGCGCGACGGCGGCGACGATCGCGGCGGCGCGCGGCAGCTGGTCCCAGGGCGTCAGCTCCACGCCGTACTCGTGCTGCGCCTCGGCCGGCAGCGCAACCGGATCGTGGACGTGCACCCGGCAACCGTAGCTGCGCAGCTCGCGGATGACGTCGATGACCTTGCTGTTGCGCAGGTCCGGGCAGTTCTCCTTGAAGGTCAGGCCGAGGACGAGGACGTCCGCGCCCTTGACCGCGTGCCCGGCCTGGATCATCTGCTTGACCGTCTGCTCGGCGATGTACTTGCCCATGCCGTCGTTGATGCGCCGGCCGGCGAGGATCACCTGCGGGTGGTAGCCCAGGGACTCCGCCTTGTGCGTCAGGTAGTACGGGTCGACGCCGATGCAGTGCCCGCCGACCAGCCCAGGGCGGAACGGCAGGAAGTTCCACTTCGTGCCTGCGGCCTGCAGCACTTCCAGCGTGTCGATGCCGATGCGGTGGAAGATCAGCGACAGCTCGTTGACCAGCGCGATGTTCAGGTCGCGCTGCGTGTTCTCGATGACCTTGGCGGCCTCGGCGACCTTGATGCTCGAGGCGCGGTGCACGCCGGCGGTGATGATGCTGCCGTAGACCTCGGCGACGTCGTCCAGCGTGCGGGGCGTGTCGCCCGAGACGACCTTTACGATGTTGGTCAGCGTGTGCACCTTGTCGCCGGGGTTGATGCGCTCCGGCGAGTAGCCGACGAAGAAGTCGGTTTTCCAGCGCAGCCCCGAGTGTTTCTCGATCAGCGGGATGCACACTTCCTCGGTGGCGCCGGGATAGACCGTGCTCTCGAAGACGACGGTCGCGCCGCGCTTGAGGTTCTGCCCGACCGTGACGCTCGCCCCGACCAGCGGCGAGAAGTCCGGTATGTGCGCCTCGTCGACCGGCGTGGGCACCGCGACGACGACGAAGTCGGCCTCGCGCAGGGCGGCAGGATCCGTCGTCGGCCGGAGCATCGTCGCGGCGCGCAGCTCGTCGCCGCTGATCTCGCCGGTGGGGTCGACGTGACGGCGATAGGCCTCCACCTTCTCGGCGGACAGGTCCAGCCCGATCGTCGGGTAACGTTTGCCGAATTCGACGGCCAGCGGCAGGCCGACATAGCCGAGGCCGACGACAGCGAGAGTTCTCATGCGCATCTGCGGGAAAGTGGCGGGCCTGGAATTGCGGGGTGTCGCGCCGATGGGACACACGCCCACAATCCCCCGGGCAAGGCGGGTCCGGGGCGGAGCCGATGCGGGCATTATCCGTGGTCTGCGCGCGTCGCCCGTTGCATGCTCTAGGGGTTGCCCGAGGGTCACGGGGTGCCTCGCCGCCGAACCGGCGCGGGCCACGTGCCCGGGCGGGCCACCAGCCGCGGTGGCCGAGCCGTCCCCAGAAGAAGAAAGCCGGATGCCCGAACTGCCGCTGCCGATCCCGCCACGGAGCCCCGCGTGTCGCCGCTGACCGAGTTGCGAGCGCTGCACGGGCGCGTCGTCGATGCGTACGAGCTGACACCGACCCAGGCGGGGATGCTCCTGCATGCCCTGCGCGACGGCCCGGGGCTGGGAACGGACATCCAGCAGATCAGCATCTCGCTGCAGCACACCCTCGACCCGGCTCTGTACGTCTACGCGTGGTACCTGGTGATCGAACGCCACCCGGTCCTGCGCACGCGTCTGCGCTGGGAGGGGCTTCCCGAACCGCGGCAGGAGGTGCTCGAGGCCGTCGAACTGCCGGTCACGCGGGTCGACTGGCGCGGCAGCAGCCCCCAGGACATCCGGGCACGGCTGCTGGACCTCGCGGCCCGCGAGCGAGCCGTCGGCTTCGACCTCGCGCAGGCGCCGCTGATGCGCCTGTTCATCGCCCGTGTCGGCGAGGCCGCCTGGACCGTCCTGTGGACCTTCCACCACGTGCTGCTCGACGGCCGTTCCTTCCCGATCGTGCTGCGCGAGACCTTCGAAGCCTACGAATGCCTGCGCCAGCGCCGCGAGGTGCAGCTGCCGGCGGTGCGGCCGCTGCGCGGTTTCGTCGAGCATCTGGCCAAGCTCGACACCGGCGAGGCCGAGCGCTGGTGGCGCACGCTGCTCGAGGGATTCCGTTCGCCGACTCCCCTGGGCATCGAGCTCTCGGCCGCGGCGGCCGCCCGCAAGCCACCCGGCGGCCGCTTCGGCGCCCGGCAGTGCAGCCTGCCGGCCGTGCTCGGTGCCGCGCTGGCCGCGCGGGCGCAGGCGGCGTCGATCTCGGTCAACACCTTGCTGCTGGCGGCCTGGGCGCTGCTGCTGCACCGCTACGGCGGCAGCCGCGACATCGTCTTCGGCACGACACGCTCGATGCGCCACGGCCTGCCCGACGACGGACGCGCGGCGGTGGGCCCGTACATCACGACGCTGCCGATGCGCGTGACGATCGACCCGGCCCAGGCCATCGACGAGTGGCTCGCCACGGTGCGCATGCAGCAGCTCGCGATGCGGCCGCACGAGCACCTGTCGCTTGCCCGCATCCAGGCCTGCAGCGAGGTCGCGCCGCCGCAACCGCTGTTCGAGACGCTGGTCGTCTACGACCACGAATCCCTTGCGCGGCGCATGCGTGCGGCCGGGCCGGCGTGGAAGGACCGCCACTTCGACCATGTCGGGCAGACCGGCTATGCGCTGACCCTGGTCGCCTACGGCGATCCGCAGGTCCTGCTGCGCGCCGAGTACGATCGCAGCCGCTTCAGCGACGGCGTGATCGAGCGGCTGCTCGGCCATCTGCAGACGGTGCTCGAGGCCCTGGCCGAGGACCGCTGCGAGCTCGTCGGCGAGCTGCCGCTGCTGACCGCGGAGGAGCGCGAGGCCCTGATCGGCCCGCCGCCGCGTGTCTTCGAGCCGGCGCCGCCGCTGCACCACGGCTTCGAGGCGCAGGTCGGGCGTGCGCCGCGCGCGCCGGCCCTGACCGTCGTCCACGACGACGGCCGGCGCATCGAACTGAGCTACACGCAGCTCAACGCGCTGGCCAACCGCCTCGCCCGCCGGCTCCGCCAGGCCGGCGTGGGGCCGAACCAGCTCGTCGGGCTGCGAGCCGAGCGCGACGCCGACGTCGTGGTCGGGCTGCTGGCGATCCTGAAGGCCGGCGGGGCCTACCTGCCGCTCGATCCCGTCTACCCGAAGGAGCGGGCGGCCTTCATGCTCGAGGACGCCGGCGTGCGGCTGATGCTCGTGTCGCCGTCGCTGCGCGCCGAGTGGCACGCCGCCGACGTGGCCCTGCTCGAGATCGACGCGACGACGCCGACGGACGAGGCGGACGAGCGCGACCCCGAGGCGGTCAACGGCCCTCACGATCTGGCGTACGTCATCTACACCTCGGGCTCGACCGGTCAGCCCAAGGGCGTGCAGATCACCCACCACAACGTCAACCGGCTCTTCGCCGCGACGCGCGAGAGCCTGCCGTTCGACGAGCGCGACGTCTGGACCTTGTTCCACTCGTATGCCTTCGACTTCTCCGTGTGGGAGATCTGGGGCGCGCTGCTGCACGGCGGGCGACTGGTCGTCGTCTCGCAGCGTTGCAGCCGCGACATCGAGCGCTTCCGCGACCTGCTGGTGGCCGAGCGCGTGACCGTGCTCAACCAGACGCCCACGGCTTTCCGGCGCCTGATCGACCTGGCCTGCCAGGGCGAGGTGTTGCCGTTCTCGCTGCGACACGTGATCTTCGGCGGCGAGGCGCTCGAGTTGCAGATGCTGCGCCCCTGGTTCGAGCGCTATGGCGACGCTCGGCCGCAGCTGGCCAACATGTACGGCATCACCGAGACGACGGTGCACGTCACGCTGCGCCCGCTGCGCCTGGCCGACCTCGACGAGGGCACCGGCAGCGTGATCGGCGAGCCGATCGCCGACCTCAGGATCGTCCTCCTGGACGAGCAGGGCGGGCTGGTGCCGGTGGGCGTGCCGGGCGAGCTCGCGGTCGCGGGCGACGGCCTGAGCCCGGGCTACCTCAAGCGGCCGCAGCTGACCGCGCAGCGTTTCGTGCCGGACCCGTTCGCGGCGCGGCCGGGGGCCCGCATGTACCTGAGCGGGGATCTCGCCCGCTGGCTCGACAGCGGAGACCTCGAATACCTCGGCCGGCGCGACCAGCAGGTCAAGATCCGCGGCTTCCGCATCGAGCTCGGCGAGATCGAGGCGCGACTGGCGCGTCACCCCCACGTGCGGCAGTCGGCCGTCGTCGTGCGCGAGGATTCGCCGGGCGACCGGCGCCTGGTGGCCTATGTGGTGCCGGGTCTGCTCGGGCGCGGGCATGCGCGCGTCGACCACGCCGGCCTCGCCGCGCAGCTGCGCGAGCACCTGCGCTCCGCGTTGCCCGACTACATGGTGCCCGCACACCTGGTCTTCGTCGACGAGCTGCCGCTGACGAGCAACGGCAAGCTCGACACCGGCGCGTTGCCGGCGCCGCGCGAGGTGCTCGCTGCGGCACCGGCGGCCGGCATGGCCGCGCCGGCCACCGCGGCGCAGGCGGCACTGGCCGCGATCTGGGCCTCGGTGCTGCGGCTGGACCATGTCGGCCCCGACCAGCACTTCTTCGAGCTCGGCGGCGACTCGATCCTCAGCATCCAGATCGTCGGCCGTGCCCGCCAGGAAGGGTTCGACCTGAACCTGAAGGACCTGATCGAGTGCCCGACCGTCGCGACGCTGGCCGCCCGCATCGACGCCCGCGCCGCGGCGCGGGCCGGGCCGGCCGTGGCCGCTGCGGCGGGCACGCCCCGCCCGCCGTCCCGTCACCGGCGGACGCCGCCGCTCTCCCAGGGGTGCCGGCGCAGCAGCTTGCCCGGGAAGATGCCGCGCGCGATGCCGTGGCGCTGACGCCGATCCAGCGCTGGTTCTTCGACCAGCGCTTCGAGGACGCGCACCACTGGAACCAGGCCTTCTGCTTCGAGATTCCCGCAGCGCTGGGCCTCGTGCCGCTCCAGACGGCCTGGAGCCGCCTGCTGGGGCGCCACCCGGCGCTGTGCCAGCGTTTCACGCGATCGGCAGATGGCGCCTGGCGCGTGGCCAGCTCGTCACCGGACGAGCAGGCGCCGGTGGTCAGCTTCGACCTCTCGGCGCTCGACTCGGCGCGTGCCCGCGAGCAGATCGAGGAGCGCGGCACCGAGGCGCAGGCCGGGCTGTCTCTCGAGCGCGGCCCGCTCGCCCGCGCCGTGCACTTCGACCTCGGGGCGCAGCGGCCGGCGCGCCTGCTCATCGTCGTCCACCACCTGGTGGTCGACGGCGTGTCGTGGCGCATCCTGCGCGAGGATCTGGAAGCGTTGCTGCACGAGGCCATCGAGGGCCGGGCCGTGGCCCTGCCGCCGCCGACCGCCAGCGTCGCCGAGTGGGCACGTGCCCTCGCCCGCCAGGCACAAGCCGCCGAGTGGCGGGCCAGCGTGCCCTTTTGGACCACGATGGCACGCCACCCGTCGTGGTCGCTGCCACAACCCCTGCCCGGTGCGACGCTGGCCGGTCCGGCCCGCCACGTGATGCGGCTGACCTCCGAGGACACGCGGCGGCTGCTGCAACGCGTGGCGTCGCGCTTCGGCACGCCGGTGCAGGCCGCCTTGCTGTCGGCGCTGGGCCGCGCCCTGCAGGCACGCACCGGCCTGGCGACGCTGCGCATCGACCTCGAGGGCCATGGCCGGGAACCGATCGACGCGGCGCCGGACGTGTCGCGCACGATCGGATGGTTCACCAGCCTGTTCCCGTTCGTGATGTCCTTGCCCGAGGCCAGGCCCGAGGGAGCCGCGCTGTCGGCGCTGCTGGCGCTGCAGCGGCAGCTGGACGCGCTGCCGCTGCGCGGACTGGGCTACGGGGTGCTTCGCTGGCTGGCCGACGATGCCGCGCTGCGCGGGCAGCTCGATCCGGCGGTCGGCTCGCCGCTGCTCTTCAACTACCTCGGCCAGTTCGACTCGGTCGTCGCGGGATCGTCGCTGATGCGGTTCGCCGCGGAGTCCACCGGACCCTGGCGCAGTCCGCGCGCGCACCGGGCACACCCGCTGGAGGTCGTCGCCCAGGTGCGCGAAGGGCGCCTCGAGATCGTCTGGGAGCACGACGCGGCCATCGTCGACGGTGCGTGGGTCGAGTCGCTGATGCACGGGATGCACGATGCCCTGCTGGACCTGCTGCGGGTGGCCGAGGAGCCGACGGCTCTGCCGGTCGAGGCTGCGGCCGCGGCCGATGCGCTCCCGGCGACGCCGGCACCCGCGAGCCCCGCGGTGCTCGAACGGCCGTATCCGCTGACGCCGATGCAGCGGCTGTACTTCGCGGTCGAGCGGCTGCACCCCGAGCTCGGGATGCAGCTGTGGCAGTTCGCGCTCGAGGGCGAGCTGAATCCGACCCGCATGCAGCGTGCGCTGCTGCGCGTGATCGAGCGCCACCCCGTGCTGCGCTCGGCCTTCGCGGTCGATGAACAGGACCAGCCCGTGCAGCAGCCTCGGGACGTGGACGACCTGCCGTGGATCGACGAGGACTGGCGCGAGCTGGCCCAGGCCGAGCAGTCGAGGCGGCTGCAGCTGCGGCTGTCCGAGGACCGTTCGCGGCCGCTCTCGCTGCTCGAGCCGCCGCTGATGCGGGTGCGGCTGATCCGCCTGGCCGACACGCGGTGGCAGATGATCTGGACCACCCACCACCTGACGCTGGACGGCTGGTCGTGGCCCATCGTGATGGCCGAGTGGTCGCGGGCCTACGAGGCGCTGGAGAGCGGCCATGCGCCGGCCGAGTCGCCGGCGCTGCCGTACCGGGCCTATGTCGAGTGGCTCACCAGCGCGGCCCCCGACGGCCAGGCGTTCTGGGCCGAGCAGCTGGCCGGCGTCGCCGCGCCGACGCCGCTGTCCGCCCCGAACGGCGATGCCGTCGGCACGGCCGGGCCCGCAACCGTCCCGACCGAGCGCATCACCGAGCTGCCGCCGGAGCTCACGGCGAGGCTGCTCGCGCTGGCGCGGCGGTGGCGCCTGACACCCGGCACCCTGTTCATCGGCGCCTGGGCGTGCACGCTGGCGCACGCCGCCGCTGCGGAGCGTGTCGTGCTCGGCCTGGCGCTCAGCGGGCGTCCGCCCGAGCTCGCCGGCATCGAGACGCTCGTCGGATCCTGCGTGGTCAACGTGCCGCTGGCGCTCACCCTTCCCGGCGGGGCCGATCTGCAGACCTGGCTCACACAGGTGCAGTTGCAGCAGTTCGACCTGGCGCGCCACCAGTACACGGCGCCGGAGGACATCCAGCAGGCCTCCGGCGTGCCGTGGCGCCAGCGGCTCTTCGACAGCCTGCTGGTGTTCCAGAACTACCGCATCGACGACGACGCGACGCGCATGGGCCAGGGCGTGCGCACGCGCGTGCTCGCCGTGCCCGAGGCGACGGCCTACCCGCTGACGCTGACGATCACGGCCGGGCCGGAGGCGCGCATCCGCTGGCTC
>ERZ761607.3891-NODE-3891-length-13847-cov-3.251958_pt1 | contig 13847 bp, 8 predicted proteins | sample MGYA00511164_ERZ761607 | MGnify/ENA primary metagenome ERZ761607 (study PRJEB28899, sample SAMN02445080) | bioreactor sludge metagenome | biome: EBPR sludge | place: Australia: Brisbane, Thorneside Wastewater Treatment Plant | collected 2011-06-22 ...
GACCTCGACCATCCGCACGGGCGTCAACGAGCCGTTGGCCGACACGCTCTGCTGCACATCACCCCGCGCGACGGTCGCGCTCCGGAATTCCACCGGCGCGGCGGCCGGCTGGTTCCAGTAACGGTAACCGGCGTAGCCCGCACCGCCGAGCACGGCCACCACCACGAGCCATTTTACCAGCGAGAATCCGGAAGAATTGGTCATATCAGCTAAGGTGTTTTTGCGCGATCGGTTGCGGAGTCGCCCATAAGACGCCGGGGGCGTATCCAAGTTACATCGCCACCCGCAGTGCCCATCGCCCGATCACCCTCCCAAGCGCTGAAAGGAACCGGCGTCCGCAAATAATTTACAGGAATCGCCGGGGCCGCCCGGCGGTGAGCCGTCAGCCTCAAAGCCGAAGGGCTCCGGGAATGGGGCGGGAGCCTTGCCGGACAGGCGCTAATCGATCTTCAGCAACTCCGCCTCGGTCCACAGGTCGTCGCGGTCGGGATACTGATCGCGCACCTTCTTGACGGACGCCGGCGTGACCGGGTCGGCCGTGTTGCCCCACTCGCGCCGGATGTAGGTGAGAATGCCGGCGATCTGCTCGTCCTCGAAGATGCCGAGCCCCGGCATGATCATGTCCCACTTTTTATCCTTCACCGTGATCGGGCCCATCAAACCATGTAGCGCGATCCGGATCAGCCGCTCCTCGCTGCCGGTTACCCATTCGGAACCGGCGAGCGGCGGGGCCAGCCCTTCCTGCCCGTTGCCGTGCGGTTGATGACACGCGCCGCAACTGATCGAGTACAACTCCTTCCCCAGCGTGAACCACTGTTGTTCGGTCTCGTTCAACGCCCGGACTTCCGTCCCGGTTGCCGCTTTACCCGGCCAGTGGAACAGCGGATCAAGCCTGGCCAACGTCTCGCGGATGGCAGGATCAGCAGAATCGCGCAAGGCGATCAAACCCTCCGGCTCGGCACCCATCTCGATGGCGTTGATCTTGGGCGCCGGGCGGCCCCGTTGGGCTTTGGGCAGACTGGCTGCCGCGCCATTCAACAAAGCCAGACCCAGCGAATGGTTCTTTTGTGATTGGCCGGCCGCGAGTGCGAGCAGTCTGGCCACGCGTTCCGGCTTGGCTTCCTTGATGACGGCCGTCGCGAGTGCTTGCAGCAACGGCGACGTCGTTTCGCCAACGCTTTCATGCGCGAGGACGGCTTCCAGAAATTCCACTTCCCGCCCGCCCACGCCCGAGAGCGCGGCGTCGCGCAAGTAAACGCTTTCCGCACGGCGCACGGCGAGTTCGGCCAGCCTTTTGAAGGCAGCGGGCGAGGGGTAATTGCCCAGCGAGAAGGCAAGCTGCCACTCGACCTCGGGAGCGGCGTTGGCGGTCAGCGCCAGCACGTCCGCTTCGAGTTCGGGTTGCAACTCGGGATTCGCATCCGCGATCCGCAACGCGGCTACCTGCACCTTCGGCTCGCCGGTGGCCAGCGCGTTGCGAATGAGCTTTGCATCGACTTTTCTCATGCCGTCCAAGGTCCACAACGCGTGGATGCGCGAAGTCACCGGCTTCGAGGACAGCGCGAGCTTTTGCAGGTCGGCGACCGCCGCGTCGTTCCGCTGCCCGACCAGCAGGCGCTGCGCGGTGTCGCGCACCCAGCCGTTCGGATGCTCCAGCGCCTGCACCAATTCCGGTGCGCCGGCCTGCGCCAGTTTGGGCGCGCGGTTCAGTGGCTTGCCTTCATGCACGATCCGGTAAATGCGGCCGAGGTTGACGGGTGTTTGCAGGTTCCGGCTTTCCACCTGGCCGCGCAGGTAGGTCGTCAGATAAATCCGGTGCTGGATCAACCCGCGATACATGTCCACCAAGTAAAGCGCACCATCGGGTCCGTTGTAGGCGTTGACCGGACGAAACCGTTCGTCGGTGGAAGTGAGAAACTCCGAGTCCGGATAGGCGAACTGGCCGGTCACGATGCCGTCCTTCTCCTCGAGGATGTTCCGCTTGATGAGATTGCCGGAAGGCTCGCACACAAACGCATTCCCCAGAAACTCCGCCGGGAAGTTGTCGCCGCGATAAATCGCCGGCCCGCAGGCGGCTGTGAACCTGGCCAGAAAGCCGTCCTCGCGCAGCACGCCCTTTTGGTAACCGCGGTTCACGCCAGGATTCACGCGCGCCGGAAACGTGAGTTGGCTGCGCACGGGATCGACATTGATGCCGCTCCGGCCCGCGTGGTTCGGATTACGCAGCAGATACTCGGCGGGCACCAGGTCGATGCGCAACTGGTCGCTGTTCGAGTCATAAACCTGCCTGCCGAAATCATCCTGCGACAGCCCCCACTGGCCGCGAAACACCGTCGGCTCGCGCCGCCAGGTGCCGTCCGTGTGGCGAAAACGGGTCGTGTAGTTCGCGCTGTAAATCCAGTTGTCCAGCCCCCACATGAGGCCGTTGGCGTTGTGCTCGGGATTCTTGATGTCGCCCTGGACGTAATCCGTGGCGATGGCCGTTTTCTCGTCGCACTTGAGATCACCGTCCGTGCCCCGGCAAAACCACAGGTTCGGCATCTCGGCCACCAGCACGCCGCCCGGCACGAGCGCGAGCGCGCGCGGCATGACCAGCTTGTCGAGGAAGACCGTTCGCCGGTCCATGCGCCCGTCGCCGTCGCTGTCTTCGAGCACGACAATGCTGCCGGTCGGTTCCTCTTCGCCGATGCCGTCGGGGTTCGGCATGTAGCCGGTCATCTCGACCACCCACAGCCGGCCGTCCGGATCGAACTCCATCGCGACCGGCGTGTTCACCAGCGGTTCGGCGGCGACGAGCTCGATGCGGAAACCGGGTTTGAGTTGAAAGGACTTCAGCGCCTCCTCGGGGGTGAGCACGGGCGCGGACGGGATGAGGTGTTCGGGCACCAGCAACCGCTGGACTTCGCCCGCCTTGTCCCCGCTCTGGGCCTGGGCGGACAACGTGGCGAGCAGCGCGGCAATGATTAACTTGGATTTCATGTCGGCAAAAAAACGCGGTCGCAACGGGCCACCGCGGCGATTGATGGACGCGCAGCATAAGCCGGACATTCGCCGCGAGGCAAATGGAGACGTCCATGAAATGCCGCCTTGTCGACACGGTGGCTTCCGGTCAAGGGCCGGAGCTTGCCGGTTGGCCCCGAAATATGTTCTCCTGCCGCGTATGAAGTCGCCCAGCCAGCGCGCGTCAGCGGAACGCGGGAGCCAGTTGTCAATTCGTCAATAATCAGAACTGACCCCTTTATTTATTTACGAACCGGGAGGAACCATTATCAGTAGCTATCTACAAGATATTTTTGGTACGGATGTGAAAACTATTCTGCATAAAGCTAAATGCAAATGGCTGTACGGAAAATACATCGAATTGAACAAATAGGCACCCGTTACTGGGGGAAGATGATCGCAGGATACGTCTCCAAGCACTTTGCTCTCTGCGCGCTGGTGGCACTTTGCGTATCGTGCGGTTCGTCTGAGGGTGAAAAAACAGCATCCGTCAGAATTGGTTCCGAGATTAAAGAGCTTTACGGGGAGATTATTCTTGCTGTGCCTGAAACTGGCCGCGTCGATATTGCTGCAATAGTTGCATCCATCGCCCAAGAGAACGCGCCGGCCCTCGCTTGTTCCATTGACGGTGAACGGTATCGGATCAATCCAGACCCAGCTGCATGGCGCGAGTTCGCTACCCGGAAAACAGAATTTGCGATTTGGTATCCGGTTCGGCGAAAGGACACTCAAGGACACATGACTTTCCTAGGCTTAACTTTCGACGGTAAGTTAGTACGCCTTGAATCTGCGCCAGACTGGCAAGGGAGATGAACAGCAGCACGGACTCCAACGCGGGGTCGTTCACGGTGCCACACGGCGAGGAGCCGCGGGTTTATTTCCGGAGCCGCGTCGTGCCGGCGCGTTGACGCGCCCGGCCCCGTGCCCGGCTTTGCCATTGAGTTGTGCCGGTCGTTTCGGCAAGCATCCCGCCCACATGCCGGACCCATTAACGCCGCCGCAGGTTTACCAGACGCTCAAGGGGAACATTGAGCGCGTCATTCAAGGCCAGGATCTCGCCCTCCGCAAACTGCTCGCCGCGTTCGCCAGCGGCGGTCACGTGCTGCTCGAGGATTTTCCCGGCACCGGCAAGACCACCCTGGCCAAGGCGCTGGCCCAGTCGATTGACGCCGGGTTCAAACGCGTGCAGTTCACGCCCGATCTGCTGCCGTCGGACATTCTGGGTGTATCGATCTACAATCAGAAGGCCCTCGAGTTTGAGTTTCACGAAGGGCCGGTCTTCACGAACATCCTGCTGGCGGACGAGATCAACCGCGCGTCGCCGCGCACGCAGTCCGCGTTGCTGGAAGCGATGGCCGAGGGGCAGGTGAGCGTGGACGGCACGCGGCGCAAGCTGCACGAATTGTTCTTCGTCATCGCCACGCAAAACCCGGTCGAGTTTCGCGGCACTTATCCGCTGCCCGAGGCGCAGATGGACCGCTTCGCCCTGCAATTCACGCTCGGCTACGTGTCGCTCGAACAGGAGATGCAGGTGCTCGGCGCGCAGCAACACGGACATCCGCTGGACCGCCTGGCCGCGTGCGTGAACTTGGCGGATGTGCTGCGCTTGAAGCACGCGGTGGAGCAGATCCGCGTCAGCGAGGAACTGAAACGCTACATCGTGGAACTCACCGCCGCCACCCGGGCGCGTCCCGGCGTGCAGCTCGGCGCCAGCCCGCGCGCTTCGCTGGCGTTGATGAAGGCCAGTCAGGCGCTGGCATTGTTTGATGGAACGGAATTCATCACGCCCGAGCACGTGCAGGAACTCGCCGTTCCGGTGCTGGCGCACCGCCTGGTGCTGGATGCCCAGGTGACGTTTGCGGGTCAGACCGGTCGAACGGTGGTGGAAGACATCGTGAAGAACCTGCCGGTGCCGGCTTGATTTCGGCCGGCGCCGCGCGGCTGTCGCCGCGTCCACAGTTATGCGCTTTTTTGCGTTCATTGCGTTCCGGCTTTACCGGATGACCAGCACGATCCGTTACCGCCTTCGTCGCCGGTTCACGGAGACGGGGCTGGTGCTCGCGGTGGCGGGCGGGCTGGCACTGGTGATCGGCGCGGACCTCGAACAGGCCCTGGCTTATCAGGCGGTGGCGCTGGTTTTTGGGCTGCTGCTGCTGGCCATGCTGATGGCGCCGACCTTTCGCGGCCGGTTTCAGATTGAGCGGGTGTTGCCCCGCTTCGGCTGCGTCAACGAGACGTTGAGCTATCGCGTGTGGTTGACCAACCTGGGGAAGAAGCCGTTGAACGGACTCGAACTGCTGGAGGACTTCCCGGATGCCCGACCGGACTTCGCGGAGTATTACCAGCGGGTCAAGCCCAGTCCCTACAACCGCACCTTCCAGCTCAGCACGCCGCTGCCCGGAGTGCGGCTGGCGCGCAGTCAACCGGTGACCATTCCGCCGCTCGCTGCGTACGGGCGCGTGGCGGTTCAAGGCGAGGTGACGCCCCTGAAGCGCGGGCCGCTGCACTTCCTCGCGGCCACGATTGCGCGGCCGGATCCGTTTGGTTTGTTCCGCGGTTTCCGGCGCGAGCCCACGTCCCAAACCGTGCTGATCCTGCCCAAGCGTTACCCGCTGCCCCGGCTGGCACTGCCCGGCCGCACCAAGTACCAGCAGGGCGGCGTCGCGCTGGCGTCGGGCATCGGCGAATCCGAGGAGTTCACGGCCCTGCGCGACTATCGCCGGGGTGATTCGCTGCGACGGATTCACTGGCGGAGCTGGGCGCGCCTGGGCCGCCCGATCGTGAAGGAGTATCAGGATGAGTTTTTCGTCCGGCACGGGCTGGTGTTGGACACCTTCTGCAACGTGGCCCTTGACGAAGTTTTTGAGGACGCGGTCTCCGTGGCGGCCTCCTTCGCCTGCACGATTCCCGATCAGGACTCGCTCCTGGACCTGATGTTCGTCGGCACCAAGACCGTTTGCCTTACGACTGGGCGCAGCGTGGGACACATCGAGCAAATGCTGGAAGTGCTCTCCGTGGTGAAGCCCTGCCGCGAACCGCGTTTCCAGGAACTGACCAACCAAGTGGTGGGACACGGCAAGGCGCTCAGTGGTTCCATCCTTGTGCTGCTGGCGTGGGATGAACCCCGCCGGGAACTGGTCCGGAGCCTGAAACAACTGCGCGTTCCGCAGCATGTCCTGCTCGTGGTGCGCCCCGGCGAGGAGGAGGCTATTGAGCGGGGCCCGGCGGCCGATCAACCGGATCGCTTCGACATCATTGTGGCCGGACGCGTGGCCGAGGCGTTGGCGAGACTATGAACGTACCGCCGCTCTTGCTGGGTTGCGCGCTGCTCTTCTGGGGCTGGCAGACGGGGCTTTTGTTTATCGCCGTGCCGGCGGCGGTCGCGTTGGAGACGTCGCGGTGGATTCGCTGGCGGCTCGATCTGGAGGCAGATCACTATCGTCGATTGTGGAACCTTTCGTTTCTGCTGGTGGTGGGGCTGGCGCTGTTTCAGTTCTTCGCCCAGGGCGGTTATGGCACGGTCAGTGATCTGGTCGGCAGCGAGCAACCGGGCATTCGCACGGAATCACTGCGCGGGGTCAGCAATCTGGCGCTGCAGCTGGTGCAAACCGTGCCGGCCGCGTTGTTGTTGTTCATGCTGGCCTTCGCTTATGGCCCGTTGCGCGAACTGCCGGCGGCGGCTTTTTCCCTCGTGTATCGCCGACGGGTCGCCCAAGCCAGCAGCCGGAATGCAAAACTGCGGATGGCGGCGATCAATCCGGCTTACGCCTATCTGATTCTCCTGCTGCTTTCCGCCGGGGCTTCGCGGGAGCATGCGCGCTGGTATTTCCCGGTCATGGCGGGGTTCATCGGCTGGATGCTGTGGCATCGCCGGCCCACAAGTTTCCGCCCCTGGGCGTGGGCCACGGCGTTGGTGCTGGCGGTGGGGCTTGGCTTTTCAACGCAGGCGGGACTCATCGTGCTGCAGCAATGGCTTGATCGCTGGCAGAACCGCTTGCTGAGCGAATACGGCCGCCCGGAAATTGACACCACCCAGACGCGGACCTCGATGGGGCGCAGTGGTCGGTTGAAGCTTTCCGGCCAGATCATCTGGCGCATTCAACCCGGAGATAACAATCCTCCGGCGCTGCTGCGGGAAGCCGCGTTCAACCGGTATGAACAACCGGTCGGCCGGCGCGCACCCGATGGTGGCGAGCCCACCTGGACCACGCTGCTGCGCAAGTTTGAACCCATCCTGGATTCCAGCGCGAACCGGCCCGCCGACGTCCGCCCGCCCGCGCGCACGTACACCTGGATTCTGAATCCACACGCGACCGCCAACCAGTCGTTGATCGTGACGGGATACACCCGCGACGGGGAGGCGAACATTCCCCAGCCGCCGGGTACGGCCGTGGTCACCGACCTGACCTCCGAGGTGGTGGCGGTGCATACCAACGCCATCGGCGCGGCGCGCGTCAACGGTGCCGACAAACTCGCGGTACTGGAGCTTCGCCACGGTGAGGACGGCGGTTTTGAAGTGGGCCCGACCGACGATGATCTCTCGCTCGAAAGACTGGCACCCGCCGACGCGACCGCCATTGCCACGGTGGCCGAGCAACTCCGGTTGGGTGACAGCTCACCGGAGGCGGCACTGGCGCAGCTCCGACTTTTTTTCTTCAATCACTTCGAATACTCCACCGATTTGCGTCCCCCCACGCCGGGCTCGACGAACGACACCCCGCTGGCCTCCTTCCTCCTCGACCAACGCCGCGGCCACTGCGAGTACTTCGCCACCGCCACCACGCTGCTGTTGCGGGCGGCGGGTATTCCGGCGCGTTACGCGATTGGTTATGCGGTGCAGGAGAAACGGTCCGGCAATGAATTCGTGGTGCGCAGCCGGCACGCCCACGCGTGGTCGCTCGCGTGGCTGAACGACCGCTGGATCGAGATCGACTCCACGCCCGCCGGTTGGTTCGAGGCGGAATGGGCGCAGGCCGGAACCTTGGAGACGTATCGCGACTGGATTTCGGACGCGTGGCTCGGCTTCCACCGCTGGCGGCAGGGCGACAGCGACCTGCGCCTCTACATCTTCATCGCCGGCGTGCTTGCACTGGGATTCATGGCCTGGCGACAGGTCACGGGCAAACCGTGGCGAAGGGCGCGGGCGACACGGGGCAGTGCGACGGACTTCGAGCGGCGGGGTCTGGATTCGGAGTTCTTCCACATTGAAAGGGCGCTCCTAAAGTCGCACCCGCGCCCGGCCACCGAACCGCTTCGCGCCTGGCTCGCGCGTCAGACCATGCCCTCGGCGGAACTTGGTCGCACCTTGTTACAACTGCTGGAACTGCATTACCGCCTGCGGTTTGATCCGGCTGGATTGTCGCCCGCGGAGCGGCAGAAATTGCGCGAGGAATCCGCCCGCTGGCTGCAAACTTTCACCCGCCAGTCCGGCGGTTGATCCCGGCCCTGTGAAAACGACAAAGCGCGGGCCAGACACACTTTTGGCCCGCGCTTAAGCCACGACAAATCGAGTGCTACTTCAACACTGCGTCGTGGAATTCCTTCCAGTCATCCAGGTTGTTCAGGTTGACTGCGTCACGCGGCCCGTCAGTCAGGCCGTTGGCCGTGAGAATGTTTTTGCGCGTGGCATCATCATGGATGTAACCGGTGATTGCCGCGTTGAGCTTGGCGACCGAGGTCGGGTCCAGCTTCGCGCCGGGCTGGTTCTTCACCCACGCTTCGAACTGCGGGTAGGTTGGTTTGGTCTTGATGAAAGCGAGTACCTCGTCGCGCGTCAGCCCCAGGCCGTCGATGACCATCTGGTCATAGCCCTTGCCACAGCCGGGATAGCCATCCGCCAGCTTGCCGGCGGCTTCCAGGGAAGCCTTCAGCCACAAGCGGGGCAGATGCAGGACACCAAGGGGACCGGCGACGCCGGAACTGATCAGGGGGACGTATTTCGTGCTCATGGAGATTATTTCCTGTTGAATGACGTAAGTCAGTTTGGGGTAACGCGGGAGAGAATGCCCGCTCATCGCTCAAGTTCAACCAAAATTCCGCCGGATGTTTCATCCACATCGCATGCGCCCAATGGGAACGGGTCGCGACGGGTGGACTTGGGCCCTGCGTGATGAAGGGTGTCGTGATGAAATGATTGCCGCCCGGCGCGATTGCGGCTTTCCTTGCCGGCCATGCATGCTCTCACCAGCAGCCCCGCCACGGACCCCGCCGCCATCTACCGGCATCGCGATGCGCTTTATGCCAGCGATATGCTGATCGTCGCGTTGAAGGAACTCGATTTCTTCTCCTGGCTGGCCGCGGGACCGCAGACCGTCGATGCCATTTGCGGGCATTTCAATTTCCGGGCCCGGCCGGTGGATGTGATGACCACGCTTTTCGTGGCCAGTGGCTGGTTGCGGCGGGACGGGCGCGAATTGCACCTCACCGAATCAGCCCGCGAACATCTGGTGCGCGATTCGCCGTGGTTCATCGGTCCCTACTTTCCCCCCGTGAAGGACCGGCCGATTGCGGCTGACCTGCTGGAATGCCTGAAAACGGGCAAGCCCGCGAACTTTGCCAGCCGCAAGGATCACGCCGACTGGCACCAGGCGATGGAAACGCCGGACTTCGCGCGGGAGTTCACCGCGATGATGGATTGCCGGGGTGTCTTGCTCGCCCAGGCGCTCGCGAAGCAGCTCGATCTAGGCGGCCGTTCGCGATTGTTGGACATCGCGGGCGGTTCCGGGGTGTATGCCTGTTCGCTCTGCGCGCACTTTCCAGAACTGCGGGCGAGCGTGTTGGAAAAGCCGCCGGTGGACCAGATCGCCGCGCAGTCGATCCAGGAACGCGGACTCGGCGGGCGGGTGGACGTGGTCGCGCAGGACATGCTGACTAGGCGGTTTCCGGAAGGGTATGACATCCATCTGCTCTCGAATGTGCTGCATGACTGGGATGTCATCCTGGTCCGCAAACTTCTCCAGTCCTCCGCCGTGGCCCTGGAGCAGGGCGGTTGGCTGATCGTTCACGATGCCTTCCTCAACGCCGACAAGACCGGTCCGCTGACGGTGGCTGAATACTCCGTGCTCCTGATGCACGTGACCCAAGGCCGCTGCTATTGCGTGCGGGAGATCACCGACTGGGCGGCGGAGGCCGGCTTGAAATTGCTGCGGCAGGCACCCAGCGCGGCCGGACGGAGTGCGTTGGTTTTTGAAAAGGAATGACGCGGCGACGCTGAAATCGCGGGCAGTGCTAAATGAAATTATCCCTTGCCAAAGCGGGGGCGGAAACCGTTCAATTCGCGCCCTGCCTGCGGGTGGCTGGATAGCTCAGCTGGTAGAGCAGCGGACTGAAAATCCGCGTGTCCCCGGTTCGATCCCGGGTCCAGCCACCAATTTTCCCTTCTCCGTTTCCCAAGTCTGATTGTCCAGACTCGAAGTCTCCCATCGGTTCAATTGTGAAGCTGCCAAAGAAGTTTGAGTGGGTTCAAACGAAGGTTCCGGCTCGAAGGTGAGATCACACCGGCGCCTTGGTACGCGTTGATCGGAAAAGCAAAAAGGCGGCCCGAAGGCCGCCTTTTCGTTGTTGATTGAGGAATGCTCAGGCTTCCATCGGACCCTGAACTCCGCCCGTGACTTTTTCGGTTTCGATGCTCACGGGCTTGTAGCCGCCAATGGCTTTGAAGGAGAGCAGCAGCAGCAGGTAGATCACGGCCATGACCGCCGGTATGAACGCGTCCGCTTTCAACGTCTGGCGGTCACCAATGATGCTGGAATCCACGACCAGTTGTTGCTCCGTACTCTTGGGATCAGCCGCCTGGGCCTGACCGAGTTTGGTGCCGTCCAGGCCGACCACCTCGTCGAAGAAGAGGAACTTGCTGGAGCTGGAAGCTTTGTATTCGTCATAGACCGCCGGATTGGCCGTGGAGAGGTGCTCCGCTGTGAAGCGGTCCTTTGCGTAGCCTAAGCCGGGACCGCCCAGCAAGCCGGCGGACATCATGCCGATGCCACCCATGACGGACATGGCAATGGCACCCGTGCGGGGGAAGCGATCCCCCACCAGCGCCAGCATGGTGGGCCAGAAGAACGTCTTGCCGATGGCGTAAACGGTCAGCGCCACCATCGCCCCCATGAAGGTGGTGATCCCGCTGGTCATGAGCAGGCCGACCACGCCGAAGATGGCGCAAATCAACAGGAGGCCCACCGGTGAGATTTTGAGGTTTTTCTCGATGAAGTGGGCGCAGAAGCGCAGCAGGAACATCAACATTGAGGTGAACACGAACAGGATCTTCCCTTGTGCGGGCGTCAGGATGTTGCCGGTAATGTTCTGAATCCAGCCGTCCGTGCCCAGTTCAACCGCACCGACGAGTGCGTGCGTGATGAAGAGCACGAAAAGCAGAACGGAACCAATGGACCCCTTCGTCAAGACCCCAACGGTAACCAGGAGCACTACACCGATGCCCCATGCCCCCGCATTCGGCATGTTGAGCGCGTTCTGGAAGAAGAGGACGAGCAGATAGATGGCAACGGCCGAGCCGAGAATACCGACTTCCTTGAGCATGTCGCCGAGCTTGAGCCCCTTGGCCGCAGCTTCGGATTTCGGAAATTTCTGACCCATGAATGCAACACCGTAGAGAATGGTTGGGATCAGAAACAGGCCGAGCTGAATCTTCCAGCTTGTGCCGGCTTCACCCAAGGTCCAACCGATCAAGCCGCCAACCACCAAACCGGCCGGCCAGGAGGCGTGCAGGATGTTCAGGTAGTGCGTGCGGTTGTTGGGAAACAGCGTTGATACCAGCGGATTGGCGACGGCTTCCAAGGTGCCATTCGCCAGGGCGAACACGAACGTGCCCCAGTAAAGGAACATGTAAGCCGTATCCTGCGCCTGCCCGGTGGTTGCGGCGAAAGTGATGAAGGCCGACAGCACATGGAACAAGAAGGCTGCAAAAACCAGTTTGCCATAACCGATCTTGTCCACCACGACACCGCCGATGATGATGCCGAAGCAGAAACCAGTGAAGCCCGCGCCACCGATTGCCCCGAGTTGAGCGCCGGTGAAGCCAAAGTCGGTGCCCCAGTTCGCCAGGATGCCGCCGCGGACGCCAAACCCGATGCCCGCCGCCAGGATGGCTAGAAAGCCCGCCCACAACAGGCGCATGGCGTTGGGCGCGATGCCGTTTGCTGATGCGTTACTCATAATTGCTCTTTGTTTTGGTTGGTTGTTTCGAGGAATCGAAAGGGAAACTACACCGTGAAAGCGGGGAGTTTGACGAGTTTGCCGCCGGCCAGGGCGGACTCGTGCGCGCACAGGCCCACGCACGTCCAGTTGGCCGATTGTTTGGCGTTGGGAAACGGCTCGCGGTTCTCCACCAAAGCCAGCGCAAATTCATGCGCCAGGTGCGGGTGGCTGCCCCCGTGGCCGCTGCCCTGCGTGAAGCTCAAATGCGTCTTCTTGCTGCTGTCATACACGCCCTGCGTCGTGTACTTCGCGATGCCCTTGGGCAGCCGCTTCGCGTAGTCCGGGCACTTCACCGCTTTCGGGATCTTCGGCTCGGGCTTCTTGGCGGTGTGCAGGATCAACGGCTCGTGCTCGACGAGCGGCCATTCCACCGACGCCTTGTCGCCATACACGTCGATGCTCTCCCGATACTGCCGCGCGGTGTCGAACAGGCTCCGGATGATCCGCGCGTTCACGTCCGTGTCCGCAAACTTGATGTGCGCCGTCTCGACGGCGAACGGGCTGCCGTAGCATTTGATCAATTCCTTGCGGATCGTCCCCGAACCGAAGCAGCTCACGTATTCGGCCGGTTTCCCGATCAACCCGGCCACCGGACCCACACAATGGGTCGCATACCACATGGGCGGCAGACCCGGCCAGTAGTTGGGCCACCCGTCCATGTCCTGCTGGTGGCTGGCCTGCACGAACTGCAGCTTGCCCAGTTTCCCCTGGTCGAGCAGTTCCTTCATGAAGAGGTATTCCCGCGCGTACACCACGGTTTCCATCATCATGTATTTGAGGCCGGTCTTTTGCACCAGGTCCACGATCTTCTTGCAGTCGGCGATGTTGGTGGCCATCGGCACGGTGCAGGCCACGTGTTTGCCGGCCTTGAGCGCGGCGATGCTCATCCACGCGTGGTCGGGGATGGGGGAGTTGATGTGGACGACATCGACGCTCTTGTCCTTCAGCAGCGCGGCAAAGTCCGTGTAGCGCGTGGCGACGCCAAAGTAGTCGCCGACGGCGTGGAGTTTCTTGGGATCGCGCTGGCAGATGGCGTAACAGGCGGTGTGCGGATGTTGCTGCCACAAGGGGATGAACTCCGCTCCAAACCCCAGGCCCACAATGGCCACGTTCAGCTTCTTGCTCATGTTCGGTTGGTTGGCCCGCCCGAAAAAACGCACACTTTTTGCATTGTTTGGGCCGCGGCGATGGCGCGAATGACAACGCTCGACCGCCCAACTGTCAACGGCAAATTTCCCGTAAACCCCTGACAGGCCAAGACTCCCGTCGGGTCGTTGACACGCCCGTTCCGGGCGCTTCAGAATGCCGTCCATGATGTTTCAAGTGACCGGGAGGCGCAGTACGGGTTGCCAGCCCGGTCATTGAGCTTGCCGCGATGTTGCGCCCACCACCATTTACCAGTTGGCCGGTCGAGGGTTACTTCCTTCAGCCGTATGCCGGATTGCCGGACGGGGCGCCACGGCATGGCCTGGGCGGTGCGCCCGACGACGGCGGGGAATGTCCCGTCTGCGCGTGGCCGCTGCGGCGACTGCTCCGGCTGGATGCGCGGGATTCACGGATAGAGCTGCCCCGGATCGCCGTCGGCTGGCTGGACTTGTTGCGCTGCCCGCAATGCGACGTGACGCGTTACACGC
>ERZ761607.3897-NODE-3897-length-13834-cov-5.287031_pt1 | contig 13834 bp, 16 predicted proteins | sample MGYA00511164_ERZ761607 | MGnify/ENA primary metagenome ERZ761607 (study PRJEB28899, sample SAMN02445080) | bioreactor sludge metagenome | biome: EBPR sludge | place: Australia: Brisbane, Thorneside Wastewater Treatment Plant | collected 2011-06-22 ...
GCAGGACGCCGGCCGGGGCGGATGCTGTCACCACGCAAGACAGTTTCAGCGCACCCGAGACGGGGCGCTTTGGTGACAGGGCCGGCCCGGCGCCGGCCGCGATCCGCTGGCCCTGTGTCACCATTGCCAGCCTATTGCGTGAGTTGGCGCAAGCGGTCTTCGAGGCTTGCGACTTGATTTTGCAGGCGCAGCAGCGTTGCTGCCACCTCGCCGCTGTCCAGGCCGTTGCTGCTGGCCCGTTCGCGCTTCTTCATCGGGTCAAACCACACTTCGGTAATGTGGCGGCCGTTGAATTCTTCCGCGTCGTTGTGGACATGGAGCACCACGTCGACCACCAGATACAGCAGCTTGCGGATAACGTCATAGGGCAGCGTGCGCCCTTGTCGATTCTGAAGCACCATGAGCGCGAGGCGTTCAAATGTCAGTTCGGCCGATCCGGCATGGCAGCTCGTGATGCTGCCGCCGTGGCCGGACGCGCACACGTTGATAAAGTCGAACGTTTCACCAGCGCGCAGCTCGGCGAGCAGAATGCGGTTCGGCTTCATCCGAAGGCAGCTCTTGAGCAGTGATGCCGACGTGACCGGCGCGTTTTCCTCTTCCTTCGCCTCGCTCGGATAGAACAGGTGAACGTGGTTCGGATGGTTCGGCAAGAACAGCTCGGGCACGTCTTCAATCGTGATAAGGCGCTGCGCCTGGGGGATTTCCTGCATCAAGCCCTTCATGAACGTGGTCTTGCCGGAGCCGGTTTCGCCCGCGATGACGATCACCTTTTCCAGTTGCACAGCGCGGCGCAGGAACTCCATGTAGTTCCCGGCCGCCTTCAGCTCCAGCAGCTCCTTTTCGGCGCGGCTCAAGTCGCCCGAAAGCGGCTTGATCCGGTCGAAGAAGCCTTGCTTCTGGTAGTCCTCCAGGGTGCGGACGGAGTGCGACGGCTTACGGATCGTGACCGATACCGTTTCATGCTCGCAGGCAGGCGGGAGCACGATTTGCACCCGCTCGCCGAGCGGCAGAATTGCCGACAGGATCGGCTTCACGTCAGAAACATCGTTGTTGGTGAACTTGGCGACCGCCGTTCCCAACGACTTCAAATGCTCGTAGCTCAGTTCCGGGACTTCGTGCCGTTCCCACCGGCCGGCGCGCTCGCAAAACACTTCGTGCGGCCGGTTCACGCAGACCTCGGTAATCTCAGGGTCTTCCATCCACCGCTTCAGCGGGATCAGGTGATAGTTGACCGAGGTGGCCCGGTTCAACTCGCCTGCGATGAATTCATTGGGCGTTGAGTTCATAGACCCCTCCGAAATCCAGGTCGCGGGCCACGTAGATGCCTACGCGATCCCCTTGGTTGACGTACAACGTCGGCGGGATGTTGATCGTGTTCTTGAGGGCTTCGGCGGCCATGTTTTGCGCCGAATCGCTCGTGTTGCCGAGGTTGAACGTTTGCCCGTCGCTCGATTGATTCGAGGCGTAGCGCGCCACGTCATCAACAAGGCTCAACATGATTGCCCCGCCGAATCGCTCCCAAAAGTGAGTGTCGACGTAGCCCGGCACACCGGCCCCGCCGAGGGCATCCGTGCCCGGCGAGTCGAGGTTGATCGCAACGCCGTTTTGCGTCGTGATCCGCGTCCAGAGCACGAAAATGCGCTTCTGGCCTTGCTTCATGTTGGCCCGGTATTCCCCCGTCACCTTCGAGCCGCGTTCAATCAGCAGCACCTTGCCGTTATCGCTGTAAACGTCGCGGGTGATTGTGCAGGCGGTCATGCCCGGCACCGTGCTATCGAGGCGGGTTTGCAGGGCGCAGTCAATAAACGCACCCTTTGCCAGCAGGAAATTCCGGTCCGGCAACATGCTGGCCGAATTGGTCCGCGTCTTCGTCCCGGTCAGCAGCGACGCGAGCGCACCTTGTCCACCGCCTTCCTGGGAGATAGGTACGGCGCGTTGCGTGCCTGCGCCGCTGCTGCTGCCTGCCTTCGATACCATGAGCGTTGACGCGCTCTTGTCCAGCTCGGCGGGTGGGCGCTCCTGACCGCTACCCGATGCCATCGACCGGCCGGCCATCGGCGCCGGGCGGGCGCCCGCGCCTCCGGGCGCCGGCACCACCGGGACCGCTTCGGCCGGCGCTGCGGGCGGCGGCGGTGTCGGAAACTCGAACGAGCGGGCCGGCACGGCGTTTGTGACCTGCATATCCTTGGCCGGCGCCTGCTCGGCCGCCCTCGCCTTCTTCTTGACCTGGGCCATATAGATCAGCCCGGCCGCGCCGAGGATCACGAAGAGCGCCAGGATTACGACCAAGCCACGCTTGGCCGATACGGGGCGCGTGTCATTGACGCTTGGCAAGCCGCGCTCGCCGTTCAGTTCATTCGGTTCCGGCGTCAGGGCCGACGTGTTCGTGCTCATTTCAATTCCTCGCTGCTGTTGTCCTTGGCGGTCGCGCTACCGGCATTCGGGTTCCAGCCGGGCGGGAGGTAAGGCGCCCTCGGGTCCGGCATTCCGTGTACGGTTGCCCCGGTCGCGGGCGAGTACGTGACGAACGGCTCGCCTTCCGGTTCGGCGGGGTCGCCCTTGACGGTTCGCTTCACGCCGGGCACCGTCGTGCCGCCCTGGGGCGGCAGGCCGAGGGTGTCGAAAGCGTCGTTGTAGACGCCCACCACTGCATTCCCGAGGCGCAAGACCAGCTCACGCGATACCCGATGCACGACCAGTACATCCGGCGCTTTCGGGTCAATGTGCGTGTTCACAAGGCTTTCGCCCTTGTCTTCGGCCACCAGGAAGACAGCCGGAAATTCCCGGTTGCCGGGGAAGCGCAGATAGGTAAAGCGGCCGTCGTCGTAGGCCATCGTCGGCGCGATCCCGTCCGACTTCTCGCCTACTTGCATCGAATACGACCAGTTGCGCGGCGCCGGCTGGTTATCCAGTCGCGCCTGGGCGGCTTGCTTGTCGGCGGCGGCTTTCGCCTTCGCTGCCTCGTCGGCCGGATAGCGGAATGCCACCCGGAAGGCGACCTTCGGGTTATAGGCCAGCTTCTTGTCTTCGCGGGCCTTGTGGAGCACCAGATGGAAGGCGTAGACCCGGCGATTCGTGGTAACGATCAGGTTCGTATCCCACTTGCCGGATTCCGGTTCCATGATGGTGTTATCCATCAGCTTGACCGATTTCGGCTTCAGGTACAGGAAGTTCCGCCGATTGGCGAACTCCCATCCCTGGGAGAAGCCGGACGCAATATCAAGTACCTCTTCCCCTTCGGAGAACATGATTTGCGTCGCAATACCGGGGTATCCATTGACTTCCACCACGTCTTGCTCGTTGTAGTCGACGTGCTGGATGCGCGAATCGAAGGTTGATCCCCTGGGCAGATCGAGCGCCGTAGCGGCGCTGCTCGCCAGGGCGATCATTACGGCGATAGCAAGGCGCTTCATTTAGTTGCCCCCCGTCAATTCCGGGTCGATGCGATAGCTCGTCACTTGGAACCCGAAGGGGTTAATCATGCGCAGGCTCTCTTTCATGTGGGACGGGTTGCGGTACTCGTAAGCCACCGTCGCAATCCATTTCGATACCTGCTTGGTGTTCGCGTCATCGACCCGCGAGGCGGTCTTGATAAGGCGTACCGTCGCCGTGCCTCGGCCGTTCGGAACCACGCTCACCACTTCAACCGTGGTGCGGTAGTTCTTGCCCCATTTCTTGTCGAGGGCTTCGCTGCCCTCGAACAAGTTGGCGTATTCCCTGCCGACGTTCGGCGAGGACAGCAGCCCAACCACGTTGTAGTCCTTCTGCAAGGTGTACCAGTCGTAGGTTTCGCGGGCGCGAACGAATTGGGCTACCCAATACTTGTCCATCACATCGTCGTAAGCGATGCGCTTGTCCTGCATCGTCGTCACAATGTCGGGTACGCCCGTTGTGTTGTCGACGCGGATAACGTAGGGCACCGTTTCCTTGAGCGGCATCATGAAGACGACGGCCAGCCAGGACAGTGCGGTAACGGCGACCGCAGCGAGCGCCACGGTCCAGGCCCGGCGCTCCGACTTCTCGATCATGCCGACGCGGGAGGCTTCCCAATCGAGGGCCGCTTCAAACTGCGCGCCCTGCGCGGGCGCTTCCGCAGTGGCGGGCTGCTGTTGCGGATTCTTCTTTCTGAACATCATTTATCCCCTTGAACGGACGAGTTGGAAACGGGTGCGGGTGCGTTGGGTGCGGTCTTGTTGACCGGCACCCGAGGCGCACCGTCGAGGCTGGCCGGCTTCCGGGGTGCGGAGCTGCACCCGGCAAGACCGACCACAACCAGGGCGATCAAAAGACCTTTCATCGGTGGCGTTCCTTTCTGTTTTTGACTGCCAAAATATACCATGTTTGCATCCGATATTGCATGTTTTGGTAATGACAGGCGCGAAAAAACCGCCCACCCGGAGGGTAAGGCGGTTTGCTTTCAGCCCTTCTTTGCGGTGCCGCCGCGTGCGGCGCCCCAGTTCTTCCCGAGGTTTTCGCGCAATGCCTGACGGTAGGCCGGATTCAGCACCGTATTGCCGGCGACAAGATGATCCAGGCGACGGCCGGACGCCATCATCCCGGATTGCAGATCGCGGCGCGTGCTGACCGGGTTGACCATGTTTCCAGCGCCCATGATCGCGTTTTTCCCGCCTGTGACCGGCGAAGCCATTTGCCGCAGTGTCATTGCTGCCATCGAAATGCCGCCCGCAAGTCCCGAGGCCATGCCGCCGACCTGATAGATGATGAAGCACAGGACGCCCGTAAGCGCGCCGATCTGCAACGCCGCAAACATCGGATTATCGGAGCCGCCGCCTTCGAGGTCGGCGCCTGCGATAAAGGCGTCATAGGCCGCCATAGCGAACGTCATCACCACCGCCATGATGACGATGGTTAGCACGTAGTTCATGACCTGGCTAAACCAGCTATCGAAGAAGCGCGCCGTTACCGGGAACAGTAGCGCCATGATGAAGAGTGGCCCGAGCGCGAACATCACGCCCAGGGCGAACTTGGCGAGGATGATGACCGCCGCGCCAAGGAGTGTCACCAGTAGCGTGCCGAGGGCGACCACCAGCCCGGTGACGATCCAGCCGAGCGCGGAGCCGATATTCCATCCGGCTTCATCCGCCTTTTGAAAGGCAATCCCGACCAAATCCAGCCCCTTGTTAAAGGAGTTGTCGAGCGTTTCGTAAATGTTCGTCGCGGCGCCGCCCGCGAGTGCAGCCGACAATCCAGACTCCAGCCCGGTGAACGCCTCCTTTACCGCGCCCGTATAGTTCCCGACGTTCAGCGCGAAAGCCGAGATCAGGATGATCTTCGCGGCTTTCAGCATGAAGTCCTGAAACGGCTGCTGAATCTTGCCGGCGATAATCATGTACCCGAACAGCGTCAGGTAAAGCGTCACGCCCGTAATTGCAATGGGCGCGATGACGCCGATCAGATTGCCGGCAGCGGGATCGACAAAGGCATCGGTTGCGTTCGAGACGGTTTCACCGATGAACTGAAAGACCATCATATCGGCTGCCATGATTTACTTCCTCAGATCATCGGCGGTCAGCGGCGCAGGGGTCTTCACGCCTCGGCCGCGAGCGGCCCAGGTCGAAGACGAGTCGGCACGCGAGGCATTCACGCAATTGGGCGTCGCGGCCAGCTCGCCGGGGTTGTTCTTGCACTTGTCGAGCATGGCGCGGCGCTCGGTCGCGTGTTCCTTGTACCAATCGACCGTCTGCACGACTTCCGGCTCGGCTTCCGCCTTCTTGTCTTCGTTGCAGCCCGTCAGACCGACCAGAAGGCCGGCAGTGGCGAGGATCAGCGTTACTTTCTTCATGGTGAATCTCCTTGCTAGTGTTCGGCTCGTCGTCTTACAGAACCTTGTTGACCGCGAGCTGAAAGAACAGCATGGCATAGGACAGCGGCCAGAAAATGAACAGCTTCAGCTTCGAGCTGGCGACGTTATCCAGGGTGTTGTAGACCGGATGCCATTCAATCAGTCCACGTAACACCATCCTGTTCAGCAGAAAACCGAAAGCCAGATAGGCCACGATTACTATGACGCCGGGAAACCACGTCGTAACTACTGCAAGGCGCCATAGAACAATGAGCGCGACCAGAAAGCCGGAATAGATTGCAATGGACTTCCGCAGGCTGACTGCGGCCTGGGCTTTCGCGTTTTCTGCATCAGACATGCCTTGAATCCTCCCTTAGAACGTCATCGGGGCGACTTTCACCCCGCCGCGAGCGGACCATGTGCGCGCCTGAATCTCGCGCTGCTGCTGCTCGTTGATCTTGTCTTCAGCCGCCGCGATCATTTGGAACATCTGCAACTTCGTTGCCTCGTTCTGGATCATCGCTTGCTCGGCCGCGATCCGGCCTTGCAGCTCGGCGATGGCCTTCGGGTCGTCGGTCGAGTTGATGCGGTTCATGAGCTGTTCGATTTGCGTCAGGCGCTCTTTCGAGCGGTCGAAGGCATCGACCGCGAAAGCCTTGTCCTGGGCCGCCTTGATGGCCCGCGCTTGGCACGCGATCTTTTCGTCGGCGATCTTGATGCGCTCGCAGGCGTCATACTTCTTCGTCGCGTCATAGATGGCCTTCGCGGTGCCGGACAGGCTCGAATAGCCGCCAGTTCGCACCGTGTCATAGACGTTCTGCCAGTCGGCCGGCAGATAGTTCTTGAACTTCGGATCGTTGAGGATCGCGCCCAGGTTGCGCGACCCCGTAAGCGCCTCGTATTGCTGCTTCATCTGATCGAGCTGCGCCTTGAGCTGGCTGATTTGCTCAACGTACTTCGCAATATCTTCGATGTGGTTCATCACATCCGTTGCGATGCTCGCCGCATCGGTGACGGGGATTTGCGCATAGCTCGGCGCAGCGGCGCCGAATGTGGCGGCAAACAGCGTTGCCAGCAGTACCTTCTTCATCTTCACGTCCTCCAGGTTAAGAAGCGAAACGGCGCCGGGCCTTCCGGCGCTCATGGAAAATCGGCAACCAGACGCGGGGGTCTTCCCCGACCTCGGCCATGATTTGATGCAGCAATTCGATGTTGTCCGTACTCCCGGACAGCACGGCCAATTCTTCGTCGAAGCCGCCCAGGTCGAGGCGCGCAATGGCCGAATGGTGCCCTTGCTTGACCAGGAACATGCGGGAGTCCTCGTTGAAACCCTTGATGATTTCATACTCGGCCGCCGTGCATTTGAAGCCTTCGACATATTCGTGATAATCGGCCTTCGGATTCGGCAGATAAATTTCCGTCGCGCACTGTTCGATGATGGCGCGGGAAATATCCGACTTCAGCACGTCGGAGGGCGATTGCGTCGCAAACACGCCGAGGCCGTTTTGCTTCCGAATCGTCTTCTGCTTGTTGAAGGCGAAATCGGAAAAGGCGTCATCCAGCAGCCACTTCCAAAATTCGTCCATGTAGTAGATGAACCGGCGCCCGTCGATGATGCTTTCCATGCGGTGCAGCAGATACATGGAAATCGGCGTGCGGACCAGCTCGTTATCGAGGAAGGCTGTTCCGTCGAAGCCGTAGCTGCTGTGCGTCGTGAAATTCAGTTGGTCCTCGGGGTTGTCCAGCACCCACCCGAACGGCCCGCCTTGGCACCACCGGGAAAGCCGCTTGACGACGCTGTTTTCGCGGTCTTCCTTGTCGGTGCCTTCGGTCATGTTCTGTGTGACCGTGGTCAACCGGCGCAGCTCGCGGGGCATCCGCATGACGGTTCGCACGGCATGACTGATCCGCATTTCGTCCGACGTGGTAACGCGCTGGTGCTCGCCGGAAACCAGCTTGCGCACCAGCTTTTCCAGGAAGAGGATATTTTCTTCGGTCGGCTCCATCTGGAACGGATTGAAGCCGGTCGGCTTCCCGTTCTCCAGCGCCAGATACTTGCCGCCGATGGCCCGGATTGCGATTTCGGCGCCCCGGTCCTTGTCGAAGAAAACATCCGTGTAGCCGGTCGGCGAGTTCAGCTTGTACTTCTGCGACTGGCACAGCAGCATCCCCAGGAGCACGGTCTTACCTGCGCCGGACATGCCGATTACGCGGGCGTTGCCGAGCAGCTTCTTGTCGAAAGCGTCCTCGTCGTCCTTGCTTGCGTGGAAATTGAAGTAGAGCGGTTGCCCGGAGGGCGTCTTGAACAGCGTCACCGCCTGCCCCCAGGGGTTGCCGTCCCGCTTGCCGGCCGCGAAATTGTGGAAGCTGGTCAGCGCCGCGAAATTCTTCGAGGTCAGGCCGGCCACCCGAGGGCGATAGAACCAGTTGCACGGCAGTTGCGCATAGAAGGCGGCATCCGTCGCGGTCGATACCATCGCCGCGAGAAAACCGAGGTCTTGCACAATTGCCATTGCCGAACTGACATTGCGGCGCGTCTCTTCGACCGTGTTCCCGAAGATCATCAGCGAATAGTGGTATTCGCCCATCGTGAACTCGCCTTGGATCAGCTCGTCAATAGCCGTCGTCATCTGCTCGATTTGGGTAATCGAGCCGTCTTCGGCATTCATCAGTTGCTTTTGCTGGCGCTCCAGGTACTTCTTCCCTTCGTTCTTCGAGAAGAACGAATAGGATTGCGTGATGACGTACTCGTAATCCTCATACATGAGGTTGTTGAGCATTCCCGGCTCCGTGTGAGCCGTGTAGTCCTTGAAGTCCAGGCATTGCGCAAAGCGCGTGCGCGTCGGCGAGCGCACTTCGATGGTTTCGGTCCCGACGAACACCCACGACGTACCGAGGTAGTCGTAAAGCGGCGCCTTGGGCACGCGGACCTTCTGCCAGTCGCCCGAAATGAGGAAGTTCAGGAATTCCAGCATCCGCGAGCAGAGCACCCCGCTTTCGTCCTCGTAGGTCGTCATCGGGTCCAGGTCATAGCGGCGCATCGACGCCTCTACTTGGGTCGCCAGATCGTCCAGCTTGCGCATGGACTGGCGATGCTCTTCCTTGATTTCCGCGATGGAGCGGCGCCCGGCTTTCGCCACGGCGCGGCCCATCTTGGACGGATTCGGGCGATAGATAAGCGTCAGGTAAAGCTCGTTCGCCATCATCCGATAGCCGGCGAAGCTGTCGTAATACTTCTGATCCAGCTCGCGGCAAAAGTCGTTGTCGAACGTGGAGTGCAGCCGGTCAGAAGTCTGCCGGCGCACGTTGTGCGTCCAGATCGCCACGTTCGAGGAACCGATGCTACGGAGCAGCGTATTCAACTGATCCATGCGGAGCTGAATCACGTCGGCGTCGGCGGCTTCGTGGGCGATGCCGCCCACCTTCCACATACGCACGAAATCACCGTCGCGGGTGATGATCGTATTCGCCGAAACGTGGCTGCTGTAGGGAAGGAAAGGGGCGACCGCCCTTTCCTTCGTCATTTGGTCAAAATACTTCGGGCGCGCAGTCATGCTTACCTCTTCTTGAAAGCGATTGGGGCGTATGCCGAGGACTTCCAGAACCGCCGATTGCCGTTGTGGTGCGGCGCGAACCGGCACCACAACTTGAGAAACAGCAACCGGAATTGCTGATCGTCAGACTTCGCAATCGCCTTCATGACCAGCACAATCGGCACCAGGGAGGCGACCATGAAAATGGTCGTCCAGACAGAGAGCAGAATCACCACGCCCACTACAACGGCCAACGGCACCATAGGCACGCCGAACAGCATTGCGGGGCGCGTGCATCCCTTGAAGAGTGGGTCGCGGCGAATCATTGTCCGGCCCTCCCCTTACGCGAGCAGATAGGCGGCCAGCTCGGCGGCGCCACCAATCAGCAGACCACCGGCCAGAATCTTGCCGGCCTCGGCCAGATCGGCGTGCTTGAACAGGTACTTGTAACCGGCCCACATGATGGCGATGGTTACGACGGTCAGGGACACGCCGCGCAGGACGGTAAGCACGTTGTCCATGAAGGTGTTCACCTTGTCCAGACCGCCCTGGGCAAAGGCAGGCTCGACGGCCATGACCATGACGGCCAAGGCGAACAGGGCGGTGGACAGAACGGAATTGGTACGTGCGGTTTTCATTTGCAATGCTCCTTCGTGGAAAGGTTGAGATAAATCAGGCTCAGGGAGCCGAAATGCTCCCGGATGTAATTCAGTGCGCGGTCTACGCTTTGCCAGCGTCGCGGCTTGTCGCGCTCACGGCGGGCGACGACCAGGATTTCTTTTTCAGTATGCAGGCATAGTTCGTACCCCTCATTCGTCAAAACCAAGGCTGCGCGGTCAAACGAACCGCGTTCGTAGAAAATCTTGATTTGTGCAGTAGCGGCCAGCCGTACCGGCTTGCCGTCCGCGTCGCTGTTGTCGTCCTTTTTCATGCTCGTGGGCTGTACGGGTTGTGTTCCCAAATTATAACATTTTCAGCGCCAAAGCATACCATATTGGACGCGGTTTTATGCATTCTTGGCAATCCTCTTGCCGGGCTTGCCTTTGTCGTCGGGCAGCGTGGTTTCGCACCCTTCCTTGTAACCAGAGCAGCCCCAGAAGTAGCCCTTCGGGCCTTTGATGCGGCGCATGTCGCGCCCGCAGCTCGGGCACGGAAACAGCTTGCGCTCGACGGGCTTTCCGCCCTTGTCGTCCATCGTTTTCGTGCATCCGTCCTTGTAACCAGAGCACGACCAGAAGAAGCCATTCTTGCCCTTGACGCGGCGCAGCGGCTTGCCGCAGTCCGGGCACGGATGATTCGCACGCGGAACCGGCTGGCCCTTGTCGTCGTCCATCGACACCTTGCAGCCGTCGCGGTAGCCGGTGCAGCCCCAAAAGTAGCCGGTCGGGCCTTTCACCCGGCGCAGCGCCTTCCCGCACTCGGGGCACGGAAAGCGCGGCTTGAAGGTGCCGGCGCCGGCCAGTCGGGCGATTTCCTCGCGTAGTTGCTCGTAGTTGTCGCCCACGACGGCGACATAGCTACGCTGGCCCTCGGCGATCCGGTCAAGGTCTTCTTCCATGTCCTTCGTAAAGGGCAGTTCGATGAATCCGAATTGCCCTTTCACCAGGGCGTCGACCAGATCGGCGCCCAGGGCGGTGGGCACCAGAAACCGCTTCTCTTCGACCAAATAGCCCTTGCCCATGATGTTCGCCATGATCGCGGGATAGGTTGAAGGCCGGCCAATGCCGCAGGCTTCCAGCTTCTTGATAAGACTCGCCTTCGTGTACCTCGCGGGCGGCTTCGTCTTCTTGTAGAGGACTTTCCCGGTATCGGCGCGCTTTGCGCTGCCGACCTCCAGGCGCGGCACCTTGCCCCCGGCGCCGTCGTCTTCCTTGCCTTCGGCGTCGGCATCCTCGGCGGCATCGCCCGCCGTCAGTGCGCGCCAGCCGGGGTCCGTCAGCACCCGGCCCTTGGCGCGGAACTCAAAGACTTCCGCGCTATCGGTCGATTCGAGAACGACCGTGTTGACGCGGTAGAGCGCATCGGCCAATTGCGATGCAATCGCCCGCTTCCAGATCAGTTTGTAGAGGGCGCGTTGCGCTTCATCCTCGCCCGCCTCGTCGTCCTCCAGGTGCGTCGGCCGAATGGCTTCGTGCGCCTCTTGCGCGTCGCCCTTCGCCTTGAAACGGCGGGGCTGCTCGGGCAGCTTCCAGCCCTTCCCTTGCGCGAAGGTCCGAATCTCGGCGATGGCCTCCCCGCTGAAGTTCACGCTGTCCGTGCGGTGATAGGTAATCAGCCCTTGCTCGAACAGCTTTTGAGCCACCTTCGCGGTGAACTCCGGGTCGAACTTCAGCGAAACGCTTGCCGCTTGCAGCAGCAGCGACGTGGAGAACGGCGAGGGCGGCGCTTCCTTCGCCGTCGCTGTATCGCTCTCGATCACCTTGAACGCCCGGCACTCGGCGGCTCGGTGCGCCAGTGCTTCATCAAGGATGTATTGGGCTTCGCCCTTCAGGAACGGCTTCGTGTTCCACTCGGCCGCCCAGGTGTCGCCGTCGAAATAGACGGCGGCGCCGAAGTGCTTGGTTTCCTTGAACGCCTTTATCTCGCGCTCGCGCTCGACCACAAGGCGGACGGCCGGGCTTTGCACCCGGCCTGCCGAAACCGTCGCGCCGAGCTGGTCCCACAGCAGCGGCGAAACGATGTAGCCGACAAGGCGATCCAGGGCGCGGCGCGCTTCCTGGGCATATACCAGATTCGCGTCGATCTTCCGGGCGCGGCCGATGGCCGCCCGAATCACGTCCGGCGTGATGGCGTCGAACGTCACGCGCTGATAGCGCGCATCCGGCAAGCGCATGGCGTCCTTCAGGTGCCATGCGATGGCTTCGCCTTCTCGGTCCGGGTCGGTCGCCAGATAGACCATTTCGGCCTCTTTCGCGGCCTTGGCGATCCGCCCTACCCGGTCTTCGCCACCGGGAAAGAACTTGCCCGGCTGGCCGGGGATCGGCTGGCGCGGCACGAATTCATACTTCAGGTGGAATCCGTGCTCTTCGATCCCCAGGTCGTTCTTCGGCAAGTCGCGGACGTGGCCCGCGCTCGCCATGACTTCCCACCCGTCGCCAAGAATGGCGGCGATCTTCTTCACCTTGTTGGGGCTTTCGACCACCATCAGTTTCATTGCCTGTCCCTTCGGTTTGTTGATTGGCGGGCCGCCCGGCCCTCTCAGAAAACGATTGCCGGGTTTGCCGCGGCCGGCTTCGCTTGCGCTTCGCGCTCGTCCGCGCCCTCCCCGGCTTCAGCCGGCTTTGCCGGCCGCACGGCACGCAGCAGCACCGGGCTATCCTCGGCCGGCGCTGGCCGTGCTGCGGTTGCCGGCTTTGCCGGCGTGGCTGCGCCTGCTACTGCGGGAACAACGGGAATAGCGAGCGCCGGTTGCCCGGCACTCGCCAGAACCTTCTGGACGTAGCTCGGCTTGCCGGGCGTGTCCGGCCGGAAGCCTCGGCTGAAGTTGCCGCTGTAGTAGCAGGACAAGGCCGCTTGAAGTGCGGCCTGGGCGTCGGGGAATTTCCCGCTGGCGCGGGTGTAGCACTCTTCGAGAATCTTCGAGCCGGCGCGAAGGTTCGCGCATGGCTCGAAAGCCTCGCGGTAGCTCAGATTGAACTTCGGGAGGTTGTAGCGATTGACCTGGGCGATGCCCAAAGAGAAGTTCCAGCCGCCTTGTTCCAAGGCTTGGGCCGTTGCTACGGCCTCTTCGGCATTCTTCGGTTGCCGGGCCAGTCGCCCGCCGACAACCCCTATCGCATAGGGGTTATAGCCGGACTCGACATTGACCACGGCCGCCATTGTCTGATGGGCGACCGTAGGGGCGCATTCCTGGGCCAGTGCGACGAAATCCAACATGGGAAGTCCTTCCTAACTGCATAAACAGGACTCCATATTAGCATCGTTTCGCGCCCGAATGCTATGCTTTTGCGTGCCAAAATTGCCTATCTTGGTAGGCTGCTAGATGCTGTTGGGTTTTCGTCCGCGTCGCCGTGGTTTCTCGGTTTCGTCGGCGTTTTCAGCGATTTGCGTCCCTGCCAGGAGGTGCAGTTGAATGAACGTGATGCTAGGAAATTTCTTACGGATGTGTTCGATCAGTCGCCCGATGCTCTTGAACATCTTGGGTTTATCCCGTTGTCGTCGGGTTGCCAAGTGTATGTCGTCGTCCCGCCAGTTGAGCCGGACGGTGATGTAAAAGCCTTCGGTGCACTGCGTGATGTAGAACTTCTTGACCGCATCTTTCTTGGCTGCAAGCTCCAAATCTGGCTCTGTGATGGCGTTTTCCGGGTTCCAGGGGGTCATGTGGATAGCTTCAATATGAACAAGTTTGTCTATTAAAATAACAAATTTTACCGCCGAAGTGTCCTACTTTGGTAATCCGGTTTGTATGCGTTTGCGATCCGGCTAGGGGGTTGCTGGCGTCATTTTGGGCCATTTCCGGCGTTGCCGGAAACCGCGTGCTGCCGAGGTTTCGCTATTC
>ERZ761607.3899-NODE-3899-length-13830-cov-5.539964_pt1 | contig 13830 bp, 14 predicted proteins | sample MGYA00511164_ERZ761607 | MGnify/ENA primary metagenome ERZ761607 (study PRJEB28899, sample SAMN02445080) | bioreactor sludge metagenome | biome: EBPR sludge | place: Australia: Brisbane, Thorneside Wastewater Treatment Plant | collected 2011-06-22 ...
GTTGTAGGGCATTCACTCAGGACATATGGACATACTAGAGGATAATCGACTTTTTAGAAAACTTAGATTTACCCTGGAATTTTCGTTTGTATTGAACACAGACAAACAAACTTTCCGAGATTGCTTCAATGACAATGTAAGCGATGACGTAAATTTCTTTGGTGTAAGCGGACACAAGAAGAATTTCCATGGACGAATCAGATCTAAGACATTTGATATTTACCGGCCTACTAAGTTTGTTAATAATACGAGCATCGCGATGACCAAAGGCACTTATCAGGACATTGACTCTAAATTAAAGATAGATTTACTGACCTATATCCCTATGACAATGGTTTTGTTGTTCTATTCAATGTTGTTATTAATTATCATCATTTTCAACACTCTTATGATTAATTCAGGAGATGCTCCGACAATTATTTTTCTGATATTCAATGCCTTGGTAAATGGCTGACAATTTTGACAGGTTGTAAATATAGATTACTGATTTGAATTTTGCATTGTTGAACTGAAACGGAAACAGGCTCTGCTGAGGAGCAACCTGTCAGGGTTAGGTTCAACCGACTGGAATGGTCAAGCCCTGCCTTTTGTGCGGGGCTTTTCTTTTGGATCATTCCAAGAGTTTTATGCCTTAAGAAAACCTTACGCTGCATACGCCATGGGAGTTTGATAGTTGAGCGATTGATGTGGTCTTTCATGGTTGTAATCATCTACCCATTTGGCCGTAACTTCGTTTGCATGTTCAATGGAATAAAACAAATTGGCATCCAGTACATCTTCCCGATAGGTTTTGTTAAAGCGCTCAATGATGGCGTTCTGTTGTGGTTTTCCTTTTTGTATACGACTCCATTCGATGTGATTATCTTTGATCCACAACTGAAAACGTTTTGATCGGAACTCAGGTCCGTTGTCAGTACGGATACGAAGTGGTTTGCCATACCGTTCAATAGCATGCTCAACAATCTCAATCACTCTTCTGGCAGGTATGTTGAAATCTACTTCAAGACCTTTGCACTGCCGATTGAAATGGTCAACAATATTAAGTGTCCGGATTCTTCGCCCGTTGTCAAGGGCATCACTCATAAAATCCATAGCCCATTCCTGGTTGGCTTTTAGCGGGATAGAGATAGGGTTAGCAGGGTTATCTTTAATACGCCTGCGCAGTCTTCGGCTTAACGAAAAGCCTTCGTTCTCATACACTCTTCGGATTTTACTATCTCCCAGTTGGGGATGTTTTTTCTGTACGAGCTTAATCACTTTTGTTCTTCCTTTACGGCTGCTGCCAATAACTTCCTCAATTGCTTTCTTTACTACGGCATCTTTGGTGGGCATTCGCTTCTGATAATATTTTCGGGTTCGCGAGCACCCCACCAACTTACACGCCTGAGCATGGCTCATCTGGTAGTGTGCTGCCAGATATTCCAAGCCGTGTTCTTTTTGATCAGGCGCTAAAACTTTTTTGTGAGCAAATCTTTGATGGCATCGATCTCCAAACTTTGGTTGGCCACAATCTTCTTCAGCCTTGCATTTTCATATTCCAACTCTTTAAGCCGCTTGAGCTCGTCCACCTTCATTCCGGCATACTTGCTTCGCCAATTGTAAAACGTAGCTTCACTGATACCGTGTTTACGGCACACTTCTGAAACCTTTTGATCTTGCTGTGATTGTTCGTTGAGGATACCTATGACCTGGGCCTCAGTAAATCGCATCTTCTTCATTTGACTTTTTTGTTAGGTTAAAGTTAAAAACTCTACTTTTAACCTGTTCAAAAAAAGCAGCCTAGTACCCCTTCTATGTATTCTTTGGTTTGAGGTTATATTTTTCCTTTAGAAAAGCTGTGACAACTCTGACAACGCAGACAATGTAACGGTGACAAAGCCGACAATATATTCAATGACAACAGGGAAAGTTGGGGAATACCAAATTTCAGAGAGGACTTGGTGACAGTGAACGACTTTGAAAGAGGTTTTCTTCATAAATTCCGAGACCACACGACATCTTGGTCGGATAACCAAAGAGCAAAGGAATGGTTTCTAAATTCAGACGAGGCAAAATTTGTACGGGTTTACGAATTCTGGTTATGTGACAATGGACCTGATGAGATATTCATGACTAAGACCGGAGACTATAAAACAATTTTGAACTCACTCTTAGCCGACACGGACTACGAAGTATTAACGAGTCCAGCCTATAGTAAACAAGAACTGGAAAACTTTATTCGGACGCATCAACCTAAGAAAGGAGACTATCCAATGGACGAGCTTATTGAATTCTATATAAGCAGGAATCCTAATTATTAAGAGCGGACATGGGCTGGCAGCCTACAACAAAAGTAGCTGTTGCACGACTACTTATAGGATTACAAAAAGTAATAATCGGTCGCTCACATTGTAAGCTCCCCCGTTTTTTGAGCCACTCAAAAGTATAAAAACAGCGGTGCTTACGCTGTTTTTTTGATTGAGTTTTTTGAGGCATTCTACTCTTGGAATGATCCGTTTAAAAGAGAGGTTGGTGTTGCCAACACTCTCTTTGACCATTCCAGTCGAACAGGATATTCCTGGCAAGTTGCTCTCCAGCAGAGCTTGCTTCCGCTTACCTGTTAGTTGTAAAGTTACTTGTGTGAACATCTTTTAAAAAATCTTTAATGCAAGGCCTGTAGTAAATCTACCGGAGCGCGATAATCAAGCGCTTCGTGTGGTCGGTGGTGATTGTAATCCAGCATCCATTCTTCAATCTTCTCCCGAACTTCTTTCAATTAATAAAATACATTCGCATTCAACAACTCTTTACGAATACTACCATTACATCTTTTTATAAATCCATTCTGCATAGGCTTGCCCGGTTGGATGTAGGTTAAACTGATCTTGTGCTAACGGCACCATTCATCTAGTGCATGCGAGATAAACTCTGGCCCGTTATCTACCCGAGTAGCCGACCCATGGGTTGCACCACCAATGCAAAAGCCTATTGGTAAAACCGATTTATAGCCATACTTTGGGCTTTCAAGATTATCCTAAACCTGTTTGCTCTATGAGTGAAAACACCTTTCTGGGTCACCCGCGCGGATTAGCAACACTTTTTTTTACCGAGATGTGGGAACGCTTCAGCTATTATGGTATGCGAGCGTTGTTACTGCTTTTTATGGTAGCAACTATTGAGAAGGGTGGTATGGGGCTTGACGATCGCACAGCCGGTGCCATCTATGGTTTATACACTATGTTTGTTTACCTCATGGCGTTGCCCGGTGGCTGGATTGCCGATAAGTTATGGGGTTTACGCAAATCGGTTTTTTATGGTGGGTGTATTATTGCCGCGGGCCATATCTGCATGGCCTTTCCATTTACCGAAACATTTTTCATAGGATTGTTATTAATCATTTTAGGTACGGGTTTATTAAAACCCAACATCAGCAGTATGGTGGGAGAGATATACCCGCCCGATGATCAGGCCAGGCGCGATGCCGGGTTCTCGTTGTTCTATATGGGAATAAACCTGGGGGCATTGCTGGCTCCGCTTATTGTTGGTTATCTTGGTGAAAACATCGATTGGCACTATGGGTTTGCAGCGGCCGGTGCCGGAATGATTCTGGGAGTAATTCAATACAAATTAACTGGAAACTATTTGGGTGATGCAGGGCTACCACCGGTATATACTACACCTGCTGAGTTACAAACTAAAAAAAGAATCAGAACCTCGCTTGTTTTGATTGTATCAGCACTGGTGGTCTTTGTGGGGTTAATGGTTTCGGGTTTGCTCACCATTAATCCTATAGTCTTTGCCGGAGTATCAGGCATTGTTATCACAACGTTTGTGTTTCTTTATTTTGGTTATGTATTTCTGTTCGAAAAACTTAACACCGATGAAAAGAAGAAAGTAGGGGCCATCTTTATTCTGTTTGTAGTTACCGTTGCTTTTTATGCGGGATACGAAGGGCAGGGTTCCTCACTCAACTTGTTTGCAGATCGTTACACCAACTTGTTTATCGGTTCATTCGAAATGCCTGCCAGTTGGCTGCAATCAACTCCGGCTTTCTTTGTTTTGATTTTCGTGCCGGTGTTTGCTTGGCTTTGGGTATGGTTAGCTAAACGCAAGCTCAATCCATCCACACCAATAAAAATGGCTCTTGGGTTATTATGGATGGGTGTTGGTTATTTGGTTATGATGTTTGCTTCCGATATTGTTATTGCAGGGGATAAGCCATTACCTACCTGGCTTATTGCAACTTACATGTTTCATACCTTTGGCGAGATTTGCCTTTACCCAATAGGGTTAAGTGGTGTAACCAAACTTTCGCCTAAGCGATTGGTTGGCCAGATGATGGGTGTTTTCTTTATGGCATTAGCGCTTGGCAACCTGGTGGCAGGTTTGTATGCCGGTGAGTTTAATAACGAAGCCATCACAGCTAATCCATCATTGTTGAGTGAATTGTTTGGACTGATTGTAAAAATCATGTTCATTGGTACTCTGGTTGTAATCATATTTAATAAACCCATTCGCAAGTTGATGGGCAACATAAACTAAACGTTGATATGGAAGAAGCAAAGAAAGCCTTTAAACCCTACATCGCACCTGAGCAAAATATAGCCGAGTTCACGGTTAAATCGGTGGTGTTTGGTTCTCTGTTCGGAATCCTGTTTGGATGTTCAACCGTGTATCTTGCACTTAAAGCCGGGCTTACCGTGTCGGCTTCCATACCCATTGCGGTAATTGCCATTACGCTGGGGCGAAAGTTTTTAAAGACTACTATTCTTGAAAACAACATCATTCAAACCACAGGTTCGGCTGGCGAATCTATTGCAGCCGGTGTAGTGTTTACCTTACCGGGATTCTTGTTTCTTTCACCGGGAGCAAATGGTGGTGCATTCTTTAACTATTTAACCATATTAATCCTCGCTTCCTTTGGCGGAATGCTTGGTACATTAATGATGATTCCGTTAAGAAAATCATTGATTGTAAAAGAGCACGGTACCCTTCCTTATCCAGAAGGCACAGCGTGTGCTTCGGTATTACAGGCTGGTGAAAAAGGAGGTGAGTTTGCCAAGACTGCTTTTCTGGGAATGGGCGTGGCCTTACTCTATGCTACACTGCAAAAAGTATTTCATGTAATTGCTGAAGCACCAACATTTGTTACCAGTCAGGTAAACAAGTTCTGGCCTTCGGCTACGGTAAACGGAGAAATTACACCCGAGTATCTTGGCGTTGGGTATATTATTGGTCCAAAAATAGGAGGCGTTCTGGTAGCGGGCTCGGTACTGGCCTGGTGGGCAATCATTCCTTTACTTTCAACGTTAGTTCCGTTTGAACAGGTAGCAGAACAATTAGTAGGATTAGGATATTTATCTGACATTACTGCAACCGGGGGTAAGGGAAATTGGGATCCGATATCGAAAACTTTTGCTAATCCCGCCAGCGCCTTGTACTTCGCATACATTCGCCAGATTGGGGCAGGTGCGGTAGCAGCCGGTGGGTTTATTACATTAATGAAAACCATTCCTACTATTATCAGCTCTTTCCGCGAAAGCATTAGCTCATTAAAAGAAAAATCAGAAACGGGTATTTCCCGTACAGAGAACGACCTTTCTTTTAAAGTAGTAATTGTAGGTAGTATTATTCTTATCGGTATTATTGCTTTACTCCCCAGCCAGATTATTCCGGGCGATAGTATTCTTCAAAAATTATTGATTGGTATTCTCATTATCATTTTCGGATTTTTCTTTGTAACCGTAGCCAGTCGTATTGTGGGGTTGGTGGGTTCCAGCAACAGCCCGATATCGGGTATGACAATCGCCACGCTAATGGGTACATGCCTCATTTTTACTTCGGTGGGATGGAGCGGTCAGTTTTTTGAACCACTTGCCTTAGTAGTAGGGGGTATGATTTGTATTGCAGCAGCCAATGCAGGCGCTACCTCGCAAGATCTGAAAACCGGTTACATTGTAGGGGCTACGCCACGGTACCAGCAACTGGCGTTATTTATCGGAGCCATTGTTTCTTCAATTGCGATAGGTTATGTGGTAATTCTGTTAGATACACCCACACCCGATATGCGCGCCATGGGTATTGAACATGCAATTGGAAGCGAACGATATTCTGCTCCGCAGGCTACCCTAATGGCTACGTTGGCCAAAGGTATTTTATCATTCAACCTCGACTGGCAGTTTGTAATGGTGGGCGTGTTTATTGCGGTAATGATTGAGTTGTGTGGTATCAAGGCGCTTGCGTTTGCGATTGGTTTGTACCTGCCACTTTCAACCACGTTACCCATTTTTATTGGGGGGGCCATTAAAGGATTGGTTGACTGGCGTGCTGAACGCAATAAAGAACCCAAAGCCGATGATGATTTAGGTAAAGGAAGTTTGTTTGCCACAGGTTTGATTGCGGGCGGTGCATTGGCCGGTGTAGTGGTGGCATTACTTTCTGTAAATGATACAGTGTATAAAAGCCTGAAAAATATTAGTGCCGAACACGGACTGGTTAATGCATTAAGTGAAAACGGATATTTTATTCTGGGGCTGTTGTTCTTTGCAGCTATGGCAATTATGTTATATCGAATAGCAAGTAAGAAGAGCGAAGAATAATTGTTGTAAACGAATGGAGGAAGGCTAATGAGTCGGCCTGATTCATAACTTTTGCAGATTACTGAAAACCCGTTAGGCATTTTTTGTTTTGCCGTAAAATTGTTACTGCAAGGAGGTTTAATTTTATGCGTTGATACGCTTTACTTTAAGTAATCTATGTGGTTTACAGAAGCGAAATGGATTATTCTTATCCAGGTGTTATACACGGTTATTCTGGTGGCTTGTTGTCTTCGGATTGTGTACGATACCCGGTCGGTAAGTAAAACATTAGCGTATCTTTTGTTTGCTGTTTTTGTTCCGGTAGCGGGCATTGCTTTTTATTTTTCGTTTGGAATCAACTACCGCAAACGGAAACTATACAATAAAAAATTGATTGTTGATGAAACGGTAAAAGACGAGTTTCAGGAGTTTCTCAAAAAAACAGATCAACGGATATCGACATCGAACAATGGAGTAATCAGACAATACCAGGGGCTTATCCGGTTACTCTCTAACAGGAAAATTGGGAGTATAAGTGTGCTGCCCAATAACGAGATAAAGTTGTTGATAAATGGGGAAGCACTTTTTCCTGTATTGATTGAGGAACTTCAAAAGGCAGAACAATGTATTCATATTGAGTATTATATCTACGAGAACGATACAATCGGAAATCGGATCAAAGACATTCTGATTCAGAAGGCAAAGGCAGGAGTAAAGGTCCGGTTTATCTATGATGATTTCGGAAGCAGGAGCATACGAAATACTATTGTAAGAGAACTTACCCGGGCCGGAGTACAAGCACATCCCTTCAATAAAATACGGTTGATAGGGTTTGCGAACAGGCTCAATTACCGTAACCACAGAAAGATTGTAGTTATTGATGGTAAAACTTCGTTTACTGGAGGTATTAATGTGTCGGACCGATACATTAATCAGGCAACATCAGATCTTTTTTGGAGAGATACTCACCTGATGATAAGGGGATATTCTTCCCTTGCCTTGCAACAGGTTTTTTTAGCTGACTGGAATTTCTGTGTTAAAGAAAGTGTATTGATCAGCAAAGAGTATTTTCCGGCAATTGATATTGTAACACAAAATCCGGCTTACGCCCAGGTTGTATCCAGCGGGCCCGACTCAGACTTACCCAACATTCTCTATTCGATTATTCAATCGGTAAATCTTGCCCGCGAAGAAATACTACTTACCACACCCTACTATATACCCGATGTTAGTTTGCAGGAGAGCCTGGTAATGGCAGCATTGAGTGGAGTTAAAGTGAAACTGCTTGTGCCAAAACAGGGAGATTCAAAGTTGGTGAATCTGGCAACGCAATCTTATTTTGATGCACTGTTGCGGGCCGGAGTTAAGATTTATTTATATAAGAAAGGGTTTGTTCATGCCAAAACGTTTGTGGTCGATCGCAGGCTGGCATCAGTAAGTACGGCTAATTTTGATGTACGAAGCTTTGATCTGAACTTTGAAGTATCGGTAATTATGTATGATGAAAAGATGGCATCTCAGCTTGCGGATGCATTTGATAATGACGTGCTGGATGCAGAGGAGTTAGTATTAGAAAGGTGGAACAGGAGGTCCCGGTTCAGAAAAATTACAGAGCGTATTGTACGGCTCTTTTCACCATTTATGTAACCGGACAGCAAGAAACGAAAGTTACTTATTCAGCAGATCAATTATTTCTTTCAGCTCATTTACAGCTCTGGTTTCAGATTCTTCAACCTTTCCATCAGCATGAATGATGTCGTACATATCGGCATAGATTTTATACCGCTGCGAGAATTTGATGTGATCGAAATGCTGAAATGAGGCCCGTATTATTTCGTGATGTAATGATTTTTTAATCTCATTGTATTCTTTTACCCGTTCATCATACCGGGCTTTATGATCGCCCTCAATAGGGAAGTGGCGGTTCATCTTTTCCAGAACCACACGCTCTTCATCAGCATGAAGTTTACCATCTGCATAAGCGATGTGTATGTACAGGTAAAGTACAAAATCGCTGAACGTTTTATGAATTACCATAACAGCATTCGGGTTAGTTACCTGACTTTAAAGATAACAAAAAAGGCCACGCTTTCAGCGTGGCCTTTCTTTAAAACCGCACGATTTTATTACATCATGCCGCCCATGCCGCCACCGTGTGGCATTGCAGGAGCTTCTTTTTCTTCCGGAATTTCAGAAACTACTGCCTCGGTGGTTAACAATAAACCAGCAATTGAAGCTGCATTTTCTAGCGCCAGGCGCGATACCTTGGTAGGATCGATAATACCTGCTGCAAAGAAGTCCTCAAACTTGTTATCGCGGGCATTGTAACCATAGTCTTTCTTACCTTCGCGTACCTTGTTTACAATTACAGAGCCTTCCTGCCCCGCATTTTCAGCAATGGTTCTTAACGGAGACTCTAATGCCAAACGGATAATATTAACACCGGTCAACTGGTCTTCGTTATCGGTAACAACATTCTTCAATGCATCGATAGCACGGATATAAGCTACACCACCGCCTGCTACAATACCTTCCTGCACGGCAGCACGGGTTGCATGCAAGGCATCATCTACCCGGTCTTTCTTCTCCTTCATTTCAACTTCTGTAGCAGCGCCAATGTATAGAATGGCTACACCGCCAGAAAGTTTAGCCAAACGCTCTTGCAGTTTTTCTTTGTCGTAATCTGAGGTAGTTACTTCAATCTGAGCTTTAATCTGGTTAACGCGAGCCTGAATTTCAGACTTCTTGCCGGCACCATTTACAATGGTGGTGTTATCCTTATCAATATTTACTTTTTCAGCACGACCCAGGTAATCCAATGAAGCATCTTCCAACTTCATTCCCGTTTCTTCTGAAATTACTTTTCCGCCAGTCAGAATAGCGATGTCTTCCAACATAGCTTTTCTTCTGTCGCCAAAACCAGGAGCTTTAATAGCTGCTACACGTAGTGCACCGCGAATTTTGTTTACTACCAGGGTAGCCAACGCTTCGCCTTCTACTTCTTCGGCAATAATTACCAAAGGCTTGCCGGTTTGGGCGGTTGCTTCCAATACAGGAAGCAATTCCTTCATGGATGATATTTTTTTATCGTAGATAAGAATGTAGGGATGATCAAGATCAGCCTCCATTTTCTCTGTGTTGGTAACAAAGTAAGGAGAGAGGTAACCGCGGTCGAACTGCATACCTTCTACTGTTTTTACTTCGGTTTCGGTTCCTTTGGCTTCTTCAACTGTAATTACACCATCTTTGCCAACTTTATCCATGGCGGTGGCAATCATCTTACCAATTTCAATGTCGTTGTTAGATGAGATAGTAGCCACTTGCGTGATTTCCTGAGAACCTTTAATGGTTTTAGATTGCTTGGAAAGGTTTTCAACAACGGCATCAACAGCCTTATCGATTCCGCGTTTCAAATCCATTGGGTTAGCACCGGCTGCTACGTTTTTAATGCCATGTGCATAAATAGCTTGAGCCAATACAGTGGCGGTAGTTGTGCCATCACCGGCTGCATCGGCAGTTTTTGAGGCAACTTCTTTAACCAGTTGCGCGCCCATGTTTTCGATAGGATCTTTCAGATCAATTTCTTTAGCCACCGATACACCGTCTTTGGTAACGGTTGGAGCCCCGAATTTTTTATCCAGAATTACGTTGCGGCCTTTAGGGCCAAGCGTAACTTTAACTGCATCTGCTAATTTATCTACACCCTTTTTAATTCTGTCGCGGGCGTTTGTATCAAATGTTATTTCCTTTGCCATATTGATTGATTGTTAATTGTCTTAAAAAATTTAGATTGTTCCGAAAATGTCGGAGTTGCGCATAATGAGGTACTCTTTACCATCAATGGTAATTTCTGTTCCGGAATACTTACCATAAAGAATCTGATCGCCAACTTTAACGGTAACAGGCTTGTCTTTCAGGCCTTCGCCTATTGCAATTACTTTTCCTTTCTGTGGTTTCTCTTTAGCGGTGTCAGGGATGATAATTCCTGAAGCTGTTTTTTGTTCTGCTGCCGCAGGCTCAACAAGCACACGGTCTTCATTAGGTTTAAAGTTGATTTTTGCCATATGGATTAATAAAAATTAGTTGAACAAGTTTTTAATAACTGTCTGCCGCCCTGTACACGATTTTTGTGCCAGCACCTTATTCAGGTCTTTTTTTGCCACTTTTTCCGCTCAGGGGCAGCAAAGATGAAAAAATTTGACAGACTCACCAGCCAGCCGGCTTTCAAAATGGCAGTTTGTCATGAAACTTCATTTTTTTGTATTATTAGATGAAAAATTGAGTTCTGGATATGGAGAGATTGAATGATGGTTGGTTAACCGAAGGCCTGATCGATTTTGAGTACAAAAAGTACCAGCTAATGGCCTATTTTAAACATGTAAAAGAATCATTTAACCGGGTAGAACTTTACCCGTTTCTTTCCGATCTGGTGTTTCATTACCGTAACCTGTTACAGGTAAAGGATAACCACTCGCTTTTGCGTGATTCTTTCCCAAAAGAAATATCCCCGGAAGGGCTTAAAAACCTGGAATTGAATTACAGGCGTATGATTGCCGATGATATGCTTATGCAGGAACTGGAATCGATTATAGCGTTTGCGGTGCCTCAGTTTAAGTTATCGTTGGATGAGGGTGCCTTTATCTATGATTATGTAGAATCGCGCTGCGAGATTTCGCCAGTAGGGCTTACTTCGTTATATGCCAAAGAAGGCTATCTTTTTATTGCGCAACCTCCCGAAAAGGAAACGAATGTATACCGGTATCAGGTTACCATTTTTGAACAAAGTTCTGAACTGATGCGGGGAATTCATACTCAGCATTTGCTTACCGCACCCCGCACAATAGGAAATACCTACGAACATCTAAAGCTTACGCTGATCAGGCAGTATACAGAATTACCTAACCCGTCAGTTTACCTGGTACTGTCTAAGCTAAAATTTCCTTACGATAAAACGTTAATGCCAATTGCCAGGCGATTGTTGGTAAAGCAACTCTCCAAAGCAGCCTGAAACAAAAAAGGGACTGTCTCAAAAGTCTACAAAATGCGGAATGTCATTCCGGCCTCGTGCCGGAATCCCGGTTTAGTAGCTATTAACCGAGATTGCGGGACAAGCCCGTGATGGCACAAGACTTTTGAGACAGCCTTCTCTTTTTATTTTGCTGTGTCAGCCGGTATAGTTGGCTGTTCTGTTTGCTGATTTAGGTTAACACCGCCACCTTGCTGGCGGGCACGCTGCAGAATTTCGCTTTCGCTGGCTGCGTTAGGGGTTGTAAAGTTGGTGGCAAGGGCAATAACCATAATAACAATGGCTAATCCCCAGGTTGTACGCTCCAGAAAATCACCTGTTTTTTTTACTCCAATAAGATTACTGGTTCCGGAACCACCAAACTGGTTTGAAAGTCCGCCACCTTTTGAATTTTGAGCCAAAACTACCAATACTAAAAGCACAGAGCAGAAAATGGCTAAGCCGATTAACAGGGAATAATACATATACTACTTTTTCAGTTCTTCAATTCGAGCCGCAAAGTAAGCCTTTTTTTGTGGAAACTTCCAAATCAGCTTTTTCAGTACCTCCACAGCCTTGTCTTTCTTTCCTTGTTTTAGCAGAATCTCTACCAGTGTTTCAGAAACGATATTTTCGCCATAGGTAACACTGGGTACCGACAGGTCGGTTTTAGGTTGATTTTCGATTGCCTTTACCTTGGGCATAGAGGGTTGAGATTTGATAAATTGATCGATAATCTCAATCTGTTCCTTCTGTTTATCGCCCTCGGGTTTAATCTTTTTCTTTTGAGATTTAATTTCCTTCAACAAGCCTTCATCCGGGTCGGTTGTCTTTGCCTTTTTTTGTTTTGAGGTTTCTGGTAAAACCGGTAATCCTTTTTCCAGGTTACTTACCATCTGTTCAAACCGGGCTTTTCTTTCGCGCAGAATTTCAATGTCGTGCATAACTTCGTTACACAAGGCATCGCCACTTAAAGCAGATGGTGTCTGAATAATTTTGTCTGATTCGGTTTCTACACCGGCCTTATCAGACTTTATTTGCTCTGCACCGGCTTCATGTTTAATCGATTTTACCGGCTCTGTTTTGTGAATCGGAATATGAACAACCCGGGGTTGTTGCAGGGCCGTCATTACCGACCTTAACACGGCTCTGTCGGTGCTGTAAATAGCACTTAAATGCAGGTGGTATTCTTTGTTGTTGAGGTTGTTATCCTGTGCGGCACGTGCCGCCAATCCATGCAATACCTGGCTATAGGGGTAATCGCGTTGTAAGCTAAGTACTACTTCTGCTTCTTCTGGCGAAAGTGCAGTGTAGTTGGTTATGAGCTGATGAAACGTTTCTTTTTCCACAATCAATAAGCCGTAAAAGTAAATGTAATTGAATTTAAGGCTTGTTGCAACCTTTACCAGTTTGCCAGCGTGGCATTAAAGATATCGATGTAAATCTGGTCGAGGATAGTTCGTTCCAGGTTTTCCTGTACCGAGCTTAATTCCTGTGTGCTGGGAAAATCTTTATAGAAGCTAAAGGTGCGATCTTTAAAATTATTTTTGGGCTCCAGGGTATCTACGTAATTAACCCGTACGGAAATGGTAAGTCGGGTAAGAGCTGCGGGGTCGCCTAATCGGTTGGTTGCTGCACCAGATACTGGCGCAACCGGACTAACTGCATATTGGGTTAGCGTTCCTTCAATCTGAAGTTCTCCATTTTCTTTTACTACTCTAAGACTGGAGTTTTGCTGCAGGTATTCTTTTAACCGGTTAGTGAATGTTTGCCCCAGGTTTGCCGGGCCTAAATCGGTGTTATTAAAAAAGTCTTCAACCTGAATAGATTTAGCAGCGGTTGAAGTACCCGTAAACGAATAACTGATGCAGCTTTGAATGAGTGGTAAGGCTATCAGTAAGGCAAGGGCAATAATCCGGTTACTCTTCAAGTTCGTATTCTTTAATTTTGCGATACAGTGTGCGCTCTGAAATACCCAAATCGCGTGCCGCATATTTGCGCTTATTATTGTTTTTACGTAGTGCCCGCATAATCAGTTCCTTTTCTTTTTTTACAATCGAGAGCGAATCATCTTCGGCCTCATGTGTAATGTCCTGAACTTCTTCTTCTGTTTCGTGTTGGTTAGTGTCTGCGTTCAGATAGGTAATGGGTTCGGTTACCGGGCTAAGGGGCTCGTTTAATCCTTCAAATAAGCCTGCATGTTCTTTTGCCAACTGGGCAGCCTGAGCCGGGTTTGTGGCACCATCTAGTACAATTTTTTTAAGATCA
>ERZ761607.3900-NODE-3900-length-13823-cov-3.964846_pt1 | contig 13823 bp, 6 predicted proteins | sample MGYA00511164_ERZ761607 | MGnify/ENA primary metagenome ERZ761607 (study PRJEB28899, sample SAMN02445080) | bioreactor sludge metagenome | biome: EBPR sludge | place: Australia: Brisbane, Thorneside Wastewater Treatment Plant | collected 2011-06-22 ...
CTTCCACTTCGTGTCGATGATGTGGACCACCTCACCTCCCCGCCGAATGAGAATGTCAGGTTTCGTCTGGAACAGACCGCGCCCGTCAGGCTCCGAGGTCAGGCAGAACAACCGACCGCCCTGCAGATGGACGGAAAACTCCGTCCCCCTTAGGCGGCGCGCGATCAGTCGGCCGACATATTCCTCGAACAGGGAATTCATCTCGAACAGCAGCGCAGAGCCTTGTCCAGCGCCCGAACTGGTCGTCTGATATCTTCCCAACAGGAACAACCGCGCCATACCCAGCAACTCGGCCCATGACCGGTTCGTCCGGTCTAGGATCACCTCATTCCAGCGCAGCGCTGCCGGCGGCACATCCGAGACGTCGGCATAGACGAAGCCCAGCTCCCGAAGCTTCTGGAGGTTCGCTGCACTTCTCGAGACACGGGAAAGATGCCCGAGTGTCGCCTTCAGGATCCGGTTCAGGGCGATGTCGCCGGACAACTCATCGAACCGGCAGGCGAGGCGAGACGGATTGACCGCATGCCGCGTGAACTGCCGCGTTACGTCGAGGGTCCCGCGAAGGGCGGGCAGATCGTCCTCGTCCCGCCGATATTGGCGTGGCATGCCCCGCCTGACCGCCTCGGTCAGCTTATCGGCAAAAACCCGGATCAGGATTTCCAGAAGCGTGTCGCGCTGCCAGTCGAGCTCCGTCATCCGCCCAAGGTCGATCCGCAAGTCCAACGCCACGGCCAGCATATGGATCAGACGCTTCCGGATCGCCGCGTTGCGGGCCGTCGGGTCGGCTTCAGCCACGTCGATCTTCGGCAGGATTTCCCGCGCCCCCTGCGGTGCTGCGATGACGCCCACCACGCCCCGCGCCCGGATGTGCTTGCGATGTTCCTCCAGCACGCCCTGCCCACCGCTTCCGGCAAGGGGTGATGACCGCGCAACTTCCGCCAGCCGTGCGGCCAGAAGCTCCGGTATCTGCCCCTCGCCCTCCCCGTAGGACAGGCTTTCCCACTCCCGGATCGTGTGGGTCCGCATCAGGCCGCAAACTCGGACAGATCGAAACGGTCGTTCAGCGTCCAGCGCATCCGCGGTTCTCGGGCATCATCATCCCCGACACCATCAGGTACCGGCAGCAGGCGCGCAGTCAGGAAACGCGACCGCCCCTGCGCCGCATCGCCCAGCACGGCGGCGACTCGGGACCAGTCCTCGTAGAAATACTCTGCCAACAGGGGGATCACCTTGTATCGCAGCACTTCCACGATATCCGCTTGGCTCCGGCAGGCGGAGAAATAGGCGTGTCCAATCTGGTGCTCGCGGTCGAAGAGATACTCGATGCGCTCGTTCAGCGTCTGCAAAAGCCGCCGAAGCGCGATCCCGTCTACGACCTCGGGCAAGACCGACGGGTCCGGCATCAATTCGCGGAACGTGAAGCGGCGGCGCAGCGCGGTATCAAGCAGCGCGATGGACCGGTCGGCCGTATTCATCGTGCCGATGATGTGCAGGTTCGCAGGCACCCCGAAGAGCGTCTTTGAATATGGTAGTTGCAGCCTAATCTCGTTGTCCAGCCCCAGTCTCTTGTCCGGTTCCAGCAGGGTGATGAGTTCACCAAAGACCTTCGAGATGTTTGCCCGGTTGATCTCGTCGATGATCAGCACATGCGGACGGGCAGACCGCGTCGGGCGGGCGGCATCTTCCCCAAAGACCGTCTCCTCAAGCACATCCCAACCGATCAGGTCCGGCTCCAGCGAGTAGATCGGGTGGAACGAGGTGAAGGGCTTCGGATAGATCCCCTCGCGGTCCACGCCTTGCGCGCTGGACCACATCCACTCGACGGCCCGAGAATGCCGCGCTGGCTCGGTGGCAGTCGGGGGCTCGTACAGATACGGCCCCACGATGCGCCCCAGTGCCACGACATTTCCGGTGCGCGCCGTCAGCATGACGAAGTCGCCGATCTCGGCTTCCGAACGGATCACCCAAGTCCCATACACATCAGGCGAGTATCCCTTGATCTGCGGATCCTCGACCTGACGCACGGCCTTGATGCGCTCCCATTCCTCGAATTCCGGGGCAGACCAGTCCGTATCGCCGCCATGCAGCCAATCGATCCGCCCAAAGGCCAAGGCACGATCAAGCTTGGACTTCCATCCGCTGCTTGTAAGGCCCAGTCGGTAAATCTTTCTCTTCCGGTCTAGTCTAGCGGAACCCTCCGACGCCACCCCGGTATCAAGCCGCGCCCGCTCGCTGATCCGTTTGAACAGCCCGTCCTTTACCTTCAACGTAAAGCCGCCACTCTGCGCCCCGCCCTCTGAAGGTTCGGCACCGCTAGATGACCCCGTCTCAGGCCGTAGTCCTTCGACAAATTCCTCGTAGGACATCGACTGGTGGAAGGTAACGAACTCCACCCGACCTTCAGAAACCAATGTCCGATAGGTCTCCATGACAGCCTTCCGATCCTTGCGCATCGCGGCGGCCGCCTGATCACCCAGACACAGCCGGACCGCCTCGAACGCCGTATGATAGGTCTTTCCGGTCCCTGGCGGCCCGTAAAGGATCAGGTTCGTCGGCAGGGCAATCTCGGTGCTTATCATGGGTTCAGTCTTCCCTGTCTGCTCGAAAGCAAAGGTGAATGTCTCGTCATCGGACTGCGCCGCGCCGCTGTGTCCGATGCGGGTGACGCCTGCCGTTTCCGCGAAGATCGGATCAGAGATCGCGTCGCTCACAGCAGCCACCGTGAAGGAAGGTCCAAGCAGGCGGTGCAGATCGCCCACCCTGATCTCCACCTGCGACCGCTGATCCTCCCGCGCCGGTTCGACGAAGTAGTTGACCGCGGAAAGGCGCACATGGTCAGGTCCACGATCCAGGTGGGTGTATTGTTCGGGCAGCGAGAGGGCGTCACCGGTCTCGCCGACAATCACGAAACCGGCGGCATGAAGCAGAGAGGCAGCATCATGCTTCTGCCCCCAGCCGCCACTGAATTCAGCCTTTTTGCGAATGAACCCAATGATCGGCTTTGTTGGATAGACCCTGTTCGGTCGGTCGCGCGTCGAAAGGACCCAGTAGTCCTTGGGTTCGCCGAACCGGTCAAAAATATCTGTCCGCTCCACGCCATCCCGGTGCCTATCAAAGGCATCCATCGCGCCTTCCACCGTCAGCCGGTCGAAACCAGTGCTCTCGTCGCGGTAGCGTGACACAACCCACAGCGCGCTCTGCACGTCGATCATGTCCCTCGGGGCCAGACCGCGCTCCGCAAATGCCGCCCGGACCGCCCTCATGAAGCGCAACTCGTCGGCATAAGTGGCCGAAACTTCCGAATGACGCGGAAACGGACGCCCGGTCCCCTCGCGCCACAAATCCTGCCGGACGGTATTTCGGATGTAGCTCGCCGAGTCCGGCCATAGATGGAAGAAAAGGAACTCCGCAATCTGTCGGGGCGGATCATCCGAAGGGTTCGGCACCGCCGCACGCCAGACCGCAACGAACTCATCCATCGCGGCACCGTGTCCTTCCGGCGGCCCCAAGGCCGCGCGCGCCAGCCGAACAAGGGCCGGTTGAAGCCGATCCTTGTCACCGTCACCGTTGGGCATGAGCGCCAGGCTCGTCCGCCAATCCAGCAGATTGCTGCTCTTCTGGCTGATCGACGTCAACACGGCGTCCAGAACTTCACGGTCCGTAAAGGCCGCTTCCAACCCCGCCCGCAGATTGCGCGCCGTCTCGAGCTTGTAATCCCTCTCCGTCTGGTCAAATTCGGCATCCGGTGGATCGAACTGCTTGAAGCTCGGAAACATGGCCCGAACCACGTCGATCCATCGCGTAACGGCCACCGGATCGAGGACAAGGCCACTTGTGCCGCCCCCTACAAGTGCGATCAGCTCTTTCAACCCTCCCACAGAGTCCACGCGCACCTGCACGCAATCAGATGTCCCAAACGACCAATCGCGACTCAGACCAGAATGGCGCTTCCCGTCCTTATGGCCATGCTGGTAGGGAAAAGGCTCAGGGGCAAAACCCGCAGCTTTGGTCCGGTCGGTCCACTTTCGGTGCAGATACAAACTCTGAGCCGATCCCTCTATCTGCCAAACGAACCGCTCTCCCTCTGCAGTATCGAAAGCCACCATCTTCTTCGTGGCTGTCCCCGGCCGCAAATCAGACCTGACCAACTCCGCCAAGAAAGCGCGCCGCAACGGAACGACGGCATCACGGTCGTTCTCCATAATTCGCGCCTCGATACCTTCCCACATTCAGCCGTCTCCCAATTCCGTCAGCGCGCAGAGCGTATTCACCAGCCGCATCTGCTCGACCGTCTCGCACTTCGCTTCCCGCAGACGAGGCGCGCCGAAGACCAGCGCCAGCCCCTTGGCGCGGGACACAGCCACGTTGATGCGGTTGAGCGAGAACAGGAACTCCATCCCGCGAGGGGTTTCCTCGGCCGATGAGGCGGTCATCGAGACGAGGCAGACCGGGGCTTCCTGTCCCTGGAACTTGTCCACTGTGCCCACACGGATGGCCTCCGGCAGCGCGTCGCGCAGGGCGTTGACCTGTGCGTTGTAGGGGGCGACGACGATAATGTCGGTCGCCTGCAACGGTCGGGTGGTGCCGTCCTTCTCTGTCCACGTGCCTGTCAGGAGGTCGGTTACGGCCGCGCGGATCGCTTCAACCTCTTCGGCCGCGATCTGCGCATTGCCCTCGTGCAGGACAGGCACCCAGAATGCCCCCACCTCGGGGAACCGCGTGCCACAGAGAGCCTGACGCGCGGTGTCAGGGTGGCTGGTCAGCCGCCCCTCATAGACCTGATCCGAGATGAAACGGCAGACCTCAGGATGCATCCGTCGCGAGACGGGCAGGAAGATGCCGCGGTCCGGCGGCAGGGTCGCATGTTCGCCCAGCATCCAGTCGAGGCACGACAGGTTCGCAGGCTCCGGATGCGCCCCTTGGATCACCTGCGGCAGTTGGCGCGGGTCGCCGACCAGCACGATGTTGCGGGCCGCCCGGCCCATGGCAACCATGTTGGCCAGCCCGACCTGCCCTGCCTCGTCCACGAACAGCCAGTCGAAGGCTTGCACATTCTCGTCCCGAGAGAAGAACCATGCCGTCGCGCCGACAACGTGCTCGCCGCCTGCCGCCTCGTCGTTACTCGTCGTTCGGCGAACCGGGCAATCGTCGGGGTAGCCGTCATCGTCTCCGCTGGTCTTGTGAACCAGATCCAGCGTGATCGGCAGATCCTCATCCTCGAGCGCACTCAGGCAACCCATCAGGACGTTGCGGATCGCTTCGTGACTGTTCGAGGTCACGCCGACCCGCGCGCCCGCCTTGACCAGCGACAGGATTGCTCGGGCAGTGACATAGGTCTTGCCGGTGCCGGGCGGTCCTTGAATGGGCAGGACGGTTTCATTCATGGCGCCGACCGCCGCGATCGTCCCCGTGACAGGATCGGCCACCGGCACAAGTGGGCCGGTTATCAGATGAGGTGCCGCGCGCGACAGCAGATCATCGACCGCCCGATGGGCGCGCCGCCCGCACTGGTCCGCGATCACGTCACGTAGGGCGGCCGCGATAACATCAGTTTTCAGCGGCCAATCGGGGTGCAGGGTCAGCCGCGCGGCCAAAAGATGGTCCTTGCCGGGGCCGGCCTTGACGGTGATCCGCCGCATGCGGCGGTCCATCTCTTCGATGCTGACGGAAACGGGCGCGCCTTCCGGCACCGGGACGGTAGCCTTTTTCCCCTCGCGCAGCTTGGTCTCCTGCGGCGGAAAGCGGTAGCTGCGGGCGTAGGAGCGTTTGATGGGCTCCACCGGTCCGATCGCCTCCAGCCCCGCCAATGCGTCCAGATCGTCGATCAGATCATTCTCATCCTTCGAGGCAGAATCGAACACCGCCCATTGCGCGGGCTTGACCTCGCGGTTGTGGAACAGACCGAGGTTGAACAGCATCGCCCGCCGATCCTCAGGCAGGCTCGATGCCGCCAGCGTGGCGCGCAAGGATTGCGTTGCAGCATCCTCCTCGGCCTCTTGCGGGCTGGCGTCGGCGGCGAGTGTGGGCCACGGCGCCGCAGGCCGGATGCCCACCAGCCAGTCGCGCAATTCCTCGGTCGAGATGCAGTCGATCCGATTGTAATCCTCGATCTCGTCGAGGATGTGTTGCTCACCCGTCTCGCGCCAGCGCTCATAGGCCACGACCGAGCCGCCCGCCGTCTTGACCTCACCCTCGCGGGTGCGGCCGTAGAAGGCCTCCATCGATTTGATGGAATAGTTGCGTTCCGATCCGATCAACCCGCCGCGCACGATTGCGAACAGATCGACAAAACGGCGTTCGCGCAGCAGGCGGTCAAGGAAGGCCTCGCCGATCCCGTATGTCGTGGTCAGGCGGCGCAGCGCGGTGATCTCGTAGGCGGCGTAGTGGTAGATGCGGGCGCTAGGGAAAGCGTCCAGCCGGGCGCGGAAGTAGGCCAGAAGCTCCGAGAGGGCCTTGGCCTCGGCCGCGGGATCATGCGCCCAGAAGGCGCGGAACCGGCCGTCGCACCAGACGCCGTGTAGGTATTCGAGGCCCCCCTCGTAATGCGGATCGCCTTCAATGTCGTAGAAGATGTCGCCCGGCTGCGGCGCGGGCAGCAAATCAAAGCCCTTGCCGGGTTCAGGTGCGCGCAACTCGAAGGCCGGGGCACTGGTCTTGCGGGCGTGCTGCAACCGGGCCTGCGTCACCAGTCGCGCGCCGGTGCCCTCGGCCATGCCCCGCACGGGGTGGTCAAGCGTGGCAAGAGCCGCCATCGTGGTGATCCCGGCGGCCTCCAGCTTCTTGACCTGTCCCCGGCTGATGTTCGCCACGTTGAACAGGCTGTCCTCGGCTTGCCAGACACTCTCACAGTGATCTGCCCAACGACAGAGGCCGCAATCGGCGCAAGGGATGGGGCGCGTGGGCGGCGGATCAGCCACGAAGGCTTCCAGGCGCACCCGTGCCGCGCGGGCGTAGTGGGCATAGTCTGCAAGCCGCAGCGTCGCGCGCTCGCCAGTGCCCAGTTCGACATGTGCAAACTCCGGCGCGACACCCTGCACTTCCGTCAGCAAGTCGGAATAGAGAACAAGCTGCAGCACATGCTTGGCATGCGGCCTGCGTTTCAGCTTAGTGTCGGCCACCTCATAGCTGAACGGGCCAAGGGCCGAGGGCCGGTCCACCCGCAGCAGGAAATCCGACCAGCCGCCCCAGGTGCCTGACAGAAAGGCCCCCTGAAAGACCACTTCGGCACCCTGCGCCAGCGCCGCTTGGGTCCCTTGCGCGTCTGCGACCAGATCGCCGCGGGGAATTTCCAGCACGGCTTTCGCGGCGGACTTCAGCTTCTCCAGATGCGCCGCCTCGTGCGCATCGCCCTGTTTCTGAAGCAGCGCCGCATCCTCGGTATCCTCGCCCGGTTCCGGCCCCTCGCCGCGCAACCGCATCAGATCAAGCGTGGTTGCATGGGTACAGCCCATGAACCGCATCAGGTCGGTTGCCGAGAAAAGGATGGTACCGCCGAAGTTCCTCATGGTCGCCCTGCAATCGTAAATGAGCGCAACCCGAAGAGGAATCGTCTCGTCAGGTTGCAGGTTCCTCAATAATCGCCTTGGGTGTCAATTCCTGTCGGGCACGGCGCGCCAATAAGTCGGCGCGCCCCCGTTGAGCCTTGCGCAGGTTCAGGCGAACGACACATCACTATCGCGCACGATCCGGAGGCTTTTCGGCGCGATCAGGGATGGCGATTTGCCTTTTGCGCCCATGCGCAACGAAAAGCCGCGACTGACAAGAGAGGCCGCCTCTTCCAGCGTGCGGACGTAGGTTGCGTGTTCGGCCTGGTGCTTGTGTTTGCCATGCGCCGGATCGGCAAGCTGATAGCCTTTCGCCGTGACAACTGGCTCCTCGACTACGCCGCCCCGCGATAAAGTCCGTTCGATCCTGATGACACGTCCAGCCATTGCCTTCTCCTTTCAAGTCTTGGTGCGCCTGTCGGGCCAAGGAACTGGTCATGGAAATCACTCGGGAATCGGCTCGACAGGTCGCCCCAACTTTCCTAGCCTCTCGGGGTGACAATATCTGACAGGCTTGCGAGGCCGCATGTCGTTTTCCAAGGCCCAAGATCTGATCCGTCTGGCCCAGATTGCCGCTGCACGGCGCGGCGGCGTCAGTCTGGAGGATATCTGCGAGGAATTCGGCGTCTCGCACCGCACAGCGCAGCGAATGACCGATGCGCTTGAGGAGACCTTCGGCAATGTCGAAGCTGCCGATGGAGAGGACCGCAAGAGACGCTGGCGGCTTATCAATCCCGGCTTGTCGCAGTTGCAGCTGCGGCACGAAACCGGTGTCGAGGCGCTGGACATCGCGGCCCGGACGGCCGAGTCCGAGGGCCGACTGCGCCACGCCAAGGCCTTGAACGACCTGCGCGATGGCATGCTCGCACGGGTTCCCGCCCGGGCACGGGTCGAGGCGGATGCCGAGGCAGTGCTAATGGCGATGGGCCAGGTGACCCGGCCCGGGCCGAAGGTCAGCCTGCAACCGGAAATCCTCGACGCGATCATCGAATCCCTGCGTGGCCCTTTCCGTCTGCGGGTGCGCTACAATCAGGACGCTGCTTCCCGCACCCTCGAACCGCACGGGGTCCTCTTGGGCCACCGGACCTATCTTGCAGCTCGCGATCCGGCCAAGGCGGACGAGGTGCGCAACTTCCGCATCGACCTCATCCACGAGGCCGAGACGCTCAACGAAAGCTTCGCGCTGCAGGACGGGTTCACAATCGCCGAATACGCCGCGCAGGCCTTTGGCGTCTGGCAGGATCCGGCGCAATACGGCGAGGTGGTCTGGCGCTTCGCGCCTGCGGCCGCTGGGCGTGCCGCCGAATTCCACTTTCACCCCACGCAGGTCCTGGAGCCACAGGATGACGGAAGTCTGATCGTCCGGTTCAGTGCGGCCTGCTGGCTCGAGATGGCCTGGCACCTCTACCAATGGGGCAACAAGGTCGAAGTGATTGCGCCACAGGCGCTGCGCGACATGATCCAAGGGCATCGCCGCTCAGACTTTGCCGCCATGCCATGACCCGAATTTGAGAGGATGTATTTGATGCCTGACACCCTGACCTTCGCCACCCTCAAGGAAAAACAGCAGGCCATTCGGGCGGGTCTCAGATCACTCTTCGGTTAAGTATAGCGCTTCTACTTCATTCCTGACGCATGCGTTCCAAGCATCAGGTCAGATTCCTTCAACTTGGATCCCATTCTCGGCTAGCCACGACTTCCGGCCGCGCCAGTCGGGGAGATGCTGCTCGACCTTGATCCAGAAGGCGGATGAATGGTCTGGATGCAGGCCGTGGGCGAGTTCATGAATGACCACGTATTGAGCAATCCGTGGAGGCAATAGTATGGCCTTCCAGTGAAACGATACCCGACCACCACTACCGAATGAGCCCCAGCGATAACCAAGATCCTGAACTTTGACTTCCTTGACGGTCACGCCCATCCGGTTCGCCTGCTCAGTTACTTGCCGTTCGAACCAATCCTGCGCCCGCCGGGCATACCAGCTTACGAAGATTTCCCGGCCACGATGCGCGGATGCCTTGCGAAGGCAGAAACGTCCGTTGCGAAGCGACAGATCCACGAGTTGGTTTTCCATAAGCCTGAGCCGGTAGCTCTTGCCCAGATACAGGAACCCCTCGCCATCAACGAATTCCTTGATCGGCGCCCTCTGTTGGAGCCTTGCCTTCTCTTCGATCTTGGTGTGGACCCAGAGTAGCTTTTCCTCAACGAACTCGAGCAGCTGCTGGTCTGCGGCCTGAGATGGCGCAATGATAGAAAGCGCGCCGGTCCGCTCGACGGTGATCTGCAAGGTCTTGCGCCGATTACTCCTGTGAACCTCGAAAGACAGGCCATCGACCTCCAGCCTGTGATCACTGGTTCGAGTCGGCTTGCCGCCAGTTCTGATCGGTGAAAGCGGAAGGCGACGCATCACGCAGTCCTGAGCCTTTCGTCGTTTGCCTTGGCTTGCTGGGTCAACTGATCGGCAAGGCTTTCAGCATCGGCCACCGCGAACCCTTTCAGCCGACGGTCGAAAATGATCTCGAATATCTCCGATCGCAGGTTTTCTTGATCTGCCAGCTTGAAGCTGCTCCAGATCGATCGATTGGAGCCCACCTCGTCGATAATCCGGTCAACAATTTCTACTGTCATTTGGTGGATGGCCTGCAACTGGGCTGAGTCCGTTTCCGGCCCTGCGGCGCAAGCTTCAAGCACTGTCCGCAAGAAGGGTAGATAAACCTCGGGGATGTCCGGTGCCGTCCCGTCAGCGGGTGCGCCTTCGGAGCGAAGCTCATCGATAAGGGCCTGGAGCTGTTCGATGATCTGGTCCCACTGCTGCCCGAGCCCCTCCAGGATCTGCTTCAGGCGCTCCGACATCTTCTTGAAACGAACAGGATCCGCCTCAAGGTTCTTGCGGATGTGCGATCGGATCGCATGTTCCATCTCCGACGCTTTGGCACGGCTTCCAGTCGTCTGCCCTACATGGCTGTCGAAATTCGCGTCGGTCAGCTGAACGGGTTGGATCTTCGGGTCGATCCCCAAGGAGATCACATGGTCATCGATCAGCTTGCGGACCTTTGCCCCGACATCGGACCCAAGCGACATGACATCGCGATATCGGTTGCGCGCACGGGCATGGATATAGGCCAAACGCTTCGCATCCTTGACGAAAGGAAGCCCTTCGGGACGCGGCAGGATGATTTCGAGCGAGGTCAGGAAGTCCTTGAGCTTGACGGTGAACTCCGCCCGAGCCTTCTCCGTTGCGAGGACACTGAGGCAACCCTCATCATCGGATAGGTCCTCGAGCCCTGCTCTACGGAAAATGTCGATGACCCTGATGTGGCGGTCCCGCAGGACTGGGATCTGGTCATTGAGCCCGACCAGAGCGCCCTCGATGTCCTCGTCCGCATAGGCGGCCAAGGCAGCCTTCAAATGATGCGCCACGCCGAAATAGTCCACGACGATGCCGCAGGACTTGCCGAAGCCTGTCCGGTTGACCCGGGCGATGGCCTGCAAGAGTTCTGCCTCGCGGATCGACCGGTCCAGATACATCACCCCCTCGATAGGGGCGTCGAAACCGGTCAACAGCATCGATTTGACGATCAGGAACGCCAGCGGATCGGTCTTGGCCGGGTCCTTGTGGAACAGGGGTTTCTTGAAGCGCTTGATCCGGGCTTCCTGAGCATGCCCTTCAGTCCATTGCCGCCAGGTCGGGTCATCGTTGTTGCCGCCCGACATCACCGGCGCAAACTCGATCCTCACCAGCGTCTCGCGATACCGCCAAGCCTGGACGAGGGCCTGCGTCATCGGCGGCTTGATGCACAGGACCTCATCATCCATCGCCTTGTCATGGTCAGACAGCGCGGCCGCTTGCGCCAGCAACTCATCCCGCGCCTCCAAAAACGCGGCATGATACCGGATCACCGCGAGGCGGCTATAGGCCACGACCTGCGCCTTGTAGCCGTTGGGCAGCAGGTTCGTCACATAATGCCGCAGCATGTCGCGGGCCTTTTCCGCGATCAGCGCGGGCGCCTCGAGGATGTTGCCCTTCGTCGCGTATTTCTTGCGGATCGCCTCAAGCTCGTCCTCGGTCCGGTCGCGGAACATGTCCTCGAACAGCCCGTCCAGCGTGGCGCCGTCCTTCACTGCGCCTTCGGCCGTTCGCCCCTCATACAGCACCGGCACCGTGGCCCCATCGGCCTCGGCCTCCTTGATTGTATAGCGGTCGATGAAATCGCCGAAGATCTGCGCTGTCCGTTTCTTTTCCCCCATAATGATCGGCGTGCCGGTAAAGCCGATCCGGGCGCAGTTCGGCAGCGCGGCCATCAGGTTGGCGTGCAGATCACCGGCCTGGGTCCGGTGCGCCTCGTCCACCACGACAAGGATCGACTCATCCTCGTTCAGCACCTCGAAGGCCGGGCCCTTTGTCACCTCGGGCACATCCTCCTCGGTCCGGTATTTCTGGATCGTGGCGAAGACCAGCCCCGGCCCCTTGCGCCGCGCCAGCCGTTTCAGCGCCCCTGCATTAGTCGCGAGTTCCACCACGTCGCCCGACATCGTGGCCGTCTCCGACAACTGCCTTTGCAGGTCGCGGCGGTCGGTGACCATGATCACCTTGAACTTCCGCAGCGCGACATCCGTCCGCATCTTGCGGATCATGAACACCATGGTCAGGCTTTTGCCCGACCCTTGGGTGTGCCAGACGATCCCGCCGCGCCGGTCATATTCGCCATCCTGCGCGCGGGTCTTGCCGGTGCGCAGCCGTTCCAGCGCGCGGTTCACGGCGCGATATTGCTGATAGCGGCAGACGGTCTTGATGGTCTGGCCGCCCACATTCATGAACAACAGGTAATGCCGCAGGATATCCAGCAGATGCGCGGGCCGCAGCATCCCGGCGATCAGGCGCTCCTGTTCGGACAGGTCTTTTTTGCCCAAGGCCGCCGCCACCGCATCCTCGGACCCGGTGCCATCCGGGCCGACCACGGTTTTCCAGCTTCCATAATGCTCCAGCCCCGCGCCGATGCAGCCCACGCGGGTCTGATCGAAGCTTGTGGCGATCAGCAACTGGACAGAGGCGAACAGCGCAGGCGCGCCTTCGTTCTCTTCCACCTCCAGCGCGGCCTTGCGGGCGTTGTGATAGCGGCGGAGCTGGTTCACCGCCTCGGCCAGCGGTTCGGGGATGGCGGGGCTTTTCGCCTCGACCACCACAACCGGGATGCCGTTCACCAGCAGCACGAGGTCGGGGATGATGAAGCCCTTGCCCACGTCATGGCCTGGCGGGCAGTCGATGCGGAACTGGTTGGCGATGGTAAAGGTGTTGGCCCCCACATCGTCCCAGTCGATGTAGCGGATGGTCTGGCCGCGCCCGCCGTCCCAGCCGAGCAGGCCTTCGACCGTCAGGCCGCGCAGCAACAGTTCCGTCACCGCCTGGTTCGCCTCCATCAGCCCGCGCTGGCCGTGGCGGGTCAGCGCGCTGACAGCCTCGGACAGGCGGGCATCGTCCAGCCAGGGCTGGCCATCGGGGCCCGGGTTGATGGCGCGCAGACGGTCGCGCAGGGTGGCCTCGGCGATGGTGTCGCGGAAGGTGACGCGCCCGGTCAGGCTGGGGTCGTCCTTTGACCCCTCCTGCACCTGCCAGCCCATAGCGCGGCACTGGTTCAGGAAGGGCAATTCCACATCGTCATACTCGTGACCCATGACCGGACCCTTCGGTTACAACAAGGGCGTGACGGGAACCCGCCCGGTGAGCAGGTCATCCATCAGGCCGGATTTCAGGGATTTTAGCTTGGCCAACTCGGTCAGCGTCCCCGCGATTTGCCCGTCGATCTCATCCAATCGCTCCGCTATGGCGTCCTGTTCAGATCGTTCAGGCAGCATGACAGGTAGCCCCCTAATGGTGGGCAGATTGAGGCCAGCCTTAGCGCCCGCGTCATTCAGCTTTGACAGATGGTTCTGAGACACAGGAGACGCGAGGAAGTGTCCGAGGAAGCGCGCGTTGATGACGTTCGCGTTTGGTCGGACAAGCGCAATATGCTGGTTGATGTAGGCTTCGCCAAAGTCCTCCGGGATCACCCCGACAATCCCAAGGTCGGCGGTGATCGAGATCAGCACATCGCCCGCCTCAAGACTGGTTCTTTGCCCGTCCGCATTCATTGGCGGGCGGACATAGATCAGCGAACCCAAGCGCAGGTTCACATGCTCTCGGGTCAGGTTGCCGATCCTGACAAAGACGGCCCCGTTTTCGGCGTAGTATCTTGCCCAGTCGCGCGATCCGCTGGTGACGGTGCTTGATACTGAGAACAC
>ERZ761607.3901-NODE-3901-length-13822-cov-17.474323_pt1 | contig 13822 bp, 9 predicted proteins | sample MGYA00511164_ERZ761607 | MGnify/ENA primary metagenome ERZ761607 (study PRJEB28899, sample SAMN02445080) | bioreactor sludge metagenome | biome: EBPR sludge | place: Australia: Brisbane, Thorneside Wastewater Treatment Plant | collected 2011-06-22 ...
ATCTTCCTTTAGGATTGAGGCCAAATAAAGGATTTTCGGAGCTTTTTTTCAACCCCTGATTCGCATTAATAACCTGAATTCGGCTATAGTTCCGGTTCAATAGAATTTTAAAAAAGGTTGTTTTTGCTTTTATAGGGTAAAAATTATGGCAAAATCAGCATTTGTGTGATTTTTGTGATTATAACCAATTTTGTTTCGGATAGATCAAATGAAATGTCAAATCCGAGGATTTATAAAAGTGATTTTCAAGTGATTTTCTTTTTAGCCAGGCTATTTTTTGATGAATTGGTTTTGAGATTTATACGGGAGTTTTTAACAGAAAATTATTAAATTATATCAGTTGATTCATTACTTATTATTAAAGATAATGGGAAAATGGCAAAAAGTGATACAGATGATTCTCCTGGGTCCTTTTCGTGAATGAATTTTCTGCTTTTTCACATTTCAGGCGACGTAGGTATTCGTCAAAGATTTTATTCAGCAAAAAAACTAAAAATACATATATGAAAATTGATCTTCTTGAATTATTCTCAATTGATTCCAGTCTTGATGAGAAAAGCGTCAATGCCCTGATTAAAGCGATAAACACCTCCCATTTGAAGGATTTTGATTACCTCAAATTCAAGGCTTCCGTCGTGAATTTACAGGAAATTCAACCGGATGAAACATTGCGCTTCAAGACCACATTTACTACAGCCCAGACTTTGGGAGTATCCAAAAAATTCCTTTTAGATACTGCTACACATTATCAGAATGTGATCAGGAAGGAAAAAGAAAAATTCTCAGTTGCCCTTCAGCATAAAATGACCGAGGCCATTGAAGAAAAGAAAAAGGAAGCTGAGAAAATTAGTGAAGGGATCGTCCTATTGCGCCAGAAAATTGAGCAGCTACAAAAAGACATACTCACCATGGAAGCAAGATCGGGTTCAATCGACCATGAAATAGAAGAAGCGAGAGAAAAAATTAAATCGACCAGAGATAATTTTGAAAAAGCTATCACGCATTTTGAAAAAACAATATCTTCGGACATTGAAAAAATGGAACAAATACTTTAAACAATATAAAAATACTGAATATGGAATCTTTTGACAGAGAATTCAAACCCAAATCATTTTGGAAAAGACCTGAAGGCACTTTGGGTGCCATCGTTTTGATAGCTTTGGTAGGTGGAGCAGGTTACCTGCTTTTTACCAACATGGCTGCGATCACGGCATTTATGGGCAATGTACTTGGTCTCATGGTCATTATACTAGCCATCGGTGCATTGGTATATATGGTATTGGATCCAAAAATGCGGAATCTTGTTAGTTATATGTATAAAAGCGTGATGAGAAAAATCACCAGTTTTTTCGTCACCATCGATCCCATCGGTATTCTTAAAAACTATGTGGAAGATCTGGAGAAAAATTTATCCAAACTTAGTGAACAAATAGGCAATCTGATGGGTCAGAGCCAAAAACTCAGCAGAATGCATCAGGAAAATGAGGCTGAAATTCAAAAACAACTGGCAATAGCTAAAAAAGCCAAAGAACTGGGAGATGAAAAGAATATGCTCCTTTCATCCAGAAAAGCTGCAAGACTCGAAGAAGTCAATAAAAACTACAGTCAGCTGCTCACCAAAATGGATATCCTCAAAAGGATGCTTAAGAAGATGTACGGCAATTCAGAAATACTCCTCGAAGACACAAAAGATCAGGTGAAAGTCAAGGAAGTTGAACGAAAAGCCATACGCACCTCACATTCTGCCATGAAGTCTGCAATGAATATTATTGCAGGGAATACCGATAAAAGACAAATGTTTGATGCTGCGGTGGAACACATAGCTGATGATGTCGCTTCCAAAGTGGGAGAAATGGAGCGGATGATGGAATTGAGCAGTACATTTATGAATACAATCGATCTTCAAAACGGTGCTTTCGAAGAAAAGGGGCTACAGATGCTTGAAGAATTTGAAAGGAAGAGCTCTTTGCTGTTGCTTGATAGCGGAAGAGCTAAAAATGATGAGTTCGAGTTGAGGGAAAAAGTTGAAGCAGAACCGGCAAAAAAAACCAATTACGACCGTTTGTTCGATTAAAGAAGTGTTGAAGGTTCATTACAGGTCAAATTAAAAGTAAATAGCGTATATTTGTATTACTTACTTTAACGAAAAAAAAGGAGTATGACAAATTTAAAAAGTTTGATCCTGACATTCATGGTGATCCTGATCAGTCTCAATTTCCAAGCTCAGGTAACTTTGGGAATTGTAAAAGGCATGCTGGTCGAAGTGAACACCAAAGACAAAATGGAATTTATCGGACATGTTGAATCTGTCAATGACAGCTTACTTGTCCTTAGCCATCAGAATTACAATCAGTTGAATTTGTCAGTGTCCAACATCAAAACCATCCGGCATATCAGTGAAAGTATGGTTAAAAATGGTGTGATCTGGCCTGAAAATCCCAATTACCACCGGAATTTTTACAGTCCAACCGGTATTGGAATGGAAAAAGGACAGGCATATTATCAAAACCTGATGGTGGTGTGGAACCATCTGGGTTATGCTTTTACAGACTATTTTACAATGGGCATTGATTTTGAGTTGCTGTCTATTTTAAGCGGAGGCGATATTTTTGATAGTTACCGACCGCTTTTTGCTTTAACGCCAAAATTCTCGCATTCATTCAGTGATCGCATACATGCCGGTATGGGTGCTGTTTTGCTTTCCATTCCAAATTCTGACAGATTTTTTAAAGCGGGCATAACCTATGCTGTCGGAACATATGGGACGAGGGACAACAACATTACTTTAGGTTTTGGCTTGCCATTTTTTGAAGGAGAGATCCAAAGCGAAGTACCTGTTTTTAACCTCAGTGGTCAATACCGGTTCAGCAGGAAATTCTCTGTTGTTTCTGAAAACTGGATTTTCGCTGCCGAAGATTTGGGTTTTGCAGGATTTGGTGTTCAGGGATTAAGATATTTAGGTAAAAACCTGAACTGGGACTTTGGATTGATTTTGTATAAAGTGGAAGATGATTCTGGAGTCGCACCTGTTCCTTTCGTTGGCTTGGCAATTCATTTTGGGAAATGAGTTTTAAGACTCAATGGATTTTATTTCTTATACTTTTAATAAAGCATTGTATGTCATTTACTTAAAAATTTTATTATATTCGCATAAGTATTAATCATTCCCAGTTGATCCACGCTTAAACTCCAATTTGTTAAACATCCAGCTTTTACCTGAATTCATTTGTCGACCAGTTGAATTTCATGAAAATAACCGCATTTTCCCTGACCATTACCTGCTAAAACAGCGTTTTGCCTATGAATTATAATTACTTAACTGATTTACCCCTCTTTCAAACGTATATAAAATTGATCATTCGGATTTATAGTTTTAATTAAAACGATTTACAACTTCAGCAAAACTTATGGACAGGAGGCTTAATTCCAATAAATCAATATAAAAACGCTGACATTTAATCTTTTTTAAATGCAATTAGCAAATATATGAAAAAAAAAAGCTGCCTTATAGGCAGCCTTTTTTTTTAATTAGTTTGCTTTACTTAGCCCACCACACTTTATCTTTGAATACATCAACACTTGGAACATTTGCACCATTTGATGATACTTCACTTAAAGCATAAGGAAATCTATGAACAAATCCTCCGGAAGCAGTAGAATTGTTGGGATTTTTCATAGCAGGTATATTCGTCCGTCTGTAATCATTATAAGCTTCCATAGCTTCATACTCATACATAGCAATATACTTTTGAGTTAAAATCTCATTCAATTCATTGCCTGCTGTCAGTCTTGGTTCAACTACATCTGCAAAATAAGTTCCTTCAGTAGCTTTGGTATAAGCAAATGATGCTGTTACAGCAGCTTTCAAAGCATCTTTCCAGGTAGCATCACCTGCTCTGAATTTTGCTTCTGCTTCAATGAACTTAAATTCATGATAACTCATTAATGGAACAGGTGCGATCCTATTGCTTTCTGAAACAAGAGATACTGAATAAACTCCACCTTGAGTTTGTAAAGCTTCACCCACCGGAGCTGGAGAGTAATTACCTGAAATTTTTGTAAAGAGGAGAGCCATTCTTGGATCATTTCTTTCATTCATCAAATTGTACAAAGTTGAACCAACAGATAAATGTGAGCGATCTGCCATGAATTGTCTCCATGGATTTTCACCGGTAGCAGTAGCTTCAAAACTTGCAAAAACAAGTGCATCCGTTGCACTGGCAAAACCTTTAGATATTGCAGCTAAAGCAGTTGCAGCAGCATCTGACTTCTTATTTGATAAACGCATAGCATATCTTGCTTTAAGAGAATATGCAGCTTTGATCCATTTATTCTGGTCGCCTTTGTAAATGTAATCATTGGCTCCAAACTTAACTGTTGTTTTACCCAGGTTAACAATAGCGTCATCCAATAATGCAAAAATTGCCGTGTACACTGATTCCTGTGAATCATACTTAGGATAAACATTGATTGCACCTTGTAAAGCTTCTGAATAAGGAACATCGCCCCACATATCAGTAGTGATCGCAAGGTTATACGCAAGTAACACCTGAGCTATACCTCTTGCCCAGAAGTTATCTGGTTCGCTTCCTGACGTTGGGTCTGTTTTGTCAATGATCGTTTTGCATTCAAGCATTACATAATAAATGTTATTCCAACTATTATTGGCGAGAGAAGCATCATTTTGGCCTATTCTCCTGTCAGCATTGACTGATTGTCCCCAGGTGCCAGCACTGTGCTCACAATATACAGTTGCATACCAAGCAAGATCAGTACCTGTAGATTCGAATGCACTTTGAGCTATAACTGAAGGCAGTATGTTAGCTGCGGGCATATTTTCAGAATCATTTCTTTCCTTATTTATTTCATCCATGATATCCTCAGAGCATGAGAAAAACGATAGCGTGAAAATAGTAAGGATTATAAATTTTAATGTTTTCATATTTAAATTTTTAAATTTTAAATTTTTAGAAAGTAACGTTTAATCCTATACCATAAGAACTTGTTTGTGGTAATGACATATAATCCATACCACCCTGCATATTTCCCATCCCTTGGGAAGCTTCAGGATCGAAGTTTGGCAATGGGCTCCACAAAAGGAAATTCCTTGCTACCAGATCCAATGAAACACTTTGGATATTGATACCTGACAACCATTTTTTAGGTAACTCAATATTCAAAGCAACTTCACGTAATTTTACAAAGGAAGTGCTATAGATATGAGCTTCATCAATTGAAGCTAGGACATCATTATAAAGGTCAGCATAAGCCGGTAAATCATCCGGTCCTCCTCTTTGTATATCATTGGCAGTTCCTCCTGTATAAGTATTGGTAGATTCATCAAAAGCAGCAGTGCTAAATTTAACACCCTCATAAATATATGGAGTAGTTCTGTCTTCAGTTCTGATGGAAGCTCCATACAAATCCATCAACCTGTTTGATCCAGAATACATTTGTCCACCATCTTTCCAGTCAAGCTGAGCAGAAAGTGTTAAGAATTTATACTTAAATGCAGTACTGAAAACAAAATAAAAATTCGGAGAAACGTCACCAATTTTTCCAAATTCCCCGATAAGAGGCATTCCATAATAGAAACTATTCGGATCATCATCGATAAGGATTTCACCATCAGCGTTTTTCAAAAATTGATTGCCATAAATTGATGGGTAAGTATCACCGGCACTTGCGCGAATATTGGGTGTTACATAACCTCCCAAGCTAATATTATCTACACCTTCAGCCAATTCTACGCATTCATTCACATATTTTGTAAATAAAGTTGTGAAATTCCATTCAAAATCATCAGTCTTAACCGGAACCAGATTCAGAACAACTTCATGACCTTTAATAGTCATTGTTCCAGCATTCTGTACCAATTGAGAATATCCTGTTGATCCAGCCAACGGAACTGCAAAAATCTGATCTTTTGCCAGCTGATCTGAGTAGGAATAATCCAAACCAACCCTATTGTTAAAGAATTTCAATTCAAAACCTACTTCTACATTCCTTGTATTCTGCGGCTTCAAATTAGGATCATATAAAGTACTGCTTGGTCCATATCCGCTGATTCCTCCCAATGGAAATGCAAGACCATCAGTTAAAAATCCACTACCGGCAGTAGTCAATCCGTAAGTTACCGGATTAAATGTACCTGCCTGACCTACATTTGCATAAGAAGCTCTTAGCTTTCCAAAACTAACAAAACTATTTTTCAGTGCTTCAAGTTCGGTAAACACGAATCCCAAAGAAACAGAAGGATAGAAGAATGATCTGCTTCCTCTTGGCATAGTGGATACGATGTCATTTCTACCTGTGACACCAAGATACACCAGATTATCATAATCCACAGATAAGTTGCCGTAAAAACCAACAGTCCTGTTATATCCCACAGAATTATCAGCAGTTTGTTTGGCTGCATTTGACATATTTTTCCAACCTGGAACTGTAAAACCTGTACCAAGCATAGTATAAGACGTCAATTTATTATCACTGATTTCATTTCCAAAATCCAGCACAGCCGTGATTTTATCCGTTAGATTTTGCTTCAATGAAAAGTTTAACAATGAATTCAAATTAGTCCTGTTAACGCCGTACAAATTCAAAGATCCACCCGAAGGTGCTACATATGTGTAGTTTGGTTTATTCGGGTCAGTATATTGTGCAGCTGTTGGCAATGCTTGTCCGGTACCAGCACTTCCCATTTCAAAATAGTCAATAAAATCACTTGAGTATGAATCTACACCCAGCTGATACCTGATTTTTAACCAGTCCGCTGGTTTGTACTCTAAGTATGTATTTCCATAAATACGCTTTGTTTTTTCAGAAAACTCATTGTTGTCAAGAGCCCACAGCGGATTTTCTCCAACAGCACCTCTTCTATAGCTGATTTGACGATATTGTCCGAGTGTTCCAGGCATGGATGATGGAGTACCAACCAAATCGAAAGATGCCGGTGCACCATATACTGTAAACAACCAACTTGAATTTCCTGAAGGCAGTTTGTTCAATTTTACATCAGAATAATTTGCAGTAAATCCTGCTTTCCATTTTTTATTCAAATAAGCATTTGCTCCCAATTTTACAGTATAGCGATCCATGCCGGTATTTTTTACAATACCATTCTGGTTGGTTGTACCAAAACCTAAAGTATAATCTCCAAATTCAGTAGCTTGACTGATATTGAGGTTTGTACCTAGGGTAGTTCCATTTGTTCCAAAGAAATTTTCAGCATTGTTATAAGCTACAGGATCTACCCATGCGGCTTTATATGGATCCCACCATTGGCCTGCGTGTCCCTGAGAGTTACCCCCATACTTGGCTATGTCAGGTAAGTCTGTAATTTTCGGACCCCAGGAATAAGAAAAAGCCGGATAGAAACCTGCAGTGGTATTATCGTCATAATAACCCTGTGCATAAGTTTGCTGAACCTTTGGTAACCTTGCTACAATATCTGTGGTATAGTTCGTTGACAAACTAATCTGAGGCTTGCCTTTCGCCAATCCTTTACCACTCTTGGTAGTAATAAGAATGACACCATTTGACGCTCTGATCCCATAAAGGGCTGCAGCTGCCTGACCCTTCAGTACAGAAATATTCTCAATGTCGTCTGGATTAATGTCAACAGACCTGTTGGAATAATAAGATCCGGTCACGTTCTGGCTGTAATCTGAACCTGAACTAATCGGCATTCCATCAACAACATACAATGGAGTGTTGTCTCCGCTAAAAGCTCTTGAGCCCCTGATGAGCACTTGAGAAGGAGCTCCCGGCATCCCTGAGGATGGTTTGATCTCCACACCTGCTACTTTTCCAGCCAGTGCGTTGACTATGTTCGGGTTTCCTGCCCTTGAGATCTGGTCACCGGAAACTTCCACATAAGCATAGCCCATTGATTTTTTATCTCGGGTAAGTCCCAGAGAAGTAACAACTACTTCTTCCAAAAGAACATCTTTGGAAGTTTTCATGACTACATTGTAAAAATTTTCAGTTCCAACCGTTAACACGATCGTTTCCATTCCTACATAGCTAAACTCAATCACGTCTCCCACGTTTGCCCGCAAGGCAAACTTACCATTCAAATCAGTAATTGTCCCTACAGTGGTACCCTTGATTTGAACGTTAACTCCGATCATGGGTTCCTTTTCATCGGTAACAACTCCTGAAATCTGCTTCTGCGCATTGATAAATTGTGCTCCCAGCACAAGCAACATCAATGTAAGTAATTTCGTAATTTTTGCATTCATATCACATTTTAATTTTGTTAAAAAACAGTTAAAAATACTACAAAAAACAATACTAACAAGGTTTTAATCAAAATATTTAATGTTTGAAGCTCTTAAAATTAAATTCAAATTATTCAAAATCAGCGGTTAATTCCATCTTATATTTTGTAATAAATGCCTGTTAACATTTCATTTAGAATATTATTTTGTATTACTTTTCAATTACTTCGTATTCATTTTTTTTCACTTCGTAGTTTTTTTTAGTATTTACTTTTAAATTATCTTAATTTTAGCCCCTGGCATGAAATGGATATAAATTCATAAGCTATTTTATTAACGGTAGCTTTAAATGAATTTTTGAAAAAGCAAACAAATTACAATTAATTAATATACCATTACAAACTTCAATTTTATGAAAAATCTATTTTTTAACGTGTTTAAAGTCTTTTGTACAACCATGATTTTTTTCAGTACCGTTTTATTTACCCAAAATCTTTCTGCTCAAAGAGATCGAAATGACATCGATCCCAAATATAAATGGGATCTCACCCACCTATATCCGTCTGATGAAGCCTGGAAAATTTCATTGGAGAACCAGATGCCAAAAGTGGACGAATTGGTCAGCTACAGAGGTAAACTCTCTACCAATGCCAAAACACTTTTTACTTTCCTGGAAAAACAAAGCAATCTTTATAAAGAAATGTCCAGATTGTACAGCTATGCTTCGATGAAAGCAGATGAAGATACCGGCAATGCTTTTTACCAGGGCATGAATCAGGAAATATCTCAGAAGTTTTCCATCGCTGGCTCTAAAATGAGTTTCGTCAGCCCTGAATTGGCTGCCATTCCAAAAGAAACCATTGACAAATTCATGAAGCAACAGCCTAAACTTAAAACCTATGCCCAATTCTTTGACAACCTGTACAGGCAGCAAAAATATATACTCTCCGATAAAGAAGAACGCATCATTGCTGAAGCAGGAAAGCTAAAACAGGCACCATATAATATATATAATATATTTTCGAATGCTGAAATGCCATTCCCAACCATCACTTTGAGCACTGGTGAAAAACTTTACCTGGATCAGGCTGCCTATACCAAACACAGGAGCAATGAAAATGCTGCAGACAGGGCTTTGGTCTTCAGAGAATTCTGGAAATCATTTGAAAATTACAAAAGCACTTTTGCCCAACAGTTGTATGCCAATATCAATGCTGATGTATTTACAAAAAATGCCCGTGGTTACAATAGTTGTCTCGAAAGTTCTATTTCTGCCAACAATATCCCGGTTGAAGTTTATCATTCTCTCATCGCCAATATCAACAAAAACCTACCTACCTTCCACAGATATCTGAATATTAAAAAACGTCTCCTTGGTGTTGACACTCTAAAGTATTCAGATACCTACGCTTCCGGTGTAAAGGGTGTGGAAATGATGTTCGATTATGAAAAAGGTAAAGATTTGGTGGTTAATGCAACAAAACCTTTGGGCGAAAGTTACTATTCTGTTGTAGCTAGGGCTTTTGACGAAGGTTGGGTGGATATGTATCCGAGCAAAGGAAAACGCAGCGGTGCATACTCCAATGGTTCTGCTTATGATGTGCACCCATATGTACTGATGAATTACAATGATGATTTCGATGGTGTGACCACACTGGCTCATGAATTCGGCCATGCGATGCACAGCTATTTGTCTAATAAAAATCAGGCTTTTGCCAATGCTGATTACAGTATTTTTGTAGCTGAGGTTGCTTCCACGGTCAATGAAAGATTGCTGGCCAAACTCATTCTGGAAGAAACTACTGAAAAAAATGCACGGTTGTCTCTGCTGATGGATATCCTGGACGGATTCAGAACCACCTTGTTCAGACAGACACAGTTTGCCGAATTTGAGCTCAAAATACATGAAGCTGTTGAAAACGGCCAGCCACTGACTGCTGATGTACTGAATGCCATGTACAAGGACATTTTGTACAGGTATTACGGCCATAATGAGGGCATATGCAATATAGAAGACCTTTATGCTGTGGAATGGGCATACATACCTCATTTTTACTACAATTTCTATGTTTACCAATATGCCACTTCCTTCACTGCTTCAGTTGCCCTTGGACAGGATATCCTGAACGGCACACCGGGCGCAACCGATAAATACCTGAAGTTCCTTTCCTCCGGTTCTTCCAAATATCCGATCGATCTGTTGAAGGAAACAGGTGTGGATATGACCAGTGAAGTACCTTTTGTCAAAGCTATGGAAGCGATGAACTACTATATGGATGAAGTGGAAAAACTGTTGGGAAAATAATTACGTGGCCTGTTGCTGAATAGATCCAAATGTTCAAAATACGCTGCTCAGGCAAAAAAATAAAATGGTTTGTGGCAGGCATCATCACGATGCCTGCCTTGCTTTTTGCCACCAATCTGTTTTGGGGAAAACCGATTCTGATCCGGCATTTTTTCTACCGGGAAATGCTCAGAAACCTGAGAGATGACCCGCAACTGGTTACGAAAGTAAAAGTTCCCCTGCTCTACCACATTTATCGGGATGATCTGAATGACCTTTCACCGGAAAAGGCAGACAAGCGGCACAGGCGAATGCAGCAAGCTTATAAAATGCTGAAAAAATATGATGAAAAAAGTCTGAATGATGCAGATCTTTTTAGCAAAAAATTAATGGAATGGCACCTGCAACAGGAGATCGTAGGCATTCCGTATGCTCATTACAGTTTTTTTATCAATCCTTTTAACGGACACCAAAATCAATTGCCGGCCTACCTGGATACCTATCATCATATTGACAATAAGTCAGATGCAGAGGCTTACCTGTCCAGGCTGGAAAAATTCCCGGAATATTTTGACAACATTATCCAGAGAAGTGAACTGGCCAGAAAAAAAGGGATCATTCCGCCGAGACACCTTATGATTGCCAGCATTCATCAGATGAAGGAGTTTATAGGTGTCAAAAAAGAACAGCATTTTTTATATACATCATTCAAACAGAAGATCGGGCAGCAGAAGAAGATCACCAATCCTGAAAAATACCTGGTTAAAGCCCTTGATCTGCTCGGAAGCAAGGTTTATCCAACCTATGAGCGGCTTATCGGTTATGAGGAAAAAATGCTGGCTTTTGCACCTGCAGAAAGCAATGCTACGCTATATCCTGATGGCGAGGCCTATTACAGTTACCTGATCCGGCATCATACCGGAACGGATATGTCTGCTGAGGATATTCATGAGTTTGGCAGGAAGGAAATAGCCAGGATCCGGCTGGAGATGAATGAGGTGTTGGATCAAATGTACCCTGGTAAAAACATTTCTGATCCCCTGAATGAGATCAGAATGCTGAAAATCAATCAAAAATACATTTACCAAAATGATCAGCAGGGAAGAGATGCATGCCTGAATGATTTTGACAGCATACTTCAATCTGTGGAAAAAAGGCTTCCGGAATATTTTGATCAGCTGCCTTCTTCGCATCTGCAGGTCAAAAGAGTTCCTGAATTCAAAGAAAAGGCTTCTTCGTTTGCATATTATGAGGTAGCCCAGATGGGAGGTGACGGCTCAGGAACATTTTATGTCAGGCTGGATGACCTGAGCCAGAAACCCAGATTCGGAATGCCTACACTGGCCTATCACGAAGGTTGGCCGGGACATCACCTGCAGTTAGCTTATCATCTGGAGAATAAACAAATCCCCTTATATGACAAAAGATTCACCAACAATGGTTTTATCGAAGGATGGGCATTGTATGCGGAAAGACTGATGTTCGAAGCAGGCATGTATAAAAATAAGCCGGAAGAAAACCTGGGCAGGCTGGAAGCGGAGATCATGAGAGCTGTTCGCCTTGTGGTGGATACAGGAATTCACCACTATGGCTGGAGTAAAAAAAAGGCCAGTGAATACATGTTTCAAAATACAGCAATGTTTTCTGAAGAAGTAGCAACTGAAATTGATCGTTACATATCAGACCCGGGACAGGCCCTTGCCTATACCCTGGGGTTTCACGGTTTGTTGAATTTGCGGGAAAAAGTAAAAAAAACTGCCGGAAAAAATTTTGATCTCAAAGTGTTTCACCAGATTGTTTTAAGTCGGGGAATTCCACCCATGCAATTACTGGAAGATTTCACTTTAAGATATTACCTTGAAAAGGGAGCAAAAAGATGACCGGAAAAAAGGAGCAACAGATCATCTACTATGATGATGAATGCAATCTTTGCCATTTGAGCAAGGAATTTTATGAAATTCGGGATAAGGAGAAAAATACATTGTTTTTTCCTGTTGAACAATTAAGATCTGAAGAAATGACCGGTCCTTTGCCTGATCAATTCCTGGATTCACCCAGCGTAATCCTTTTCCAAAATGGAAAATACTACCAAAAATCCGAAGCGATCCTGAGATCGGTAAGGCAGCTGCCCCGATGGAAATGGCTCTACGGTTTCATCATTTTGCCAAAATGGCTAAGAGATCTTATTTATGATCTGGTAGCAAAATACAGATATGGAATATTCGGCAGAAGAAGCAGATCAGGATTGGAGGATAAAACATGACAGATATATCAAATGCGCAGTGGATTTGCACGTAATATCGAATTTGCGTTACAAATGTGTTACAATGAAAAAAAAAGGAAATTACAAATGTGTAATTCCCTGATTTTTAATGTAGCGTGGGGCGGGCTTGAACCGCCGACCTTCCGTACGGACGCTCTAACCTTCATCTTTTATTTATTTTTCCTCCTTCATCCAATAAACACATCTCTATCAACTTTTCCTTTAATCGGGCCCCTCCTTCCAATGTTTTTGACCACTTCTCCTGCTTTAGAGCAGATATTTTATCAGGATACGCTTCATTATGCAGCATTACAAAAGGTCTCCTGTGTTTGGTTGACCTGGTCCTGCCGGAATTGTGTTCCTCAAATCTCTTATTAACATCTGAAGTTACACCCTTATACAAACTCCTTCAGGCTATATAACACATAAAAATAGTACATAATTATTATAGGGTAAAAAAAATCCCAAAGGTTTGGGATTTTTTGTAGCGTGGGGCGGGCTTGAACCGCCGACCTTCCGTACGGACGCTCTAACCTTCATCCCTTATTTATTTTTCCTCCTTCATCTAATAAACGCATTTCTATCAACTTTGCCTTTAATCGGGCCCCTCCTTCCAATGTTTTTGACCACTGCTCCTGCTTTAGAGCAGATATTTTATCTGGATACGCTTCATAATGCAGCAATACAAAAGGTCTCCTGTGTTTGGTTGACCTGGTCCTGCCGGAATTGTGTTCCTCTAATCTCTTATTAACATCTGAAGTTACACCCTTATACAAACGGTGATCCTTCTGGCTATATAACACATAAAAATAGTACATAATTATTATAGGGTAAAAAAAATCCCAAAGGTTTGGGATTTTTTGTAGCGTGGGGCGGGCTTGAACCGCCGACCTCATGATTATGAATCATACGCTCTAACCAGCTGAGCTACCACGCCTTTTTTATTTTCAAAATAGTTTATCTTTTTTTACTCTCTTCTCCGCCGACCTTCCGTACGGACGCTCTAACCAGCTGAGCTACCACGCCTTTTTTATTTTCAAAATAGTTTATCTT
>ERZ761607.3904-NODE-3904-length-13814-cov-4.012864_pt1 | contig 13814 bp, 10 predicted proteins | sample MGYA00511164_ERZ761607 | MGnify/ENA primary metagenome ERZ761607 (study PRJEB28899, sample SAMN02445080) | bioreactor sludge metagenome | biome: EBPR sludge | place: Australia: Brisbane, Thorneside Wastewater Treatment Plant | collected 2011-06-22 ...
TGACCCCGCCGCGCCAGGTGACCCCGCGGCGGATGACCCCGCCGCGCCAGGTGACACCGCGGCGGATGGCCCCGCCGCGCCAGGTGACACCGCGGCGGATGGCCCCGCCGCGCCAGGCGACACCGCAACACGCTCGGCATCGGCGGTCGACGCCGACTTCGGCTCGGAGGCGCGCCCCAGCAAGGGAAGACGTTTCAACGTTCGACCTCGAGATCCTCCGCTTCCCACGCGAGGAAACCGCCTTTGAGGAACCGAACCAGGAAACCTTCGCCGCGGAGCTGGCGCGCCACGCTCGCGGCTTCGTCGGCGCGTCCGTAGAGCACGGGCACCTTCGGGCCGCCCTTCAGCTCGTCCTTGCGCGCGTCGAGGTCGGCGACCGGCAGGTTCTTCGCGCCCGGGATACGAAAACGCGCGAACGCGCTCGGGTCGCGCACGTCGATCGCCTCGGCCTTGCCGCTCACGAGCTGCCGCGCGAGCTCTTCGGGCTCCACCTCCGCGTCGTCGGGCGGCAGCACACGCTCGAGGAGCTGAAGCAACGCCGACTTCGGCACCGCGCCCATCTGATGGCCGATCACCTTGCCGCGGTTCAACGCGACGAACATCGGGATCGACGAGGCGCGGAACATCTGCGCGCACATCGGGTTCCGATCGACGTCGATCTTCACGACCTTCGCGCGCCCCGCGAGCTCCTCCGCGAGCTGCGCGATCACGGGCGCCATCTGCCGGCAGGGACCGCACCAATCCGCGTAGAGATCCACGAGCACCGGCAGGTGCTCGTTCATCACCGCCTGCTCGAACGTCGCGTCCGTCACCACCTGCACGCCGGCCATCTCGACTCCTCCGTCCGCTCGTCGCCGTATGATCCAGCTCGTCGCCGCGTTCGCGACCCACACGTCAATACGTCGTGGTGCCCTTCCCGCCCGTGACGATCGCGACGCTCGCGCTCGCCCCGAGGCGCGTCGCGCCCGCCGCGATCATCGCGTCCGCGGTCGCAGCGTCGCGGATGCCACCCGAAGCCTTCACGCCGAGCGCGTCGCCGACCACCGAGCGCATCAGCGCGATGTCCTCCACCGTCGCGCCGCCCTTCGCGTAGCCGGTCGACGTCTTCACGAACGCGGCGCCGGCCGCCTTCGAGAGCGCGCAGCCGATCACCTTCTCGCGCTCGTCGAGGAGCGCAGTCTCCAAGATCACCTTCACCGCGCGCCCCTCCGCCGCGTCCACGACGCCGCGCAGATCCTCGAAGACCGCGCGGTGATCGCCGTCCTTCAGTGCGCCGATCGCGATCACCACGTCCAGCTCGTCGGCCCCGTCGCGCACGGCGCGCGCGGCTTCGGCAGCCTTCGCGCTCGCGCTCGCGTCGCCGTGGGGAAAGCCGATGACCGAGCAGACGCGCACGCCGCTGCCTTCGACTCGCGCGCGGACGACTGCGACGTTGCGCGACGCGACGCAGACGGACCAGAAGCCGTGCTCGATCGCCTCGTCGCAATGCGAGGCGAGCGCCGCGTGCCCCGCGTCCGGTCGGAGCAGCGTGTGATCGAGGAAGAGGCGCAGGTCGCTTCGCGCCGACTCGCGGCGAGCCTTCGCGGGCTCTCCGGGCAGGCTCGGCAGCACGACCGGGGAAGGAGCGAGGCGCGCAGCGAGCGCGTGCGCGAGGGCGTCGACGTCGAAGCTCATCGGGCCCGAAGCTACGGAGGAACCGCGGTCGACGCCAGCGCATCGCGCAGGCTGCCCGAGGGTTCACCCTGGGTTCACCCTCGGTTGGCGCTCGGGCGGGAGACGAGCGCGCCGAAAGGTGCGGGAACTGCGCGGGAATCTGCCCCCCTCGCGCGAGCGCATGCTACGTTCGCGCCGGCCGATGGACGTCACCTGCGAACGCTGCGGGACGGAGTACGAGTTCGACGAGACGCTCGTCTCCGAGCGCGGCACGACCGTGAAGTGCACGAACTGCGGCTTCCTCTTCAAGGTCTATCCGCCCGGCGCGGGACCCGACGCGGAAGACGGAGATCGCGCGTGGATCGTGCGCCGACGTCGCGGCGGCGAAGAGAAGCTCGGCAGCCTGCGGGAGCTCCAGCAACGCATCGCGCAGGGCGCGCTCGAAGAGGACGACGAGCTCTCGCGCTCGGGACGTCAGTGGAAGCGGCTCGGTGACATCGCCGAGCTGCAGACCTTCTTTCGCGCGGCCGACGCGGCACGCACCGTCTCCGACGCGCCGCCTTCGGCCGCGGACGCGCGCAAGCGGACCCTCTTCGGAGTCGGCGCGGCGCCTTCCGTGCCCGCGCCCCCGCCACCGCCCAGCGTGACTCCACCGAGCGCGCCCACGCTCGACGCTCCGCCACGCCGCGACCCGACGGGTCCCGTCGCGACGGGTCCCGCCGCGGTACCGCCCCCACGTCGCGATCCGACGCCGGCGAGCGTGCGGCCTCCGCCGCCGAGCGCGCCACCACCCCGTCGGGATCCGACCCCCGCGAGCGTCCGTCCACCGCCGCCCGCGCCACCGCCTGCCCGTCGGGACCCGACGCCCGCGAGCGTCCGCCCGCCCGCGCCCACGCCTCCGAGCGCACAGCCGAGCGACGCGACGGCGCGGCCGCGTGGTCGGACGGCGCCGCTCGGGAGCCCCGAGGAGGGTCGCGGAGGCCCGACGTCCGCGCCGCCGCGCGGCGAGCTCCGACCTGCGAAGCCCGCGCTCTACCTCGACGAAGAGGCGGTCGCCGCGCCGCTCCCTCCGGCGAAGAGTCGAGTCGGTCTCTGGGCCCTGCTCGTCCTCCTGGTCGCAGGCGGGATCGCGGTCGCGATCCAGTGGGACGCCATCGCGCCGAAGCTCGGCCTCGGCGGCGACGACGCGCTCGCGGGGCGACTGCAGACGAGCGAAGCGGAGCTCGCGAAGCATACCGTCGACGGCTACGACTCCGCGCTGCGCGAGTACCTGCGCGCGAGCGCGTTGGCGGAGCGCGATCCGCGGGTGCTGGCGGGGCTCGCGCGCACCGAGGTCGCGTGGGCGGAGGCGCTCGAGCTCGAAGCCTCCGATCTCGAAGCGAACGGCGACACCAGCGGCGCGACGCGTGTGCGCGCGGAGGTCGCGCGTCACGCGCGCGAGGCGCGCACGCATGCCGAGGCCTGGCTCGCGGTCGAGCCGAGCTTGGCGCCGGAGATCGTGCTCGGTGATGCGCTGCGGCTCACGGGAGAACGCGACGAGGCGCGACGCCGATTGGATCGTGCGCTCGAGCTCGCGAACGTGAGCCCGCCGACCGGACTGGTCGCGAGCGAGCTGGAGCTGCTGCGCGCGGCGCTGATCGAAGGCGACGCGCTCGCCGCCACCGAGCGTGCGGTGTCCGCCGATCCGAGCATCCGCGCGCGGCTGCGGGCGGCGCGGGCTCACCTCGCGGCGCAAGACGTCGAAGGCGCGCGCGCGGCGCTGGCCGCGATTTACGCGAGCACACCGGACCATCCGCGCGCACGCGCGCTCAGCGCGGCGATGGACGAGGGTCGTCCTCCGGCGGCCCCGGTGGTGGAGGTCGCGGACGCAGGAGTCGCAGAAGCGCAGGGTCCGACGGATGAGCCGTCGACTCCGACGCCCCAAGCGCCATCGACGCAGACGACGCCGCGAACGGAGACGCCGCGCACGGAGACGCCTCGCACGGAGACACCGCGCACGGAGACGCCTCGCACCGAGACGGGCGGAAGCGCGCCGGAAGCGGGCCGCGACTACAGTCACTACGTGCGACGCGGCGACCAGCTCCTGGACGCGGGCGACGTCGCCGGCGCGCGCGCACACTTCGAGCTCGCGCTCCAGCAGCGGCCGGGTGGCTCGGAGGCCCTCACGGGACTCGGCTACGCCGCGCTGCGAGCCGGGAACCCGACCGAAGCGGCACGCCACTTCCGCCCCGCCGCGCGCAACGACTACGGCGACGCGTACATCGGCCTCGGCGAAGCGTATCGCCGCATGGGCCAGCACCCCGAGGCGCTGCAGACCTACCGCGCGTACCTCGCGAGCCGTCCGAACGGGCCGCACGCCTCGGTCGCGCGCGCGCAGATCGCGGCGCTCGAAGCGTCGAGCGCGCCGAGCACACCCGAGCCGACGCCAACGCCGACGCCCGAGCCGACCACACCCGAGCCGAGTCCGGAGCCAGAGCCGAGCCCCGAGCCCGGCACGCCCTGAACTGGACGAACGTTCGCCGAGTCGGCGTCACCGACGCGTCTATACGCCTCGGTCACGGACTCCGTCTCCGGCATGGACTCCGCGGGTGCTCAGCTCTCCGCGCGGTGCGCTTCGATCGCCTCGATCACCTTCGCGACGTGGCCCGCGACCTTCACCTTCGGGAAGACCTTCACGACCTTCCCGTCCGGCGCGATGACCACCGTGGTGCGCACGATGCCCATCGATTTCTTGCCGTACATGTTCTTCTCGCCCCACGCGCCGAACTTCTCGATCACCGCGCCGTCCTCGTCGGTGAGCAGCGGGAACTCGAGGCCATGCTTGGTCTTGAACTTCACGTGTTTGTCGAGCGGGTCCTTGCTCACGCCGATCACGACCGCGCCGAGCTCCTCGAGCTTCGGGAGCGCAGCCTGGAAGTCCTTCGCCTCCGTCGTGCAGCCGGGGGTGTCGTCCTTCGGATAGAAGTAGAGCACCACGTACTTGCCCGCGTGATCGGCGAGCTTCGACTTGCCACCCGCGGTCGACGGCAGCGCGAACGCCGGCGCCTTCTTGCCTTCTTGGATCGTCGTCATGCGCGAGTCCTCGCGTCGAACGTACGGGTCGTCAAGCGCGCGGAGGTCTCACACGTTCGCTTCTCGAAGCTCTGCCGCCGCGACCGTGTTCTCCAGAAGCATCGCGATCGTCATCGGACCCACACCGCCCGGCACCGGCGTGATCCACGACGCGCGCGCCGCGCACTCTTCGAACGCGACGTCGCCCACGAGCGTTCCGTCCTCGCGGCGGTTGATGCCGACGTCGATCACGATCGCGCCCTCGCGGATCCACGAGCCCTTCACGAGCTCCGGAACGCCCACCGCCGCGACCACGATGTCCGCGCGCGCACACTCGCCCGCGAGGTCCGCGGTGCGCGAGTGCGCGAGTGTCACCGTCGCGTTCTTCGCGAGCAGCATCAGCGCGATCGGCTTGCCGACCAGGATGCTGCGGCCGATCACGATCGCGCGTTTGCCGGAGAGATCGTCGAGACCGGCTTCGCGCAGGAGGCGCATGCAGCCGCTCGGCGTGCAGGGACGAAGCCCCGGTCGACCGTCGAGCAGGAGCCCCGCGCTCATCGGCGTGAGCCCGTCGACGTCCTTCGCGGGCGCGAGCCGATCGAGCACCGGCTGCGACTTCAGGTGCTTGGGCAGCGGGAGCTGCACCAAGATCCCGTCGATCGCGGGATCCGCGTTCAGCGTCTCGACCAGCGCCTCGAGCTCGGCCTGCGTGGTGTCGGCGGGCAGCCGATGCACCTGCCCCACGAGACCAGCCTTGCCCGCCGCCATCTCCTTGTTGCGCACGTAGACCTGCGAGGCCGGATCGTCGCCGACGAGCACCACGTGCAAGCCTGCTCGACGTCCGTGCTTCGCGGCGAAGGCCTCCGCGCGTTCCTTCACTTCGCCCCGCACCACGGCCGCGATGGCCTTCCCGTCGAGCAGCTTCGCCGTCATGGCGCCGCGTGTAGCAGGTGCGACGCGCATGGATCAACGCGGACACCGCTCGCGCGTGGTCGGCTCGCGTCGGCGTTCGAACGTTCGCTCAGCCGTAGGTGCCGAACGCCTTCGGGAAGGCGTCCTGGAGCTCGTCCGTGAGCGCCTCTTCGTCGATGCCGAAGCGACGCAGGTGATCGAACGAGCCGATCACCTCGAGCAGCTCACCCGCCGCCCGCGGACCGAAGCCACCTTGGAGCGTGAGGCCCTCGAGCCGCCGCAGCATCGGCGTCGACGCCAGGGCCTCGAAGAGCGAGATCTCCGGCTCGACCCCGAAGAGCTCGAGCTGACGCAACGCGCCGAGGTCCTCGCGTTGGAAGAACGCTTCGACCTGGAGCGCGCCGATCACGTCGCCCGAGTAGCCCGGATGCAGCCGCAGCGAGACGAGCGCGGGCGCCACGAGGTGCACCAGCACCGAAGCCACGCGCGGCTCGGCCGCCGAGCCGTCGATCCGCAGCGTGCGCAGCGACTTGCTCTCCACGCGCCCGTCGAGCCACGCCGTCCCCATCACCGCGACCGTGTCGAGCACGGGATGGATCCGAAGCAGGGCATCGATCGCGCCCGCGCGGCTCTCCCGCGCGCCGTCGCTCGCGGCCAAGCTGTCGAGCTCGAGGTTGCGCAGGCGAGGCAGCGGTCGCGAGCCGAGCGCCGCGATCCACGGGCCGTAGTCGGAGATCGCACCCTTCTCGGACCAGGTGCGCACGCGCAGGTCTTCTAGCCCTTCGAGGCGCGGATCGGCGATCAATCGCATCAGATCCGGCGCCAAGATCCCATCGAGCTTCACCTCGATGCGCTCGAAGCCCTTGTCCGGGTCGTGGCCGATCGTCCGCCAGTCGGCGTCGCGCTGGGCCTGCATCTCGGGGCTCGGCGAGGCGTCGTTGCTGCGCCGCCATGCCGCCACGTCGTCCGCGTTCGACTCCGCGTAGCCACGCGAGAGCGCGGTCGAGCATTGCGACGCGAACCCCTGCTTCGCCGCCAGCGGCGAGACGTAGGGCAGCGACTTCGGCTCCGCGAGACCGTCGACCTTCACGATGCGCCCGTCGAGCTTCACGTGGAGCCAACCGCGCTCGGGATGGAGGAACCAAGCTTCCTTGCCGCTCACGGCGCGGAGCATACGCGCGTTCGCCGCGCGCGCTCGCGCAATCTCGCGCCCGTCCCCGAGAACGCGTCGCGCATGCGAAGTGCGCGCGACGCGACACCCCCTCGCGCACGCGCCACCTCGTGATAAAGGTGGCGCGCCATGTTCGCTCCCGTCTCTCCGCAGGTCTCGTTCCCCTCCCTCGACGCGAAGATCCTCGCGCAGTGGGAGGAACAGAAGATCTTCCAGCGGGTCGCCGAGCGTGAGGGCCCGCCCTTCGTCTTCTACGAAGGCCCGCCGACCGCCAACGGCATGCCGCACGCCGGACACGTGCTCACGCGCGTGATGAAGGACGTGTTCCTCCGTTACCGCAGCATGTGCGGCTACCGCGTGCCGCGGCGCGCGGGCTGGGACACCCACGGTCTGCCGGTCGAGGTGGAGGTCGAGAAGGAGCTCGGCATCAACGGACGCGCCGCGATCGCGGAGTACGGCGTCGAGGCCTTCAGCAAGAAGTGCATCGACTCGGTGTTCCGGTACATCGGCGAGTGGCGGAAGATGACGAACCGGATCGGCTTCTGGGTCGATCTCGACGACGCCTACGTCACCTTCCACAAGCGCTACGTCGAGTCCGAGTGGTGGGCGCTCAAGCGCCTCTTCGACGAGGGTCTCCTCTACCAAGACTACAAGGTCGTGTGGTGGTGGGCGCAGGGCGGCACCGCGCTCTCGAGCGGCGAGGTCGGCCAGGGCTACAAGGAGGTCGACGATCCCTCGGTGATGGTGCGTTTCCCGATCCGCGGGATCGACGGCACGAGCTTCCTCGCCTGGACCACCACGCCCTGGACCCTGCCCTCGAACGTCGCGCTCGCGGTGAAGGCCGACGCGTCCTACGCGACGGTGAAGCTCGAGGACGGCACGAAGGTCGTGCTCGCGGAGGCGCTGGTCGGCAAAGTGCTCGGCGACGCCCCGCACGAGGTCGTCGAGACGAAGCCCGGCAGCGCGTGGGTCGGCGCGGAGTACGTCGCGCCCTTCGACTACGCGAAGCCGGAAGGTGGCCCCGCCCACCGCGTGATCGCGGCCGCGTTCGTGGAGCTCGGCAGCGGCTCGGGCATGGTGCACCTCGCGCCCGCCTTCGGTGAGGACGACTTCCGCGCCTGCAAGGCGGAGGGGCTCGGCTTCCTCCAGCTCGTGCAGCCCGACGGCACCTTCCCGCCCGAGGTCACGGACTTCGCGGGTCGCTTCTGCAAGGAAGCCGACCGCGACATCATCCGACTTCTCAAGAAGAAGGGGCTGCTCTTCAAAGAAGAAGTCTACCGCCACGAGTACCCCTTCTCGTGGCGTCGCATGAGCGACCCGCTCATCCAGTACGCGCGCACGAGCTGGTTCATCAAGACCACGCGCGAGATCCACCGCGCGCAGGAGAACAACCAGGCGGTCAACTGGGAGCCGAGCCACATCAAAGACGGCCGCTTCGGCCAGTTCCTGGCCGGCAACGTCGACTGGGCGCTCTCCCGCGAGCGCTTCTGGGGCACGCCGCTGCCGATCTGGATCAACGACGTCACCGGCAAGCGCGTCGCGGTCGGCTCGGCGGCAGAGATCCTCGAGAAGAACCCGAACGCTTTCGACCACTTCCACGCCGCAAAGGCGAAGGATCCGAGCCTCGCGGAGGATCTCATGGTCCACAAGCCGTGGATCGACGAGGTCACCTGGACGGTGCCGGGCGAAGAGGGCGTCTACCGGCGCGTTCCCGAGGTCATCGACTGCTGGTTCGACAGCGGCTGCATGCCCTTCGCGCAGCTCGGCTATCCACACCACAACAAAGAAGAGTTCGAGAAGACCTTCCCGGCCGACTTCATCACCGAGGCCGTCGATCAGACGCGCGGCTGGTTCTACTCGCTGATGATGATCAGCACCCTCCTCTTCGAGAAAGAAGGCTACCCGCACCCGTTCCGAAACTGCGTGGTGCTCGGCCTGCTGACCGACGAAAAGGGATTGAAGTACAGCAAGAGCCTCAAGAACTACACCGATCCGCTGAAGCTCATGGACGACTTCGGCGGCGACGCGGTGCGCTGGGCGCTCTACACGAACACCGTCCCCGGCCAGAACACCCGCTTCTTCGAGGGCGCGGTGCGCGACGCGGCGCGCGAGTTCTTGCTCAAGGTCTGGAACGTCTATTCGTTCTTCGTCACCTACGCGAACCTCTACGAGAAGGACGCGCCCTGGACCCCCGAGCACGCGCGGCCCGCGCTCTCCGAGCGGAGCGACCTCGACCGATGGGTGCTCGCGGAGCTCGACTTCACGGTCCGCAAGGTCCGCGAAGAGCTCGACGGCTACACCGCGCACCAGGCGGTCAAGCGCATCACGAGCTTCGTGGACGCGCTCTCGAACTGGTACGTGCGCCGCAGCCGCTCGCGCTTCTGGGCGGAAGGCGACTCCGCCGACAAACAGGCCGCGTTCGCGACCCTCTACGAGGTGCTCGTCGAGCTCAGCCGGCTCGTCGCGCCCTTCGTTCCGTTCGTCGCGGAGGCCATGCATGGCAACCTCTGTTCCCCGGAGGGGCTGTCGCCAGCCCCTCCCTCCATCGGAGTGAATCCGATGGAGCCTCCCTCCCGCGAGCCTTCGCTCGCGTCGCTCGCTGCGCGCCGTCCGGCAGGGCGGCTTGCGGAGGCGACCGCCCACGCGAGCGTCCATCTCGCGCCCTTCCCCACCGGCGACGACGCGCGCCGCGACGACGCGCTCCGCGAATCCGTGGCCCTCGCACGCCAGCTCGTCACCGCGGGCAACCGCGTCCGCAACGAAGCCAAGCTCAAGGTCCGGCAGCCGCTCGGCGAGGCGATCGTCGTGGTCGCGAGCGACGAGGAACGCGCGGCGATCGAACGTTTCTCGGACGCGATCCGCGAGGAGCTCAACGTGGTGAGCCTCTCGTTCACCACCGAGCCCGCGAAGTACGTCGACTTCCAGCTCCTGCCGAACTTCCCGAAGCTCGGACCGCGGCTCGGCAAGGAGCTGCCGCTCTGCAAGAAGCTCCTCGGCGAAGCGGACGGATCGAAGCTGCACGCGGAGCTCTCCGCGTCGGGCTCGATCACGGTGACGCTCCCGAGCGGCGCCGTCGCGCTCGGTCCCGAGGAGCTGCAAGTGCGCCTTCAGGCCAAAGAAGGCTTCGCGGCCGCGAGCGAGGCGGGGCGCGTGGTGGTGCTCGACACCCAAGTCACGCCCGAGCTGCGCAAGATGGGCCTCGCGCGTGAGGTGACCTCGAAGATCCAGCGCGTCCGCAAGGATCGCGACCTGGCCTACGACGCGCGCATCGTCGTGACGTGGGACGCAGAGGGCGAGCTCGCGGAGGCGCTCGTCGAGCACGGGCCGTCGATCGCGGCCGAGGTGCTCGCGGTGCGCTTCGAGCGCGGAACGAATCCGGACGCGGAGCGGTCGGACGTGGACGGTGAGGCGCTCGGAGTGCACGTCGCCCTCGCGTGAGCGGGCCCCTCACGTCAGTGAGCCCCTGACGCACCGTGAGGCGCGGCGTTCGGGCCGACGCGGCGCGACCCTCAAGCCCTCGACATCCTTCGCGACTTCTTGGCCGACTTCCCGGCTCACCCCCTGTTGCGGCGCCGCCCCCCGCGCTGAGCCGCTCGTGCCCCCTCGGGGTACGTTCGCGCCATGGGTGTCGTCGTCCCCCTTCGTCGCGTGCCGTCACCGGAGGTGACCGACGCCGAGCTCGTCGAACGAGCGCTCGGCGGCGACGCGCGTGCGAAGGAGGCGTTGTACCGCCGCCACGTTCGGCTCGTGACTGGCCTCGCCCACCGGCTCCTCGGCGGCAACGAGGTCGACGATCTCGTGCAGGACGCGTTCGTCGCCGCCTTCGAGCGCCTCGCGGATCTGCGCAACCCGCAGGCCTTCGCGAAGTGGATCGGCATGATCGTCGTGCACACCGCGCGAAAGCGCATCCGACGACGCCGGCTCAAACGTCGATTCTTCCTCGAGCGCAGCCCCGAGCGTGCGATCGAGGTCCGCATCTCCAACGACGCCCCGCCGGACGTCGCGGTCGAGCTTCGCGCGCTGTACGCGCTGCTCGAGTCGCTACCGACGGACGTCCGCGTGGCCCTCGTGCTCCGACGCGTGGAGGGCATGACCGTGCCCGAGATCGCCGAAGCGATGGGCCTCTCACCCGCCACGATCAAACGCCGCTTGCAAGACGGGGAAGTCCTGCTCGCGGCACGCCTGGGGAGGCAGTCATGAACGAGAGCGAACGCCTCGATCGACGCGCGCTCGTCGCGCCCCTCGAAGACGCACGACGCGACGACGACAACTGGCTCGCGATCGACGCGCGGCTCGCGGGACCGAAGCGCCCCCGCTGGGTCGCGCCGACCGGGCTCGTGGCCGTCGCGGCGGCGGTGCTGCTCGTCTTCGTCGCGTTCGGTCGCGAGGAGGGCCCTCCGGCGTGGTCGGGCACCACGCTCGTCGCGGGTGGCACCAGCGCGGCGGTCGCGCTGGAAGACGGCTCCGAGATCGTGGCCGCGCCGGGCGCGCGCCTCGAGCGTGTGTCGACGTCGCCCGAAGAGATGCGCGTCGCGCTGCGCGACGGAAGCGCCACCTTCGAGGTCGCACGGAACCCGGCGCGAACCTTCGTCGTCGAGACGGACGACGTCGAGGTGCGCGTGGTGGGGACCCGCTTCGTCGTGCGCCGCGAGCTCGGCGGGGTCGTCGAGGTGCGCGTCGAGCGTGGCGCGGTGGACGTGGTCGTGCGTGGTGAGGTGCATCGGCTCCGTGCCGGGGAGTCGCGTCGCGTCGAGCCACTGGTCGAAGCGAGCGTCGAGGCGCCACCGCCCGAGGAGCTCACGCCCACCAGGACGCGACGCCCGACCCCGGCACGACGTGACCGCGCGGAGTCACGCGACGAGCCACGCGAGGCGTTCGACGCCGCGCGCACCGCACGGCGCGACGGCTCGGCCCGCGAGGCCGCCGAGCTCTACGAACGTTTCCTGCGAGACTTCCCCCGCGACGATCGCGCGGGGCTCGCGGCGTTCGAGCTCGGGCGCCTGCGGATGGACTCCCTCTCCGATCCGCGGGGCGCTGCGCAGGCGTTCGGGCGCGCGCTCGAGCTCGCGCCACGCTCGCCGTTCGCGGAGGACGCGCGGGCTCGCCTCGTCGACGCCCACGCTCGCGCGGGCGACGACGCCGCGTGCGAACGCGCACGCGCGCGCTACCTCGCGCTTCACCCCGAGGGCCGCCACGTCGAGGCGATGCGTCGCTCGTGCGAGTGATCGCAGCACCGATCCTGGATCAGGCTCTAGGGGATCCGCCTCGCTCGATCGTGCGACGTCTCCGTTTACAGCGCGGCGTCCTGCTCGGCACGATGAGCCGGTGATGCGCACGCGAAGCATCCGTCGATTCGGCCGGGCTCGGTGGCCTGACGGCGACGCTCGCGTGACATCGGGTCGCTCGGACTGGCGGCCGGCTCGAAGAACGTCGGTCGTGGGGCTCGCGGTGGCGAGCGTCACGCTGCTCGTGATTCACGCGTCGCTGGCGAGCCAGGCGAGCACCCAGACCTGCCGCAGCGCGCGTCCGCACGTCGTGCTCGAGCTCGCGGGTGACTGGCCCGACGGTGAGCGCGGGGCGGTGACGGTCGAGCTCCGCGCCGCGCTCGAGGCCCAAGAGCTGGAGCTCTGTCTGACCGCCGAGCGTGCGGTCGCGCGGGTGCGACTCGAACGGACCGACGACCGACGCGTGCTCATCGCGATCGGCGACGCTGTCACCGACAAACGCGTCGAGCGCGCGCTCGACGTCTCGAGCTTCCCGCCGGAGACGCGTTCGTTGGCGGTCGCCATCGCGGCGGACGAGCTGCTTCGTGCGAGCTGGGCGGAGCTGCTGCTCGTCGACGCGCCGCCGCCTGCGATCGAGCCTCCGCGCGAGGTGCGCGCGGCGGTCGCGCGATCCGTGCCGAGCGTCGCGGTCGAGCCCTCGTTGGCGTGGCTCGATCTCGTCTTGCCCCTCGAGCGCTTCGGGGGTGGGGATCTCTGGCTGGGCGGCTCGCTGCGCGCCGAGCGCTGGTGGGCGGAGCGAGTGGCCCTTCGCGTCGGCCTCGGCGGGCGCGGCGCGCCGTCTCGCGGCAGCGCGCTCGGAGACGTGCTCGCGCGCGCGCTCGTGGCGGAGCTGGACGTGCTGGTGGGCGTGTTCGGGGAGCCCGAGCGCGGGCTCCACCTCGGCGTCGCGGCGGGGGTGTGGACCGCGTGGGCCAGCTACCACGGGCGCGCGCTCGACGGACTCGACGTGAGCACCGCGCGCGAGTCCGGCGCGGTCGTGGCGCCACGAGGCACGCTCTTCGCGCGCTATGGCTTCGGCGCAGTGCGGCTCGGCCTCGAGCTCGCGGTCGGCAGCGCCGTGCTCGGGGTCGTCTCCACCGCCGACGGCGAACGCGTCACGGGCAGCCACGGCGCGCTCGTCCAAGCCATCCTCGCGTTCGGAGTGAAGCTGTGACGCGCGCGCGCCGCTACGGGGGCCGGGTCGAGGTTCGTTTCGCGGGGGCTCGGGCTCCGAAAACGAGCCGGCCTCCTCCCGTGGGATGCCGCATCGTCGCGCTCCTGTGCGTCCTCGGCGGCTGCGAGCTCCGCGAGCTCGACGTCCTCGCGACGACCGGCGATGCGGGTCGACGGGACGCTGCGCAAGACGCGGGAACGATCGACGCGACGACGGATCTCCGTGATGGGGGTGACGGCGGCGCGGAGGTGACGGTGCACGCGCCACTTGCCGCGAGCGATCAGCACACGTGCGCGATCTTCGGCGAGGAGCTCGCGTGTTGGGGCGCCAACGATCGAGGCCAGCTCGCCCACGTCGACGCGCGGAGGCTCGCTCCGACGCCGCTCGCGCTCGCGACCACGCCGGTCGCGATCTCGCTCGGAGCACGCTCCACGTGTGTGCTCGACGCTGCGGGTGAAGTGCGCTGTGTCGGCGCGAACACGCGTGGCCAGCTCGGTCTCGGAGACGCCGACGACCGCAGCGTCCTCTCGCCGGTCGCGCTCGTCTCCGCCGCCCGCGCGCTCTCCGCGGGCGCGGCGCACGTCTGCGC
>ERZ761607.3905-NODE-3905-length-13808-cov-14.394459_pt1 | contig 13808 bp, 10 predicted proteins | sample MGYA00511164_ERZ761607 | MGnify/ENA primary metagenome ERZ761607 (study PRJEB28899, sample SAMN02445080) | bioreactor sludge metagenome | biome: EBPR sludge | place: Australia: Brisbane, Thorneside Wastewater Treatment Plant | collected 2011-06-22 ...
GCCCACAGCACGTCGAGCTTGAACTGCAGGATGTCGAGCGCGCGCTGCTGCATCGCCCGGCTCTGGCTGAAGTAGTCGAGCGTGAAGCGCAGGCCGTGCTCAACGTCGCGCCGCGCCTGGGTGAGGCGGTTGCGGAAGTACTGCAGGCCGGCGGTGTCCACCCAGGGGTAGTGCGTGGGCCAGGTGTCCAGGCGCTGCTGGTGGATGTGCGGCGCGAAGAGCTCGGTGAGGCTGGAGGCCACCGCTTCCTGCCATGGGCGCTGGCGGGCGAAGTTGATGTAGGCGTCGACCGCGAAGCGGGTCGCCGGCGCGACGAAGCGCAGCGAGGTGACGTCGTCGCGGCTGAGGCCGGTGGCCTCGCCGAGCCGGATCCAGGCCTCGATGCCACCGGGATCCCTGACGTCGCCGATCTCGAAGCCGTCGTGATCGAGGATGCGCTGGATCCATTCACGGCGGATCGCGCGGTCGGGGCAGTTGGACAGGATGGCCGCGTCCTTCACCGGGATCGAGATCTGGTAGTAGAAGCGATTTGCCACCCAGCCCTGGAGCTGTTCGCGGGTGAGCTTGCCCTCGGCCATGATGACGTGGAAGGGATGGTAGATGTGGTAGCTCGTGCCCTTCTCGCGCAGCAGGGCCTCGAACTCTTCGGGAGACCATGGCGGCTGATCGCCGGCACTGGTGATCAGCGCCGCGGTATGTTCGATGCTCGATTGTTCGATGTAGCTCACAGCGCGATCTCCATGCCGTCGAAGGCGACCTCGATGCCGTGCGCAGCCAGTTCGGCGCGCTCGCGGCTGTCCTCGTCGAGGATCGGGTTGGTGTTGTTGATGTGGATCAGCACCTTGCGCGTAGTCGCCGGCAGCCTGTCCAGCCACTCGAGCATGCCGCCGGGGCCGGATTGCGGCAGGTGGCCCATGGCGCGCGAGGTCTTCTGCGAGGCGCCAAGGCGGATCATCTCGTCGTCGGTCCACAACGTGCCGTCGACCAGCACGCAATCCGCAGCCTGCATGGCGGCCCACACGTGGGGCTCCATCTCGCCCAGGCCGGGGGCGTAGAACAGCCGCTTGCCGCTCGCCGCATCGACCAGGGTGACGCCGATGTTGTCGCCCGCCTGCGGGCAGTCGCGGTGCGGCGAGTACGGTGGCGCGTTGCTGGTCAGCGCCAGGGCCTCGAAGCCGAGCCCGGGCGCGCCGTCGATGGCGAAGCGCGTCTGCAGCGGCAACTCGCGCCAGGCGATGCCGCTGTAATGGCCGAGCACGCCGAACACCGGGTTGCCCACCGACAGGTCCTCGCGTACGCAGGCGGTGCACCACACCGGCCATGGCTGGCGGTGCTCGCGCAGCATGTAGAGGCCGGTGGTGTGGTCGATCTGGGCGTCGATCAACACGATCGCGGCGATGCCGGTGTCGCGCAGCGCACGCGCGGGTTGCAGCGCGGGAAAGCTGCGGATCTGCTGCAGCACGTCGGGGGATGCGTTGAACAGCACCCAGTTCTCGTCGTCACCGCTGACGGCGATCGACGACTGGGTGCGGGCCTTGGCGCGGATTCGGCCCTTGCGCAGGCCGTCGCAATTGGGACAGTTGCAATTCCACTGCGGGAAGCCGCCACCGGCGGCGGAACCGAGCACGCGGATCTTCATCGGTTCTCCTCGGGCCAAGCGCTGGCCGGCTCGACCCGTGCGGGCCATGCACGCACAGGGCGCGCACGCAAAAAGGGCGACATGGCGCGGGGACACGCACCATGTCGCCCCGGATCACGCCTTAGCGGTTGGCGATGTACATGGTGATTTCAAAGCCGAAGCGCATGTCGCTGGCTGCGGGGGTTTCCCATTTCATGGTCGTCTCCTGTCTCGTCTCTGGGTGGGATCGGCACCGCTTGTCGGCACCGCCGACCGGTCAGCCGGCCGTGTGAGTAAGATTGGCTGGACGAGGAATAATTCGCATCACGAAAGTGCGGAAGCTGGCCTCATGAAAATCTTGAGCCCCCCTCGCCTCGAGTCCCTCGCGCTGCGGGCGGTTCAGGCCCGGAGGCATTTCGTTGCTCAGTTTGCCTACGTAGCGTATGGCACGAACAGTGCCGTGCGTGCAGCCTCGAGGACGGCACGTACTGCGGGTTGCTTGACGTGGCGTTCGGTGCTGATCAGCCAGAACGCTTCGCGCACCTGCTCCACCCGCCCCACCTCCCTGACGCCATAGCGGGCGCCGATCTCTTCCGAGAGGATCGCAGGTGCCGGGAAGAAGCCTTCTCCCGCCTGGGCAAAGGCCTTCATCAGCGCACTGTCGTCAAACTCCCCGACCACCTGCGGCGACAGGCGTGCTTCGCCCAGCCAGCGCTCGATCTCGCTGCGCACCGCCGCATTCGGCCCCGGGAGCAGGAGCGGAGCCCCATGCAGGCAACCCGGGAAGGCTCCGCAGCGATCCGCCAGGGCCGGAGCGGCCAGGAAGGACACGGCGCTCTCGCCCAGTTTGTGGCTATGGCAGCGGACCGAAAGCCCCGCCGGCATGGGACGGTCAGCCAGCACCATATCCAGGCGATGCAGCGCCAGTTCGCCGAGCAGCCAGTCGATCTGCCCTTCGCGACAGATCAGCCGGACCGGCTCGGAGAGCGCCTTCAGCGAGGCCAGCAGCTGACGGGTGAGCGACTTGGGCACGACCACAGAGACGCCGACCCTGAAGGCGGGCAGCGCGCGGCAAGAGTGCGCGCGCAGCGACGAGAGCATTTCATCGCCCAGGGCGAACATCTCGTCGGCAAACGAGAGGGCGATCCGCCCCGCTTCGGTCAGTTCGAGCCCGCGGCCCGCCGGGCGCAGCAGAGGCACCCCCACCTCCTCTTCGAACAGGTTGATCTGGGCGCTGACCGTCTGCGGCGTCAGATGCAGGCGCTTCGCTGCGCTAGCGACGCTGCCCGTATGGGCGACGGTCCAGAAATAGCGGAGGTGTTTGAGGTTCATGAGCGTAAAGGATTCGTAAAAATCTGCGCGTTCATAAATATTAATCGACTTTATCTGATTGATTGAGCTTGTCAGAATTCTCCGGCAGGAAGGCGACGACCCATCCCAGGGTCATCCAGGGCCGAGAGCAACGACAGGAGGGCGTAGGTCAATGGACTGTGCTGTACACGAAAGCGCCGTAGCGGCTTCGACTCATCGAAGAAGTGACGCCGCGCTGCTGAGCGCACCGGAGGAGCTGGAATGCCTGCGCCACGAGCTGACCGGCTTGCTGTCGGTCCTCGGCAGCCGCAAGCCCTCGGTCCGCATGCACGATGCCCTGCTCGGCCTGTGGATCGATTCGCAGGGGCACACGGGCATGCCTGACATGCGTATGTGCAAGGTGCAGCCCGCTGGCGGTCACGACCTGCGCATGGTCGAGGCGATCAGCGTCGATGGCGTCTGGATGCTTTTCCATCTGGACCAGAAGACAGACGGGCCATCGCGCGCTGATCTGCTTGCATGCGTGCTGGAAGCATTCGGGCACGATGAGCATCGCGGCACGAGCGGGCGCTTCGTCCCGATATTCGGCGCCGATGCTCAGCCCACCGAGGTGCAGCAGGAAATGGAGCACCTGAGGCGCCTGCATGGCGATCTGACGCTGGCACCTCGACGCCCCGACCTCTCACCCTGGCACGGACGAACCGACATCCGGGCACGCCACGCGGCCTGACGAGCTGGCGTCCGCACCGATCCCACCCTGTTCCCGCCGCTGGCCTCGCGGTAGTATCCCACCCAGGGTTGCGGGCCTTGCCCCTGCCCTGACCGCGGAGCCCTTTCCAGACTCGAGACCGAACCGATGAACCGCCATGTGCGCAAGCTGCTGACCATCGTCACCGAGGCCGCCCTCGAAAACCTGCTCGTCAAGGACCTGGAGCGTCTCGGCGCCCATGGCTATACGGTCAGCGATGCCCGCGGCAAGGGCGCCAGAGGGGCACGCACCTCGGCCTGGGACACGAGCAGCAACATCCGCATCGAAGTGGTGTGCGACGAAGCGACCGCCGATGCCATTGCTGCCCACCTGCAGGCCCACTACTACGACAACTACGCCATGATCCTCTTCATGGCAGACGTGACGGTAATGCGGCCGGAGAAGTTCTGACCGGCTCCGGCAAGGCGATCGCAGCGGCCGCTGTGATGTCCTGCGCCCGCGCGCCCAGCCATACCGATCACACCGAGCAGCCTTGCCGCCAGACGCCCCGCTCTTCCCGCCCTTGCCACCCCTCGCCCACGGCGTGCTAGACGTCGGCGACGGTCATCGCCTGTACTTCGAACGCTGCGGCCATGCCGAAGGCCTCCCCGTACTGTTCCTGCACGGCGGACCAGGGAGCGGCTGCAGCCCTCGCCAGCGCCAGCTCTTCGACCCTGCGCGCTTCCATGTCGTGCTCTTCGACCAGCGCGGCTGCGGGCGCAGCGCACCGCGCGGCGACTGCCATGCCAACACGACCCGCGAGCTGGTCGAGGACATCGAGCGCCTGCGCTTGCACCTTGGGATCGAGCGCTGGCTGGTCTTTGGCGGCTCGTGGGGAGCCGCACTCGCCCTGGCCTACTGCAGCGCGCATCCGCAAGCCTGCCTGGGCGCCATCCTGCGCGGCAGCTTTCTCTGCGGGCAGGCCGACCTCGACTGGTTCTTCGGCGCGGAAGGCGTGGGTGCAATCTGCGCCGAGGCCTGGTCAGCGCTGTGCGCAGCCCTGCCCGAGGCGGCCGAAGGGCGCGCCCTCGCCGCTCTGTGTGCCGCGCTGGGCGGCCCCGACGCGCAGGCCGCTGCCCGTGCGGCGCTGGCCTGGGCGGCATGGGAGAACGCCGTGATCGCGCCGGGGCAAGCGGCCCCCGCGCCACCCGCGCGCGACGATGCCGCCATCAGGGCACTGATCGACAAATACCGCGTGCAGGCACACTACCTCGCCCACCGCTGCTTCCTCGACGAGGACGGCGTGCTCGAGGCCGCTCGCCGCATCACCGCCATGCCCACTGCGCTGATCCATGGCCGGCTCGATCTGGTGTGCCGCGCGCGCAATGCGCTGCGCCTGCACCGTGCCCTGCCGGGCAGCCGCCTGCGCCTGGTCGACGGCGCTGGCCACAGCCCGTTCGAGCCGGCAATGGCGGCAGCACTGATCGGGGCCCTCGAGCACTTCGCCGTCCACGGCGACTTCAGCCACTGGCGCGCGGACTGAGGCGATGCCGCCACTTTTACGCTGCACACCGGGCACGTGTGGAGCGGGCGGCTAATGATTTTCTGTAGGTGGCGCTCGGGCTTGCCATGAGGCGGGCACTGCCGGCCATCGGCGAGAATCGGGGTCAAGCCAAGACCCGCAAAGGATTCCGACCGTGACCGCCACACCCCGCGCCGTGAGCACCCCTGCCCCCCGACCCATCGCCCGCCTGCTTCGCCTCGGCATTCCTGGCGCCTTGGCGGGCTTCGCCTGTGTAGCCGGCGCGCAAGACGCAGCAACGGCCGATCAGAGCGCCGTCACGCTCAATCCGGTCGTGGTCACCGGTAGCCGGGTCGAGACCAACAGTTTCGATCTACCCTTCTCGGTCGATGCGGTCGACATGCGCGCCAACCAGGCGGGCAACCTCGGCGTGAATGCCTCGGAGGCACTGGCCGGCGTCCCCGGCCTGGTCATCCAGAATCGCCAGAACTACGCCCAGGACCTGCAGATATCGGTGCGCGGCTTCGGTGCCCGCGCCGCTTTCGGCGTGCGCGGCGTCAAGCTGATCGCCGACGGCATCCCCGCCAGCAACCCGGACGGCCAGGGCCAGGCCGCCACCTTCAACCTCGACACCGCCGAACGCATCGAAGTGATGCGCGGCCCCTTCTCCACCGTGTACGGCAACCACGCGGGCGGTGTCATCCAGCTCTTCTCGCGCACCGGCGAAGGCGCGCCGCGCATGCGCGCCAGCGTGCTCGGCGGCAGCTGGGGCACGACCAAGTTCGGCGTCGGCCTGGAGGGCGAGCAGTCCGGCGTCGGCTTCATCGTCGATGCCTCACGCTTCGACACCGATGGCTACCGCGACCACAGCAAGACCCGGCGCGACCAGGGCTTTGCCAAGCTCAGCTTCCGCCCGGACGAGGACAGCACGCTGACGCTGGTGGCGAACGGCCTGCGCCAGCCCGACACCCAGGACCCGCTGGGGGTGACGTGGGCAAGCTACCAGCGCAATCCGCGTGCGGTCGAAGACGTGGCCAAGCAGTACAACACGCGCAAGAGCATCCACCACCTGCAGGGTGGCGCAACCTACGAACGCCGCTTCGGCGAGGACAGGCTGCAGCTTTCGGCCTACACCGGGCGGCGCAGCGTCACGCAGTATCAGTCGATTCCGCGGATTGTGCAGATTCCAACGGCAGACAATCCCGAACGCGCCCGCCACGCCGGCGGCGTGGTCGATTTCGACCGCGATTTCTACGGTCTCGGCGCACGCTGGATCGCCCAGCGCAGCCTCGGCGACGGCGAACTGACCCTCACCGTCGGCCTCGACTACGACCGCTCGGAGGACGACCGCCGCGGTTACGAGAACTTCATCGGCACCACGCTCGGCGTCAAGGGCAATCTGCGCCGCAAGGAAATCGACACCATCACCAGCACGGACCCCTATATCCAGGCCCTGTGGAAGCAAGGCCCCTGGCAGTGGTCGGCGGGCGTCCGCCACTCGCGGGTGGCGTTCAAGGTCGACGACCGCTACATCGTGGGCATCAACGGCGACGACAGCGGCAGCGCGCGCTACAGCGAGACCACGCCCGCGCTCGGCGTCGTCTACGCCTTCAGTCCGGTGCTCAATGCCTATGCGAGCTACGGCGAAGGTTTCGAGACGCCGACGCTGAACGAACTCTCCTACGCCACGCCATCGACCGGCTTCAACTTCGGCCTGCAGCCCTCCACCAGCAAACAGGCCGAACTGGGCCTGAAGGCCTTCGTCGGCGACACGACCCGCGTCAATGCGGCCGTATTCCGCATCGAAACGAAGGACGAGATCGTCGTCGCCGAATCGAGCGGTGGGCGTACCAGCTACCAGAACGCGGGCCGCACGCTGCGCGAAGGCATCGAACTAGCTGCGGAGTCCGAATTCACGGACAAACTAACCGGTCGCCTGTCACTAACCTGGCTAAATGCCCAGTACGACGAGGCCTTCAGCAGCCGCGGCGCAACCGTGCCTGCCGGCAATCGCATCCCGGGGGTGCCGAGGTTCGCAGCGTATGCAGAGCTCGCCTGGAAGCCGATCGCCGAACTCACGGTGGCGGGCGAGGCGCTGTATCGCAGCAAAGTGTACGTCAACGATCTCAACGACGACCCCCCGGCACCCGGCTACACGCTCTTCAACCTGCGCCTGTCCGCCGAGCAGGAACATGGCCCATGGACGCTGGCGCAACTACTGCGCATCGACAACGTATTCGACCGTAAGCACGTCGGCTCGGTCATCGTCGGCGAGAGCTTCCGCCGCTACTACGAGCCCGGCCCCGAGCGCAGCTGGTACGCGGGGGCGAGCGCAAGCTACCGCTTCTGATTTCAGCGGTGTGGCGGGGTCCCTGCGCCACCTCCACCAAGCGCTCGCGGCTGGCGCCGCTCCTACAGCGGGCGACGTGCGTGACGGTTTCCCGTAGGAGCGGCGCCAGCCGCGAGCTTTTCGTCGGCCGCCCACCTACCCCCGTCGCCTTGGGAGCATGAGCACCCGCACGCAGTCACGGCCGGAATTCTGGCAGGATACCGGCTCAAGGAGGGCAAGCTCATGGAATGGATCATCCTCGCGCTGGTGGCCGGTGTCATCGGCTACGGCATCGTCATCTACAACGGCCTGGTGGCGCTGCGCAACCGGGTCAGGAACGCCTTCTCGCAGATCGACGTGCAGCTGCAGCGACGCTACGACCTGATCCCCAATCTGGTCGAGACCGCCAAGGGCTACATGGCGCACGAGCGCGAGACGCTGGAGGCGGTGATCGCGGCGCGCAACCGCGCCCACTCCGCCGCCCAGCGCGCAGCGGGCACATCGGGCGCTGACGCGGGCGCACTGGGTGCCGGCGCGGTCGGCGAGCTGGCGAGCGCCGAAGCCGCACTGGGCGGGATGCTCACCCGCTTCTTTGCCCTCGCCGAGGCTTATCCCGACCTCAAGGCCAACCAGAACATGGCGCAGCTGCAGGAAGAGCTGGCCAGCACCGAGAACCGCATCGCCTTCGCCCGCCAGGCCTACAACGATGCGGTCATGACCTACAACACGCGACGCGAGCAGTTCCCCGACAGCATCGTTGCCAACAGCTTCAACTTCACGGCCGCCGAACTCTGGCAGCTGGAGAACGCCGAGGCGCGCCAGGCGCCGCGGGTAAGCTTCGGCAACCGCTGAGCCCGGCGGGGCAATGGACTTCTTCGCCGAACAGGACCGCGCACGCCGCGCCGGGCGCTGGCTGCTGCTAGGCTTCGGCTGCGCGCTGGCCGCGTGCATCGTGCTGGTCTATCTCGCGCTGCTGCCGATGACCGCAGGCGAGTACGGCGAGGAGATCGCCCTGTGGCAGCCCGGCCTGTTCCTGATCGTCGCGCTGGCGGTAGGGGGCGTCATCGGCGGGGGCTCGGCCTGGAAGGTCGCTGCGCTGGCCGCTGGCGGCGGCGAGGCGGTGGCACGCACGCTGGGTGGGCGGCTGGTGGCACGCAATACCACGGATGCGGCCGAGCGCCGGCTGATCAACCTCGCCGACGAGATGGCGATTGCTGCCGGTATTCCGGCGCCACCGGTGTATGTGCTGGAGGACGAGACCGCGATCAACGCCTTTGCCGCCGGCGACCATCCCCGCGCGGCAGTGGTGGCGGTCACACGCGGCGCACTCGACCGCCTCACCCGCGACGAGCTTCAGGGCGTGATCGCCCACGAGTTCAGCCACATCCTCAATGGCGACATGCGACTCAACATGCGCCTCGTGGGGGTACTGCACGGGCTCTTCATGCTCGCCGGTGCCGGGCGCGTACTACTGCGCAGCGGCGGCGGACGCAGCTCGGGCAAGGACAAGAATGGCCTCGTCGTGCTCGGCCTGGTGCTGGTGGTGGCCGGCTATCTCACCGGGCTTGCCGGCCGCCTGGTGCGTGCCGCAGTGTCTCGCCAGCGTGAATTTCTGGCCGATGCCTCAGCGGTGCAATTCACGCGCAACCCGCAAGGCCTGCTGGGCGCCCTGCACAAGGTGGCGCAGCAGGCCAGCGGCCTGGCGCACGGCCAGGGCGAGGCGGTGAGCCACATGCTGTTCGACGGCCGCAGCAGCGCCAGCGCCCTGCGCAGCGCGGGCGGCCTGCTCGCCACCCACCCGCCGCTGGCCGAGCGCATCCGGCGCCTTAGCGGCGGCCGCGTGGCGGCCCCGGACCTTGCCGACGCAGTCGCTGCGACGACACCCGCGACGGCCGCCAGGGAGATGGATACCCTCGCACCTGCCGGCCTGGTCGAGCCCGCGGCGCCGGCCAGCGCGTCGATCGCCTTGCCGTCCGCTCCCCCTGTCCCGGCGATGAGCGCGAGCCCAAGGGCAACGCTCGAGCTCGTCCCGCTCGCCTTCGCGTCACCACCGGCAGCAGCCCTGGAGGCTGCACAGCACACGCTCGACGCCCTGCCCGGCGCGTTGCGCCACAGCGTTGCCAGCCCCGACGGCGCAGCTGCAGTCGCACTCGCCTTGCTGTTCTCCCGCGACCCGCAGCGCCGCACCCTTCAGATCGCCACGTTGGCGAGCCACAGCGAGCCGACACGCGCCACCGCGGCCGCCGACGCCACCGGATCGCTGCCGCCAGCAGGCCAGCGTCTGGCGCTGATGGAGCTCGCCCTCGGCAGCCTGCGCGAACTCCCGCGCAGCGCGCGCGAACGCCTGCTCGGCCAGGCCAATGCCGTGGTGGGCGCCGGTGGCCGCGGCAGCCTGTCCGCGTTCCTGATGCTGCGCCTGCTGCGCGACGCCCTGCTGCCACGCACGCCGCAGCCGCTGCGGGTGTCACCGCAGGCGCTCGGGGCACACTGCACCCTGCTGCTGTCGGTGCTCGCCCATGCCGGACAGCGCGAACCCGAGGCCGCACGCGCAGCCTTCGCCCGCGGCGCGGCCCTCGCTCCCGCGGACGGCCTGACCGGGCCGCTGCCGATCGCGCAGATCCGCATGGATGCGCTCGACCAGGCGCTCGATGCCCTGGCCGATACGGCGCCGGGCTATCGCCGCCGGCTGGTGGAGGCGCTCGACGCCAGCGCACGCCACGACGCCCGCATCACCCCGGGCGAAGCGGAACTGCTCGCCGTTGTCTGCGGTGCGCTCGACTGCCCCCGGCCGATCACCAGCGCAGGGGCATGCGCTGCGGATGCTGCCGCCCAGCCAACTTCCACCGCACTGCCTGCTCTCGCGCTGGATGCCAAGGCCGCACCGGCGGACGTGCTGTCCCGGGCCGATCGCGCGCCCATCCAGGCCCTGGTGGCGGCCAACCTGGTGCCAGTGTTCGGCGTGCTCTTCCTCGGCTGGGAGGCGCAGACCCTATTGCTCGTTTACTGGCTGGAGAACCTGGTGCTCGGCGTCTACACGCTGGTACGCATGGTGCGGGCGGGTGGCGTGCGCGCCTTCTTCGAGCCAGGCCTGTTCTTCATCTTCCACTACGGCTTTTTCTGCGCCGGACACGGCATGGTGCTGATGGGCATCGCCACCATGGCCGGAATGCCGGGCGACGTGATCGAGCCCTACGTCGGCCCGGTGGAGTGGCCCGGCCCCTTCGTGGTCTTCCAGCACCTGTTCGGGATCCTGCAGTGGATCGCGCATGAGCAGATGGGCATGGTGGTGGCGACGATCGGCTTCTTCGTCAGCCACGGCTTCTCGCTCGTCACCCACCACTTCGTGCGCAATGAGGACGCAGGCCGCAAGCTCGCGGAGATCATGTGGGATCCCTACAAGCGCATCGTGGTACTGCATGTAGCGATGATCGCCGGCATGTTCGTGGTGATCCTGTCGGGTGGCGGCTCGATCGCACCGGTCCTGCTGATACTCGTCGCCGGCAAGATCGCGCTCGACATTCGCCTTCACCGTGCAGCCCACCGGGCAAGGCTGACAGCTGCACTCGGGCGGCCGGATACGGCCGACGACACGTCATCCGATTGAGCCTCTCGAAGCAGGGAGCCCAATCGGAGCGCGTCAATAATCGCAGCCCATGCGCCGGTACAAGGTATTGCGCGCAACCCCGAGGTGACGCGCCGCAGCCGACAGGTTGCCCTCGAAACGCTCGAGCGCTTCGCGGATCATGGCGTCATCGATGTCCTTGGGGCGGCGGCCGCGCAGCGGCAAAGTGGCCGGGGGCATCGACGACGCGCTTGCGGGGGCTGCGGCTGCAACACGCGTGACCGGCGATGCCCCCTGCACTTCCTCGGGCAGGTGCTCGGGCAGAATGCGCTCCTCATGGGCATCGAGCAACGCGAGCGCGACCTCGAGCACGTTCTGCAGCTGACGGATGTTGCCTGGCCAGGCATACGCTTCGAGCAGACGCATGGCTGAAGGGTCGACCGTAATGGCGCGCGGTTCGGGGTGATTGCTGCTGCCATCGATCAGGCGGCGCACGATCTGGTGCAGGTCGGTGCGCTCACGCAGCGGCGGCAGCATTGCTGTCAGGCCATTGACTCGGTAGTACAGATCCTCGCGGAACTGCCCCGCTCTGGCCAGATCACCCAGGTTGCGGTGCGTTGCGCACAGTAGGGCGATGTCGACAGGTACAGGTTCGCTGCCGCCCACCGGCTGCACACAGCGCTCCTGAAGCACACGCAGCAACCGGGCCTGCATGGCCAGCGGCATGTCGCCGATCTCGTCAAGGAAGAGCGTGCCGCCATCGGCCTGCTGGATACGGCCGATGGCGCCCTCCTTGCGCGCGCCGGTAAAGGCGCCGCCGACATAGCCGAAGAGTTCGGATTCGATCAGGTGCTCGGGAATCGCCGCGCAGTTCACCGCGACGAAGGGGCCGTCCGCACGCGGCCCGCTGTTGTGACAGGCACGGGCAAGCAACTCCTTACCCGAACCCGACTCGCCCTGGATCAACACCGGGATCTTGCGCCCGATCACCTTGGCGCAACGGTCGAGGGTGAACTGAAGCCCCGCATCGCCTGTGGCCAGGGTCTCGAGCGTGATGCGCTGACGCGCCGAACGCGATGGATCCTGGCCCTGCGCGACGCGGGCGCGAGCGCTCGACGCGGCATGGGCGTTCGCGCTCCAGGCGGGACTGACCCGAACCCGCGCGAACATGCGCGCTCCATCACGCAACTCGAGCTCCATCAGCGCAGCCGGGTCGCGACCCGCACGGCTGATGACCGTGCCGAAGCCGCTACGGAAGAGGTTGCCGAATGCCCCCAGACGTCCGATACGGCGATCCTCTATCCCGAGCAGCATGCGCGCCTGCCGATCTGCCGCCACGATCTCGCCATCCGCATCCACTGCGAGCAAGCCCTCCTGTAGCCCACCCACGCCCTCGGGACGGTTGTGGAAGGCAAAAAGGGCATGACGTGCATGTTCGCTCTCGAACATGCGGCGTTCGACCAGCCTCACCCCCATGCGAGCCAGACCCAAGGTATGTGGCTGAGGCTTGCGGTGGTCGCCGGAGATGTCGAGCGCCCCCAGCAAGACGCCCTTGGAGTCGAAGATGGGCGCCGCACTGCAGGTCAGTACGCCGTTGCACTCGAGGTAGTGCTCGGCACCGAAGATCTCCACCGGTGCGCGCTCGATCAGGGTGGCGCCGATGGCGTTGGTGCCGCGCTGGCATTCACTCCAACTCGCGCCCGGCTGCAGGGCCACACGGCTGGCGCGGTCGACGAAGGACGGGTCGCCGATACCGTGCAGGATCAGCCCGCTGGCGTCGGCAAGCAGCACCATGCTGCCCGAGGCGCGGATCTGCTCGTAGAGGTGCTCCATGACGCCGCCGGCATGGTTGAGCAGCGTCAGATTGCGCTCGCGGGCAAGCATCAGGTCGGCGCGCGTGGTATTGGCTGGCCGGCCGCGCTCGCCGATCTCCAGCCCCAGGCGCTGGCAGCGTTCCCAGGAACGCAATACCGAGGCCGAAAGCCCGCCCTCGGGCAGATCGCCACGCTCCAGGTAACGCCGCCGCAAGGACTCGAGCTCGCCCCCTTGTGCCGCACGCACATGCATCTGACCCATCTTTTCGTCTCCCCTGTCGCCGGGTGTCTACGGCGCCTGTAGCAGACGCGCTTGCGGCCCCCGACGATGATCATTCGAGCCGGATTGTGCCACCTTGGCACACCCCGCTTCAGAGAAGGACTAAAGCAAGAAAAATACCTGCGGGCGGCTCACTGCCCGCACGGTGGGCTGTTCCTAGCGCCCGAGCCTGCGGTCCTCCGCCTGGACTTCGGCAAACTCCTCGTCGGTAAACAGCCTCGATCGGGTGTGGAAGGCCTTGCCAGTGTTGCCCTCGAGTGAAAACGTGCCGCCATGGCCGTCGACCACGTCGATGATCAACTGCGTGTGCTTCCAGTATTCGTATTGCGAGGCGCTGATGTAGAAGGGCACACCGCCGATGTCCCCCAGATGGACATCGTAGGGCCCGATGGTGAGGTCCGTGGGCAAATAGCAGTTGGCAGCGCTGTTGTCGCAGCAACCGCCGGACTGGTGGAACATCAGTTCCGGGCCATACTCGGCCTTGAGCCGCTCGATCAACTCGAGCGTCGCAGGGGTGGCAATGACGCGTTCGACCATGTCGTGTGCCTCCGGCATGAAAAAAACGGGGGCGGTCACCCGCCCCCGGCAAGTCACCCGCAAAGAACGGGCAGAGGGAGAAACACGGAGCAGATCAGAAGAAGCCGAGCTTGTTCTCGCTGTAGCTCACCAGCAGGTTCTTGGTCT
>ERZ761607.3906-NODE-3906-length-13808-cov-5.186287_pt1 | contig 13808 bp, 12 predicted proteins | sample MGYA00511164_ERZ761607 | MGnify/ENA primary metagenome ERZ761607 (study PRJEB28899, sample SAMN02445080) | bioreactor sludge metagenome | biome: EBPR sludge | place: Australia: Brisbane, Thorneside Wastewater Treatment Plant | collected 2011-06-22 ...
GCCGGCGAATTCGACCTGCCCCCCGACGCCATCCGCCAGGCGGCCGCCATGGCCCGCCGCATCCGCACCGCCGACGGTGCCTGGGCCTAAGATGCCGCCGTCATCGACTGGCAGGGCAACGAAGTCACCCTGCTGCACGGCGGCGACACCCTGCGCCTCGACCGCCTGGTGCGCCGCCGCGACACCGGCGAGTGGTGGGTGCTGGATTACAAAAGCGCCGACCGGCCGGAAGACCAGCCGGGCTTGGTGGCGCAGCTGAACCGGTATCGAGAGGCGGTGCAAAACGCCAACCCCGGCGCGGCGGTGCGGGTGGCGTTTCTGACGGGGGAGGGGCGGGTGGTGGAGGTGGGCGGCGCAGCGGAGTAGCGACCGGGCAACGGGCTATTGCGGGTCAGGTGACCTGTCACCCGGCCAAAGCCGGGCGAAATCAAACGAAAGCTGGCGGTGATGGCGGATGGACAGCAGGTACACCCTGGCGTCGGCCGGCGGGCTTGAATCAACCACCGAATACAACACCAGATAGTCGCCGTGCAGGTACTCGCGCAATGCATCAGGGGCGCCAGGTGGCAGCGCGGCCAGTTGTGCAAGTGCTTCGGCTGATTGAGGCGGGTTGGCCAGGTAACGCCGGCCAATGCGCGGGAAGCGCCGCAGGTTGGGGATGACGGTGGCGCGAATTTCTGCCAGCAGCTTATCGAATCCGAAGCCGGCCTCGGCATCCACGAGGAACGCTTCAATGGCGTCCAGGCGGTCCAGGAAGCTGGCGGTCAGCTCGACCCGGTATAGCTCATCAGCCACGTTTTTTGATGGGGAGCGTTCCAGCGCTTGCCAAGTCACCTGGCTTGGCGCCGGACTTGCGCCGCTGCTGCCGCTGGGCGAGGGCAGTGTCTGCCTCAGAGGTGCGGCCGGCGGCGATATCGGCCAAGCCGCGCCTGGCGTCATCGATCAACAGCAGGTGGATGCGTTCGCGCTCCAGCCGGTGGTAGTAGTCAAGCCTGTCGGCGTCGATCAGTGCGACGTAGCTCTCGCCGTTCTTGGTGATGATCTTCTCTGCCCCGGCTTTGGCCTGGTCGGCCAATTCGGACAGGTTGGCGCGGGCCTGCGTGAAAGGCACCACGTCGCTGGCAGAAAAACCCATGACCGGCTCCTTGGGGGCGGATGACAGAATTCTGTGCATTCTACGCTTGGAGCCTACGGGCGAGGGTCGGTGGTTTGCATGGCGCCTGTCTGCACTGATTCCGGCGGCGCTGAGCCCGCGCAACAAGGACCCGTTCGCCCAGAGCCTGTCGAAGGGCCGTCCCAGACATTTTTCATGCCTTTTGTGCCTCTACCCAGCGTAAAAAGGTCATTGTCCGCTATCGAAAGCGAAGTATTTTCCACCCCGCCCGAGCCCGATTCACCCGCCGCCCGCCAGGGACAGGCCATGCACTGGCTGCTGGAACACGGCGTGGTGGACGCCTCCGACGCCGCTGACGGCGCGCCAGCCCTGCTGGCGCGCGCCGCCCGCGAATTCGACCTGCCCCCCGACGCCATCCGCCAGGCGGCCGCCATGGCCCGCCGCATCCGCACCGCCGACGGTGCCTGGGCCTAAGATGCCGCCGTCATCGACTGGCAGGGCAACGAAGTCACCCTGCTGCACGGCGGCGACACCCTGCGCCTCGACCGCCTGGTGCGCCGCCGCGACACCGGCGAGTGGTGGGTGCTGGATTGCAAAAGCGCCGACCGGCCGGAAGACCAGCCGGGCCTGGTGGCGCAGCTGAACCGGTATCGCGAGGCGGTGCAATACGCCAACCCCGGCGCGGCGGTGCGGGTGGCGTTTCTGACGGGGGAGGGAAGGGTGGTGGAGGTGGGGTGATGGGCGCCGTTGTTACTTCACCAGTTCCATCAGCTTCCCGAAGCTGTCCACCACGTCGTACCTGACCTGCTCCGGCGCGAACTTCTTGTTGATGTCATCGAAGAACTTGCGGGCGCACTTGATCTTGGTCTTTTCGAGCACGCGCAGTTCCATGCTGGACATCGAGCCCTTGGTTTCGGCCACGAAGTAGACGTGTTTGACTGCGCCTTCCTTGAATGAAATGGCCCAGTCGGGGTTGTAGTCGCCCACCGGCGTGGGGATCAGGAAGCCACGGGGTAGCTTGGCGTAGACCACAACGTCTTTCTCGGCGTCCAGCTCTTGGACGAAATCGCGCTCGACCTTGGAATCCGTCAGCACATAGTCGTAGATGTGGCGTTGCAGCTTGTCTCCGGCCTTGCTGAAGTCCTGCTTGGTCAGGCCCGCTGTGAAAATGTCGAGGTCGAACTTGTCTTCTACGGGGTCGTAGGCCAGGTGTTCGATGATGACCGTGGCCTTCTGCTCGTTAATCAGGCGGATGGCCTCTGCAATGAAGCTCTCGGGGTTGCTTTTGAACTGCGCGAAGACCGCGACGTTCATGCCCTTGAGGATTTCGGCAATCGCGCGGCGGGTGAGTTGAGTGCCTTCGGCCAGCTTGCCGATCAGGTCGTACTTGACGGCCGAGTGCACCGACAGGCGGTTGACCTCGGTTTCTGTGGCCTTGAGCTTGAACGCCTCGCCAGCCTTGATGCCGTCGTAGGTGACCGCATCAGCCTGCTCGCCGCACTGGATCGTGTACTGCAACCGGGTGACGCGAAGGCCCGCGTCTTTGTCGTTGAGCACGGCCACGGCCTTCTGGACCAGCTCGGCCTCTTCGAAGCTGACGCTGTAAGCCGCCTTGCGATTGATGCGGCTCCACAGGGCCTTGAACTCTTGCTTGTCGAAGTTGGCGTTGGGCTCCAACTTCTTGGCCTTGCGCCCGTCCTCGGGCTGAATCAGCTGGGCCTCGCTAAAGACGCCATCGACCAGCTTGAAAACCTGCTCGCCGAGTGGTGCAAGCTCATCGGGCAAGGTCGCCAAGGTTCCGTTCTTTTTGTCCTGGTGGTACTTCTCGGTGACGTTGCGCTTCCTGTCGATGTACCCGTTCTGGATCAGGTAGAACTCAATGTCAGTGGCTTGGTCGTCGGTCACCGTGTTCGGACCGTCCGCCGTGGTCACAACCTTTCCCGCGAAGTAGGCCTTGTCGGCAACCTTCGGACGGGCAGACAGCGAGTTGCTGATGTCCCTCTGCAGCGCCGCGACGAAGTCCCTGTAGCTCTCGCTGGCCACCACGGTGAGCACGTTCACGTCATGGACGATGGCCGGGTGGTCCATGCGGTCACCGTTCTGGTTAACAGAGAGCCGCAGGCCGCGGCCCACCTCCTGGCGGCGTGAGATCGTGTTGTCGCTGTGCTTGAGCGCGCAGATCACAAATACGTTGGGGTTGTCCCAGCCTTCGCGCAAGGCGGAGTGCGAGAAGATGAAGCGCACTGGCTCCTCGAATTTAAGTAACTGCTCCTTCTTTCTCAGAATCAGGTCGTAAGCCTCCACGTCGTTGGACAGCCCAGCGTTCTCGCCGCGCTTCTCGATCTCTGGGTCAACGTCGCGCTTGGTCGTCTTGTCGACGGAGAAGTAGCCGCTGTGGGTCTGCTCGGCGGTGATGCCCTTGAGGTACTCGACGTAGGCTGTCTCGTCCAAGTCCAGCATTTCGTTGAGGTAGAGGTTGTATTCCTCTTCGAAGATGCGGGCGTACTCGCCTTTCTCGTCGGGCTGCGAGTAGTCGCGGTACTTGTCCACTTCGTCGATGAAGAACAGCGTCAAAGCCTTCACGCCATCTCGGAACAATGCCTGCTCCTTGTCGAAGTGGGCCTTGATCGCCTCGCGAATCTGGATGCGGCGCAGCGCGGCCTCGGTCACGTCGCCCGTGGCATCACCCACGGTCAGCTGCACCCCATTGGTGAAGCTCAAGGTGTCGGTGTTGGCATTGATGTCCGACACCACAAAGCCGTCTCGGTACTGATCCAGCCCGTTCGAGAAGCCGTCCGAGAAGAGGTTGTCACCCTTGGACAGCTTCCTGACCACGCGCTTGATATTGCCGCCCGCCAGTTTCTGTTCGAACTCGACGCGCGCCTCGGGCGGCTTCTTGCTCGAAATCTCAATGGATTGCAGGTACAGGTAGCCGGCGGTGCCCGCCAGGCCCTTCACCGCGATGCCGCGCACGGCGATCTTTTTCACCAGCTTCTGGTTGTAGGCGTCCAGTGCATCCAGGCGGTGAATCTTGTTGTGCGTTGTCTTGTGCGTGGCCGAGTAGCGCAGCACCATCATGGCCTTGAACTCCTCCAAGGACTTCAAGGTCTGCGCGCCTTCCATCTTCTGCGGCTCGTCCAGGATCAGGATGGGCCGGTTCGCGCTGATGACATCAATCGGGCGGCGAGACTGGAAGTCGTCCAGCACGTCGTAGATGCGGCGTTTGTCGGCACCACGGGCGGCAAAGGCCTGCACGTTGATGACCATGACGTTGATGCCCGCATCGGACGAAAAGCTCTCCAGGTGGTGCAGTTGCTTGGAGTTGTAGATGAAAAAGCGCGCCTTCTTCTTGTAGGTCTCCAGGAAGTGCTCAGCGGTGATCTCCAGCGACTTGGCCACGCCCTCACGGATGGCAATGCTGGGCACCACGATGATGAACTTGCTCCAGCCATAGCGGCGGTTCAGCTCGAAGATCGTCTTGATGTAGCAGTAGGTCTTGCCAGTGCCCGTTTCCATCTCGACGTCGAGATGGACCTTTGATATGGCCTTCGCGCCCTCTTTGTACTGCTTACTTGAAGGCACTCGCTCACGATTGCCGTTGATAGTGAAGAAGTCATCAAGGGCGCCCGACAGGGGCAGGTTCTGGCCGCGCTGCACATGCTGGATGTTGTCCAGCAAAGCAAGATCGGTCAGCGCCAGGTCTGCGTTCTTGAACCCGGAGTCAGAGAACAGGTCTTCCGTCCCCTTCTTGGCTTGGCCAGGGTCGATGCGATAGGTGATGGCCGTTGCGACTGCGGGCGGCTGGCCCTTGAAGCAGTCCACCACGGCTTGCACCGCCGCAGACTGGTAGGCCTGGGTCTTGAACTTGAGTTTCATCGCCAGCCCTTCAGATGCACTTCACTTCGGTGGCGGGCGACAGCAGCTTGAAGATTTGCTCCACGTTGATCTTGACCGAGCTGTCTTTGAAGCCCGCGTCGCGGAACACCACGCGCAGCGGCTGCACCTTGGCCAGCTCTTTCACGAACGCCTCATCGACGCCGCCGTGACCATCGAAGCAGGCAGCCAGCGCGTTGCCGTCCACCAGGAACACGTCCTTGCCTTGGATGGCTTGCTTGGCGATGGGCAGCGCAAGGTCGACGCCCCAATCGAGCATCACTTGGAACAGCAGGTCTTCCGGCGTGCGGTCGGGCTTGATGTTGTCGATGAACATGTCGAGGTTCGGCTTTTCCAACGCATCAGGTGAGTAGTAAACATCGGTCATGTTGGATGTATCTACAGTGAGAGCCCTGAACCCAACTTCAACGCCATATTCACCAAACTTCTGCCCGCAGAGTCTGACGCGCTCCTTGGATAGCTGTGCGATATTGGGCGAATAACCTTTACCTTTGAGATACTTGATTGCATTTTCAGCCACTTTCTTCGCCGATCCTTTGGCTGTCATTTTCATCTCCTCGATGTTTTCGGGGAGTTGAACCAAGATCCATTTGCACTGCGAACCTTGCTCTTTGTTGAGCTCAAAGACCGCATGCGCAGTCGTTCCCGAGCCAGCGAAAAAATCGAGAACAACGTCGCTGCCCTTCAGGCCAACAGCTTTGAAGATGTCCTTCAGAAGGATTTCGTCTTTGGGATTCGTAAAGACTTTCTCGCCAAAAATATTTTGTAACCTCTTCGAAGCTGCGCGACCATCGACGAAGCGCATGCTTGTCAGACTCTGGTACTCAGTGTTCTTCAGGTAAGTTTTGTTGTTTGGGACAGTGGTGTGATCCGAGCCGAAGTGCACGAGTCCCTCTGAAATTCTCTGTAAGAGGGTACTTTCAGGGTAGCGCCACCCTGAAGCCGGCATCTTGCAAACTAGTCCTGTGATTGGATGCTTGACGTCGTAGACATACTGTCCGTCGTTCGGGCCAGAAATGTTGTCTGGAAAATATACGCCGCGCTCATCCATCCATGAATAGTGCTTGCTATCTCGAATGGGATTAGAGTCCGGAAACTGCTTGTACCAATCCAATGCAGCTTCGTGAATCGCTTTCCAGTCAGATCCATGTTTGGCCTTGAATCCCTCGAAGGCCTTATAGATTTCATCGAGCCCAACCTTTTTTTCTACCCAGTCGCCCGGATTGGCTGCTTTGCTCTTTACAAAAAACACCAGATATTCATGCTGTATAGAGACGTAATCTTGGTCGTTTTTGCTGCTGTTCTTCCAAATAATCTCACCACAGAAGTTTGTGTCTCCAAATACCTCTCTACCGAGAGTAACAAGGTTTGAATGCTCGCTCTCGTCAATAGAGATGATCGCGATCCCGTCATCAGCCAGTAGATTTCTCGCCAGCTTGAGGCGAGCGTAAATCATGCTGAGCCAATCGGAGTGAAAACGCCCGTTAGCTTCAGTATTTGCCACGAGCTTGTTTCCGGATTCATCCCTTTGGTTAGACTTCTTCAGGAACTCATCAGAAGTGGTGGAAAAATCATCCGAATAGATGAAGTCGTTGCCGGTGTTGTAAGGCGGATCAATATAGATTAGCTTGACCTTGCCAAGATATGTTTCTTGTAGCAGCTTTAGTGCATCAAGATTGTCACCTTCAATGAATATGTTGCTCGTCCCATCAAAGCTCACGCTGTCCTCTGAATTTGGGCGCAGCGTTTTTGCAATTGGTGCATTGGCCGAAAGCAACGCTTCGCGCTTTCCCGGCCAGTTCAGGTGATATCGCTCCTGCGGTCCTTCGACAATCGATTCAGTCAGCTCTTGGCGTAGCTGGTCAAAGTCTACCGCCAGCTTCACGCTGCCGTCTTCTCCCTTGGCCTCGGTTATGCAGCTTGGAAACAGATCGCGGATTCGAGCGATGTTGTACTGCGTGAGATTGGCCGAATACATTTTGAGTTTTTCCATTTTCTTTCCTCTGTTCACTTTGTCCGCGGTGCGGACTCATCTGCTCAATTGTTCAAGTTCGGTTTTGAGGTGACGCAGCGTGGCATTTATCTCCACCTTGCGATTGAATTGCTTCTCTTTGCCAAGGCGGGCCTGCGTCTTTGCGATCTCTCGCGTCTTCGCTGTCACTTCTTCTGCCCGAGCCACCAAGTCGCGTAGGGCTTCATGCGTTCTCGTCGCTATAGGTATCAGCCTGTGCAGTAACCGCTCATAGAGCCCTCCCAGGTCGAGGGCAAGCGGCAGTGGTGCGCGCTCAGAAGTTGCTGGCATCCATCCTGACTCAAAGTAATCGGAGCAGACCCAGCTTGCCGCATCGGCTTCCCTGGGCCGCTTGTAGGCAGCAACGACCTGTGATCTGGCCTCGGCTCCTTGGCCCTGAGTCAGTTCAAAGATGATGGGGAATTGCACGGCTGCGTCTATGCACCGAAGTACGTCACGGTGCAATTCTGGCGTTTTCAGTTGAATCGCAAAGACTTGAATCTCCGGCACACCTGGTTTTGCGGCGAGGTTGATCGTCTCAGGTGCCAGTTTGTAGCGCCAGACGATCTGCTCCACCTGCTCCACGAACAGGCCCTTCAAGCGGGTGTTGGCGGCGCTATGCTCGTAAATCTTGTTCTTGGGCAGTACGCGGCCAAACTCCGCTTGCTTCGGGTAGGCGAACAAGGCACTGGACAAAGAACTCACGGGGCCTCCTGAATCACCAGGAAGGTGATGAGTTCGAAGTCGTCCAGGCCGGAGATGGTGTGGGTCAGCGCGGTGGTCTTGCCGCCGGTGAACAGGCTGTCCAGATCTTTCTCTTCTTTCACCTCGATCATGGAGCGAATGGCCTTGCCCAGCAGGTCGGAGTACACCTGCATCTGCCGGCCCTCGGCGGTTTCTTCGTTGAAGAGCTGGGTTGCCAGCGGAATCGGCTTGTCTTGCCCTTTGCAGCCCGTGCGTGCCAAATCCAACAGGCGCTTGACCTCGGTGTGGTCGTGCACCACGTGGCCGGCCCGGTCGATGTAGACGAGGTAGTAGGGGTGCAGCCGGTTGTGCTGGTTGACGTTGACCCCCGTGTTGAGGTTGCGCAGCGTGAAAATGACGCCAGGGTACAAGCCCATGGCGGGCTTGGCTGGCACCACGGCGTGCAGGCCGTTGGGCATGTGGCTCAGCTCGCCGTGTTCCTTGACGTAGTTGAGCAAGTCCATGCGGAAGTCGTTGAGGCCGAGGTCGGTGATGGACACGCCGGTCTTCAGGTCTTCCAGCTCGATGACTTCTTCTTGCAGGCGGCGCAACTGCTCCTTGCGGTACGACACGTCGTTGGCCTGGGCAGACAGCACGTTGTCGTCACCCGTGGCCGTTACGTCCGCAATCATCATGCGGCTTTCCACCCGGTCTTTGAGGTTGATGTACTCGTCGAGGGTGATGTCGGGCCAGTAGTTGACCAACTGGATGCTGGTGTTGGGCGAGCCGATGCGGTCTACGCGGCCAAACCGCTGGATGATGCGGACGGGGTTCCAGTGAATGTCGTAGTTGATGAGGTAGTCGCAGTCCTGAAGATTTTGGCCTTCAGAGATGCAGTCCGTACCGATCAGCAAGTCCACCTCGGCGGGCTCGCCCGGCAGCACCACGGCCTTCTCCTTGGACCGCGGGGAGAACAGCGTCAGCAGCTCCTGAAAGTCGTAGCCCTTTTTCAGGGTGGACTTCGGCGTGCCCTTGCCAGTCACTTTGGCGGTGTGCAAGCCCAATTGGGTCAAGGCCGGGGACAGGTGCGCATAGAGGTAATCGGCGGTGTCGGCGAAGGCGGTGAAGATCAACAGCTTGCGGTTGCCCGGGTTGATGGGTTGGGCCAGCTTGGCCAGCACATGGCCTTTGAGGTGTTGGAGTTTAGCGTCGTGTTCGGGGGTGACGCGGTGCATGGCCAGCAGCAGACCCTGGATCACGCGCAGGTCGGCCTGAAGGTCCCGCTCCCACGATGGCAAGTCCATGTCCGCCAGGCTGATCTTGACCTTGCCGCCGGTTTCGGAGCCTTCGGGAAACTCGAAGTCGTCCTCGTCACCCTCCAGGTCTTCCAGTTGTTGGGTCATGTCGCCCACGGCCGCAGTGCCTTGCCCCTTGCGGAAGGCGTCGATTTGCTGCAGCGCATGGCCGCAGTTGCCGGCCAGTGAATCCAGCGTCAGGCGGAAGGCCTGCACCGAGCTTTCGAGCCGCTTGAGCAGGTTGGTGACCATCAGCGATTGCAGACTGCGCTCGCGGTCGATCTGCCGCAGTTTGCCGCCGCCACTGCTCACCTGGGTGTCGTACAGCTCTTCGTACTTGCGCAGGCGGCTGGGCAGGATATAGCTGACCGGGGCGTAGACCGCCAAATTGAGCTGCGTCAGGTGGGCGAAGATATCGTTGAAGCCCATCACATCGGCCCGGGTGGTGAGCGCGCAGTGAAACGACAGCGGCTTGCGGCGCTCGGGGAAATGCCCGATGTCCCGGGTGTCGTAGAAGGTCTGGATGTGCTTGCGCGAGCGTGCGATGGTCACGCTGTCCAGCAGCTCGAAGAAGTCGAAGTCCAGCGAGTCGAGGATGGCGCGCGCGGTGCGCTCTTCCGGTGGCAGCTTGGCCCAGGTGTTGAACGCAGTCTGTGCGCCGCGAAAGATTTCCTCGACGCTCTTGCCGGTCTTGAGCTTCTTGCTGAGGATTTCAGAGTCGCCTTCGTAGGCCAGCGCCAGCTGGTTGCGCAGGTCGGCAAAGCGGTTGTTGACCGGGGTTGCTGACAGCATCAACACCTTGGTCTTCACGCCCTCTTTGATGACCTTGTTCATCAGCTTCTGGTAGCGCGTCTCCTTGTCCTTGTAGGCGTCGTTGTTGCGGAAGTTGTGGGACTCGTCAATGACCACGAGGTCGTAGTTGCCCCAGTTGATCCGGTTCAGCGGCGTGCCGAACGATTCGCCGCTGGTGCGGCTGAGGTCGGTGTGGCACAGCACTTCGTAGTTGAAGCGGTCCTTGGCAAAGATGTTGGTCTTGAGGTTACGGTTGTAGTTGAGCCAGTTGTCGGCCAGCTTCTTTGGGCACAGCACCAGCACCGACTTGTTGCGCAGCTCGTAGTACTTGACCACGGCCAGCGCCGTGAAGGTCTTGCCCAGGCCCACGCTGTCGGCCAGGATGCAACCGCTGTAGGTTTCCAGCTTGTTGATGATGCCGGTGGCCGCGTCCCGCTGGTAGTTGAAGAGCTTCTTCCAGATCAGCGTGTCCTGGTAGCCGGTGCGGTCGTTGGGGAGGACGTCTTCGTCGATCTCGTCCAGGAACTCGTTGAAGATGTTGTAGAGCATCAGGAAGTAGATGCTCTCGGGCGAGTTCTCCTGGTACACCGAGGCGATGTGTTCGCAAATCTGCGCGGTCACGTCCTCCAGCTTTTCGGGGTCGTTCCAGATCTGGTCGAACAGGCTGAGGTAGGTGGCGGCGAAGGCGGGCTCGTCCATCTTGTTGACGAGGTTGGACACCGCGTTGCCTTGCTGGTAGCCGAGGTCCACAGCGGTGAAGCCGTGCAGTGGCATATAGGCGGTGTCTGTGCCGTTGGTCTGCATCGGCGCCTGAACGACTGCGAAAGGCTGCATCGGCGCCTTGGTGCGGTTGCTCTTGAACCGGGCCTTGCGGCGCATCCAGTCGGCGCATTCTTTGGCGATGGCCCGCTGGGTCAGCTTGTTGCGCAGCTGGATTTCGAACTCGCTGCCGTACAGGCTGCGTTCACGGTCGAGCTTGGGGATGTGGAATTCCTTGCGCTCTTTGCGAAGCTTGTCAGTGACCTCGCTGGCCGTGAAGGTGGGTGAGGTGAAGATGAAGCTGAGTTCGTCGATCTTCTCCAATTCGGCTTTCAGAGCTTCGTAGGCGTACATCGAGAAACACGAAGCGGCGATCTTGAGCCGCGATCTCGGCTTCAGCGTCGCTTTGAGGTCGTCACCCAGCAGACGGGTGATGTTGTCAATCAGTTCCATGTTTCCTCTTCCGCTCCCCAGCCTTGGCCGGCGCATCTGGTGCCGCTTCCGAGCCTTGGTCACGCCACAGCCGCGCATGCAATGGTCTTGTCTGGCAAATGTACCGCGAGGCGGAAGCCACAAGGCCGGCGCCGCAAGGTCAAGTGGCTGGGGCCGCCAGCCTTCAGTGATTCGAAAATTTCGAAGAACCCTGAAACCTCTTTGGCAGTCTGAAGATGGCGAGCCATTCCAACGAGCATTCGGCCCAAACCGGCGGTGATTCCTCCGCATGGAGCCGGCGGAATCGCAGTCAGGCGGAATTTATGGCCTTTTTGCCCCATACCCAGCGTCAAAAGGTCATGATGCGCTATGAATTCAGGATTTTTTCAGGCCGACGTGTGGCTCGCAGAAACATCGCTGGTGCGGGTGATGCGATCAAGTTCTGTTTTGTGCTTCTGCGCCCGGATCGTTCAGGTGCGTCAGCCGATCAGCCATCACGATATCTGCAACAGCGCCTTCATCTTGGCCCTGACGTGCAGCATGACGTCGGCGGTGACCACGGCCTTCCTCTTGGCCTTTCGAACCTTCCAGTCCAGTGATTTCACCTGGTCGGATAGAACCGCGCAATCGACGCCATCCACCTGCGTCACCACTTCGAACGGATGACCCTTGATCCGGGTCGACAACGGGCAGCAGACCATGAGCCCGGCCTTGCCGTTGTAGCTGGCGGGGCTGATGACCAGCGCCGGGCGATGGCCAGCCTGTTCATGCCCGGCCTGGGGGTCGAATTCCAGCCACACCACCTCGCCAGCATCCGGCACATAGGCGGACGCCATCACAGCGCCTCTTTGCCCATGGGCGCGCCAAAGCTGACCTCTTCGTGGGCGTTGTCCGCATCCATGCCGCTCACGAGCGCGTCCAGGTCGTATTCCACCTTGTCGATCGGCTGAATGATGATGCGGCCCCGTGAAACCAGCAACTCGACCTTTTGCTCAATGTGGTAACCCGCCTCTTTCAGGACCGTGGTGGGCAGGCGAAGGGCAGGGCTGTTTCCCCATTTGCGAATGACGGCTTCCATGGATGGACTCCTTTGATGTTTCTACATTGTAGATACGTTTGCGCCGGGTACGCAAGCTCGGCACTTTTGCCATGTGGGCATGCGCAGGGGATGCGGTGGCGTGTTCGCGGTCACCTTCGCCTCCCGTTGCGGCCCCAACGGCCCGAATACCGGAAAGTTCAGGCCTTTTGGCCCATTACCCATCGTCAAATGGTCATAACACGCTATGAACTCAGGAGTCCTCGCGGTACGCCTGGTGTCCGTTGAAACACTGCGTGCGCCGTCGCCGCCGCCGGGGTGCACACCAACAGGCCTTCGATGGGGGCCATGCTCAGCAGGTCCTGGTCGCCGGTGATGAGCCAAGGCGCCTCGGCGGCGAGGGCGGTCTGGACGAACTTGTCGTCCTCCGGGTCGCGGCTGAAGTGCCGTGTGGCCAGATCGGGCGGGATGTCGGTCCACAGCGCCGCGCCGTTGAGGTTGCGCAACAGGTCGCGCCGTTGTTCCAGGCTCAGGTAGCGGTCGAATTTGGGTTTCCACAACCGCGACTCCAGTTCGGCAAAGGTCGGCGGTGAGAGCACGGGCACGCCATGTCGCAGAACGTGGCGAACCACCTGTGCCGGTGGGCCCGAAGGCGCGAGCGCGGCGCTGATCCAGATGTTGGTGTCGATCACCACCCTCAGGCGGTGTTCAGCTTTCATCGGCCAGCAGGGCGTCCAGACCTGCGGGACTCAATCCCTGGGCTTCAGCCTGGACGGCGGTCTGGTCGAGGGTGCGCTGAAGGCGGTCGGCGTAGAAGGCGCGCATGGCCTCGTAGTCCTGCGCGCTGACCATCACCCCTACCACGCGGTCGCGGCGCATCACGCGCACCGGCTCGCGCTGGGCCAGGTCGAGAAACTCGCCGAAATGGGTCTTGGCCTGATTGGCGGTGAAGGTTTGCACGGTGGGCTCCCGGGTGATGAATCCCCATTGATTCTAATCGAATCGTTCGATTCGATTGTTTCGTGCTGTCTTACCGCGCACACCGGAACCCGATGTACACCACCGCCGTGTCCGCCGGTTTGGTCTGCAGGTGGTCGCGGTGCATCTGCGTGGCGCCATACCACCAGGAGCCGCCACGGGTGGGGCGGGCGGCGTCGGTGCCGCCGTCGGTCCATTCCCACACGTTGCCGCCCATGTCGAACAGGCCATTGACGCCGGCTTTGGTGCGGCCGGTGGGCAGGTGGCCGCGCCCGCGGCTGGTGATGGCGGGTTGGGCATAGGCCGGCAGGGTGGGGGCGGCGCCGCAGTCGCCCAGGCAGTGGGCGCCCTGCGGGCTGCTGCCGGTGGGGTAGGGGGTGGTCTGGCCGGTGGTGAAGCCGGCCGGCGGGTTGGGGCGGCGCTCGGTGTAGGCGGCTTCCATCCATTCGGCGTCGGTGGGCAGGCGTTTGCCGGCCCACTGGCAGTAGGCGCGCGCTTCGTGGAAGTTGATGTGCACGGCGGGCTCGCGCGGGTCGGCGGGCAGGCCGTAGGGGCTGCGCCAGGTCCAGCCGGGGCGCTGCACCCAGCCGCCCTCGTAGGTGCTGCCGCCGCCGGCTTTTTCGGCGGCGGTGACGGTGCCGGTGGCGTGCACGTAGCGTGCAAACTGGCCGATGCTGACCTCGGTGCGGTCCATGGCAAAGCCGCGGATGGGCTGCATGTCGTCGGCCCACGCGGTGGGGCTCAGGGCGGCGGCCAGGCAGACGGCGAGGGTTGACGCGGTGCGGGACATGGTCGGGTGCGGTGTGTCGCGGG
>ERZ761607.3907-NODE-3907-length-13804-cov-4.452542_pt1 | contig 13804 bp, 15 predicted proteins | sample MGYA00511164_ERZ761607 | MGnify/ENA primary metagenome ERZ761607 (study PRJEB28899, sample SAMN02445080) | bioreactor sludge metagenome | biome: EBPR sludge | place: Australia: Brisbane, Thorneside Wastewater Treatment Plant | collected 2011-06-22 ...
GTGGCGTCGCGCTGCTTCACCATGATGAGCAGCGGCAGGAAGCCGACGATGGCGGGCTGGATCCCGTGCAACGGTTCGGTGAACCACAGCAGGATGGTTACGGCTGCGGTCACGTAGAAGATCCATGCCTGCGGGCTTCGGTCATAGGTCGCGTCGATCTCGACGGTGTAGGTCTCGGCCTTGGTGGGCAACAAGCGGACCAGCAGCTGCCAGGCGACGACGAGCACGATCAGCATGAAGGGCACGATCATGACCATCCACTCGATGAAACTGATCTGGATGCCGGCCTTGTTCAGCGCACCCAGGGCGATGGCATTCGGCGGTGTGCCGACCGGCGTGCCCATGCCGCCGACATTGGCGGCAATGGGGATGCAAAGCGCCAAGGCGATCCGGCCCCGGTCTCCTGCGGGCAGGCGGGCGATCACCGGCAACACGACAGCCATGAAGGCGGCTGTCGTCGCGGTATTGCTCATGAACATCGAGAACACCGCCACGATCAGCATCAGGCCCAGCATGATGTTCGCTGGTTTCTGGCCGAAGGGTTTCAGCAGGGTCTTGGCCAGATTCTTGTCCAATTTGTACTTGGCTGCGCCGTCGGCGAGGAAAAAGCCGCCGAGGAACAACATCAGCACCGGGTTGGCGAGCGAGTAGAAGAAGCTGCTGTAGGTCGGGGCCTTGTACCCTTCCGGCAGCGGCAGCATGGCCTTGTCGCTGACCAGCAGGATGCAGAGGAAGATGATCAGCGAGGCGGTGGCGTGGAGCGGGATGGCCTCGGTAATCCACAATACCACGGCCATCATGAAGATGCCGAGGACGCGGTGGCCCGGCTCGGACAGGTTCTCAAAGGTGATGAAGAAGGGGACGAAGAAAGCGAAGATGGCGAGGACCAGTCCAATGGTCTTGGTTGGTCCGAGTCCCGATGTGATCGATGGTTTCATGGAAAGCTCCGGTTATGGGACCCGATTATCTGGAAGTGCATCGCCGGGGCAATCTTGAAGTCACCCGATTGCAGGTTAGGGGTTTCCATGACCGAATGAAGCGGGGCTGTTGCCGTTGACCGGGCGGTATCCAGCCGATAGGTTATCGGCCCATGTTGCTGCATGAAACAACGCTGGTGGCGGTGGACTTCGAGACGACGGGATCGGTGCCCGGCTATCCGGATCAGCCGTGGCAGATCGGGCTGGTCCCGGTGCGTGGCGGTGTGCCTGATTTCGCCGGCGCGGCCGAGCACTGGCTGCACATTCCCGCTGAGCGGCCGTTCAGTCCCCATGCTCCGGGATCCTGGCGGGTGCACCGCGCCGAGCTGGCCGCAGCCGGCACGCTGCCCGACCTGCTGCCTTCGTTGCACACCTGGTTGCTCGGCACTACACTGGTCGCGCACAATGCCGCGGCGGAGCGCAAGGTGTTGCGCCAGGCCTGGCCGTTGCAGCGGCCTGGTCCATGGATCGACACGCTGGCGCTGGTCCGTCATGCCTATCCGGACCTGCCGCGCCATGATCTCGGCTACGTGATCGCGGTGTTGGACCTGACGGGCACGCTGACCAAACATCTTCCCGGTCGCACCACCCATGACGCCTTGTATGATGCGGCGGCCAGCGCACTGCTGCTTTGCCACCTGGTGCGGCAACCGGCATGGGCCTCGGTTCATGTCGAGGATCTGGCCGCATTCCGCAAACCCCGGAAACCATCCCGATGAAAAAGAAAGTCCTCGACTTGATCACCCGCATTTCCACGCGGCATGAACGAGGGACGATCCGCTCGATCCCGGTGCGCACACCGGGGCGCCTGTGGGTCAGTCCGATGCCCTACGGCGCCTACGACAAGGGCAACCACCTGCTGGCGCGCTACCGCCAGCACGGCATCCAGCACGTGTTCATCCTGGTCAACGACGCCGAGATCAAGACGAAGACCGGACGCGACCTGAAGGCGCTCTACAAGAAGGCCGGCATTTCGTTCACGCAGTATCCGTTCCTCGACATGCAGGCTCCAAACCTGCCGATGTTGCAGGAGATGGTAAAGACGGCGGTGATGCTGCTCGAGGATCACGATGTGGCGATCCACTGCCACGCCGGGGTCGGGCGGACTTCCATCGGCGCGTGCTGCGTGGTGCAGGCGGTGGAAGGCATGAGCCCGGCCGAGAGCATCACGTATGTGAAGCAGCACATGGAAGTGAACATGACCAGCGAACAGCAGTCGCTGGTGCTGCGTTTCCGGGCGGGCTAGTCCGGCAGCGTGTGCCAGAACGGCGTGCCCAGCACGGGATCGTTTCCACCGGCATCGGGAGGCGTGGCCAACCCGGCATCGAATCCGATGCGTCCGGCCTGGGCCGCATCGGCAAACGCCTCGCCCATGGCGATCGGATCGCGTGCTCCGGACAGTCCGCGCCCGGTTCGCACGGCATCAAAACCCACTTCCAGGGCGAGGGCGACTTCGGATGGCCGGGCCAGGTCGGCATCAAGGATCAATACCGCGTTGGGCAGCAGCGCACGCAAGGGCCGTAGCGCCATGATGTCGGCCATGCCGCGCCACCGTCCCCGCGCGCCGCCACGCAAGAGCAGGCCGGAACATCCGAGTTCGAGCAACCGGTGTGCCGTGACCGGATCGCCGTTGGTGACCGCGATCAGGTCGAATCCCTGTTTGATCAACTTCCCGGCGGCGTCGAGGGTCGCGGCGGTGTCGGGCCATGCTTCCGCGGCATGACCGGCAACCTCGAGGATCACCTGCGGCGAACCGAGCTGGTCGCGGGCCTGGTAGGCGGTGGCCACCGCGTCCCTGGCATTGGTGCAACCCGCGGTCGCCGCAAGCAGGGTCAGGCCGGTTTCCTCGATCCATTGCTGTTGCGTGGCCAGTTCGTCGGCGCGCACCGCACCGTGGCGCACCGCCACGTCGACGATTTCCGCGCCGGCGGTGGCCAGCACGTCACCGGCCACCTCGGGCGAGGAGAAACCGCTCAGGTTGATGATCAATCGGCTGCTGTATGTTTTTTCACCAAACGTCCACATGCGAAACTCCTCCGCGATACCGCGCTACAAGGTCCATGCCTCCATCACCCCGTCGGCCATCGGGTGCACTTCGCCGGTGTCGATGAACGACAGGGCACTATCGACAAGTGCCGGCAGCACGCACCACGGGTGGGCGGCCGCACCCTGCACCGTCAACAAACCCTGGTGTGGCACGAGTCGGGGCATCCCGCCGGGCAGGCTTGGTACCGGAACGGAGCGGGCGGCGAGCACCGTTGCCTCGCCGAAGGCCGGGTGCACGGTATGGGCGGCGGAAAGCAGTTCGAGCAGGGCGCGCGCGGTGATCGGCGCCTGCGGGTCGCCGTCCGACACGATGGATCCGATGACATAACGGTGATCCGCCTGGGGGACAAGGGTTATTTCCTGGCTCGGGTGCATGATACGCACCGGGCGGGAGAGGGCGATGCCGGGTGCATGCACCCGCACCCGCTCGTGCCGGCGCAGGCGCAGGTCGGATGCCTCGGCATCGGTCGTCCGGCCGCGCGCGTCGATGACCCAGGAAAAGGTTGATCGTCCTCGGGCACTGGTGATGCCCCGTGGCTCCACCTGTTCCACCGGGCAGTTCTCGTGCCAGGGAATACCGGCGGCATCCATGGCTGTGGCGAGTGCGCGCAGCAACGAACACGGATCGAGGTGCTGCTCCAGCGGGAAGAACAATCCGCGCGCAAACCGCCCGGCCAGCGCAGGCTCCAGTTGTTTGATATCCGCAGCCGCGCATTCGGTCACGACATCGTCCACCGGTGCCAGTTCGGCCAGGGTTTCCAGCCTTGCATCGAGGAGCGCCTGGTCGCGTGGATGCGCCACGACCAGTGCGCCGTTCTCGATGAAGTGGACCGGAGCCGGGAGGGACTCGATCCAGGCCGGCCATTGTTCCGTCGCGTACTCCCCCAGTTGCGCCACGGCCTGGGTCTCGCGGGTCAGGGAAAGGTAGGGATCCACCAACCCGGTGGAGGGCACCGGTTCCTCGTTGCCGCCGCGTGATCCGCGGTCAAACATCGTTACGTCCCAGCCGTGGCGGTGGAACGCCAGTGCCAGCATGCGGCCCAGTGTCCCGGCGCCGGCGATCCCGATGCTTCGGCTCATCGAGGCGTATCCGCGGAGGTTATTGTGGTGGAGCAGGCGTGGACGGTAACGTTCATGTTCGACGCATGAATAGCCTTCTCCCGCCGGTCGCGGCAACCATAAAGCTGGCTGTCGCGGACGGTTGTACTGCCGGACGAAGTGAGGGTTGGCGGGTTTGCCCCGGAAATCGCGATGCCGCGCCGGCCTCCGGGTTGGACGCCTTACGAGTAGAATCGCCTTTGTTTACAGGGGCATGGTAAAGAATTCTGAACAAAAATCCGCTTGTATATCGGGGAAACACCGACTAACACTACCGCCAAGCAGCAAGTGTCTCCGTCGCTAGGCAGGCGCTGCGGGAACAAGAACAAGAAGCGACAAGTAGTAGGATAGCGTGTGAATATATTCGTTGGGAATCTTCCTTACGGAGCGACCGACTCGGATCTCCGCAAGGCCTTTGAAGCGTATGGCCAGGTTTCTTCGGCCAGCGTCATCGTCGACAAGTTCACGGGTAAATCGCGGGGCTTCGGCTTCATTGAGATGCCCAACGCCGAGGAGGCCCGTGCGGCCATCTCCGGCTTGAATGACCAGGACCTGCATGGACGTCCGATCCGCGTGAACGAGGCGAAGCCCCGTGAAGACCGTCCCCCGCGCCGTGAAGGCGGCGGCGGTGGTGGTTGGGGAGGCGGTGGCGGCGGTGGTGGACGCGACCGCGGTGATCGCTTTGATCGCGGCGGCGGCGACCGCGACGGCGGTTATTCCCAGCGTCGTTCCGGCGGAGGCTACGGTTTCCGCGGCTGATCCGGCGGGACCGTTCGCGGTCCTTTCGTGATGAATCAACCGTCTTGCGCGGGTTCGCCCGCCAAGACGGTTTTTTTATGGTCCGATCCAGCCGGTGCGCCTTCCATTGACCCGGTCGGATTTCGTGCTATAAGGGGCCATGCTGTTCACCCATTGTCCAAGGATTTGATACCGTGATGCCGACATCTGTATTCCCGCTTCCGCTCGCCAATTTCCTCTATTCCTTCAGCACCAGCGATCCGTCCGGAAAGATCATCATCGTCATCTTGTGCGGAATGTCCGTATGGGTCTGGTCGCTGATGGTCAATAAATTCCGCGAACTGAAACGGGCGCGGGCCATGTCCGAGCGATTCGTCCAGGCGTACCGCCGCGACGCCCACCCGCTGGGATTGTTCCTCCAGCGCCAACGGTACCCGGAAAGCCCGATGTTCCGGGTCTATGAGAAAGCCTGTCTGGCCGTCGGGGTTGAAATGGAATCGCGCGAAGGGCTTGATGCCGGTTCACTCGGCCTCGCGGCCTCGCCGCGGTTGAATCTGACCCAGATCGGTGCCGTCCGCAACGCCGCCGAGCGCGAGATTGCCGACCAGGTTCTCGTGCTGGAACAGAAGATGGGCGGCCTGGCCACGGCGGTCAGTTCGAGTCCGCTGCTCGGTCTGCTCGGCACGGTATGGGGCGTCATGAATGCCTTTTCCGCGATGGCTATTTTCGGTTCGGTCCAACTCACCGCCGTCGCGCCCGGCATCGCCGGCGCCCTGCTCACCACGGTGGTCGGACTGATCGTCGCGCTTCCCTCGGCGGTTGGCTACAACCTGCTGACCGGGCAGATAAGGTACCTTACCGTACAGATGGACAACTTCGCCGATGCCCTGGTCGCCGACATGCAGCGCCAGTTCATCCGCGACTGACCGGGAACCTGCCATGCCCCGCCGTTCGACCATCAAGCCGCCGCAGCCGATGAACGAGATCAACATGACCCCGTTGATCGATCTCACCTTCCTGCTGCTGATCACCTTCATCATCACCATGCCGCTGGTGGAGCAGGGGATTCCGATCAACCTGCCCAAGGGCAAGAGCCAGGCGGTGGACCAGAAGGAAGCCCGCTCCGTCACCGTCGACCTGCAGGGGCAGGTGTTTCTCGACCGGGTGCCGGTCACGCTCGAGGACTTGTCGGCGGAGATGAAGATCATCGCCGCCGCCGCACCCGAAACCCCGATCATGGTCCGTGCCGACGAGAAGCTGCACTACGGGAAAGTGGTCGAGATCCTGCGCATCCTCAACGAGGCATCCATCACCCGCATGGCGCTCGTGACCACGCCGGATGAACCTGGCCGGCGATGACCGAGCAATCCAACAACCGCGTATTCAAAGCCAGTCTGGCCGCCCATGCCGTGGTCATCCTGTTGTTGGTCGTGTGGCCGATGCTCAACCGGTGCTCCAAACCGAAAAAACCGGAAGAGATCATCTTTGTTGAATTCGTCGCCCCCGGCCCCGCCGCGCCCGCTCCTGCACCGGAACCACCGAAACCCGAGCCACCGAAGCCAAAGCCCCCGGAACCCCCCAAGCCGGAACCCCCAAAGCCCGACCCGGAACCGATCAAGGAACCCGAGCCCAAGCCGGTCAAGCAGGAAGTCAAGAAACCGCAGGAGATCAAGGTCAATACCAACCGCATCGTGCGCAAGGACCAGCCCAAACCCGTCGAACCGGCCAAGCCGCGTATCAACGAAAACCAGGTGCGCGATTTGTTGAGCTCCGCGCTGCCGACGTCGTCGTCGGCAAGTTCCGCCGCCGCCACCGGTTCACCCAGTGCGCTCGGCGCGTACTACGGTCGGATCTACCCGATCCTCTACGCGGCGTGGAACCGGCCACCGGGAATTTCCGGATTAACCACCACCGTATCGATTCGTATTGCCAAGAACGGCGCGATCATGCAGAGGAATCTGGTGTCGGGTTCGGGCAATCCGGGGATGGATGAGTCGGTGATGCAGGCGTTACGCGCCGTATCGACGCTTCCTCCGCTTCCGGACAGTGTTCGCGAACCCTATATCGATGTTCGAATCGCTTTTGAGTCATCCGGCCTGTCCATGTGACAAACCGGAATAACCTGTATGGAGTGACCACATGATGAACGTCCGCATCACCATCGCAACCTGGATGACCATCGCCGCCGCCTTTGCGGCCCAGGCCCAGAATGCCGATATCCGCATCGCCAAGGGAACCGGCAAGACCGGGATTGATCTCAGCACCCTGCAGGCCGGAGCCGACGGTCCCTCGCGCGAGTTCTTCAGCGTGTTGCAAACCAGCTTGCTCCGTTCCGGCTGGATTGAACGCGGGACACCGCAAGCCTCCGACTACGCGGTGGTTGGCAGCATCACCTCGGATGGCACCTCCGTGCGAGCCGCCCTGCAACTGGTGCAGCGCAGCTCCCGCCAAGTCCTGCTGAACCAGACGTATCCCGGCCAAGGTGCCGGTATCCGCGCCGCCGCCCACCGGGCCGCCGACGACATCGTCTATGCCATCACCGGCCGCAAGGGATTTGCCTCATCCAAGCTGCTCATGGTCGGCAACCGCACCGGCAGCAAGGAATTGTACATGGCCGATTCCGATGGCCGCGGACTGTACCCGCTCACCGCCGACAAGACCGTCAGCATGGCCCCGCGATGGAGCAAGGATGGCCAGCAGATCTACTACACGTCCTTCCTGCGCAAATTCCCCGCCGTGTACCGGATCGACCTGGCCAGCCGCAAACGCACCCGCGTCTCCAATTTCGCCGGCCTGAACACGGGCGGCGCGGTTTCACCGGACGGCCGGGATATGGCGGTGATCCTCTCCAAGGACGGCAACCCCGACCTCTACCTCATGCGCCTCGCCGATGGCTCCCTGACCCGCATCACCAGCACCCCGCGCGCCGTCGAGGCCAGCCCCGGCTGGTCGCCCGACGGACGACAGCTGGTCTATGTCTCCGACCAGACCGGAACCCCCAATTTGTTCATCGTATCGCGCTCCGGCGGGCAACCCCGCCAGATCACCACCCGCGGTCGCCAGAACGTCTCGCCCGACTGGGGACCGCACGGCGATATCGTCTTCTCCAGCCTGATCGGCGGAAAATTCCAGATTTGCGTGGTCAACCCGCAAACCATGGAAATCCGGCAGATCACGTCCGATCATGCCGACCACGAGGATCCCTCCTGGGCCCCCAACGGACGGCACATCGCCTGCGCCATTACCAAACAGTATAAATCGAAGGTTTATCTCATTGACACGATGGGGGACGCCCCCATACTTCTGACCGACTATGAAGGCGACTGGTATTCGCCGAAGTGGTCGCCGTAGGATCATTTAATCGTCCGTAAGAGTGGAGCTCGAAAACTATGATGCGTAAAGTGATTTGGTTGGTGGCGTTGGTGGCGGTGGTCGCCGCCTCGGGTATGGTTGGCTGCAAGCGCAAACCCAAGGCCGGTGCTGGCGCCGGTGGTTATGATGAATTCGGTGGAGCCCTCGGTCCGATGGATGGCACGGCCGGTTACGGCTCGGCCATGAACCCCGATGACCTCCAGGCGGTGGCCAGCCAGTTCGCGCCGGTATATTTCGATTACGACAGCTCGCAAGTTGCCGCGTCGGAGCGTTCCAAGCTCGACGCCGTCGCCGAGTTCCTCCGCGGTAACCCCAGCACCGGCCTGGTCGTCGAAGGCCATTGCGATGAGCGCGGCAGCAACGAGTACAACCTGGCCCTGGGCGAACGCCGTGCCCAGGCGGTTCGTGCCTACATCATCGGCCTCGGCATCCAGGCGGAACGCATCAAGACCGTCAGCTATGGCGAAGAGCAGCCGGCCGCGTTCGGCCACGACGAATCCTCGTGGGGCCAGAACCGTCGCGCCACGTTCAGCTTGTACTAATCGATCGGTCATCCGATTCGAGGCAGAGGCGTTCTCCCCGGAGAACGCCTCTTTGTTTTTCGGAACGAACTATGGTAGGTTCCCGGCCAGAGGAGTGTGCATGCCGTGATGATTGAAGGATCTTGTTGGCTTGGTTTTTTTGGCAGCTCGATGAGCGGCGGGGAGATCGTGTTGATCCTGATCGCGGCCCTGTTGCTGTTCGGCTCGAAGAACCTTCCTACCATCGCCCGGAACCTCGGCAAATCCATGGAGGCCTTCCGCAAAGCCAGCCGCGAGGTGACCGACGAGATCATGCGTGCCGATCTCGACCGCGATCCGCCACCGCGCCCCGCCGCCAAGTCCACGTCGGGGCAACCCGCGACCGCCGTTCACGCGGAGGAGGAACTCCGCGTTACACCATCCGCCCAAGCCGTCGAACGAAATGAGTCCGACCGCGCATAACGCCGATGACGGCCTGGTCAAGCCGTTCCTCGATCATCTCGAGGATCTGCGGCGAACCCTGTTGCGATCCGCCGCCGTGGTTGCCCTTGGCATGGTCATCGCCTTTCCGTTGGCTCCATTCCTGCTCGGACTGCTGAAGCAGCCGTTGTACCTCGTCACTGAAAACCCCGATGCGATGCTCCAGTCGATGGAAGTTGCCGGAGCCTTCGTGTCCGCCATGCACATCGCCTTCTGGGGCGGCATCCTGATCAGCTCCCCGCTGCTCGTAGTCACCATCGGCCAGTTTATCCTTCCGGCCTTGACCGCAACGGAAAAACGACTGGCCGGTCAGGCCGGAGCGCTCGGCATCGTTCTGTTCGTCGGTGGCGTGCTGTTTGGTTATGTGTACACGCTGCCGTTCGCCCTGTCGGCGATGTACCTCTTCAATGACTGGCTCGGGGTCTCGCCGTTGTGGACCCTCGGCAGCTATGTCCGTTTTTCGGTGCAGGTGCTGGTTGCCTTCGGCCTCGCCTTCGAGATCCCGATGGTGTTGCTCGTTCTCGGTCGGCTCGGCGTCGTCAGCGGGGTGTGGCTGCGCGACCACCGCCGCCATGCCATCGTCGGGGCGTTGATCATTGCCTGTATCCTGACCCCGCCCGATGTGGTCTCGCAAGTCATCATGACCATTCCGCTGGTCATCCTGTACGAGGGATGCATCTGGGTAGTGCTGGCCTGGGACCGCAAGCGGGCCGCCGGATCGGCATCGATGATGACGGCCGCCGAACCCGCGCGGGACAAGGAGGCCTCATGAGTCTTCGCCTGGCCAGCTTTGGTCTGCGCGGTTTTGTCGGCCAGTCGCTGACCATCCGTACGGTGATGGATTTCGCGGCGGCCTACGGCACCTTCGTCGATGGCGGCAAGCTGCTCCTCGCACGCGATACCCGCTACTCCAGTCCGATGCTGCATTCCGCCGTGCTCTCCGCACTGGTCAGTTGCGGGTGCGAAGTGGTGGACCTCGGGATCTGCCCGACCCCGATGCTCCAGTTCGCGGTGAAGCCGTTCCGCGCCGCCGGAGGTGTTTCCATCACCGGTGGCCATAATGGCATGGGGTGGAACTCGCTTACCCTGATCGGACCGGATGGTGCCTTCATCGCCCCGGTCGGCGGTGAAACCGTGCTCGACCTGTTTCATGCCGGCGATTTCCTGCGCAAGCGATCCGGATCGATCGGTCGCGTCCAGGAAGTGGGTGACCTTGCTGACGCCTATTTCACGTCCCTGGCCCGCCACATCGATGTCGAGGCGATCCGCAACGCCGCGTTCACCGTGATGATTGATCCGCTGGTCGGCGCCGGTTCGCCCTACCTGAAGACCTTTGCCCATGAATTCGGCTTCAACCTGATCGCCGTCAACGACCAGCCCTCTGGCTACCTGCCGCGCGAAGCCGAACCGCGACCGCGCAGTGCGCTCCAGATGGCCTCGTTCATCCGCCACGTCAAGGGACAGGTCGGATTCGTGCTGAACAGCGACATGAGCCGGATGTCCATGGTGACGGAAGCCGGGGAACCAACCAGCGAGGAATACACCTTCGCGGTCATCGCCGATTATATCCTGCGCCGCAAGCCCGGTACCGTCGTGACCAACAGTTGCACGACCCGCTGCATCGACGATCTCGCCGCCCGCCACCACTGCCGGGTGGTCAAGACCCAGGTCGGCCAGGCCTACATCCATGCTGCGTTGGAGGACGAGGGCGGGGTGATTGGCGGAGAGGGCAGTGGTGGAGTGATGCTGCCCGCCTTCAACCGCGGCTTTGACGGGTTCCTGATGATGGCCTTGGTGCTGGAGGCCATGGCGGTGCGCAACCGGCCGTTGTCCGGCCTGATCCACGACTTGCCGCAATACCACATCGTCAAGCGCTCGGTCACCTGCGGCTCACGCCGCGGATATGGCGCCATCGAGCATATCCGTGGCCAGCGGGATGCGTTCGCGGGCGCGGTCGCGTTCGACACCACCGATGGATTCCGCATCGATTGGGAAGACGGTTGGCTGCATGCACGTGCATCCGATACCGAGCAGATCGTACGGGTCATCTCGGAATCGGTCCAGCGCGAGAAGGCCGAGAAGAACGCGGACCGGATGGTTCGCATGATCGGAGCATCGCTGTGATCCCATGAGCGAACGCACCCCCCAATCCATCAAGGAAGCGCTGAAGGTAGGCGTATCCGGCGTGCGTGGTGTAGTGGGTGTCTCCTTCACCCCCCAGCTGGCGGCAACCTTTGCGCAGGCGTTCGGCACCTTCGTCGGTCCTGGTCCGGTGCTGATCGCCCGTGATACCCGGCCGACCGGGGCGATGATCGAGCACGCCGTCGTGGCCGGCCTGCAAAGTGTGGGGTGTGCACCGGTGTTGACCGGCATTTGCCCGACCCCGACATTGCTGATGATGGTCCCGGGGACCGGTGCCCGCGGTGGTATCGCCATCACCGCCAGCCATAATCCGGCCGATTGGAATGCGTTGAAATTCATCGGGCCGGACGGCTTGTTCCTGTCCGAATCCCGCGCGCAGGAATTGTTTGATGTCTACCACCAGCAGGATTTCCCGCTGGTCCCGGAAAATGAGATCCGGCGCATCCGTACCGATCCTTATCCCACCGAGGAACACTTCAAGCGGATCCTCAAGTTCGTCGATGTCCGCTCGATCCGCCGGCGGCGGCTCAAGGTTGCCATCGATTGCTGCAACGGCGTCGGCGCCCTGTACTCGCCGTTCCTGCTCGGCACGTTGCTTGGCTGTGAGGTGTACCCGGTTTTCGATACGCCATCCGGACAGTTTGAGCGCGAGCCGGAGCCGCTCCCCCAGCATCTCGGGCGCTTGAGCCGCACGGTCCTTGAACACCGGTGCGATATCGGATTCGCCCAGGATCCGGATGGCGACCGGTTGGCCATCGTCGATGACCAGGGGCAACCGATCGGCGAGGACCTGACCCTGGCGCTCGCGGTATGGCAGGTTCTCGAGGCCCATGGCCGTGGCCCCGTCTGCGTGAACGTGCCGACCAGCAAGGCGGTGGACCTGATCGCCGCGAAGTACCAGTGCCCGGTGGTGCGAACCCGCATCGGCGAAATCAACGTCGCGGAGGCGATGCTCAAGCACGGCGCGGTGGTCGGTGGCGAGAACATCGGCGGTGTGATGATCTCCAGGATTCATCCCTGCCGCGACAGTTTTGCCGGAATGGCGGTCATCCTCGAGATGCTGGCCAGCCGGTCCGAGCGGGTCTCCGACCTGGTCGGATCCCTGCCGCGTTTCGTAATTGCGCGCGGAAAAGTGCCGATCCGCGCCGAACAGGCCCCGCCCATACTCCGTCATATCCGCCACGCCCACGACCCTGCCCGCATCAACCTGCTTGACGGTCTTTTCATCGATCTCGATCATGGTTGGGTACACGTCCGGCGATCCAACACCGAGTCGGTCATGCGGGTCACCGCCGAGGCGGAAGGCGCGGAACAGGCAGCCGCGCTGGTTGAACACTACACCCGGATGATCCGGGAACAGATTCGGGTGATGACCTGAGGAGCAGCCATGCAACGATCTGGATGGATGATGGGTGTGTGCCTCGTGCTCGGGGTTGCGGGATTGTCAATGGCATGGGTGCACCGCTCCCGGGCTGTGGCGTGGCAGCAGGAACTGGCGACCCTGCGCGCTGCGCACATCGCACGACCGGATCATGACGTATCTTCAGCGGCCGGTTCCCCTGCGCCGCTCCGGACATCGGAGTCCGTGCCGGGGGAGGACGCACGGATTGCGGCCCTGGAGGCGAAGCTCGCGGAGCGGGAGGCAGAGATCGGGGCCTTGCGCGCCGCAGCCACCCGTTCCACGCCGGCGGTGGTCGTGCCCGATGCGGTGGCCACACCCGTCGCCACCAATGCCCCCCGACGTTCCTGGCTCGAGGACTTGCAGGCTACCGATCCCGAGCGCTACCAGGAAATCGTGGCGCGCCGGGAGCAGGCCCGCCAGGAAGCCCGCTATGACATCGCCAAGAAAGCCTCGTATTTCCTGCAGACTCCGACCGATGCGATGACCGATGCCGAGGCCGAGGAGTATGCACGCATGATGGACCTGCTCACCCAGTCGCTCAAGCTGACCGAACGGCTCGACGCCGGGTTGCCCCAGGAGCAACGGCGCGAACTGGTCGGCACCCTGCGTGACAACATGCGGGAACTGTCCCCGCTGCTGGAAAAGGAGCGCGACAAGGAGTTTTTCCAGGTAGGCAAGGACCTCGGTTACACCGACGCCGACGCCCGCGCCTTCGCCGACTACCTGACCGAGGTCATCGACCTGACCTCGGTCAACCAGATCTTCCGCAATGCCATGCGCGGCATGGGCGGAGGCCGGGGCGGCTGGGGCGACGGCCCGCCACCGACCGGCGGACCCGGCCGCTGATCCCGATAACCGCTTGCACTTCGAAACCCACTTTGCTAGCTTTCGGGCACTTTGGTTGGGGCGGTAGCTCAGTTGGGAGAGCGTCTCGTTCGCAATGAGAAGGTCGAGGGTTCAACTCCCTTCCGCTCCACCAGCCTTCGCTCTCCGCTGCGCTCCGAGCTACGGCTTGGCATGCCAGCCAA
>ERZ761607.3908-NODE-3908-length-13799-cov-3.856519_pt1 | contig 13799 bp, 15 predicted proteins | sample MGYA00511164_ERZ761607 | MGnify/ENA primary metagenome ERZ761607 (study PRJEB28899, sample SAMN02445080) | bioreactor sludge metagenome | biome: EBPR sludge | place: Australia: Brisbane, Thorneside Wastewater Treatment Plant | collected 2011-06-22 ...
GGGTGATGGACGCGCTGGCGGCGATGGGCCACGGCTTTGCCGTGGGGTCGGCCCGCGTGCCCATCGTGCCCGCGGCGATCCTCTTTGACCTGTTGAACGGCGGCGCCAAGGATTGGACCGAAAACCCCTATCCCGCGCTGGGCCGTGCGGCACTGGCCGACTGCGGCGCGGATTTCGCGCTGGGCAGCGCGGGCGCCGGGCTGGGCGCCACGGTGGCCGGGTTGAAAGGGGGGCTGGGCTCGGCGTCCCTGGTGCTGGACAGCGGCATCACCGTGGGCGCGCTGGTCGCGGTCAACGCGGTGGGTAGCGTCACGCAGGGGCCGCAAGGGCATTTCTGGGCGGCCCCGTTCGAGATCGGCGCCGAATTCGGCGGCCTCGGCGTGGCGCCTTTGACCGCGCCGCTGTTCCCGCCGCCCCTGAAACGGCTGGGCGAGGCCACGACCATCGCCATCGTCGCCACCGATGCGGCGCTGACGAAACCGCAGGCCACGCGCCTTGCCACGGCGGCACAGGACGGCATCGCCCGCGCCATCGTCCCCGCGCACACGCCCCATGACGGCGATCTGGTGTTTGCGGCTTCGACCGGGCAGCGCCCGCTGCCCGAGGGCGCGGCGCTGGAACTGGGCCATGCGGCGGCGCTGTGCCTGAGCCGGGCCATCGCGCGCGGGGTCTTTCTGGCCACGCCCGCCAGCGGCGACCCGCTGCCCACCTGGCGCCAGCGTCACGCCGGGTGAGCCACCCGGCACTGCGCCTGCGCCTCGGCGGCGCGGCGGGTTTCGCGGTCCAACTGGCGTTCCAAGAGCGCGATGCGCTCGCGCTCCAGCTCGGGGTTTATGCGGTGGTGGATCTCGTCGTAATCCTGCTCCATCCGCATGCAGGCATAGGGCGTCACGCCGGGCCCGCCGCAGACCGAGGGCACCATGCGCGGCACCGGAATGCGTTCGACCGTATAGCCCCGCGCCAGCGCCACGCGGCGGTCGGTCAATTCGCGCTCGATCGCGCGCACGTCGCGCGCGGCCTCGTTCAGGCATTGCTCCAGCGGCGTGGCGCAGGCAGCCAGCACCAGGAGCATCGGGATCACGGCATAGCGCAGCATCATTCCACCTCGCGGGCTTCGGATGCCAGCATGATGGGGATTCCGCCGCGAATCGGAAAGGCCAGATGCGCGCTGGCCGAGATCAATTCCTGCGCCGCCGCGTCATAGCTGAGCCGCCCCTGCGTGACCGGGCAGACCAGCGCCTCGAGCATCTTGCGGTCGAATTTCGGCGCCTCGCTCATTGCAGCCGCTCGCCGTCATCCTGCGCGCGCAGGGCGAATTCCATCAGCGTCACCAGGGTTTCGCGGCGGGTGGACAGCGAGGGCGCCTCGAGCAGCGCCTGCTTTTCCTCGGGCTGGAACGGACACAGCATCGACAACGCGTTGATAAGCAATTCGTCATCGGCGCCTGTCAGGCTTTCCCATTCGGCATTGAGCGCCGTCGCCGCAAAGAACCGCCGGAGCCGGGCAAAGAACGCGGCGCGTTCCAGCCCCGGGTCCTTTTCGGCCGGGCCCAGATCGCGCTCGAACCCCGCCCAGCCGACGCGCGCCCGGCGATAGGGCGATTCGCCGGTCACTTCCTCGAGCAGGCGGAAGCGGGACACGCCGGTCAGCGTGATCATGTAGCGCCCGTCCTCGGTTTCGGACATGGCGGTCAGCCGCCCGGCGCAGCCGATGGCATGGAGGCGCGACACCCCGCCGACCGGGGTCGCGCGCGGCATCACCATGCCGATCAGCCGCGAGCGTGTCGCCATGCAATCTTCGAGCATCGCCAGATAGCGCGGCTCGAAGATGTGCAGCGGCAGCTTTGCGCGCGGCAACAACAAGGCCCCCGGGAGGGGAAACAAGGCAATCGTGTCAGGAAGATCGGCAGATTTCAGCATGGCCCTGACATAGTGCGCGCGCGCCCTCAGGCAAATATCATCGACGACAACCGCCGCCGTCCCTTGACCACCAGCGGATCATTCGGCTTCAGCGCGTCGAAAATGGTGAAAAGCTGCGCCTTTGCCGCGGCGTTGTTCCATTCGCGGTCGCGGCGGAACAATTCGAGCAGCGCCTCGATCGCCCCTTCGACATCGCCGTTCGCATAGAGCGCCTGCGCCAGGTCGAACCGCGCCTGATGATCCGCCGGATCGGCGGCCAGCTTTGCCCGCAACTCGTCGACGGGGCCGGCCTGAGCTGCCTGCCGCGCCAGCGCCAGTTGCGCGCGCGCGGCCTCGACCTCTTGCGATTTGGTCACGGCGGCGGGGGCGTTGGCCAGCAGCGCCTCGACCTGATCGAAATTGCCCGCCGCGATATGCGCCCGCGCGAGACCGGCAAAGGCGCGCGCGTTCTCGGGCTCTTCGGCCAGCACGGCGGCAAAGACCTCGGCGGCATCGACCGCCGCGCCCTCGGCCAGCATCGCGTCGGCCTCGTCGAGCGCGGCGCTGAGCCCCTCGTCCTCGCCCGCCAGAGCGGCCAGCTTGTCGACGAACTTCTTCAACTCGGACGCGGGCAGGGCGCCCTGGAACGCATCCACCGGCCGCCCCTTGTGAAAGGCATAGACTGTCGGGATCGACTGGATGCGCAACTGCGCGGCGATGGTCTGGTTCTCGTCGACATTGACCTTGACCATCCGCACCTTGCCCTTGGCCGCCGTCACGGCCGCCTCCAGCGCCGGGCCGAGTGTCTTGCAAGGGCCGCACCACGGCGCCCAGAAATCGACGATCACCGGCACATCGACGCTGGCGTCGATGACGTCCTGCATGAAGTTGGCTTCACTGGTGTCCTTGATCCACTCGCCCTTGGCAGGCGCGGCGGCGATATTGCCCAACATGGCAGTCCCCTTGCATTGGCTTTGCCCCTATATGCGTCCGCAACCGGCGCGTTCCAAGGGGGCAATCGGGCGCAGGCGTCGCGCTTTTCCTAGAGATCGAACCGCGCCACCACCGGCGCGTGGTCTGAGGGCTGCTCCCACCCCCGCGCCGCGCGCAGGATGCGCGAGCCATGCGCCGCAGCGCCGATATCCGCGCTGGCCCAGACATGATCCAGCCGCCGCCCCTTGTCGGCGCTGTCCCAATCCGGGCTGCGGTAAGACCACCAGCTGTAGACCTGCCCCGTCGGCATGTCCTGCCGCGTCACATCGACCCAGCCGCCGGCGGCGCGGGCGTCCTCGAACAGGTTGACCTCGACGGGCGTGTGGCTGACCACCTTCAAGAGGGCCTTGTGGTTCCACACATCATCCTCGCGCGGGGCGATGTTCAGATCGCCCACCAGGATCGACCGCCGCGCGCCCTTGAACCGGTCGCGCATCTCGGCGACGAAATCCAGCTTGTGGCCGAATTTCTCGTTCACCGCGCGGTCGGGTTCGTCACCCCCGGCGGGCACATAGCAATTGTGGATCACCACGCCGTTTTCCAGTTCGGCCGCCACATGGCGCGCATCGCCCCTGGCGCAGAAGTCGATATGCCCCGCGTCGCGGATCGGCAGGCGCGACAGGATCGCCACGCCGTTATACCCCTTTTGCCCGCGCGCCACGGCATGGCCCCAGCCCATCGCCGCGAATTCGGCCAGCGGCATCTTGTCGACCGGGCTCTTGCATTCCTGCAGGCACAGGATGTCGGGCGATTCCTCGGCGAGGAATTTCTGCACCAGCCCGGCCCGCAGACGGACCGAGTTGATGTTCCAGGTGGCGAGGGTGAAGGGCATGACGGCTCCGATGCTGACTGACGCCGGGATACACCCTGCATCGCCGGTGCGAAACCCGCGCGCCCGGTAAAAAAGAGCGGCCCCGCACGCCAGAACGTCGGGGCCAAAGTCCAACAGGGAGGCCCCCTTGGTAAACCGGTTTCCTGCATGTGCCTTTGACGCAGATCAACCCGACAGAAAAAAGGCCCGGCACAAGGCCGGGCCAGTCCAACAGGGAGGAGCGTGTCATAACCCCGACACGCAGGGGAGGAGGGACGGTGGAGTCAAGCTTGCCACCGATTCGTTTACCAGGAGTGAATCGCCCGGCGCCTTACGGCACCAGCCGATAGCCCCCCGGTTCCGTCACCAGCAGGCGCGCGTTGGACGGGTCTTTCTCGATCTTCTGGCGCAGCCGGTAGATGTGGGTTTCCAGCGTATGCGTGGTCACCCCGGCGTTATAGCCCCAGACCTCATGCAGCAGCACATCGCGCGGCGCCAGACCTTCGGGCGCGCGGTAGAGGAATTTCAGGATGTTGGTCTCTTTCTCGGTCAGGCGCACCTTGCGGTCCTTTGGATCGACCAGCATCTTTTGCGCGGGCTTGAACTGGTAGTCGCCCAACTGGAACACCGCGTTTTCCGATTGCTCGTGCTGGCGCAACTGCGCACGGATGCGCGCCAGCAGCACCGGGAACTTGAAGGGCTTGGTCACATAATCATTGGCGCCCGAATCGAGGCCCAGGATCATGTCGGCGTCGGTGTTCTGGCCGGTCAGCATGATGATCGGGCTTTTTACCCCGGCCTTGCGCATCCGCTTGCACAATTCGCGCCCGTCGGTGTCCGGCAGGCCCACGTCCAGAATCAGCAGGTCGAACTGCTCCTCGCGCACGCGCTCCATGGCGCTGGCGCCGTCGCCCGCCTCGAAGGCGTCGAAGTCCTCGGTGGCGACCAGTTGTTCGGCCAGCGCCTCGCGCAGGTCGTCATCGTCATCAACCAGCAGGATCTTGTTCAGCTTCGACATCGGCTCATCCTCGCGTTCACGGCCCGGTCACGGCCCTGTGCGTACAAAGGTGTCGGTTGCAGCCCCCGGGTTCAAGGCAATGCGCCCAAACTCACGCGGACGTGTCGGAGAACCGCGCCATGTTTCAATTTCCGCCGTGGCACCTTACAAGCGGGGCCGAAATGTTTCAGCATCGCGGCCCATGGACCTGATCCCCTCGCCCCTCGAACGCCTCAACCGTGCCCGCGCCGACCTGCGCATGGGGCTGCCGGTGGCGCTGGCCGATGCCGCAGGCGGGGCGCTGGTCGCCGCGGCCGAGGTTCTGGCCCCTGCCCGTCTGGCCGCGCTGCGGGCGCTGGGCCAACCCGTGCTGGCGCTGACCGAACGCCGGGCCAGCACCCTGAAGGCGCGCGCCTATGACGGGGATCTGGCGCGGCTGGTGATCCCGCCCGAGGCCGGGGTCGACTGGATCGCCGCGATGGCCGACCCCGCCGACGACCTGACCCATCCGATGAAGGGGCCCTTTGCCAGCCAGCGCGACGGGGCGGCGATTCTGCACCGCGCCGCCATCACGCTGGCCAAGTCCGCGCATCTGTTGCCGGCCGCGGTGGTCGTCGCCCTGCCCGATGCCGCCGCCTATGCCGGGACGCATGGCCTGACCCTGTTGACCCCCGCCGAGACCGAAGCGCCGGAAACCCGGCTGGACCCGGTCATCGCCGCGCGCCTGCCGATGCGGCTGGCCGGGATGGGGCGGCTGCATGTCTTTCGCCCGCAGGACGGCGGGACCGAGCATTACGCCATCGAGGTCGGCCGCCCCGACCGCGCCGCCCCGGTACTGGCGCGGCTGCATTCGGCCTGCTTCACCGGCGACGTGCTGGGTAGCCTGAAATGCGACTGCGGCCCGCAACTGCATGCGGCGCTGGCGGCGATGCACGCCGTTGGCGAGGGGGTGCTGCTCTATCTGAACCAGGAGGGGCGCGGCATCGGTCTTGCCAACAAGATGCGCGCGTATTCCCTTCAGGATCAAGGCTTTGACACGGTCGAGGCCAATCATCGGCTGGGATTCGAGGATGACGAGCGCGACTTTCGCCTGGGCGCGGAGCTGCTCAGACGGATGGGATTTTCGCAGGTGCGACTGCTGACGAACAACCCGCGCAAGGTGGCGATGCTGGAGCATGGCGGCATCCGGGTCACCGAACGTGTCCCGCTCGCCGTCGGCCAGACGGACGAGAACGCCGCCTATCTGGCCACCAAGGCCGCGAAGTCCGGGCATTTGCTGTGAGTCCGGCCGATCTGGTGCTGACGCCGACGGGACTGCGCTTTGCCGGGCGGATCTGGCCCTGCACCATCGGGCGCGGCGGTATCACCACCCAAAAGCGCGAGGGCGACGGCGCCACCCCGGCGGGGATTCACCGCATCACCGGGATGCTGTTCCGGCCCGACCGGCTGAACGCAAGCGCCCTGCCCCGCTGGGCCCGCCCGATCGGCCCGCGTGACCTGTGGTGCGACGCACCCGAGGACAGCGCCTATAACCGGCAGGTCCGCGCGCCCTATCCCGCCAGCCACGAAAGCCTGCGCCGCCCCGACCCGCTCTATGACCTGATCCTGACCACGGATTGGAACTGGCCCGAGGGGATACCCTGGCTTGGCTCGGCCATCTTCGTCCACAGCTGGCGCCGCCCCGGATACCCGACTGCGGGGTGTATCGCGCTGGACCGCCGCGACCTTTTGGCCATTGCCGCCCGACTCGGCCAAGGCGCCCGGCTGATCGTGGGCTGACCCTAGCCCCGTTCCCCAAAGATCGCCGAGCCCACCCGGACATGCGTGGCCCCCAGTGCCACGGCGGTTTCGAAATCGCCCGACATGCCCATCGACAGACCCGCCAACCCGTTGCGGGCCGCCATGTCGGCCAGCATGGTGAAATGGGGCGCCGGGTCCTGGCCATCGGGGGGAATGCACATCAGCCCCACCAGCGGCAAGCCCAGCCCGCGAACCTGCGCCACCAGCGCATCGACGCCCTCGGGCAGCACCCCGGCCTTTTGCGGTTCGGCACCGGTGTTGACCTGCACGAAGAGGTCAGGGCAGCGCCCGGTTTCATCCGCCAGCCGCGCCAGGGTTTCGGCCAGTTTCAGCCGGTCGACCGAATGGATTGCGTCGAACATCCCGACCGCCACGCGTGCCTTGTTGGTCTGCAAGGGGCCGATCAGGTGCAGGCTTATCCCGGGGTAGCGCGCCTGAAACGGCGGCCAGCGGCCCTGCGCCTCTTGCACCCGGTTCTCGCCGAAAACCCGCTGGCCCTGATCCAGCACGGATTCGACCCGCTCGGGCGGCTGGACCTTGGACACGGCGATCAGCGTGACCGATCCCGGCGCGCGACCGGCGCGGGCCTCGGCCCCGGCCAACCGTTCAAGAATGCTGGACAGCGACATGGGTCCTCCCGCTCTGGCGCGCCAGAAAGCCACAGGAACCGGCGAAAGGAAAGGCCCTCAGTTCCGGTCCGTGCCGACGCCGAGCTGCCCGGCGGCGGGGCGATAGCGCGCGCCGCGTTCGGGCATGTTGCCGACGATCACGTCCAGTTCGAAGCGAAAGGTCAACCCGTTGTCCGTGCGTTCGGTGAAGCGGGTGGTATAGCGCCCTTCGTAGAGCGAGCGCGTCCGTGACTGCCCCGTGGCGGCGTCCGACTGATAGCCGACGCCGAATCGCCCCTCGAAATTGTGCGTGACCTCGGCGGCGGCGGGCAGGCCAAAGGCACAGACAAGCAGGACAACGGGCAACTGGCGCATGGCGGAAGGCTCCTTCGCATCGAAGCTAACATACCGTCCTGCGGCGGAAAATGGCGATCCGGTGCCCTGCGCAGCAATCCGCCGAGCGCAATGAAAGAAGCGGGCCCAAAGGCCCGCTTGCTGACTTGTCCCACTGTGGGTCGATCAGAAGGCGAAGACGACGCCGACCGAAGCCACGGTGTTGGCACCGACACGCTCGGCGCCGGCGATGATGTCCGCGCCGCCGCCCAGGCCATAGCCATAGCTCAGGCCATAGGCGTTCGCGCCGAATTCACGGCCGACATAGCCATAGAGCGAACCGCCGCCCAGTTGCGCGCTGCCCGACAGGGCCCAGTTGGTGGCACCGGGGCCATCGGCCACGATGGCGCCCACACCCCAGGCGCCGCCATCATAATGGCCCGACAGGGTCCAGACGTCGAAGTTGGTGGCATAGCCCGCCGCAACGGTCACCGCACCGAAGGTGCCGCGCGCGGCAATCTCGGTCGACACGCCGCGCTGATGCGACACGGCGACCTGATAGTTGTTCATTTCATACGAGGCCATGATCAGGTTCGCGCCCGGGCCAAAGGCGTTTTCCTGATGCGCGATCGTCCACAGACCGGCGGTGTCGCCGCAGAGGACGCCGTATTCATAGCCGACGCCGCAGCCGCCCAGCCAGCCATGCGACGATCCGACGGTCGCCAGCGCGCCGTCCATGTTGCCGAAGCTCAGGCGCAGGCCGTTTGCCTCGACCCAGACGCGCGAGCCCGAGAAGACGCCGAACATCGAGACGCCCCAGCCCAGCGTCGACATGCGGGCACGGGTCCAGGCGCCAAAGGTCAGGCCGTGGTCCGCCTCGATGGCAACGTTGAAGTCCAGCGTCAGGCGCTGTTCGGTGCGCCAGTTGGTGCCGCCGAAGCCGAAGTTGTCATACTGGACGCCCATGCGGCCTTCGCCCGAGATGGTGAGCGCCTGGGCATTGGCGAGGGTGGCCGAAGCCACGAGCATGGTGGAAGCGAGGAGGAACTTTTTCATGACGCACTGTCCTGTGGAAAATCCGAGATTGCATTCTGGTTATGCCTCGGACTGGCGGGCCGCAAGCCAGCCGAAGGGCAACAGCCCTTAACGCCCGGCTTCTGTTGCACAACAGCAATACTTTTGCCTGTCGGATTTCGGGGACGCCCGGAATTGCATCGCGGGCTGCCTGCGCTGCCCATTTTTCTTGCCGCAGTGCAGAAATGAAAAGGGCCGGGGCAGGTCGTCGGCAAGGCAGAATGCGCAGGGCTGCGGTACCCTGCGGAAACAAAAAACAAAGAGCGGGCCGAAGCCCGCTCTTTGCCGATGCGGTGTGAACCGTATCAGAAGTTGAACGCAACGCCGACCGAAGCGGTGGTGCGGGCGCCAACGCGCTCGGCACCGGCGGTCAGGGTGGCGCCGCCGCCCAGGCCGTAGCCGTAGTTCAGGCCATAGGCGTTCGCACCGAACACGCGGCCGACGTAGGCATAGGCACGGCCACCGCCCAGCTGGGCGCTACCCGACAGCGACCAGTTGGTCGCGACGCCAGCGACGCGGGCGATGATCGCACCAACGCCCCACGAACCGCCGTTGTAGTGGCCCGACAGAGCGTAGGACGAAGCGCCAACGCCACCATCGGTGTAGCCGATGGCCACGGTGAAGGCGTCAATGCGAGCGCGAGCCGCGACTTCGATCGCACCAGCGCGCTGAGCCGAGGCCGCCACGGTGTAGTCGCCGTTGGTGTAGCGGATGCCGATGCGGTTCGCGCCGAACGGAACCGGGATGGCGTTCGCCTGGCCCTGGGTCACACCCAGCAGGCCCGCCGAGTCGCCGCACTGCTGGCCGCCTTCGTAGCCGATGCCGCAGCCGCCGAGGTAGCCGTGCGAAGCGCCGACCTGACGGAACGCGCCGTCCTGGTTGCCGAAGGTCAGGCGGAAGCCGTTCGATTCGACCCAGACGCGCGAACCGGTGAACACGCCGAAGTCAGCGACGCCCCAGCCGGTGGTCGCCATACGGGCACGGGTCCAGGCGCCGAAGGTCAGGCCATGATCCGCCTGCACCGAGACGTTGAAGTTCAGCGTCAGGCGCTGTTCGGTGCGCCAGTTGGTGCCGCCGAAGCCGGCGTTGTCGTACTGAACGCCCATGCGGCCTTCGCCGGTGATGGTGACAGCCTGGGCGTGCGCCAGACCAGCCGACAGGACCAGGGCGGTCGAAGCGAGAAGAAGTTTCTTCATGGTTTCCCTCGTTGAGTCAATTTCGTGCCCATCTTGTCAGTAAGCTGGGTCACAGTCTGTTTCCTTCCTTCGCCCTCGCAATTCAAGCCGATGGGTGTTCTCGGACAAACTCTGCCTGTTTGTGGTGCAGATTTGCCACGGCGCATCCGGCACCCGGGGGCGGCGCACCCTGATGGCGCCCTCTGTGCGGGGTGGCGCGCATGCGCGGGGGCCGGGGCGCAAGCCGCTTGTCCCGGTTGGCCCCTCGGGTTAGACACGGAACGCGCGGCCCATCCGGGCCGGACCCCGATCTGGAGTGGGCGACACATGGCTTCGACATCTGCAACGCGCATCCTGCTGGCCTTTTGCGCCGCGCTGATTCTCTCGGGTTGCGGCGGGGGCGGCTGGCGGCCGTTTTCCGGCGACCGCGAGGCGGATCGCGCCAGCGCGCGCTCGGAGGCGCTGGAGCAGCGGCAGGCCGCGACCGGCACGATGGATTCGGTCTGGGACCTGTTCGCCAACCGCCGCGACCCGGGCGTCACGCTGAACGTGAACCGCTATATCTGGACCGCCGCGCTGGAGGTGCTGGACTTTCTGCCGATCGAGCAGGTCGATCCGTTCTCGGGCGTGATCACCACGGGTTTCGGCACGCCCCCGGGAGGTGGCCGCCCCTACCGCGCGACCATCGCGGTGACGGATGCGGCGCTGGATGCGCGCTCACTCAACGTGGCGCTGGTCACCCGCAACGGCCCCGCCAGCGAGGAAACCGTGCGCGCGGTGGAGAACGCCATCCTCACCCGTGCGCGGCAGATCCGCATCCGCGAACGCGGACTGTAAGCGATTCGCCGCACTGGACCGCCCGGCCTACGGGCGCTAAGACAACGCCGGGCCCCCAAAGGCCCGGTTTTTCATTCGCAGGAAGCCCCGATGTCCGCCACCCAAGACGCCCGCTATCAGCCCTCCGCGATCGAGCCCCGCTGGCAGGCCGCCTGGGATGCTGCGGGTTGCTTTGCCGCCCGCGCCGATACCGCGCGGCCGAAATACTATGTGCTGGAGATGTTCCCCTACCCGTCGGGGCGCATCCATATCGGCCATGTGCGCAACTATACGATGGGCGACGTGGTGGCCCGCTATAAAAAGGCGCAGGGGTTTTCGGTGCTGCATCCGATGGGCTGGGACGCCTTCGGCATGCCCGCCGAGAATGCGGCGATGGCCGAGGGGGGGCATCCGGGCACCTGGACCTATAACAACATTGCGGTGATGAAGGGGCAGATGAAGCCGCTGGGCCTGTCGATCGACTGGTCGCGCGAGGTGGCCACCTGCGATCCGGAATATTACGGCCAGCAGCAGGCGATGTTCCTTGATATGCTGGCCGCCGGGCTGGTGTACCGCAAGAACGCCGTGGTGAACTGGGACCCGGTCGACATGACGGTTCTGGCCAATGAACAGGTGATCGACGGCAAGGGCTGGCGGTCGGGGGCCGAGGTCGAACGGCGCGCGCTGACGCAATGGTTCTTCAAGATCAGCGATTATTCGGCAGAGCTGCTGGACGCGCTGGACCATCTGCCCAACTGGCCGGAAAAGGTCCGGCTGATGCAGAAGAACTGGATCGGGCGATCGCGCGGGCTGCAATTCGCCTTTGATACCGTGAACGCGCCCGAGGGATTCGCGCAGATCGAGGTTTACACGACCCGCCCCGACACGCTGATGGGTGCATCCTTTGCCGCGATCAGCCCGGACCACCCGCTGGCAAGGGCGCTGGAGGCGAATGATCCCGCGATTGCCGCCTTTGTCGCCGAGTGCCGCAAGGGTGGCACCACCGAGGAAGCGCTGGAAAAGGCCGAAAAGAAGGGCATGGACACGGGGATTCGCGTGCGCCACCCGTTCGACCCGGCCTGGGAACTGCCGGTCTATATCGCCAACTTCATCCTGATGGATTACGGCACCGGGGCGATTTTCGGCTGCCCCGCGCATGACCAGCGCGACCACGATTTCGCCCGCAAATACGGGCTGGCGATTGTCGACACCTTCCTGCCGCCTTCGGGCGAATGGGACATTCAGGCCGAACCCTTTGTGCCGCAGAAATCCGAAAAGGTCCGCTGGACCCGCGCCTTTGGCTGGGCCGAGGATGCGACCTCGGACGAGGCCATCGACGCCGCCATCGCGCATTGCGAATCGCGCGGCATCGGGCAGGGCGTGACCAAGTTCCGCCTGCGCGACTGGGGTCTGTCGCGCCAGCGCTATTGGGGCTGCCCGATTCCCGTGGTGCATTGCGACACCTGCGGCGTGGTGCCCGAGAAGAAGGAAAACCTGCCGGTCCGTCTGCCGCAGGATGTCAGTTTCGACAAACCCGGCAACCCGCTGGACCGCCATCCGACCTGGCGCCATTGCGCCTGCCCCGCCTGTGGCAAGCCCGCGCTGCGTGAAACCGACACGATGGACACCTTTGTCGATTCGTCCTGGTATTTCGCCCGCTTCACCGCGCCCCATGCGGCAACGCCCACCGATCCGGCGGAAGCGGATTACTGGATGAACGTCGATCAGTACATCGGCGGGATTGAACACGCGATCCTGCACCTGCTTTACAGCCGCTTCTTCGCCCGCGCGATGCACAAGACCGGCCACCTGCCCGCGAAAAGCATCGAGCCCTTCAACGCGCTTTTCACGCAAGGCATGGTGACGCACGCGATCTTCCAGACCCGCGATGCGCAGGGGCGGCCGGTCTATCACTTCCCCGAGGAGGTGGAACTGCGCGACGGCGGCGGGTTCCTGAAGGACGGGCGGGCGGTGGAGATCATCCCTTCCGCCAAGATGTCGAAATCCAAGCGCAACGTGGTCGATCCCGTCGCCATCATCGAACAATTCGGCGCCGATACCGCGCGCTGGTTCGTGATGAGCGATTCGCCCCCCGAGCGCGACGTGGAATGGACGGCGGCGGGGGCCGAGGCGACCTTCAAGCATCTGGGCCGGGTCTGGACGCTGTCCGACCGCATCGCCGCGCTGCCTGCGGATCATCCGGGCGAAGGCGACCTTGACCTGATGCGCGCCATGCACCGGGCGATTGCCGATGTGACGGCCTCGATCGAGGGATTCGCCTTCAACAAGGCCATCGCCAAGCTTTACGAATTCACCAACACGCTGAGCCGCGCGAAAGCCTCGGGCGGGGCGCAGAAGCTGGCGATGCGCACGCTGGCGCAACTGATGGCCCCCATGGTGCCGCATCTGGCCGAGGACATCTGGCACCATCAGGGCGGCGAGGGGCTGGTGGCGCTGGCGCCCTGGCCCGTGGCCGATCCGGCGATGCTGGTCGAGGACAGTGTGACCCTGGCGGTGCAGTTCAACGGCAAACGCCGCACGGAAATCACCGTCCCGCGCGGGGCCAGCAACGAAGAGGTTGAAAAAGCCGCGCTGGCCGACGAAGCTGTGATCCGGGAGCTGGCCGGTGCCACGCCCAGAAAGATCATCGTCGTGCCGGGGCGGATCGTGAATGTGGTTGTCTGATCGACGCGGATTCCTGACCGGGCTGGGCGCGCTGGCGCTGTCCGGCTGCACGTTTCGTCCGGTCTACGGGACCGGCGGGGCGGGCAGCGCCCTGCGCGGCACGATTCGCGCCGCCGATCCGGTCACCCGCAACGATTTCCACTTTGTCGCCGCGTTCGAGGAGCTTCTGGGTCGCCCCGAGGCCCCGCGCCACGATCTGGCCTATGCCATCGCCACGCGCGAGGTTGGCGGGGGCACGCTGCGCGGTTTCGGCGCGACGCGCATTCAGGTGTTCGGAACCGTCGATTTCACCGTGACCGATGGGCCGCGCGTCCTGGCGCAGGGGCAGGTCGAGGGCGAGACCGCCTATTCCACCACCGGCACGCAACTGGCCGCCCTTACCGCCGCCGAGGACGCGCATCTGCGGCTGATGCGCCTTCTTGCCGAACGGCTGGTGACCCGGCTTTACACCGAGCCCGCCCTGAACCGCGCATGAAGCTGACGCCCCGCGATGCGGCCGGGTTCCTGTCGCGCCCCGATCCGCGATGCCCCGGCCTGCTGATCTTCGGCGAGGACCCGATGCGCGTGGCGGAAAAGCGCGTGCAACTGGTGCTGGCGCAGATCGGCCCG
>ERZ761607.3909-NODE-3909-length-13798-cov-254.083533_pt1 | contig 13798 bp, 12 predicted proteins | sample MGYA00511164_ERZ761607 | MGnify/ENA primary metagenome ERZ761607 (study PRJEB28899, sample SAMN02445080) | bioreactor sludge metagenome | biome: EBPR sludge | place: Australia: Brisbane, Thorneside Wastewater Treatment Plant | collected 2011-06-22 ...
CGTGGCCGCGCGACGCCGCCAGCTTCCGCGCCCGCTGCCTCGAGGCGAAGCCGCGGCTGACGTTGCTGGCGCAGGAGATCTGCCGCCTGGTCGGGCAGATTCTCGCTGACTGGCAGGCGCTGCAGAAGAAGTTGCCGGCGTTCAGGGCGTTCGCGGCGACAATGCAGGATGTCGACGAGCAACTGGCACGGCTGATCCACAAGCGCTTCGTCGTCGATACGCCGTTCGAGCGCCTGCAGCACTATCCGCGCTATCTGAAGGCGATCGCGCTGCGGCTCGACAAGCTGAAGGCCGCCGGTGCGGCGGGTGCCGCCCGCGATGCGCGCCTGCTCGCCGAACTGGCGCCGCTGGCGGGCAACTACCAGCGACGGGCCGCGGTGCTCGCGCGGCAGGGCCTCGCCGACGCGCAGCTCGAGCAGTTCCGCTGGCTGCTCGAGGAGTTGCGCGTGCAGTTGTTCGCGCAGGAGCTGCGCACGCCGGTGCCGGTATCGACGAAGCGGCTGCAGAAGATGTGGGAAGGCATGTGAATGGCCAACGGCCAGGGAGAGCGGCAATGAAGAGCTTCGGGGCGATCATCATCGGCGACGAGATCCTGTCGGGAAAACGCGTCGACCGGCACTTTGCGCGGATCGCCGAGCTGCTGGCGGCCCGCGGGCTGCGTCTGTCGTGGGTCGACTACCTCGGCGACGAGCGCGCGCGCATCGCCGCCAGCCTGCGCCGCAGCCTGGCTGCCGGCGACGTCGTCTTCAGCTTCGGCGGCATCGGCAATACGCCCGACGACCACACGCGGCAGGCGGCAGCGGCGGCGCTCGACGTCGACCTGGTGCTGCATCCCGATGCCGAGCGCGAGATCCGCGCCCGCTTCGGCGCCGACATCACCGATGTCCGCCTGCTGCTCGGCACCTTCCCGCGCGGCGTCGACATCGTTCCCAACCCGTTCAACCGCATCCCCGGCTTTCGCGTGCGCGACCATTACTTCCTGCCGGGTTTTCCGCAGATGGCGCACCCGATGGCGGAATGGGCGCTCGATACCTTCTACGCCGATCTCTTCCGGCACCAGGAGACGGTGGACAAGGCTTTCCTGCTCACCGGCAACAACGCCTACGAGAGCGCGCTGCTCGACCTGATGGAACGGATCGTCGCCGATTTCCCGCGCCTGCGGCTGTTCAGCCTGCCGTCGATGGCCGCGGACGGACAGCGGCGCTATCTCGAACTCGGTGTCGAGGGCGAGCCGGAGCTGGTCGAACAGGCGATGGCGGCCATCCGGCAGGAGGTCGAGCGGCGCGGCATCGGCTGGCAGTGGCGAGCCTGATGCGGCGCCCGTAAACGAACAACCCCGGCGATCGCCGGGGTCTACTGGCAGGGAGATGGACTCCCGGGCGACAGCCTACTTCTTCGGCACGAGGGCAGCCGCTGCCTGGGCGGTGGCGCTGCTCGCCGCCTTGACATTGGTGTCGACGATGTCGGTCATCTGCTTCGCCATCTGCGAGATGTTCTCGAAGGCGGTGGTGGTGACGTTGACCATCTGCTTCATCGCCGAACCGAAGACGTCGCCGGCAACCGGCGACCCGAGACCGGTCTGCCCGATCAGGCCGCTCGCATTGTGGCGGACGTTGTTGTACTGCTCTTCCATCACCGAGGTGATCTCGCGCTGCATGTTGGCCGACAGGTCATACAGGTTGCGCGCATACTCCATCAGCTTGTCGGCGTTCGGGCGGGCGATCGCACCGGCGATTTCGCCGAGTTGCTGCGGATCCTTGACACCGAGGAGCTGCTGCGCGCCGTTGGCGCTGCTGTTGAAGAGTTCGCGGCTGGCGGCCAGGTTGAGGGCGGAGAGTTGCTCGAGGCCCTGAAAGGCGGTGCGAACCAGGGTCATCATGACCTGTGCGTTGGCTTTCTGGCTCTCGGCGAGTTTTTCCAGATCGATAGTGCTCATTGATACCTCCATGGTGGTAAGGGTGCTGCAGGCATGCAGGAAAAGCTGCGCGCCCGAATGTTCATTGCTCGTGCATTGCGCCAAGCACGCTGACGGCTCGCAGAGCGCCAGCGAAGACACCCCCGCAGTGTCTCGGGGGCGGCTCTTCGCTCACTCTGCAGTCGCAGCGCACGTGCCCGACAGGCCGTGTTCGACGCAGCCTATTTCTTCGTCGCCGCGGCAGTGGCGCCAACCGCCTTGACCGTCGCGTTGGTCGCAGCAGCGACGTTGGCTTCGGCGATGTCGGCGACCTGCTTGGCAGCCTTGTTCATGCTGTCGAAAGCCGAGGTGGCGGCGGCGACTGCCGACTTGACGGCATTGACGGCGACGTCGGATCCGGGAGGCGCGTTCTTCGTGGCCTTCTCGAGCAGGGCGACCATCTGCTTCTGGAAGTCGTTGAACTGGGCTTCGAGCAGCTTGCCGATCTCTTCCTTCGACTGCGCCGAGATTTCATAGACACTGCGCGTGTAGGCGACGGCCTTTTCGAGGCCGGGCTGGGCCAGCGATGCCTGCAGCGCGAAGAACTCCTGTGCGTCCTTGGCACCGAGCATCGCCTTGGCATTGGCAACGCCGTCCTCGAGCATCGAGCGGGCGGTGTTCAGGTTGAGTGCGGCGATCCGCTCGGCGCTGGCAAGCGCGGTATTGGCAAGGGTCAGCATCGCATCAACGGAAGCCTTGTTGGCGGCGGCGAATTGTTCGGGGGTATTGAACATGGCGATCTCCTCAAGAAAGTGTGGGTACAACACAACACGTGCAATGATCCAGGCACCGACCGCTTGGCTTCACAGCCTCCCGGTGTTTTGCTGCACTGCACCATAGGCCGCATTATAGAGCTCGCTCGCCGCTTGTCAACAGTTTTTTGTTGCAACGCACCAATCTCTATTACCCGGATTTCATTGTGATTATTCATCCAGAAGCGCAATCGGTCCGGGACAGGAAAAATGCTGCCCCGCGGCACGACGGGACAAGCCGGAAGCTGTGGAGAGGGAACGGGCAGCCTGCCGGCGCGACTCGCGACCGCAGGCGCGGCGCGGCGAAGGTCTTCTCGGCAGTTCAGTCGGTGCGCGGCGCGACCCTGGCCGACGGTTTGAGATTCAGGGGCTCCTTCTTCGTCTCGGCAGCACCGTCGCCCTTGGCCTTCGGCTGGATGATCGCCCGCACGCGCGCCTGTCCCTCGCCGGTGGCGTTCTTCGTCGTGCCGCCAGCGGTGGTCACGAGGAATTTCTCGTTGATCGCGTCATAGGAGATGTAACGCCCCCGCACCTCGTCCTGGCCGCTGCGCACCCAGGCGCGATTGAAGAACTGCGTCGTGTCGCTGCGCGCGTCGTATTCGATCCGCTCGGCCTCGCCTTCGACATACTCGTCCACGCCGTCCCGCTTCTGCCTGAAGCGCGCGAGGCCATTCGCGCCGCCGCTGGCGACGGCCTTCTGGAAACCATCGGCATCCTGCGTGACGACCAGGCGGGCGGTCCGCAACTCGGTCGTTCCCTGGATCAGTACCGCATTGCCCTCCAGGGTCTGCACCTTGTTCAGATCGTCGAGGCTGAGGCGGTCCGCTTCAAGATGGATCGGTTTCTCGCGGTCGGCCCGTTCGGCTTGCACCGGCAGGCAAAGGGCAAGCAGTACGCCGCTCAGACAGCTGCTGCAAATCATCCTGTTCATGTCTTCGGTTTCTTCTTCCTGGCGAATGGACTCTCGATCTCGCCGCGCACGTCGGATTCGAGAACGTAGGTCTGCAGGGCGTGGTCCACCCGCATGCCGACCCCCTGCAACCAGGACGGCCCCTGGGTGATCAGCACCTTGCTACTGGTGAAGGCGCGCTTCTCATCGGTCAGCACGGTGAGTTCGGGCGTCTCGGCGAGCAATGCGGCCTGCCGGCCGCTGGCGGCGCGGCGGATCTCGACCTTTCCGCGGAGATCGACCTTCTTCGCCTTTTCCGTCGCCCGCCCTTCGTCGGCGCGGATGGTGACGGTCGGCTTCGCGGGCGAAACGAAGGCCAGTCTTGGCTGTGTGAATTCGCTCGTCTCGTCGTCCGGGTAGTGCCGTACCTCCAGCGCCTCTATTCTGTAGAGCAGCACGCCGGCAGCGTCGAGTCGATGCCCGCGGACGTCGTTGAGAATGGCGTCCGGGTCGTGACGGTTGCGGCCGTCGCGCGTCGCGTCAGGCAACTCGGTCGCGTAGCGCAACCAGGCGCTCAGCGCCACCAGCACCAGCATGATGCTCAGCGGCAGTACTGCGCTGCTCCACTTCTTGATCACCGGTCCGCCGCCAGGTAGGGGGCGAAGAGTTCCTGCAAACGGCCCTGCGCCTCGAGGATGAACTCGCAGGCCTCGCGCACCGCGCCGCGGCCGCCACTCCGCCCGGTGATCAGCCAGGCATGCTCGCGCACCAGCGGATGCGCATCCTGCGGTGTCGCCGAGAAGCCGCAGGCGCGCATGAGCGGCAGATCGGGCAGATCGTCGCCCATGTAGCCCGCCTGGTCGCGGTCGAGCCCCAACTCGGCGAGCAGTCGCTGCATCTGCGCGAGCTTGTCGTCGACCCCTTGGTGGAGATGCACGATACCCAGGTTCTGCGCCCGCAACTCGACACAGCGGGCACGCCTGCCGGTGATGATCGCGACGGTGATGCCGGCCTCGGCGAGCAGCTTCAGACCGAAACCGTCAAGGGTGTTGAAAGCCTTGATCTCGACTCCGTCATCAGCAAGATACAGCGAGCCATCGCTGAGCACGCCATCGACGTCGAAAGCCATCAGTCGCAGGCGGCGTGCACGCGCCGTCGCCTCGTTGTGCGATGCATCCATCAGATCACCTTGGCACGAAAGAGATCGTGCATGTTCAGCGCGCCGATCAGGATGCCGCTCGCGTCGACGACCGGCAACTGGTTGATCTTGTGCTCTTCCATCATCGCCACGGCTTCGACGGCGAGGCGATCGGCGGCGATCGAGCGCGGATTGCGCCCCATGATGTCGGCCGCGGACAGCGTCCGCAGGTCGGGGCTGCGCGCGAAGGCCCGTCGCAGATCGCCATCGGTGACGATACCGATCACTCGCCGCAATGGATCGACGACGGCGGTCATGCCGATGCCACCACGAGTGATCTCGAGAATCGCGTCGTGCAGGCTGGTTGCCGGCGACACCTCGGGCAGGTCCGGGCCGCTGTGCATGACATCGCGCACGTGCGTCAGCAAGCGCCGGCCGAGCGATCCGCCGGGATGCGAGCGGGCAAAGTCTTCGGCGCCAAAGCCACGCGAGTCGAGCAGCGCCACCGCCAGCGCGTCACCGAGCGCCAGCGCTGCCGTCGTGCTGGCGGTCGGCGCCAGGTTGAGCGGGCAGGCCTCCTGCGCCACCGCGGCATCGAGGTGTACGTCCGCCTCGACGGCCAACGACGACTGTGGATTGCCGGTCATGCTGATCAGCCGCGCGCCCTGCCGCTTGATGATCGGCACGATGGTCAGCAGTTCGCCGCTTTCCCCCGAGTTGGAGATGGCGATCAGCACGTCGTCGCGGGTGATCATCCCGAGATCGCCATGACTGGCCTCGGCGGGATGGACGAAGTACGCCGGGGTACCGGTGCTGGCGAAGGTCGACGCGATCTTGCGTCCGACATGCCCGGACTTGCCCATGCCACTGACGATGACCCGGCCCGGACAGTTGAGGATCAGCCGCAGCGCCTGCAGGAACTCGTCACCGATGCGCGCGGCCAGTCCCAGTACTGCGTCGGCTTCGATGCGCATCACCTGCCGGGCCAGGTCGAGCGCGTTCGCGGATGGCCGTGTTTGGCTCATGGGGTGGCAGCGGTTATCATGCCGCGAGTATAACAGAAGGGCATCGGCCGCTCACTGCGCTGCGGCCGCCGACCACCGTCCCCCAGCTCGCGCCCAGAACCGTCCCGGAAAATGGAAACGCTGCCCACGATTCTCATGCTGCTCGCGGCCTCGGTGGTCTCGGTGATCGCCTTTCGGGCGCTCGAGCTGCCGCCGGTGCTGGGCTACCTGCTGGTCGGCGCGCTGATCGGCCCGCACGCACTCGACCTCGTCGGCGGCTTCGCCGGCGCGCAGCACCTGGCCGAGTTCGGCGTCGTCTTCCTGATGTTCTCGATCGGCCTCGAGTTCTCGCTGCCGAAGCTGCATGCGATGAAGCGCATCGTCTTCGGACTCGGCCTGCTGCAGGTCCTGCTGACGCTGGCGGTGGTGGTCGCCATCGTCGCCGCCATCGGGCTCGGCTGGCAGGCCGGTGTCGCGCTCGGCGGCGCGCTCGCCATGTCGTCGACCGCCGTGCTGACGAAGCTGCTCAGCGAGCGCCTGGAGCTTGACGCGCCGCATGGGCGCGAGGTCATGGGCGTCCTCCTGTTCCAGGACCTGGCGGTGGTACCGCTGCTGATCCTGATCCCTTCCTTCTCCGAATCGCCCGAGCGGATGGCGACGATGATCGGCCTCGCCGCCCTGAAGGCCGCCGTCGTCCTGTCGCTCGTGCTTTTCCTCGGGCAGCGCCTGATGAACCGCTGGTTCTTCATCGTCGCGCGCGGCAAGTCGGCCGAGCTGTTCATGCTCAACATCCTGCTGGTGACGCTCGGTCTCGCCTGGCTGACCGAACTCGCGGGACTGTCGCTGGCGCTCGGCGCCTTCGTCGCCGGCATGCTGATCTCGGAAACGCAATACCGGCACCACGTCGAGGAAGACATCAAGCCGTTCCGCGACGTCCTCATGGGACTGTTCTTCATCACCATCGGCATGCTGCTCGACGCGCCGCTGGTGCTGGCCAACGCGCCGCTGGTGCTGGGCGTCCTGGCGCTGCTGCTGACGCTCAAGTTCGCCCTCATCTGCGGGCTGTCACGGCTCTTCGGCGCCACCCCCGGCAACGCCATGCGTACCGGTCTCTGGCTCTGTGCCGGCGGCGAGTTCGGCTTCGTCCTGCTGGCGCAGATGGGGCCGCTGCAGCTCGTGCCGCCGCTGGCGCTGCAGTCGGTGCTGGCGGCGCTGGTCCTCTCGCTGCTGCTGGCGCCGATGCTCGTCGAGTACAGCAACCGCATCGTCCTGCGCTTCGCCGCCAGCGAGTGGCTGCTGCGCTCGATGCAGCTCACCAGCCTGGCGGCGCAGACGATGAACACCGAGCGGCACGCGGTGATCTGCGGCTACGGCCGCAGCGGCCAGCATCTGGCGCGCTTCATGGAGCAGGAGGCGGTGGGCTACATCGCCCTCGACCTCGATCCCGAACGAATCCGCGAGGCGGCGGCGGCCGGCGAGAACGTCATCTTCGGCGACGCGACGCGGCGCGAGACGCTGCTCGCCGCCGGGGTCACCCGCGCCAGCGTGCTGATCATCGCCTTTGCCGACACGCGTGCCGCCGAACGCGTCCTCGAGCAGGTGCGCAGCCTGGCGCCGCAACTGCCGGTGGTCGCGCGAACGCTCGACGAGAGGGACATCGTCGCCCTGCGGCAGGCCGGTGCGGCGGAGGTGGTTCCGGAAACCCTCGAGGCCAGCATGGTGCTGGCGGCGCACGCGCTGCGCCACCTCGGGGTACCGATGACGGAGGTGATCGAGCGCTTCCGGCAGACGCGAGAGGCCGGCTACCGGACGCTGCGCGGCTTCTTCCACGGCGAGGACGACCTCGCTGCCGACGGCACCGCCAGCGACGAGCCGCGCCTGCACTCGATCCTGCTCGCCGAGGGTACGCACGCGGTCGGGCGCACCCTCGGCGAACTCGGGCTGCACGCTCTCGGGGTCGAGGTGACGGCGGTGCGCCGGCGCAACATCCGCGCTCTCGAACCGGCGGCCGAGACGCGTTTTCGCAGCGGCGACGTCGTCGTCCTGCTGGGTTCGCCCGGCGCGCTGGCCGCCGCCGAGCAGCGTCTGCTGCAGGGCTGAACCCGGCACCGACCGCCGACCGGCGGCAGCCCGGGCTGCACGTTCACGGGCGGCCGCGGTCGCGGCCGCCGCTCAGTAGGCAGCGCAGACGATGTACTGGTTGCCGTCGACGATGTTTGCGGTGGGAGTCGGGCCAGCCGGAGCGCCCCGGCCGGAACCCGTCGGCACCGCCTGCACCGAACCGCCGGCGGTGTTGCCATCGTCCATCGTCGTATCGATCTGCCGCACGTAGCGGCCGAGGATGCCATCCGAACAGACGAAGAACGAACCGCGCATGTTGAGGATGAAAGGCGCCTGGCCACCGGTCATCTCGACGCCGATCAGACCGCCATCGGCATTGCGTGGCCGGTAGGCGGTGTCGGCGAGCACTGTCGGACCCGTCGTCAGGTTGGCCTGCCGCACGTGCTGCCAGAAGAGCGAGGTTTCATCGGTGAGGACACCGGTGCCGTTGGCGTTGCCCGCCAGCCACGTGCCGTCGATGCGGCCGTTGTTCTGCGCACAATCGGCACCCGCCGGCGCACAGGCAGCAGCGACGGCGGCGCCGAAGGCATCGTTCAACTGGTTCTGGTTCTGGTCGCCGGGGAACGCCTTGAAGCGGTCCTGGTAGGCATACACCAGGCTCGAGACGCTGCGGAAATCGCCGATCATGTTCTTCACCTTGGCGCTGTTGATCATTTCCTGACCCTTCAGCACCCCGCCCAGCAGGAGCCCGATGATGACGAGTACAATGGCAATCTCGACCAAGGTGAATCCCGACTGCTGCTGCTTCATTTGGTTCATTTCTTCCTCCTGTCCATGTCCGGTGCCAGAGGTTACAAGCATTTTCCGTGCCAGGCATTTGAAGCCGATCTGGCACCCGGGAAGCTGCAATCTGTCGGATTTTCGACACTCCTGTCGAGACTCGGGCGGACAGGTGCTGCGCTCAGCAGGCAAGACCGGGCCACCAGCCGCCACGCTCAGCCGTGGCTGGTCAGCGCGCCGCTGTGGAGCGACGCGTGAGGCCGCTGCAGCGCATCGGCACGGCGCTGCGCCAACGCCAGCGCTGGCTGCTGATCTCACTGCTCGTCTTCCTGCACCTGGCTCTGGTCGCAGGCGCTGGTTCGATGACCGGTCTGCTCTGCTGGCTGGTCAATGTCGGCCTGTTCATCCTCTGGCAGCCGTTCATCTACGCCGAACGCAAGGTCGATCTCAGCGGCCTGGCGGTGATCACGCTGCTGCTCGCCTGTGGCGCCATCTGGTACGGCTGGTGGCTGCTGATCGTCTGGGTGGTGATCCTCGCCGCCCTCGTCGGCGGCCGTGTGATGTTCATCGATCACCGGCCGACCCGCATCTTCTACCTCGTCGGCTTTGCCTACCTGCTGGCGGCGCTGCTGTTCTGGCTGGTGCCGCAGGTCGTGCCGAAGGCCCTGCTCAACGGCCCGGCGCTCGAGCGCGAGTTCGCCTGGGGCATGCCGCTGTTCCTGCTGGTCATGACGCTGCTGCCGCTCTCGCGGGAAAGCGATCGACCGGGCGGCGCGATGGTCGATCTCTTCTACAGCCTGTTCATCTTTCTCCTGATCGCCGTCCTCGTCCTCGGCAGCCTGGCGTTCATGCTGCTGCGGCAGGCCGGCTACTTCGAAGCGGTGATCAACACGCTGGTATCGATCTCCGCCCTGCTCCTGCTGATCGGCTGGACCTGGAACACGCGCCCGGGTTACACCGGCATCGACGTCTTCTTCTCGCGCTACCTACTCAGTATCGGCCTGCCCTTCGAGCGCTGGCTGCATCGCCTGACGACACTGGCCAGTGACGAGAACGAGCCGGAGCAGTTTCTCTCGCAGGCACTCGCCGAAATGCTCGACCTGCCGTGGGTCGACGGCGGCTCCTGGGTCGCCGGCGGACGCCAGGGCTCCTTCGGCAGCGAATCGCTCCATCGCCAGGAGTTTCCCGGGCAACCGCTGCTGCTCACGCTGTACACCCGTCACAAGCTCAGTCCGGCGCTCGTCTGGCACTTCCATCTGCTGGCGCAACTCGCCAATGAACACTACGTCGCCAAGTTGCGGGCACGCGAGCTGCAGCAGGTGAGCTATCTGCGGGCGATCCACGAGACCGGCGCCCGCCTGACGCACGACGTCAAGAACCTGCTGCAGTCGATCGACGGGCTCTGCTATCTGGCGCAGACCGTACAGGGAGACGACGGCGAGCGGCTCGAGTTGCTGCTGCAGCGTCAGTTGCCGCAGATCAGCCAGCGCCTGCAACAGACCCTTGCCAAGCTGCAGAAGCCGCAGAGCGAGATCGGCGGCATGCTGCCAGCCGAAATGTGGTGGCGGATACAGCAGCAGCGCTACGCCGGCTCGTCGGTCCGCTTCGTCGCCGACGAGATCGACCCGCAGGCGATGCTGCCAACGACACTCTTCGACAGCGTCGCCGACAATCTGCTGCAGAACGCACTGCTCAAGCGGCAGGTGGAGAACGGGTTGCAGATCCGCGTCACCCTCGCCGCCGATGCCTCCCGGCTGCGCGTCTGTGACGATGGCAGCGCCGTCAGCGACCGGGTCCTCGGCGATCTGCTGCAGGCGCCGGTCGCCTCCGAAAGCGGCCTCGGCATCGGCCTCTACCACGCCGCGCGCCAGGCCGCCAGCAACGGCTATCGACTGCGTCTGGCGAGCAACCTGCCGGGCCAGGTCTGCTTCGAGCTGCGCCGCTGCGACGCCGGCGACGCCGCTGCTGCCGCTGCCGTCTAGGCGCTGACCCGCGTCGCCGCGCGGCGACCGATCAGGCGGTGGACGATCATGCTGCCCTTGCCCTTGACCTGGATCGTCTGCGGCTCCTGAAAGTCGAAACTGTTGCAGAGCCGCCGGTAGGTCCGCTGATCGACCTGAACGATTCCCGGAACCCCTTCGGTGGTGACGCGACTGGCGATGTTCACCGTATCGCCCCAGAGGTCGTAGATGAACTTCTTCTTGCCGACGACGCCAGCGACCACCGGTCCGGTGCCGATGCCGATCCGCAGCTCGAGATGCATCTCGTTGACGCTGAAGTCATGGTGCAGCAGGGCACACATCTCCAGTGCCATGTCGGCAAGTGATTCGGCAGGGTTGCGGCAGGCATCGTTGAGCCCGGCGGCGACCATGTAGGCGTCGCCGATCGTCTTGATCTTCTCCAGCTCGTACTTCTCGGCCAGTTCGTCGAAGGAGGAGAAGATCTTGTTGAGCATGCTGAACACCTGTTGCGGGGTCAGCCCTTCGGCGATGCGGGTGAAGTTCACGATGTCGGCGAACATGACCGAGACTTCGGCAAAACCGTCGGCGATCGTCTGGTCGCTCTCTTTCAGGCGCTTGGCGATCGGGCCCGGCAGGATGTTGAGCAACAGTCGCTCCGAGCGATCCTGTTCGATCTGCAGCAGCCGGTGCGCCTCCTGCAGGCGCTGCTGCGCCGCGTGCTTTTCCCCGTCGGCGTAGCGCAGCAAGAGGTAGACGATCGTCGACACGGCAATGAAGTTGAGCGCGAAGAAGAATGCCATCGTCCGCAACGGCACCTTCGGCGGCTGCGCCAGCAACGAATCGGCGAGGTAGAAGTCGAATCCGCCCGAGAGAACGGTGAGAAAGACATAGGCGAAGAACCATGCTCCCGACTCACGCGGGCCGATGAACAGCACGGCGCCGATGGGCGCCAGCAGGGCCCAGAGGCTGATGCCGCTGGCGTCGATGAAGCTGCCGATGCTCCATTGTGCGACGAAGGGCATGAAGAGGAAGAGCGCGAGCTGAACCTGGCGAAAAAAGTTGAAGTTCAGCGTCCAGAGGTAGAGCAACAGGTTGCCGACCAGCAGGAGTTGCAGCGCGAAGGGCAGGTTGGACGAGAAGCGCGGCCCCAGTTGCCAGTAGATCAACAGCCAGGCAACCGAGGCAAAACAGATCAGGCCGGTGGCAAAAAAGAGCAGCGATTTCTGCAGGCGCAGCCCTTCCGAGTCTTCCGCGCGCACGCCAGCGCTGCGCAAACGACCAATGAAGGCACGGTAGGCAGTCATCGCCGTCTCGACCCGAGCCCGAACGCCGGCGCCTGCTCGCCGCTGCAAGCGACGCAACCGCCCGTCGAGTGAGGACCGAACCGGGCGAAAGAGGAAACGGCGCCACGTTCCGCCAGCGCCCCGCAACTACCCACTACGCACCAAGGCAAGCTCGCCCAAGGGGCCACCACCTGCGGCCAAAGCCAGCCGCCGAGCGGCGCGACGACGGCTCACGGCAGCTTGCCAACGCCGATCATCCGGCTGACGAGAATGGCGCGCGGGACCCAGGCGACCTCGTCGTCGAAACCGCTCCCCGGGTTCCGCGCCTGGCTGACGAAAATGGTGTTCGCCATCGCCGTACCGGCATTCGTCAATTGGTTGTCGATCTCGTCCGGGACCTCACCGATCGGCAGTTGCGCGCCCTCGCGGTTGTACCCGCCGCGGCCATTGCCGCCGTGCGAAACGAAGACGACCGGCAGCCCGCCAGCCACCATCGTTCCGCCCACCGCCGCGGAGCGAACGTCGAGTGTGCCGGGGGTACTCAGATCGAAGGCCGCATTTCGTGGCGGCGACACGCGCTGGGCAAAGGCAGGCGTCACGCGGTAGGAGTAACGTTGCCCCCAGGCGTCGGTCTCGCGGACGCCGAGGGTCACCCAGGGCACGACGCCGGAGCCGTTCGGACAGTCGCCGCCCGCATCGTGCGCCGCTTCCAGCCCGGCGCCGGCCACCCCGCTGGCGATCGTGGCATCCGCCGGACAGGGGAAACGCCCGTTGATCACGGCAAATCCGAGCAGCGCTTCCTTGATGTCTGCCAGATCCTTGCGCGTCTCGGCGGTCATGCGGACATCCATCTGCGTCGCCAGCGGTGAGAGGAGACCACCGAGTACGAGCGCAACGACGACCAGGACGACCGCCAGTTCGGTCAAGGTGAAGCCCGGGCTCCGCCTGGCACACGATGGCAATCTGTTCATGCGGGCACCTCACTGGATCTGAAGGCGTTTCGGCAAGCGGTAATCCGACGCTGCCGCCGAAGCAGGAAGATCGGCAAAGCACTGCGTCTTGGCGACGCTGCATGCGAGCGTATCATTCTAGTCTGTGCCTCGCCAGATTTCAAAGGTCGATTGGCTGAAACATGGGTATGCGGACACCGACATGGGAGGCTGAGCATGGACCCGAAATCGTTCGTCTATTCCGCGGTACTGCTGCTGGTAGTGGCTTCGATCGCCGTCGCCGTCTTTCGGCATTTCGGTCTGGGGTCGATTCTCGGGCTGCTGGTCACCGGGGTCATCGTCGGGCCACACACGCCGGGTCCGTTCGTCACCACCGAGGTGGAGGATGTCCGCCACTTCACCGAACTCGGGGTGGTCCTGCTGCTCTTCCTGATCGGCCTGGAGATGAAACCACGGCGGCTGTGGGACCTGCGGCGGACTCTGTTCGGCCTCGGCTCGCTGCAGATCGTCGTCTCGGCGCTGGTGATCGCCGCGTACTTCAAGCAGTTCATGCCGAGTTGGCAAGTGGCGCTGCTGCTCGGCGCCAGCTTCGCCCTCTCGTCGACCGCGTTCGTCATCCAGATGCTGCGCGATCAGGGCGAACTCGCCAGCCGCCATGGACAGACCGCTTTCGCGATCCTGCTGATGCAGGACCTGGCGGTGGTCCCGCTGCTGGCACTGGTACCGGTGCTCGCCGACAGCGGTCCTCTGCCCAGCGAGATGGCGCTGTGGAAGCAGATCACGGTGGCCGTGACGATGGTCGTCCTGGTGATCCTCGCCGGGCGCTACCTGGTGCCGCGGTTGCTCGATCGGCTGGCACGGCAGAACAATCGCGAGGCGTTCTTCCTCGCCGCCATGGCGGCAGTCTTCGCGGCGGCGATGGCGATGGACACCGCGGGCATGTCGATGGCGCTCGGCGCCTTCCTGATGGGCATGATGCTGTCGACCTCGCGCTACAGCCTGCAGATCGAGGCGACGCTGGAACCG
>ERZ761607.3910-NODE-3910-length-13798-cov-4.903515_pt1 | contig 13798 bp, 8 predicted proteins | sample MGYA00511164_ERZ761607 | MGnify/ENA primary metagenome ERZ761607 (study PRJEB28899, sample SAMN02445080) | bioreactor sludge metagenome | biome: EBPR sludge | place: Australia: Brisbane, Thorneside Wastewater Treatment Plant | collected 2011-06-22 ...
CGTGAAGCGCTACTCCCGCGAACACCGCAGCTCCGGCGGCGGTGGCGGACCGCTCCCGGCCACCCTGCCCGACTTCACCCGCTTCGGCGACATCGAGGTCGAGCCGCTCTCCAACGTGCGCCTCGCCACCGCCCAGCACATGGCCGTGTCCTGGAGCAACGTCGTGCATGTCACCATCCACGAGTCGGTCGACATCACCGAAATCGAGTCCCTGCGCAAGGCCACCAAGGCCAAGGCCGAAGCCGCCGGGGCCAAGCTGACCCTGACCGCGTTCCTGATCAAGATCCTCGCCTCCGCGCTGAAGAACCACCCGAAGTTCAACAGCAGCCTCGACCTCGCCAACAACCAGTTGATCTACAAGAAGTACGTCAACGTCGGCGTGGCCATCGACACCGACCGCGGCCTGCTCGTCCCGGTCATGCGCAACGTGGACACGTTGAACGTGATCAAGATCGCCCAGGAGCTCGGCAAGTTCGCCGACCGCGCCAAGGCCCGCAAGATCGGTCCCGAGGACATGGCCGGCGGCAGCATCACCATCACCAACATCGGCGCGATGGCCGGCCAGTTCTTCACCCCGATCGTGAACTTCCCCGAAGTCGCGATCCTCGGGGTCGGCCGGGCCACCCACCAGCCCGTGCTGGTCAACGGCTTCTTCCAGCCGCGCCTGATGCTCCCGCTTTCGCTCTCGTTTGACCACCGCGTGATCGACGGCGCCGATGCCGCCCGCTTCCTGCGGTGGATCACCGACGCGATCCAGCAACCCGTTCTTCTTTCCCTGGAGGGTTAATCCGTGACGACCACACATGCACAAATCGCCGTGATCGGCGGCGGACCGGGCGGCTACCCGGCGGCCTTCCTCGCCGCCGACATGGGCTTCCAGGTCACGATCATCGAACTCGAGGACAATCCCGGCGGCGTCTGCCTCTACCGCGGCTGCATCCCGTCCAAGGCGCTGCTGCACGTGGCCCGCGTGATCGATGAATCGCGCGAGGCGACCGAGTGGGGCCTGACCTACACCGAGCCGAAGATCGACCTCGACAAGATGCGCTCCTGGAAGAACAAGGTCATCTCGACCCTGACCGGCGGCCTCGGCTCGCTGAGCAAGGCCCGCAAGATCACCTACGTGAAGGGCCGCGCCTCGTTCAAGAACAGCTCGACGCTGAAGATCGTGAAGGGCGACGGCAGCGAAAGCGAGATGACCTTCGACTACGCGATCGTCTCGACCGGCTCCCGCCCGACCGTCCCGCCCGTGTTCGCGATCAACTCGCCGCGCGTGATGGACTCGACCGGCGCGCTGAACATCGAGGACATCCCCGCCCGCCTGCTGGTGATCGGCGGCGGCTACATCGGCTGCGAACTCGGCAGCGTCTATGCCGCGCTCGGCAGCAAGGTGACGATGGTCGAGATGACCGCCGGCCTGCTCCCCGGTCCCGACCGCGACCTCGCCGACGTCGTCTCCCGCCGCCTGCACGAGAAATTCTCCGAAGTGCTGGTCAAAACCAAGGTCCTGTCCCTCGAGGACACCGGCTCCGCGGTCAAGGTCACCCTCGAAGGCCTGCACGTGAAGGAACCGGTCCGCGAGTTCGACCGCGTGCTGATCTCCATCGGCCGCCGCCCGAACTCCGACGGCATCGGCCTGGAAAACACCCGCATCCAGCTCGACGAGAAGGGCTTCATCAAGGTGGACAAGCAGCGCCGCACCGCCGAGCCGAACATCTTCGCCATCGGCGACATCGCCGGTGAACCGATGCTCGCCCACAAGGCCTCGCACGAAGGCCGCGTCGCCGTGGAAGCCATCGCCGGCCAGCCGTCGATCTTCGACCCGCGCGCGATTCCCGCCGTCGTCTTCACCGATCCGGAAATGGCCTGGTGCGGACTGACGGAGAACCAGGCGAAGCAGGATGGACGCACCGTCAAGATCGTGTCCTTCCCGTGGAAGGCCTCCGGCCGCGCCACCACCCTCGGTCGCAACGATGGCCTCACCAAGATGATCCTCGACCCCCACACCGAGCAGATCCTCGGCGTCGGCATCGCCGGCGTCGGCGCCGGTGAACTGATCGCCGAAGGCGTGCTGGCCGTGGAAATGGCCGCCCGCGCCTCCGACCTCAAGGCGACCATCCACGCCCACCCGACCCTGTCCGAGACGATGATGGAAGCCGCCGAAATCTTCTTCGGCCACGGCACCCACTCCATCGGCAAGAAATAATCCCGGCTCCAAATCCGGAATAAAAAAGGCGCAGGTGCCGCATGGCCCTGCGCCTTTTCGTTTACTCCGAGGTCCGGTTACCGGGCGAACGGCCGGGACGCGCGGCGGCGCAGGAAACCCAGGCCCAGCAGACCCGACGCGAGCATCAGCAACGTGGCCGGTTCGGGTACGACGGTGAGGGTAACGTCCTGGCCACCGTTGTACGAAATGGCAAGGATCACGCCGGCCGCAGTGATCGTGTCACCTTCGGCCAACCCGTTGAATGAACCGGAGTGGGCACCCCGCACGATGGTGAAGACCGTATTCAATGCCACGCTGTACTCGAAGCCATCGAGGAAGATCACCTCCAGGTTTGCGCCCTGGTTGATGAAGGTGCTGCCATTATCCATGAACACCTGGTCGTAGGAAATGCCCGCCTGGGTTCCGGCCAGTTCGATCTCGAAGAAGGAATCGGCCTCCAGGGTTAAATCCGTGTCCAGCGTCAGCAAACCCGGGCTGTTGCCGGGGGCCAGACGCGAACCGGCCTGCAGGGTCATCGAACCGGAAACCGTTCCACTTCCCGTCAATTTCTGGCCACTGCGGAGATTCAGTCCCGTCTCGACCTCGAACGTGGCTCCGGCCTTCACGTCAATCACCGCCGAGTTGCTGACCGATCCCGATGCGCTGACCAGCAAGGTGCCGGACTCGATCACGGTATTTCCATAGTAGGTGTTGTGGTTGTCGTAACGTACCACCCCGCCTCCGGTCTTGGTCACCCCGCCATCGCCCGAGAGGATTCCGGAGAAGGCCACCGTTCCACCTGTTTCGGCATGAAGGGTTGCACTTCGGTTCTCGGCCGCCATGCTAACCTGGCCGGCAAAGGTGTTGACCCCGCTGGTGTTCAACCCGCCAAGGGTGCGGTTGGATGCTTCGCCGGGATTGATCTGGATATCCTGCCCGACGACCGTTCCGCCATCCTCATCCGCGATGAACAGGCCCGCCGCGACCGACGGCGTAGCGCCGGACCCCACGAATACCGTTTGCCCCGCCGCAGACAGGGTCGCCCCTTGCTTGATGTGCAACTGGCCGGACTCGATGGAAGTATAGGCGGCATAGGAATTGTTGCCGCCAAACCGGACGGTTCCCGGCCCCCGGACAATGACCCCGTGATCACCGGTGATGTTGCCATTGAAGTCAACCGTCCCGCCCGCCGCCGCGCTGAGGGTCGTTGCCCGGTGTCCCTCGGTACCACGAACAATGCTGCCGTTAAAGACATTGGTGCCACTCGTATTCATGCCACCAACCACCCGGTTGCCTCCGGTGCCATTGCCCCGGTTGATGTTGATGTTCTTGTTGACCACCGTCCCCCCGTCCATATCGGCAATGTAGAAGGCGGCCGCCGTGTTGGTGGTTGAGCTCGATCCAATACCCAAGGTGGCATTGTTGTTGATGCCATCGACACTCCCGCCCTCCAGCAGGCGCATCTGCCCGCTGTCCACATTCACGTTAGTGCCCTTCACTTCACCACCGAAGGCAACATACCGATCATCGCTGCCACCGGTAATGACGAGGGTGGAGCCTCGGTTGCTGACCATGCCCATCAGCACAATATCTCCGTTGTTCGCCTGCACCAGCAGCGGGTCGTTGGCGAAAGTGTCATCGCCGCGAATCTGGTTCATGATGGTCTGGACATTGGTGCTCCAGTTGCGGATCACCGGATCTGTCCCGCCGTTGTCGAAGAACGTGATCCGCGCACCACTGATCACGAAGGATTGCGCGTTGGTGAAAATAAATCGATGGGTATCGAGGTTGGCGGTGATGAAGGGATCCGTCCGGGTACCGCCCGTAAACACCTGGATGCCGAATGCCTGACCATTCACATTACCAGCCCAGTTTCCGGTATCGTTTGCGTTGCTACTGGCTCCCAACCCGGTCCAGGTATAGGTCGTCTGCCCGTTACTACTCGCAGAGAAGCAGATTAGTGCAGCAAGTACGACAAACCGTGCAAGCATCCGACCATGACGGATATTATTCGTGTAGCTCATACAACCCCCTTGCGAATTGTTAGGGGAAGGTTAGGAGTCGGGGGTGGGTCTGTCAACCCTATCCGGGGAGGGTTCGAATCTTCATAATTCGTCCGGTTTGGCTATCAACCATACGATCCTTGGACGGACATCCCGGATGAGTGACCACTCGCACGAATCATTCATAATACATTTGTATTCAAGGGCTTGCGCCTTTTTTTACTCGCCACCATTGCCGGAGCGGCATACGATGGATCACATCAAAGAAGGAGCCCCGCCATGTCATTCAGTATTACCGACCGATGCACTGCGTGTGATGCCTGCCGTCCGGTGTGCCCGACCAAGGCGATTGTGAAAGCCGAGCCGGTGTACCAGGTGAAGAAGGATGCCTGCAACGATTGCTCGAACGTGATGGGCGGCCCCCGCTGCATTCCGGTTTGCCCGGAAGCCGGTGCGATCATCCACATTCCGCACCGCTAGGCACGATCAACCGAGCGCGTGTTCGGCATCGGGTTCCGGAAGACATCCCGAACCCGCCGCCTTCGCCGCGCACACGCCATCCACCCCGGCCATCGCCTGCTGGCGGCGGCCCATGTACCGTTCGCACTGCCGCGTGCGGTCGTAGCCGAGCATGATGCCCAGCATGAAATCCTGCTCCGGCGTCAGCCGGCAATGCGGGCACGACCCGAACGAACGCACCACCTCCACGCAGGCCCGGTGCCCGAAATAGACGTTCATCTGCCCGTCCTCGATCGGACGGAACAGGTAGTCCACCCCTTCCCCGCGCAACTCCACCTCCACGGCCTCCCGGTGCACCGGGTCAATCGTGTACAATGCCAGGTCCCGCAACCCGCGGCTGTGCTCGTACAACAAATGGTAAAAGACATCTAAGTTCATCGGCGCGATTACAATGCATCCACTCGTTTGGCATGTCAAGCAAGGCTGTATCCACGACCGCGTGCGGTGCGACTCCAGATGCAGCGGTGTCAGCGCAACACCGTCATGGTTGGCGGAAGAAGATGGAATCCAGACGGAGCGAGGCGCTGGATGATGCGGAATGGTTGATCACGAAGATCGAACCGATGCGTGGCGGTGTCCTCGCCGGTTCGAGCGGGATGCGCAGGACCTGCCAGTTGGTGGTGATCGTCGGCAATCGGATCAGGCTGGAATTGGTACTGGTACCGGTGGACGTGAAGCCATCCACGCGAAGGTTCACGTTATCAAGGACTCCGGTCGTGCCGGAACGGACCGCGAACTCCAGCAGGCCATCGGGAGGCGTGGAAAACCGGCGCGGCGCACCAAGAATGAATCCGCTTGAGGTGGCCAGGTTGGTGATCGACAAGCCGGCCGACCCCTGAAACGCGGCGCCGGGGTTGGTTGGATTGAACGCCACGCCGCCGAACGGCGTGACGGACCACCGGTCGCCCAGGATCCGGCTGAAGTCATTCACGTAGATCGGCGACAGGATCCATTCCGGCTTCGTTTCCAGATCCGGGAACACCGCGAATTGGCTCGAGGCGACATACCGGGCCCCGGTCGTGATCACGTTGATGGGAGGAAAGGTCACGACCTCGCCGAAGCGGCTGGTGATCCGCACCTGCATGGGAAATCCTGTGTATAGGCCGACGTAATCGAATCGGTTCCCCAGGGACCGCGGCAGGTTGGACCAGGTCCCCCCCGCGAACTGCACCTCCAGCGAACGCACTCCAGCGCGGTGGTTGTACGGAGTCAGGGAAAAGGTGAACAATCCGGCGGACGCAACGAACATCTTCACGCTTCCTGTCACCGGCGCGGGCACCAGCCGGTAGGTGGCCGTCCCGTAACCGCCCGACTCGGCAAACAGGTTGGTATAGGCGGCTTGTCCGATATCGAAGTAGCTCCGCCCGCTCGCACAGGTTCCGGTCGGGGCGAACGCCACATCGGAGACCATGACCGTGGTCAGGCCCATGGGTCCGGCGAATTCGTAACACTCCCCGGCGGCTGCGGCGTTGGTTCCGTCCCGATGAAAGAACCAGTCGCAGGCCGTGGCCATGAAACCGTCGCGGTATAGCGGCGGCATGTCATCGGCCACCGGCCCGAATCCGCCGAGGCTCGCGCCGGAGGGATTCGGCGAATAATTCGCGACCGTGGCCAGCACCATCGGATTCCCGGGTTCGTAGGCGCGGATGGCCTCGACCTGCTGCGTCGGAAAGCGGAAGGCGTGCAGGAAATGACCGTTGAGATCGGGAAAGGTGATGCGCCGGAGCGTCCAGGCGCTCTCGACCAGCGAGGTCGTGGTTTGGATGTGCACCTCCACGGCCGACTTGAAGTAATTGCTGAGGCTGAGGGTGGTCGACACCGCGGGAAAGACCACCGAGGTGGCGCCAACCTGGACGTAGCGGAACTGGACATTCGCCGGCAACACATCCAGCCGAACGGAATTCGTCGTTCCGCTGCCCGCCACCAGCACCCCCGAAGGCGTCCAACCGATCCCGTTGGTGGAGAGTTCCACCTGATGGGTCGTTCCCGTTGGCAATGCAGCATGAAGGACCGGCACGGGGTGAATGAACACCGTGTTGGCACGTACCTGTGTGACGCCGATCGCCAGGAAAAGACATACCGATGACAGGATCAGGTTCACGCGCGCCATGACGAGCACTCCCATGCAACCTGTGGATTCATCATTTCCTCATGTTGCCTTTTCCACCGTTTCCCGCTTGAAAACAAACGGCCCTTGCCACGCAATTCAGGACACCAGCAACGTGGCCACGGCACGTTGATCGCGCCAGTGGATCGCGACCCGCGGGGTGACCGGGATACGTGAGAGCCAGGAACCCAGCGGGACGAAGTGGTCGGCTCCCTCCGGCTCGAGGTCGATATCCGCGGCCCCGACCCGCAGATCGTAGGCGGAAGCCAGGAACATCCGCACCGCATCCTTGGCCGCCGTGCGGGCGAGCAGCCAGGTCCGGCGCTGCGCGACCGGCACCGCCCCCCACGCCGCCCGTTCGGCGCGCGACAGCACGATCAGGCGCAGCACATGCTCCCACACCCGGTGGCCGCTCTCGAAGTAATCCGCCGGAAGCTCCGGCGTGATCGCCGCGACCCGGCCGCTTCCATCGTCCGGCACCGCTTCGCAGAACGGATAAACCAGCGGTTCGTGGGTGAGCCGGTGCAAGGCGGGCGTGACGTTGAAGTCGCGGTCTTCCCAGCCCTGGATGCCCACCGCCACCCGCCCCTGCTTGTCAAAGGCATAGATGTCGGCGGCGGCGCTGACCTCGGTACGGCGCGTGACCTTCAGGTGCAAATCGAACGCCGTGCCGGCCGGAAGCAGACCCTGGTAGAACTGCACGCCGGCGATGCGGAACGGCAGATACACAAAACCGTCGTAGGTGTCGTACGCACCCCAGAGGCCGAGCGTTCCGCCCACGGTGTCGAGCAGGATGCCGTCGATGGCGAAATCCGGTTTCGGATTGGAGGCGAGCAGCTTCGTGCGGTCGAGCACCTCGACCGTGCCGGTGACGCCGTTTTCACCCCAGCCGTTGATCGACGTGATGCCCTGGAACATCTTGCCGTGGAACAGGCGGGTCGGATAAATCGCGGCCCCGGTCCAGTGGCACGGGCGCGGTTTTTCCAGGGCAAACGACGGCGCGGGTGGAGCGGGCGGATAGGCGTCGGCGAGTTGGATGATCGCTTCGTTCATCGGCGGCCGGAACGCGGCGCGCGGATCGGACGGATCCTCCTCGCGCATCGCCGCATGCACCTCGGTGACCGCACCGGTCGTCTTCACCGTCGCGACCAGCCGCACCGTGCGTGTGCCATTCTCGAAACTCACCCACTTGTTTGCACGGATGTCGCGCAACCCGATCACCACCTTGCCGGGGAACAACGAACGCGCCGCCTCCGACAAGGTGTTCAGGCTCATGGTCAGCGGCATCACGGCGAACCCGCGCAAGGCGCGATCCCCCACCGCGACATCGCCCTGCCCGAGCGCATGGTCGAGCAGGAACACATGCTCCTTGACGGAGTAATGCGCCAGCGCCTCCATCGACTTCCCGGCCTCGTAGGTCACGAAGTCGTGGATCATCGGGGTCACGGGCGGGATTGACGGCACAGCAAACGATGGAGCCGCGGTGCCCTCACCCCGGTTGGTGGTTTGCGTGGTCACACCTGCTGGAGCCGGAGCACCCCCACCCCGACCGATGCGGCTCACATCAGACGCCTGCTCCAGCACACTCCCCATGATCTCCTCCTGCAGGTGCAGGAACTGCTCCATGGTATTCAGGTAGGCCATCAGGGCCGGGCGCAGCGGTTCGGCGTCGTCCGGGTGCACCGTCCAATGGCTGCGGTCCGTTTCAACGACGGTAGATTCGCCGCCGGATACCGGTGCCGCCTTGGGAATCGCGAGCGTGATGCCTGTGCCCTTGAGCCGCGGCGTGTAGGAATAGAAGGCGTAGTCCTTGCCCTTCCTGACGGGCTCGGCTTCGGTGCGCACGCGGCCCGCGAACAGGATCGACGGATCAAACACCACGCCGTGCGCGGCCAGCATGGCGAGGTTGAATACGAGGTGTTCCCAGCCGGACTTCTGCATCCGGTTGGCGGCGATGGCCAGCACCTCGCGGTCCTTGAGGATGTCGTTGACGAAGGCGGTGAGGTTGCCGCGCGGTCCGATCTCGATGAAGGTGCGGACCCCGGCGGCGTACATGTTCTCGATGGTCTCACGGAAACGCACCGCGCCGGCCCACTGCCCGACCGCGGTCTGCTTGATCGTCTCGGGGTCCTGCGGAAACGGTTGGGCGGTGAGGCACGACCAGGTCTCGATGCGCGGCGGATGTACGCCGTAGGTGTCGAACAGCTCGCGCAAACCATCGAGCGCCGGGGTGAACCACGGCGTGTGGTACGGACGGTCGAACTCGAGTTGTCCGACAATCGCCCCCTGCGCGGAAAGACCTTTCATGACCGTTTCGACCAGTTCGGGTTTCGCGCACAAAACAACCTGGTGCGGACAGTTGTCCATCGCGATCAGCACGTCCGCGCCGTGCGGCTTCATCACCGCATCGACCTTGTCGCGGGCGACGCCGCCGACGGTGATCAGGATGCCGCGCGGGATGTCGGTGCGGCTGACCAGTTTCTTGACGCCGAGGAATCCGTCGCGGATGAACGCACCGCGTTGCGCCGCGTCGGTGAAACGCACGACACCGGAGGCGTCGAGCGCGATGAATTCACCGCTGCTGTGACCGACCACGGCATCGGCCTTGATGCTGAGGCTGGCAAACAAGGCGGACAGCCCGAGGTTGGCGGCGGAGACCGCCTCCACCGCGGTCTCCATCTCGAACAGCGCCTTGTGCTGCTCCTCGGGCGTGCCCGACACCGGGAACACGCGGACGCTGGGGCGGTAATCGCCGCCGACCTCGAGGCAGGCGTGGTCAACGAGATCGAACGCGGCCCGGACCTCGGGGAAATACACGGCGAGGTCGGACAGCATGTTCAGGTACTGCGCGCCTTCGCCGGGGAAGATGAACGCGGTGCGGCCCTTGGGGCCGATCCGGTCCTCGAAATAGAACACGCCGCCCTTGGACTGGATCTTCGTGCGGTCCGGCTCGGCGAGCTTTTCGCGGGCGAAGGCCAGTTTCTTGGCGAGGTCGGCCGCGTCGGCGGCGATGAAGGCCAGCGTGGGGGCAGCCGGATTCCACCCGCGCGCGCAGGCGGCGGCCAGTTCCGGCAGGGTGTCGTTCGCGACCTTGCCCTCGAGCGCGGTGACCGCGGCGATCAGGGCGGCACGGTCGGCCGCGCTGAGCAGGAACAATTCGCAGGGACGGGCGCGCGGGGTGATCATGCGACCTCCTCGAGCAGCAGGTGCGAATTGATGCCGCCGAAGCCCATCGCGCTGACCCCGGCGCGGCGCGGGGTGCGGCCGGCATGGATCCACGGACGCGTCTCCGTGCTGATGTAGAACGGAGTGTCGGCCAGGCCGAGGGTCGGATGCGGCTTGGCGAAGTTCGCGGTGGGCGGGATGATTTTCTGGTGCAGGGCCATCACCGCCTTGATGGTGCTGCCGATGCCGGCGGCGGGCACGCAGTGGCCGATCATCGACTTCACCGAGCCGACGGCGCAGCGCGGACCGGACTTCGCGCCGGGACCGAACACTTCGCGGTAGGCCTTGATCTCGGTCGCATCGCCCAGCGGGATGCCGGTGGCGTGGGCCTCGAGCATGCCGACGGTGGCGGGATCGATGCCGGACGTCTCGTAGGCGCGGCGGATGGCGAGGATCTCCCCCTCGAGGCGCGGGGCAAGCAGGCCGGACGACTTGCCGTCGCTGGCCAGGCCGTAGCCCTTGATGACCGCGTAGATGCGGTCGCCGTCGCGCTCGGCATCCTTGCGGCGCTTCAGCACGGCCATGCCAACGCCCTCGCCGAACAGCGTGCCGTCGGCATCGGCATCGAACGGGCGCGGCGAATCGTTGCGGCGCGACAAGGCATCGATCTGGCAGAAGGTCATCAGGTCCTGCGGCAACATGCAGGCCTGCACACCCCCGACCAGCGCGGCGTCGCAGCGGTTCAGCAGCAGGTTGTTCACGCCGTGGGTGATGGCGACGATCGACGAGGCGCAGGCGGCATCGACGATGTAGTTCGCGCCCATCAGGTCGAGGCGGTTGGCGATGCGGCCGGCGATGATGTTCGGGATCATCGACGGGATGATCGCGGCGTTTAGCGGCGGAAGCTGGGCCTTGAGCTTGCGGTGGATGTCCTGCAGCTCGGCGGCGGTCCAGTTCGGGTTGATCTCGCCGAGCAGGGCGACCGTCTGGTCGAGCACGAGGCCGTGCTGGATCCAGTTCACGTTGCTCGGGTTCACGTACACGCCGTGGCCGATGATGATGTCGGTGCGCTCGCGCGGAAAGTTTTTCTGCCGCTGCCAGCCGGCATCGTCGAGTGCGGCCTTGGCGACCTTCAGCGCGAGGAAATGATCGGGCTCCACGCCATCGAGCGAATCGGGCATCACGCCGAACTCCAGCGGATTGAACTTCGCGAGATCGCCGAGGAACGCACCGCGTTTGGTGTAGATGCGCTCGAAGGCCTCGGAGTCCGGATCGAAATAGCGCAGGATGTCCGGGTCGGGATGATCGCCGATGGCGACCGCGCCGGCCAGGATGCGGTCCCAGTAGGTTGCGACATCGGGTGCCTGGGCGAACATGCAGGCCATGCCGACAATCGCGATATCGTGGTCGTGGTTGTTTTTCATCGAAAGAGTATCCGTTCAACCGCAGCGCGGCGAGCCTGCCCGGCCAGGAGGCGCCGCGGCTCAATCAATACAGGAAAGGGATCAGGCGTTTGGTGCTCGCCATGTAACTCCGGTATTCGGGCATCCGGTCGCTCCACAGTCGCTCCTCGCGACAGAGCTTGGCCAGCAGCACCGCCACCAACAAGCACCCGGCAAGGACCCGCCACACAGCGGGTGAGGCGGCGACCCAGCCCGCCGCGATGAGCAGGACGGCGCTGTACATCGGATGCCGGATCCACCGGTACGGGCCGTGTTGCACCAAGGTGGCTTCGGGATGCGGCTCGGGATGGATGCGCAGCTTCGAACGGCGCATGGCCCACACGGACCAGATACCGAGGAGTGTTCCGGCGAGGACCGGGAACACGGGCCACCCGCGCGGCAGCAATGGGCCGCTCATCGCCAGGGCGAAGAGGAGCAGGGCCTGCGCCGCCACCAGCAGCATCGACAATAAGCTCATGTGTCGGGGTCCTGATCATCGGCCGAGGTCAGAGCAGTTCGCCTTCGGCCACGATGATCGCCTGCGAGCGTTCGCCGTACATCAGCTCGTCGAGCATGTAGTCGCGGCCGGCCACGGGATCGATCAAGCCGACCCCGCGTTCCTGGAACTGCTTCTTCACCTGTTCCGAGGCCATGCCGAGCTGGTCCCACGGGCCCCAGTCGATCGCCACGACGCGGTTGTTCCAGCGCTCGTCGAGGTACATGGCCATGCGGTTCAGGACTTCGTTCGCGGCGGCGTAGTCGGACTGGCCGCGGTTGCCGAACCAGCCGGCGATCGAAGAGAACAGCACGAGGAACTTGAGCGACTCGGGCTTGAGCAGGCGGCTGAGCAGGTACACGGACTTGACCTTGTTGTCGAACACGCGGTCGAACGACTCGGGGGTCTTGTCCTCGATCAGCTTGTCCTCGATGATACCGGCGCCGTTGATCACGCCGTCGAGGCGGCCGAACGTCGCGTAGATATCCTTGATCATCGCGGTCATGCCGGCCTCGTCGGTCACATCCACCGGATAGTAGGCGACCCGCGAACCGGCCTTTTCCATCGCGGCACGGTTGGCGCGCATCGTCCGGTCGGCGAGGATGCGCTGGCATTCGCGCTCGACCTCCTTCGGGGTCATCGCACGGCCGGCGGCCTTGGCCTGCTCGAACAGGACTTTCTTGATCGCGGCGGGATCGGCCAGGTTCGCCGTCGCGGGCGACTCGGCCTGCTCGGGCCACGGGGAACGGCCGGCCAGCACGAGGGTCGGCTGGTGGCGGCGGGCGATTTCCTGGGCGATCAGCGAGGTGATGCCGCGGGCGCCGCCGATGACCAGGATGACATCTTCGCGGGCGAAGGTCAGGCGGGCCTTGGCGCGGTCGAGGGCGACGGTGCGCGTTTCGGTCACGAACCGCTGGCCGGAACGGTAGTAGATTTCCTTCTGCTTCTGGGCGGCCGCGGTTTCGGCCAGCAGCGACGGAATCGCATGGGCCGAACTTTCGCCGGACAGATCGATCACCTTGCAGACGGCGTTCGGCCATTCATCGGCCACGCTCTTCATCAGGCCCATGATGCCGCCGCGCCATGGATTGGCCGGTTGCGGGAGCAGGCCGTCGCGGCCGGACTTGCCGAGCGCGGTCGCCGCGAGCACAACCTTGCCCGTGCCCTTCTTGAGATCCGGGGACACCGCCTTGAGCAGGTAGAACAGGCCTTTCACTTCCTCATCGACCAGCTTCTGCCAGTCGGTGAGTTTCAGACTTTCCATGGCCGGAGCCTTGCGCAGGGGCAGGAGATGGATCACCCCGCCGATGGCACCGTCGGAGGCCCGCACGGCATCGACCCAGGCGGTCACCGCCTTGATGTCGTGCAACGCAACGACTTCGACCCCGGCGCGGGCGACCGGACCAATCAGGCGGGTTGCCGTGCCTTGTTTCTTCAACGCCTTCACCATGGCGTCCGAGAATCCTTCCCCGTCATCGGTCACGATCACCAGGCCGGAGGGCTTGATGCTCGCATCCACTTGCGGCAACGGCGAAGGCTTCAAGCTGATCAGGTTGCGGTACACACCGGCGAGCTTGGGCGCAGGTGCGGCGGGCGTTGGGGCCGCAGTGCCCCCTGGCCGGGCAGGTTCACCGAGGACGGGAAACGGCACCGATGCCGATGCAGAGAAGGTGCCAACTTTCGCCAATACCTCACCGAGCGTCTTGCTGGCGTTCAACGTCTCGGGAAGATCCTCGGGCGCGCCGGGAATTTCCTTCGCGAAGGCGATCAGGATTTCCAGCCGCTTGATTGAATCGATCCCGAGGTCGGCCTCGATGTTCAGGTTCAGGTCCAGCATGTCGGTCGGATACCCGGTACGCT
>ERZ761607.3911-NODE-3911-length-13797-cov-387.803158_pt1 | contig 13797 bp, 10 predicted proteins | sample MGYA00511164_ERZ761607 | MGnify/ENA primary metagenome ERZ761607 (study PRJEB28899, sample SAMN02445080) | bioreactor sludge metagenome | biome: EBPR sludge | place: Australia: Brisbane, Thorneside Wastewater Treatment Plant | collected 2011-06-22 ...
ATGCTGCAGCTCATCGCCTTCAGCGGCGTTCTCTGGTCCATTTCACGAGAAATGGTCGTATTTCTGATCATTTATGCGATTGTCGGCACTTTGGTCACCCTGCTGGTGTTCGGCCAGGTCCTGATCGGGCTCAATTATTATCAGCTCAAACGCGAAGCCGATTTCCGCTTCAGTCTGGTGCGCATTCGCGAAAATGCCGAGGCCATTGCCTTCTATCGAGGCGAGGCGCAGGAGTTGCGGCAGGTCGGCCGGTATTTCGACGGGGTGTTCAGCAATTTCAGCCAACTGATCAGGGCGCAACTGAATCTCAACCTTTTTCAGTATGGCTACCGATTCATGACCATCATTCTGCCCAGTGCGATCATTGCCGAACGGGTGATTTCGGGGGAACTGGAGGTTGGTCGGGCGATCCAGGCAACCGGCGCCTTTGTCGCAATACTGGCCGCACTGACGGTGATCGTCGATAACTTCGAACTCTTCAGCAAGTTTGCCGCCGGGATCGACCGCCTGTATGGCTTCTCCAGATTCGTCGCCCGAAGCCAAGTCGATCCCGCGGCGGCCGGGAGTCGCATTGCATTCGTGCGGGATTCCCGTCTCGCCATTGAAAACCTGAGCGTCGAGACGCCCAACCATGCCAGAACGCTGATCAAGGACCTCTCGCTGACGATCAATCCGGGCCAGGGTGTTCTGATCGTCGGCGCCAGCGGTTGCGGGAAGAGTTCATTGTTGCGCGCGATCGCCGGCCTGTGGCGGTCGGGAAGCGGTCGCATCGTGCAGCCCGAAGCGAGCGAAATGCTCTTTCTGCCACAACGACCGTACATGCTGCTCGGTACTCTGCGCAGTCAGTTGTTGTATCCGCTGCCGGATCGGGAAATCGCCGACGAGGAACTGCTGCGCTTGTTGGAAAAGGTCAACCTGCCTGATCTTGCCGCTCGCTTTGATGGTCTCGATGCCGACCTGGATTGGGCGAAGGTCCTGTCGGTCGGCGAGCAGCAGCGGGTCGCTTTTGCCCGCGTGCTGCTCGCCGCACCCCGCTACGCCATCCTTGATGAAGCCACCAGCGCCCTCGACATCGCCAACGAAGACAGTCTTTATGAACAGTTGGCTGCCAGTGACACGACGTTGATCAGCGTTGGCCACCGTCCCTCGATCCTGAAGTATCACCCGCAGGTGCTGGAGCTGACGGGCGACGGCGGATGGCAGTTGCATGCGGCTGGCGACTACAGCTTTGATCGGGTTCCAGGTTAGCGGCCTTCTTTCTGTGCGCGCGCGCACATACGGATGACGGCATTCCAACTAAGCTCCGGCAATCCATGAAAGCCCTGTTGGTGACGCCCGCCGCTATCACACAAACGACACCCGAGGAACTCGCGCTGTCAGGAGCCTGGACCGCGCGCGGGCTCGGCGCCATCGGGACCCGACTCGCTGCCTTGTCCATCTCCGGCAGAAGCACCTCAATGGTCCTCGACAGCGCGCGTATCGAGGCGCTCGATACCGCTGGCGCCTGGGTCCTGCAGAAACTGCTGCGCCGCTTGCGTGGCGAAGGCGGCTGCGTGCAGGTGCGCGACCTGCGGCCGGAATTCGCCAGGCTGCTTGAACTGGTCGGGCACGAGGTGAGCAATCAGGGAGCTTCCCCATCCCCGGTGGTTCCCTGGTCTTCGTCGAGGCTGGACCAGTTGGGGCACAAGGCGGCAGCAGCGGTCAGCCAGGCGTTGGCGTTGCTCGGGTTCATCGGGGAAGTTGCTGCCGCCTTTGCGGGCTGCCTCAGGCACCCGACCCGTTTCAGATGGCTGCCGATCCTGTACAACCTGCGCCGTGCCGGGCTTGACGCCCTGCCCATCGTCGGGCTGCTGTCGTTCCTGCTCGGGGTCGTGATCGCTTACCAGGGCGCAGGCCAACTCCGGCAGTACGGAGCCAACATCTTTGTCGTCGATCTCGTCGGCTTGTCGGTGCTGCGCGAATTCGCTCCTCTGATCACGGCCATCATCATTGCCGGGCGCTCCGGTTCCGCCTATGCGGCGCAGATCGGCACGATGTCCGTGACCGAGGAGATCGAAGCCCTGCGCACGCTTGGTATCGGCCCTCTGGATCTCCTCGTCCTGCCAAAGATCGTGGCGCTCTGTGTCGCGTTGCCGCTGCTCACCGTCTTCGCTGACGTGTCCGGCGTCTTCGGCGGCATGATCATGGCACGCGCGCAGTTGGGCGTCGGCTTCGGCGAGTTTCTCGACCGCTTCGTCAAGGCCGTCAGCCTTGCGGACTATCTGGTGGGGATCGGCAAGACGCCGGTGTTCGCCATGATCATCGTCGTCGTCGGCTGCTTTCAGGGCTTTCGCACGCACGGCGGTGCCGACGGCGTCGGCCGCCAAACCACGCGCAGCGTCGTCCAATCAACCTTCCTGGTGATCGTTGCCGACGCCTTGTTCTCGGTCGCCTTCAGTGCGCTGGACCTCTGACATGCAAGACGAAAGGCAGGCGCGCGAAACGGTCGTCGAACTCAGCAAGGTCTGCACGCGCTTCGGCGATCATGTGGTGCATTCCGACATCGACCTGCAGGTACGCCGTTCCGAGATATTCGCCTTGATCGGTGGCAGTGGCTCCGGCAAGTCGACATTGCTGCGCGAAATGATCCTGCTGCAACGGCCGGATTCAGGCGCCATCCGGGTGCTCGGCGTAGACCTGGCGGACCTCGGTGACGCGGATGCCCTCGACCTGCGACTGCGCTGGGGGGTGATGTTCCAGCATGGTGGCCTCTTCGGCTCACTGACCGTGACGGAGAATGTCGGCCTGCCGCTGCGCGAGCACACCGCGCTCCCGGACCCGCTGATCGACGAAATCGCTGCCTGGAAGCTCGCCATGACCGGCCTCAAGCCGGAGGTCGGCGCACAGTACCCGTCCGAACTCAGCGGCGGCATGATGAAGCGTGCCTCGCTTGCCCGGGCGCTGGCACTCGACCCCGAACTGCTGTTTCTCGACGAGCCAACCGCCGGCCTCGACCCTGAAAGCGCCGGCGAGGTCGACCAACTGGTGCGCCGACTGCGCGACCTCTTCGGCCTGACGATCGTCATGATCACGCACGACCTCGACTTGCTGTGGCAGCTTGCCGACCGAGTCGCGGTCCTCGCCGACGGCAAGGTGCAAGGCATCGGCTCGATGGCTGAGCTGTCACGAACGGAGAATCCCGCCATCCGGGTCTTCTTCGAAGGGCCGCGCGGTCGGGCCGCACAGCAACAGGCCGAGGACTTGGCCGAGACCACAACCAGTCGGGAAAACGGGAGGCCACCATCGAAACCAAAGTGAACTATCCGCTCGTCGGCGCATTCGTTCTCGTCCTCGGCTCGCTGCTGATCGCCGGCGCCCTCTGGCTGGCCTCAGGGGGTACGTTCCAGAAGAAATACGACCTGTACCTGGCGATCGAAAACGAGTCGGTGGCCGGTCTCAACGTCAATGCGCCTGTCAAGTACAACGGCGTGGATGTGGGCAAGGTGCGGCTGATCGAGCTGGACCCGGCCAATCCGGAACGTGTGACCCTGCTCTTCGCGATCGAGCGCGACACGCCGATCAAGGAGGATACCGTAGCAGTTCTGAAAACGCAGGGCTTGACCGGCATCGCCTACGTCGAGCTCGGCGGCGGCACACGTGACGCACCGCCCCTGCTTGCCCGCGACGGAAGCGATTATCCAGTGATCCGCACCAAGCCGTCGCTCAGCGCACGCCTGGAGAATGTGCTCACGACCGTCCTGACGAAGCTCGACAGCATGTCGAGCAACGTCAACGCCATACTAAGCGATGAAAACCGTACGGCGTTCGCGGCCGTGGTCGCCGATGTTGCCCTTGTTGCGCACACCATCGCCGCGCGCCGGGACGCCCTCGATTCAGGGCTTGCCCATGCCGCCCGCACCTTCGAAAACACCTCACGTGCCTCAGCGCAGATCGGACCCGTGATCGACCGCGTCGGCCGCAGTGCCGACGCGGTCGGCATAATGGGAACCGAGGTCGCCCGCACGACTGCCAGCGCCGGCAAGACGTTCGACGCGGTCGGTGCCGACATGCAGCGCTTCAGCGCGGAAACGCTCCCCGAACTGGAGCGTCTGCTCGCAGAACTGAGCGTCCTGTCGACCTCGCTGCGGCGCCTTGCCGAGCAAACCGAACGCAATCCCGCTGGCCTCCTCTTCGGTCGCCGGCCACTAGCCGACGGGCCCGGCGAATCCTCATCAACCGGAGTACGCCAGCCATGATCGTTCCATCGCGCAGACGACTCGGCCGGCTGTGCGCGGTCGGGCTGCTGTTGAGCTGCGGCAGTGGCTGCAGTGCCCTGCGTTCGACGGCAACGCCACCGTCGTTCTATTCACTCGACAACGCACGGATCGAGGCCAGTGCCGCCGGGTCCGCTCCCGCCAACCGTTCGCCCGCAGCCCCGACGCTGATCGTCAATCGACCGCATGCCGCAGCCGGTTTCGACAGCCAGCGCATCGTCTACCTTCGCGAGGCGCACCGCCTCGACCATTTTGCGCATGGTGAATGGGTCGACACGCCGGCGCGCATGCTCGCGCCGCTGATCGTCAGCGCGCTCGAAGGCAGCGGCAGCTTCCGTGCCGTCGTGGCAGCGCCGACTGCTGCCACTGGCGAACTGCGGCTCGACAGCGAAATCGTACGCCTGCAGCAGGACTTCACCAGCCAGCCGAGTCGTGTGCGCTTCACGCTGCGCGCCCATGTCGTCGACAGCACGACACGCCGGGTGCTGGCGTCGCGCCTTTTCGACGAGAGCGTTGCGGCTGCCAGTGACGACCCCTACGGCGGGGTCATTGCGGCCAATCGCGCAGTGCAGTCGGTGCTCGAACAACTATCCACTTTTTGCTCGACTGTGGCAGGCCAACGGCAGCCGGGCGCAACCGAAACGCGGCAACGGGAGGCCGGACCAACGTCTTCGCTGCCCTCCGCCGCGCCTTGAGCCATCGCGGCGATCTGACGGCCGCCGGGAGCACCCGGTTACAGCCATCGCTGCCACAAACCAGCGCTCCATTCCTTCAAGCGCAACAGCGGGGAGCGAGCTTCCCAGGTTCCCGGGTCGATGGGTTGCGATTCAGCCAGGTCGCTGGCAAACATGAGCTGCATTTTCTGGCCGAATTCACGGCCAAGAATCACCGCGTTGATCTCGTCGTTGTCGAGAAAGCTGCGCCAGTCGAGGTTGGTGGAGCCGACGCATGACCAGACACCGTCGATCAGTGCAGTCTTGGAATGGAGCAGCGGCCCACGTCGTTCGTGGATCTTGACGCCGGCCTTCAGCAAGGTGGAGTAGTGCGCACGGCCCGCATGAAACACGACTTCGGAGTCGGAGTGACTGGGCAGGATCAGCTGCACATCGACCCCCCGCCCGGCTGCGTCGATCAGGGATTGGAGAAGTTGCGGGTCGGGCACGAAGTACGCATTGGTGAGCTGCACCTGCTTTTCCGCATTGCCGATCGCCGAGATCAGGGTCACGTAGATCAGGCTGTAAGGGTCGTCGGGCGTGCTGCCGATGGCGCGCACGACCTCTTTCCCCTGCACCTTCAACGCCGGAAAGTACTCCTTGGCGGTGAGCGGCTTGCCGCGCTGCCTCTCCCAGGTTTCGATGAACAGCTTCTGCAATTCACCGACCACAGGACCTTCGATTTGCAGGTCGGTATCGCGCCAGGGAACCGTCTTCGCGGCGGCTTTCCTGCTCCCCCTGACAACCGATCCCGACGAATAGACGCTGCTGATGTTGATGCCGCCGATAAATGCCGTACGCCCATCGACCACCAGCAACTTCCGGTGGTCCCGGTTGTTGAGCAGCCACTCCGTCTTTGCCGAAAGCGGGTTGATCGGATTGAATTCGAGCACCGCGATGCCAGCTTCCTCAAGCCGCTCGAAGAAGGCCTTCGGGGTACTCAAGGCACCGACGCTGTCATAGATTACATTGACCTGCACGCCCCGGCCCTGCTGTTCCAGCAACAAGTCCGCAAACTGGCGCCCGATCTCGTCGTCTTCAAAGATGTAGGACTCCAGGTTGATATGGTCCCGGGCCTTGCGGATTGCAGCAAACATGGCCGCATAGGTCGCGGCGCCGTCCTGCAACAGCGTGACCTTGTTTCCCAGGATCAACGGGCTGCCGACGATCGCCTGTTCCAGCGCGATCTGCTTTTCCAGGATGTCGATGTCGCCGGACTTGCGCTTGAGTTCCGCGAGAATCGCCGCGCTCTTCTGCGCCGAAAGCGGACCGCTGGCGCTTTCGAACCGCACCGCCTGCCCGGCATGTCGCCTGATCAGGACATCGGTGTCCGGCAAACTCGGACAGCCCGCTGCGCCGAGCAGACAGAACGCCGTCACCGCAGCAAGCTTGAGTACGCTAACCGGCATGGCCGTCTGGCGCAGGCGATGGCGCCTCGTCTCGCGTGGCCAGGAAAGTGCGGGCGTCGGCACCGTCCTGGCTCGCAAGAGATGCACGTACCGCCGGCAAGCTCAGCGAGCGGGAGCGGGCACCGCAGCGGGGGCTGGAACGACCACCACCGTGCCGCCACCGGTCTTGCCGCGATCACCAGTGGCTCCGGTATCCCCCGTACTCCCGGTGGCGCCTGTGGCGCCTGTGGCGCCGGTGTAACCGGTCGTGCCGCTTGATCCCGGCGCACCGGTGGCCCCCGCTGATCCGGTTGCACCGGTTGGGCCCGCGGGCCCGGGAACGGCGACGACTGCCGCGGGAGTCACTACGGTCGGCCGGTCGCACGCGCTCAAAGACAGCGCGATGAGTACCGCAGAACATACGATTGAATATTTCATGAGAATTCCTTTTGGTTGCTTGCTGGTTCGAGCCAGACAGCTCGGTGGAAAACGCCTGCCGGCGCGTGATGCTGGGTGCGGCACATCGCCGTACGCGGCCCGGTCGGGTGCGGCGCGAATCTTCGCTGGCTCTCGCCAGAAAATGACGGAAACGGGCGCCGATGCGCGACTGCGACCCGCCGGCGGTGAAGCTCCGGCGGATCGCGGCTCGCTGCTCACTGCGGCTTGTTGACCTCGTGGCCGATGATGCCGCCGACGGCCGCGCCGCCGACCGTGCCAACCGCGCTGCCGCCGGTCAGGACGGCACCACCAACGGCGCCGACACCGGCGCCGACTGCGGTGTTCTTGTCCTGCGCTGACATCCCGGAACAAGCACCCAGACCGATCAGCATTGCTGCTGCCAGGGTACTGAGCGCGAATCTCTGCTTCGCTTTCATGGGGCTACCTCTCTCGCTCTCGAAGGTGATGTGGCAACGCATGGCTACTTGCCAGCGTGAGCCTTCGCCTGCGCCAGACAGTCATCCTTGGCAGCGCCCGCTCGGTCGTCGCATTTTTCCTTGGCGACCGCGTACTGGGCGTCGACCTTGTCGGCCTTGGCGTCCTTGCGGGCGTCGCTGGTCTGGGTGTTCGCCTTGCTGCGCGCATCGGTGCTCTTCTCCGCAGCCGTCGCGTTCGCATCCGTGGTCTTCATCGCTGCCTTGGCGTCGGCTTCGGCGGCCGTTTTCGCCGCCTTGGCTTCCTTCACGCAAACATCCTTGGCATTGCCGGACGAATCGTCGCACTTCTCATTGGCCACGCCATAATCGGCCTCGGCCTTGGCGACGCGAGCCTGGTAATGGGTTTTCGGGCTGGGCTTGTAGCTGGCTTCGAGGTCGGCTGCTGCCACCTTCTCACTGCCCTTGGCCTGAGCCACGCAGATGTCTTTCGCGTTGGCGGACAAGGAGGCGCAGGCTGCCTTGGCCGACTTGTACTCGGCGGCGATCTTGTCCTTGGCAGCCGTGTAGTCGGTCCTCGACATGCTTTGCGCCATCGCACCAGCACTGAAACCGAGACTGACCGCAAGTGCGATCACGTTCATGTTGAATCTGTTCATTATCATTCCTTCATCTGATGAGCTTGGGCGTGACGCATGGGCAAGCACCGCCGTGCATACACGTTTCTCCGCCAGGGCCTTGACGCTGCTTGCAGGCATCGGAAGTCGCCATGCTGCAGACAGCACATCCGTCCTGGCTCGGATAACCCAGCTTATGGAGAAGATCAGGCGCGGTCTGTCCGCTGGCGCACACAACAGCAGAAGACGGTGCTCGAGTCGCAGCCCGGCCGCTCAGTGATCCGCGCGGGTGACGACTGCAGGACGACGCTGCGCCAAGGCGATCAAGACCAAAGCGGGCCCAGCGGGGGCGCTCGCCGGATCCGGTGTGGCCCGGCCGTGAGGCGGCGGACACTCACTCGCAGCCGCTGCCCTCGTTACCGGCACTGCCGGTCGCCGATTTCGCAAAATCAAGGGCCACGTCCAGCGTAGCCAGGAACTCGTGCACCCTGATCGGCTTCGTCAGGTAGCGGAAGAACCCCGCCTCCAGGCCCAGCCGGACATCCCGCGGTATGGCGTGGGCACTGAGCGCAATGACCGGAATGTGTGCTGTTGCCCGATCCTCGGCGAGGACTTGCAGCGCCTGGATGCCGCTGATGTCCGGCAGGCTGATGTCCATCAGGATGACATCGGGCCGCGCGCTGCGCGCCATCTCGATGCCGTCCCTGCCGTTGCGCGCACTCAGCAGCCGAATATCCGGGCGACGCGCGGTGATTTCCTCGATCAGCATCAGATTGGCTGCATTGTCCTCGACACAGAGCAGCGTGCGCGAGTGCTCGCCACCTGGTGTTGCCTCGGCAAGCGGCACCGACGCGCTCCTGCCGGCAGGGGTCAGGGCTTCGGTCGTCGTTTTCAGCTCGATCCAGAAGGTGGTACCTCTGCCGACCGTGCTGTCGACGCCGATGCACCCGCCCATGCATTCAACGAGCCGCTTGCAGACGACCAGGCCAATCCCTGTGCCCTGCTCCGCGCCCGTCTCCTGTCCGAGACGATTGAAGGGCTGAAAAAGCTTCGCCAACTGCTCTGCGCTGAGCCCCGCGCCACTGTCACGAACGCTGATGCGGATCGCGTCCGGCGGCCTCAGGAGATACTCCACCGCAACCATGCCGCCGGCGCTGTTGTACTTGATCGCGTTCGACAGGAGGTTGATGATGATCTCCTTGAGCCGTTTCCGGTCAGCCTGGACCAACGATGGGATGCCGACCCGGTCGAGGGACAGGCTGATGGCCTTTTGCGCCGCCTGCGTTTCAACCAGATCCTTGCACTCGGCAAGGAGGTCGGGGAGCGATATCGGTTCCATGGCCAGCAAGAGCTGGCCTGACTCGATCAGCGCGAGGTCAAGGATTTCGTTGATCAAGCCCAGCAGGTACCAGCCCGCTTTCAGAATCTGATCGATGCTCCGCTTCTGCGCGGGCGTCGGTGCGGGCGATCCGGTGTCCACAAGCTGTGCAAAACCGAGGATCGCACTGAGCGGCGTCCGGAGTTCGTGGCTCATCCTGGAAACGAACTCGGATTTCGCCCGGTTGGCTGTTTCCGCAAGCAGCCTGGCACGCTCCAGTTCGGTGTTCTTGTCCTGCAGCACCTGGGCGAAACTCGCGCGCTCAGCTTCGGCCAACTTTCGCTCGCTGACATCGCTCAGGACCACGCGCAGCACGGCAGTGCCACCTGGCTCCTGCGCAACTGCGGACGCCAGATGCGCCCAGAAGGTCGTCCCGTCAGCTCGCACCATGCGCAACTCGCAGACCCGGGAGTCACCGGTTGCGAACACCTGCTTCCGGTGCAGGTAGTAAATATCCTGATCCGCCTTGAGGATGAAACGGCTGATTGCCTGGCTCTCCAGGGCACCACGTGGCAAGCCCAGCAGGGCCGCAGCGGTGAGGTTGCTTTGCAGGATCAGGCCCGCCTCGCTCAAGGTGCAATAGCCCACCGGCGCCAGATCGTAAAGGTCGAAATAACGTGCTCTCGTGGTGTCGAGTACCACCTGCGCCTGACGCAGCTCCTCGTTCTGCATCTCCAGCTCGATCTGATGCACGCGCAGTTCGTGCAGCATCCGCTGCGTGTCTTCGGGCAACAGGGCCCCACTCCGTGCCGGCGATGGCGCCGATTCTTCACACAGGAGTGTTTCGGCCTGCTGACGCAGCGCCTGTCGGCGACTCAAGGGATCAGCGACAGTGGGGGGGGGGGCGGCGTCGGCCTGACACTGATGCTGGGTGCTCACTGCACGCCTCCCTTCTTCCGACGATCGCTGAGCCCTCCGCTCGCCCGCTCGATGGTCGCAATCGCATAGACCTGCCCCGCCTCGTTTCGCAGTGCCGTCGAGGTCATCGCGACGTTCACGACAGCACCGTACTTGGTGATCCGTTGAGTACACTGGGGCTCCAGGGTTTCAGCCACGGCAAGCTCCCGCAGTGTCGCCAGATCTCGCTCGCGCAACTCCGGCGGGATCCGGTCGCGCACGTTCATCCGCAGAGCCTCCGCTTCGCTCCAGCCATAGGTTCGCACTGCTCCCGGGTTCCAGGCCAGAATACGGCCTTCCAGGTCCTGCACGGTGATGGCATCGTGTGCATCACGCGCGACCACCGCGAGAGGCAGCAGATCGGTGGCTGTGCGCAAGGCATGACGCGTCTGCACGGTCTCGGTAATGTCGAAGAACGAGATCACTGCGCCCTCGATCACGTTGTCGAGCGTGCGGTAGGGCTGGATGCGCATCGTGTACCACTTGCCATCCCGGGTCAGCACGTCCACCTCCTTGTGGATCAAGGTAGTGAGCACCGCCTGAGTATCCATCACCAGTCCATCGTAGCCGACCAGGTTGGAGACGATATGGGCGACGGGCCGTCCGACATCGCTCGGGATCAGATTGATGATTCTGCTGGCGGCAGGGGTGAAGCGCAGAATGCGCAGTTGATGGTCCACAAACACGGTGCCAATCCCGGTCCCGGCCAGCAGGTTGTTCATGTCGTTGTTGCTCCGTGACAGATCGCTTACCTTGGCCTGCAGTTCGGCATTGACCGTCGCCAGTTCCTCGTTGACGGACTGCAATTCTTCCTTGGAGGTCTCCAGTTCCTCGTTGGTGGATTGCAGCTCCTCGTTCACCGACTGCATTTCCTCGTTGGACGACTTCAACTCCTCGTTGGAGGTTTCCAGCTCCTCCTGGGTGGCTTGCAGGTACTCGTCCTTGGCTCGCAACTCCTCCTTGAGCGCCGCGATGCGCGCTTCAGTGCCGGACGCTGCGTCGACTCCCGTGCCTGCTCCCGGAGCGACTGACGCGGCGCCGGTTGGCTCGCCGACCTGCGGCGCCCGTTCCGGGTCGGCACTTGGGACTTCCTGGAGCATGACCAGGAACAACGGCGAAGCAGCGGCTTCGGCCGGGCCGACCTTCACCGGGCAAACGCTCAGATTGAGTTGGGTGTGGTGGCCGTTGCTCTTGACCTTCAGACCTGCAAAGCGGACCGTCTCAGCGGTGCTGGCCGCCTTGTGCAGGGCGATTCGGAGGTCCTGCCGCAGCCCTTCGCGGGCCATTCTCAGGATATTGTTGATGCCGGGCTCGCCCGGAGCCGGCTCCAGATACATCCCGGTGCGACCGTACAGATAGAGGATGTCGCCCTGCCCGTTGACCAGCGCACTGGCCGGGGCGAGCTGCTGCAGGAGGGTCTGTTCGGTCAACTCGCGTAGCGGCAGTTTCACCGGCGACACCGTCTTTCCGCCGCACCAGCCGCCCTTTGGGACCGCCGCATCGACCGCCATCTGCGACGGCAGGAAACCACGCTGGGCGACACGCCGGCGGCTGGAAAAGTCCTCCTTGCGCCGATAGAGCTTCGCCTTGCGGTCGAGCACCGCAAACAGGTCGCTATACTCGCCAATGCTTTCAGATGTCCCGAGAAACAGCAAGCCACCCGGATTGAGTACGTAGTGGAACAAGGGGATGAGCTTCTTCTGCAACTCCGCGCCCATATAGATCAACAGGTTCCGGCAACTGATCAGATCGATCCTGGAGAATGGCGGATCCCTGATCACGTTCTGTTCGGAAAACACCAGCATGTCGCGGATACTCTTCTGGACGCGATAGGCGCTGCCATCCGGGGTGGCGGTGAAAAAGCGTGCCAGACGCTCCGGCGAGAGATTGGCGGCAATGCTGGCCGGATAAAGACCACTGCGCGCCGTCGCAATGGCCCGGCCGTCAATGTCGGTGGCGAAGACCTGTACCGTGACGGCGTGCTTCAACGCGTCCAGATGTTCCTGCAGGAGAATCGCCAGCGAATAGGCCTCTTCGCCGGTTGAGCACCCCGGCGACCAGACCCGGACCACCGAGCCGGCCGACTTGTCGGCCAAGAGCTGGGGAAGGAGCAACCCCTCGAGCACCTTGAACGCCTCCGGATCGCGAAAGAAACTGGTCACGCCGATCAACAGATCGCGAAACAGCGCCTCCAACTCGAGCGGCGTCTGCTGCAGATAGCGAACATAGCTTGCCAAGGTCCCGATCTGGTGCACCGCCATGCGCCGCGTGGTACGGCGCTGGATGGTGCTCGGCTTGTATTGCGAAAAGTCGTGACCGGTCTGCGCGCGCAGCAGAATCATGATCTTCTTGAGATCCTCGTCGCTCCTTGAAGGATCCTTGGCAACGCTTCCCTGATGCGTTCCCAAGGCTCGAGTCGCGTAGGCGATCAGTTGTGCGGGCATGTCCGCCGGGGCCAGCTCGTAGTCCACCACGCCGGTGGCGATGGCGCTCCGCGGCATGCCGTCGTACTCAGCCGAATCGGGACTCTGGGCGATGACCAGTCCGCCCTCGTCCTTGATCGAGCGGACGCCCTGCGCGCCGTCGCTGCCGGTGCCGGAGAGTACGATGCCGATGGCCCGTTCATGCTGGTCCTGGGCGAGCGAGCGAAAGAGGAAGTCGACGGGCAAGCGGTGGCCACGCGGTTCGGACGGTTCCAGTAACTGCAGCGTGCCGTCCAAGAGCGCCATGTCGCGGTTGGGCGGAATGATGTACGCGCAGTTGGCTTGCACCGCCATGCCATCCTCGACCTCGAATACGCGCATACGGGTATAGCGCTGGATGAGATCGGAGAGAATGCTTTTGTGGTCCGGCGCCAGATGCTGGACGAGCACGAAGGCCATGCCGGGATCTGTTTCCGCCGGCATGCCGGAAAAAAACGCCTCGAACGCCGCCAGCCCTCCGGCCGAGGCGCCCAAGCCAACGATCGGGAAGGAGACGCCCGCAGGCTTGTCGGCCGACCCGGCCGGGGCGAGCGGCGACGGCGAAGATCGAGCAACCGCCTTCTTCTTCAGTTCTCCTGACCGCACTCTCACTCCCCGGCGCTCTCCCGGCGCAATCGATGGCGTGATGTTCCTCCATTCCTGGTCATCTCGCGCTGGCCTTTCCGCCACGGCGAACGCGTATTCGCTCACTGCCTGGCGTGCCTGTGGGCAGTGGGCAGTGTGCGGTGGCGTACAGACGCCGACGCCTACCCCCGGCTAGGATTCTCAACAGGGATCGGCGTGCTCAACGCCGGTCGTTTCGGGGTCCGCGAAAGGCAGGCTGCCACGGGTAAAGCACTCTGGACAGACATGCCAGATGCGACCCACACGGGTCGGTCGCGGGAGGCGCCATCGGTGCGCAGCGCTTGTTTGCTCCAGCACCGGAGGGTTGCGACTGCCCCATTTTTTCTGGGAGAAGAAAATGTCACTGGGAACCATTCTGCTGATTCTTGTGGTCTTGCTGCTGATCGGCGCGCTTCCAAGCTGGCCGCACAGCCGAGGGTGGGGCTACGGTCCCAGCGGTGGTCTCGGGCTGGTGGTGGTGATCCTGATCATTCTGTTGCTCATGGGCAGGTTGTAGCGCGCGGTTTCCGCCGCCCTCGGGCCTCTAGATCAAGGGGCCTGTCGAAGGTCATCAACACGGGAACGACGATTGT
>ERZ761607.3912-NODE-3912-length-13788-cov-5.807617_pt1 | contig 13788 bp, 14 predicted proteins | sample MGYA00511164_ERZ761607 | MGnify/ENA primary metagenome ERZ761607 (study PRJEB28899, sample SAMN02445080) | bioreactor sludge metagenome | biome: EBPR sludge | place: Australia: Brisbane, Thorneside Wastewater Treatment Plant | collected 2011-06-22 ...
AGGGCTCTGAGCGACCGAGAACGCCGCAGACGGCACTTTTTCAACAGCCTGTTAGAAGGTCGGGCGAAAGCCCGAGGCCTTTTGCACGACCTCGGCCAGGAACGCGAAGAACTCGCGGTCCTTATGCTTATCTTCGAGCCAACGGCCCGAGCCTTCGTCCCAGTCAAAATGGGCCGCGATCCCCTGCGAAGCGGCCGCGAGCCAAAGTTGGCGCACGGGCGGCTGCGGGCTCACGATGATCTTCCCCTTGGGCGTGAGGAGGGTCAAACTTCCCAAGCTGTCCTCGCACTCGACGATATCCGGGTCGACGTCGTCGAAGGCCTTGGCCACGCGGGCCGAAGCCTCGCGAAAGCGCGTGCGGAAGATTTTTTCGTCGTCGGATCCCATCGCCATCTCCCCGTTCTAGACGAAGCCCCGCCCCCGGCAAGTCCTCTCTACGGACAGGTGCGACGAGCGTCGGGCCTTTGACCCCGCAAATCGCCCAAGCCCGATAAAATAGGAGCATGACGATCCGACCCCCGACGCTGGCGCTCCTCCCCTTTCTCTTGGCGGCGAACGCCGCTCCGGCGACGGAGTCCGGGCACCAAACGACCTGGGAGGGACAATCCCTTGAGCCAGGCGTCCTTGAAACACGAGTCCTTCTTCAGATCCCGGTTCTCAAGACCGGCGGATTCTTTGCCAAGAACGCACGCGACCCACGTTTCGACAACGCTCAGAACATCGCCGAGCTCGCCGAGAGATTGGTCACGGCCGGCTACCAACAACAACAAGTTGGCGCCCTCGTTGAGAGCACGCGCAATGATCCCTACACGATGTGTGCTCGACTCGTTTCGACCGTGTTGACCTGGTCGTGCGCTGCGAACGTACAACAAGACTCCGTCAAATCACTCGTCTCGGCGCTGAAGAGCAAGGGCTGGAGTGCTCCCAATAGCTCCACCCAAAGTCAAATGGGCGCGGGTCGCGCCTACCCAGGGTGCGTCGCCTACACGACCGAGGGAAGTTCCGGGAAAAATCACATTGGAATCGTGACCCGGGATGGATACGTCGCGAACAACCAAGGTTACCGAGACACGGGCGCGGACGGGACGCCCCCGCACGGAAAGTGGCGGATCGGCTATTACTGGGACTTCAAGAACACGAAGTTCCTCTGCCCGCCGCCGGGAGGAATCCCGCAGAAGAAGGGAAGTTCGTGCGACGCCGCGAGCGTCACCGAGGGACTCAAGGCGGGCTACCAGGCCCAACTCAAAGCCAACCCCAACTACCGCGGGACTCGCTTCGCGAGCGTGAGCGCGACGAGCGCGCGCTGGTCCCTCTTTCCCGAGGCCCATGCGGCCACTTTCGAAGACCTCGTTGCGGCTTACCCAAGCTCAACTGAGCCTCCGACCAAGCGAAAGATCTTCGAGCGAACGCTCGACGAAAAACGCTACGAATTTTGGAGCGTCACCTACGGACCTAGCGAGGGAAGCGCCGAAGTCGTGCTCGTGCGCCGGACCCTCGATGACACGCCGGTCGAGCTCTACCGCGACGTCGTCCTTCAGGACCTCGAAGGCTTTAGCTCCCGCAAGCTGCTGCCGCGCTCGCACGCCCAGGCGCTCGAGCGGGAGTGGCAAGCGCAACGTTCGACGGCCACCACTCCATCCAAAGGCCCCTAGAGCTTAGCCCAGGAGTCCGTCCCGGCGCAGGAGCGCGTCGGGATCGGGCTCGCGACCGCGGAACTTCTTGTAGAGGTCCATGGGGGGCTCGGTACCGCCGCGCGAAAGGATGTGGTCGCGGAAGCGCTCGGCGACTTCACGACTGAAGAGCCCCTTCTCGCGGAAAAACTCGAAAGCATCGGCGTCGAGTACCTCGGCCCACTTGTAGCTGTAGTAACCGGCCGAGTAGCCGCCGTCGAAGATGTGCGAAAAGCCGCAGCTCTGGTTCGTGCCCGGGACCTTCTCGAGAACGCGGAAACGCGCGATCGCCTCGTCCTCGAAAGCCGGCACGTCCTTGACCGCCGATACATCGGTCCCGTGCCAAGCCATGTCGAGCGACGCGAAAGTCAGCTGACGGAGTCCGCTGTAGCCCGCGAGGTAATTCGCCGAGGCCTTGATCTTCTCGGTGAGCTCGACGGGGATAGGCGCGCCCGTTTCGTAGTGGCGCGCGTAGAGGTCGAGGGCTTCCTTCTCTTGGACCCAGTTTTCCATGATCTGGCTCGGAAGCTCGACGAAGTCCCACGAGACGTTCGTGCCCGCGAGCGAGCGGTAGGTGCAATCCGACAGCAGGCCATGCAGGGCGTGGCCGAACTCGTGGAAGAGCGTCTCGACTTCGTCGAGCGTCAGGAGCGACGGTTTCGATTCGGTCGGCTTCGTGAAGTTGCAGACGATGCCGATGTGCGGTCGGCGCACGCGGCCGCCGAAGTAGCCTTGCTCGCGGTAAGCCGTCATCCAGGCGCCGTTGCGTTTCTCGGGACGAGGGAAGAAGTCGGCGTAAAAGAGACCCACGAAGTTCCCCGTCGCCTCGTCCGAGACTTCGTAGACGCGGACGTCCGGATGATAAACGGGCACGTCGCGCACCTGCAGGAAGCTCAGACCGTAGAGGCGGCGCGCGTGTTCGAAGACGCCTTCGATGACGTTCTCGAGCTTGAAGTAGGGGCGCAGCTCTTCTTCGTTGAGCGAGTACTTCTCTTCCTTGAGACGCTCGGACCAGAACAGGAAGTCCCAGGCCTTGAGCGTGCCGTCGCCCGTCTTGGCGGCCTTGAACTCGGCGACCTTGGCGACGTCGCGTTCGGCCGCCGGACGGCAAGCCGCGATGAGACGCTCCAGGAACTTGCTCACGCGCTCGGGCTTCTCGGCCATGCGGTCTTCCAGCACGTAGTCGGCGTGCGTCGCGTAACCGAGGAGGCGGGCGCGCTCCAGGCGAAGACGCGCGATCCCCAGAACGTTCACCTGGTTGTCGAATTCGCCGCCGAAAGCGCGCGACGCGTAGGCGCGCGAGATCTGCTCGCGAAGTTCGCGATCGCGGGCGTGGGTCATGACGGCCATATAGACCGGGATCTGCAGACCGAAGAGCCAGCCGTCCTTGCCTTTTTTGCGGGCGGCCTCGGCGGTGCTCTCGCGGACGGATTCCGGCAAGCCCTCCAGTCGGGCCGCGTCCGTGACGTGGAGCTCGAAGGCGTTCGTCGCCTTGAGGATGTTCTCGGAATAGGCCGGACCGAGGCTCGCGAGTTCCTGGTCGATCGCGCGCAGACGCGCTTTGGCCGTTTCGTCGAGCAAGGCCCCGTTGCGGCGGAAACGGAGGAAAGTGCGCTCGACGAGGCGAAGCTGCTCGGCGTTCAGTCCCAACGAGTGGCGCTTGTCGTGGACTTCGCGGATACGCGCGAAGATGGCCGAATCAAGGTAGATGTCGCTCGAGAAATCCGCGAGCTTCGGCGACAGCTCGGCCGCCAAAGCGTGCATGCCTTCGACGGCGTGCGCGCTGAGAAGGTTGAAGAAGGCTTCGGCCGCGATGGAGGCTTCTTCGTCGCAGGTCTCGAGGACGAGCAACGAGTTCTCGAAGGTCGCCGGCGAGGCGTCCTTCCGCAGGACGTCCAAACGACCCTTGGCGAGCTCGAGGCCGCGTTCGATCGCCGGCGCGAAGTGCTCCAACTTGAACTGATCGAAGGGCAACGCTTCGTGGGGCGCGCGGAAGGGTTTGTAGAAGGGGTTCGTGACATCCATGGAAGCGGGCGACATAGGCCCTGGTCTAGCAGAGATTTCCCTGGATTCGGAGAAAAGGCTCCGTTAGCCTTTTTGCCATGCCCCCCAACGCAACGCAGAACGCCTCGGCCACCAAGATGGCCGCTTGGCTCGGCCCGTGCGCGAGCCTCCTCTGCCTCGTCCATTGCGTCGGCTTCGCGCTCTTGGCCGTCTTGGCGCCGAGTTTTTCGAGCTTCCTCCCCCACACCGAATGGATGGATTGGGGCGTCTTCACGACCGTCGCGCTGAGCGGCGCCTACGCCTTGCGGAATTTCCGGGCCGGCCGTATCGCCTGGAGTCTCTTCGCCGCCCTCGCCCTCGTCGGCCTGGGACTGCTCGTGGCCGAGGCGCACGGATGGGGCCACTTCGTCGTGGTCGCCCTTTCGCTCATCCAAATCCCTTTTATTTTTAAGCACTTTTCGGAACGCCGCAAACCGCCCTGCTGCGAGCACGACGCGGCCTAAGGACGGCGGCCAGATGACCCAAAGCTCCTACGGACAAGTCAGCTTCCTTCCCGACCTCATGCGGGAACCCGACCGCAATTTCGAGCAGGGCGGCCGCAGCTTTTACTTCTTCGACTTCGACGACAACGTCATGCACCTCGACACGAAGATCGTGCTCTTCCGTCGGGGGAGCGACGAAGAACGCGAGATCTCGACGACCGAGTACGCCTCGGTGCACGGACTCGTCGGCCGGGAAGGCACGGCCTGGAGCGAATGGGAGATCCGCACGAAAGTCGCGGAGTTCGGCTCCTACCGCAATTTCCGCGATCTACCGGGCGAAGCGCGCGGCGGCGATCGCCAACCGCTCGTTCGCGACGTCCGCGAAGCCCTCGCCAACGCGGTGACGGACTGGCGCGGCCCCTCCTGGGCCTTCTTCGTTCACGCCGTGAACCAAAGCCGCCCGATCTCGCTCATCACGGCCCGCGGCCACCACCCGCACACCCTCCGTCGCGCCGTCGATCTGCTCGCGCAAACGCGCGACCTGCCCGCGAACCCCAACTACCTGAGCCTCTACCCGGTCACGCATCCCGACGTGCAAAAATTGCTCGGCGACCCCGAGGGCCGCGCTTCCATCGCGGAGCTCAAGAAGGAAGCCATCAAGCGCGCCGTCGCGGACGCCTTCGAATGCTTCGGCGCGAATCCTTCGCACCGCTTCGGGATGTCCGACGACGATCCGGCGAACGTGCGTCTCATCGCGCAGGCCTTCCGCGAGCTCAAGCAGGATTACCCCGACAACGCCTTCTTCGTTTTCAACACGCACGGGCGGCAACTCGTGCGCGAGGAGATCCTCCTGGACGGCAGCGCGACGGACACCCTGAAGGCCGAGCAGATCGAACTCTTCAAGGGTTGACGCCACGCCGTGACCGGATAGAAACACGCCCATGTTTCTCGGTCACACCATCGAAACCTGGATCATCTTCCATCTCATCGTTTTCTTCCTGCTCGTGCTCGATTTGGGCGTGCTCAACCGCAAGGCGCACGTCATCAACATCAAGGAAGCGTTGGGCTGGAGCGTTTTCTGGATCGCGATCGGGGTCAGCTACGGCGCCTACGTCGCCTGGCGCGACGGCGCGACGGCCGGCACGGAGTACCTGACGGGTTACGTCGTCGAGAAATCCCTCTCGGTCGACAACCTCTTCGTCTTCCTGGTGATCTTCAAGGCTTTCCAGATCCCGCGCATCCACCAGCACCGTCTTCTCTTCTGGGGGATCTTGGGTGCCATCGTCCTTCGCGGCATCATGATCGCGCTCGGCACGCAGCTGCTGAACCAGTTCCACTGGGTCATCTACGTCTTCGGTGCCTTCCTCATCTGGACCGGCTGGAAGATGTTCCGCGGTGGCATGGATGAAATGAATCCCCTGGACGGCACGGTCTTCCGCGTCCTCAAAAAATTCCTGCCCTTCTCGGAAAAGCCCTACGACGGCCACTTCATCGTCAAGGAAGGCGGCAAGAAAAAGCTATCGATCGGTTTTGCCGCCCTCATGGTGATCGAAAGCTCCGACGTGCTCTTCGCGGTCGATTCGGTGCCGGCGGTCTTCGGCGTCACGCGCGACCCCTACATCGTCTACACCTCGAACATCTTCGCGATCCTGGGCCTGCGTTCGCTTTACTTCGTGCTCGAAGACATGCTCCACCGCTTCCACCTGCTCAAGTACGGCCTCTCCGTCATTCTGGTGCTCGTGGGCGTGAAGATGTGCATGGAGCCGATCTACAAGGTTCCCCCGGTCTGGAGCCTCGCGATGATCCTGAGCATCCTTGCGACGTCGATCGTGCTCTCACTCAAGCGCACGGCCAAGAAACACTAGAACTCGTTTCAAGCCTCGTCTGCTGCAGGCGTGCGGACGTCGGTCTTCTGACGTTCCGACCGGGCGGGATCGATTCCTGACGATCGGGCGCCTCGTTTTGCCGCTAAACTAGCGGCATGACGAGGCGTTTTTACATCACGGGTTTCCTGACTTTTTCCGCCCTGACGATCGGGGCTTGCAGCAGCCAGACCACGCTCCGCGACCCCGCGACGAGCGTCGAAACGAGATGCCCCGACCAGGATCCGCGCGACCCCTACTCGGACTCCGTTCGTTTTCCGGAAGGCACCCCGAACGCCGGACTCTGCGCGGACACCTCGATCCGCCGTCCTCTCCGTGACCTGCTCCCGGAGCACAAGAAGACCCTCGGCATCGGCGAGATCACGAGCACCTACTCGACCGACGCGTTCGAGCGCGCCTTCGCGAACGTCTACCACGACGGCCAGTTCTGGACGGCCCGCTACCGCGTGGGATCCGTCGTCGCAGCCAACTTCATGATCGAACACTTCGCCCCGCTCTCCGCCCACTCCATGATTCGCTTCCAATTCGATCCTCGGAACCCGCTGCGGCTCATCCCGCAGGCCAAGATCCCGCCCGCGGGCGAGAACTGGTACTGGAACAAGCGCGAGGAGATCACGTTGACGGACATCGTGTTCTCGGCCGAGGCCGTGACCGTGCACGGCGCGGGATTCAACATCCTGCGCGGCTTTAAGGACCACTTCCTGATCGCGAAACGTTTTCGCTCTTTGCCCGATGTCGTGCACGACCAGATCGAAAAACAGAATCACAAAGTCGAACAAATCCGACTCGCGCGGACCAACAAAGCGGCCCGCGACTACTCGCCCCGCGGAGTCGCCAACCAACTCTTTGAAACGGCCATCGCGAACAGCAAACGCGACGGCATCTCGCTCGTGTACAACACGCTCGACGAGAGTTGCGTGACCGAAGCCTTCGACGTCTTGGATGACACCTTCCGGTCGAGCTACGACCGGAACAGCCAAGCGGTCAGCCCGTTCACGGGGCGGCTGCCGCCCTTCATGAAGCGCGCCCTCAAGGCGCGCGATTTCTTCGGCGAGGAACTTCCGGACCTGAACGAAGAAGTCGCCTCGAGGCGTTAGTTCTTGAAGACGCCTTCGGTATCGAACTTCTGAAGGTAGAGGTAAACGGCCTTCGCCGCGATTTCTTTCGTGACGCCGCGGGCTTGATATTTCTTGATCCAAGCCGCCGAGGGCGCGCCGGACACGCCGAGCATTTGGCCGTTGATCGGGCCGCCCGTCGCCTTCCAGTTGAAGTAGTCGGGCTTGTAGGTCGCGTTGTGGGCGACCGCGCCCTTCAGGATGAGATCCACCACGGACGTCTCGAGACGGCTCAGGAACTCGGCCTTGTTCTTGTTGAAAGCGGCGTCGCCGCCCAAACCTTTATAAGATTTCCAGGCCTTGGGGTGCGTCAGCTTGGCCGCGGCGGCGACCTTACCCTGCTCGCCCGTCACGCCATGGCAGTAAAGACAGGAGTTCGCGCCGTTCTGCTCGTAAAGGCCTTGGCCCATCGCGCGCGTCGGAATCGGCGGATCGGAGGGCGAAGGATTCGCCTTTTGCTTCTCTTGAGCACCGGCGGCGAGCGTGAGGGAAAGAAGGGAAACGGCAAAGATCTTCGACGCTTTCATAGTATTGAGGCCAAGATTTAAGCCCGAAGGCAGAGGGATGCAAGAGCACCGCATCCTGATCTTCTCGGCCGGCACGGTCGAGGTCGCCGTGAGGGGCAAAGCCAGGAGCGGCCGCCCCATGACTCAACTCGTCATTGTGCGGCTCGGTGTAGTGGGGCATCCCGGGTCTTGTCCAAAATTTGGATTAAATCTAAAATTTCTCGATGCCCAAGCGTCTTCAGAAAGCTTCAAGCGAGCGAATTCAAAGAGATAGCTCGCGTAAATCTTCTTCGGTTATCGGCAGTTTTCTGCGGAACGCACGTGAAAAACGCGGCCTCTCGCAAGGCGACGTCGCCCAAAAGCTGGGACTCGGCTCTCCGCAAAGCATCTCGGATTGGGAACGGGGCTACGGCAGCGGAGTTCCGTTGAACACGCTGCTCAAGCTCATCAAGCTTTACCGCATCGAGGCCGTGAAGACCTACGAGATCTTCGTGGAGGACTACCTGCTCCGCGTTCGACAGAAGCTCGACCGCAAATTCCGCACGCTCCTGCGCACGCAGCGAAGCGCTTAGGCGTTCCGTTTCGACATCTCGTCCTCATTGTGTCGATTTATTCATGAGCCTCGCTGGGGGCCGAGCCTTATAGACATCTCCTCGGATGGCCGGCGGATCGGCCCCAGAAATTGGAGATGAAATCATGAAAATGCTGAAAGCCCTCGTCCTCGCCCAGTTCGCCCTCGCGGTCGCTCCCGCGCTCGCCGACATCACCGTCACGCCGACCTCGGGTCGTCAGAACCTGCCCCACTGCGGCGGCACGATCGAAGGCAAGGCCGCCCGTAACGGCGACATGAACCTCGTCTTCCGCGACGTCATCAAGTGCGACCGTTTCGATATCGTCGAAGCGAGCGGCGGTTGGACCAACGGCAGCGAAGACTCCCGTCTCCAGAGCAACAACGGCGTCTTCCACGGCAGCCGCACGATTCCGCAGCGTCTCATCGACAGCGGCCGCAACTACGTCAAGATCAAGCTCCACGGCTTCGGTCGCTACGACTACATCCACGTGCACTTCCGCGCCGACCGCGACGGCGACGTGCTCCCGACGAACCCGCGCGCGACGCTCCCCTTGCCGACCCAACCGCGCGGCGGATTCCCGACCACGCAAGCTTGCCGCGCGACGGTGACCGAAACGACGGCCGCTTGGGCCGACGTCTCCGGCTACCAATACGCCGGCGTCCTGGCCCGCGGAGCGCAGATCGTCCTCGCTTCGTACGACACCGTGGCCTTCCGTCACGGCACCTTCGGCATGCGCCTCGCGCAAGTCTACGTCGTGTCGAATCCCGATTTCCTCAACACGCTCGCGGGTCGCGTCGTGTCCGTTCCGGTGAACGACACGAACCTGCGCGAACGTTGCGGCCTCTAAGCCCTTCCTCGCGAAAGGCTCCCGCAAGCGCGGCCCCGCCAAGGGCGCCGCGCTTTTTTCTTTCTAGAAATCCTTGCCGTTCACGAGCTGGACCTGGATCTTGCCGAGATCGATGCCGTCGAGGCAGCGCAAGTTGATGGCGCGCATCTTCTTGCCGTCCGGGGTCGCGCCCGCGCCGAAGGCCGACACGCCGCAAGTCCCGCAGAAGTAGTGGTGGATGCTCTTCTTGCCGAACTGATAGTCCGTCAGCGCATCCTGACCCGAGAGGAGCTTGAAGCCCTCTTCGGGAACGAAAGTCAGGATCGTGCCGCGCTTACCGCAGATCGAACAATTGCAGGACATGCCCTTTTCGGCCGAGACCTCGGCTTCGAAACGAACCTTCCCGCAGTGACAGCCGCCTTGTTGCTTCATTTTCGTCCTCCTCAGTCCCCCGACTATACGCCCTAAGCGCTTGATATCAAAGGCCACTCGGAGCGCGCACGATTTGTGCGAGCTTCATGCGAAATGCGCTTTATTCGCCCCGCCGAAGTCGCTTAGCTGAAGGGAATGCCGCGCACGTTGTTCTTTGCCGTTTTGGCGCTTTCCCAACCGGTCCGAGCGGAACGCCCGATCCGCGAAGAATCCATCGTCGGCAACGGCGGCAAGACGCTCGTGTGCTTCCGCGACGACCGTGTCCTCAACGAAATCCTCGATCCCTCACGCCGGGGGCACCCCGCTTACGGACTGCTGCGCGACGCCGACATCTCGCAGATCGCCAGCCTCGAGACGCTCGATCTCTACGAAGCCAAGCTGGAGGACCTTCGCTACCCGGAGCGCGGGCAGATCTTCGAGATCCGCCCGGGCGAGAGCGAGTGGGACTACGTCGCGCGCGTGCGCGCCCGCTTCGAGGCCAAGTTCCCCTTCATCCGCAAAGTCATCCCCGATCGCGACGAGATCTTTGGCCAGATCCTCATGGCCCCGCATTCCGTCGCGCCCGTCGACGACGCCCGCAGCGGTTGGGTGCACGAGCTGAGCTCCTGCACGACGATCACGACCGCCCTGCAAAAGAAGGTCGGCGATTTTGGCCAGGTCGAACTCGATGCGCGTCTCTACCGTCACCCGCTCTTCTCGCCGCTCTCGCGCGCGACGCTCATGCTCCACGAGATCGTGTACTACACGCAGATGCATACCTTCGGATTGCCGAAGCCGCCGGCCGAGCTCACGAGCGTACCGACGCGCACGCTCATCGGCTTTCTCATCCAAAAGAAGCTGCGCGGAATCGAAACCGTGGGCGAACTCGCCCGGCAGATGGTCAAGCTCGGCTACCCGCTCAAGAATTCCGACCTGCACCCCTTCCTCGGCCAAGGACGCGGAAGCTGGGGCGCGAACCGCGAGATCGTCACGTGGATTCGCGACGAGATCTACAACGGGCCCGACTTCGAAGCCTGGAAACCCGCCACGAAGCCGGCCTACACGGGGCCCTTCTTCGATTTCTCCCGCGACTTTGCGAAGGCAATCCAAAGCACGGGACTCTTCTTCAGCGTCGAGGCGTTTTCGAGCTTCGGCCAGGTTCGCGATTTCCTGGACCGCGCGCTCGCGAGCGGCCGGCTTTACCGCGCGGGCGACTGCATCCACTGGGACTTCGACGGCCAGAATTGCTCGGGCCGGGCCCAGAAGGACGAGCCCCCCTTCGACGCCGCGTTTCGTCGCACCCTGCAAAAGTTCCGCGATCGCCTCGACCCGCTCGCCAAGCGACAAGTCGAATTCAAACGTGAAAGCGTCGCCCGTTTCGAAGCGAATTTCCGCAAGTACCTGGAGGATCGCATCCCCGCGGGCGTAATCGAAGCGAACGGCCATGCCCCCGAGCTGAACGAGCGCGTTCGGCGCCTTTGGGTCGACGAGCAGGTCAGGTTCTGGAGCTTCCACCTTTTCGCGTCGGACGTTCTTCCGGCGGAGAAGGATTACATGGGCGAAGGCCCGGAGCCGGTTCCGAAGCGCTTGCGCTTCTGGGCCGCGGGACTCGAAGAAGAGATCGGCAAGGCCATCCTCAAACTCGTCATGGACCAGCGCTTCGAGGCGCCGTGAGCTCGGTCGCCGCGATCGCCCTGCCGCTCCTCGAAATCTGCGGCTTTTCGCCGGAGTGGCTGGAGGCGAAGCGGCGCGTGCCCGACTACCAACGCGGCCACTTGAGCGCCGCGGACCTCGCCCCCGAAACGCTCCGCTTCCGGGCGCGGCTGGAGAGCGCGCGAACGCTCGAGAAGATCGATCCCTTCGCGGACACGCCGCTCGACCGCGTGCTCGCGGAACCCGCGACCTACGCGAAGTTTCGGCAGGCGCTCGTGCGAAGACTGCCGATCTTGCGCCGAGCCTGGCCCGCGTCGTCCGAGTCCTTCGTCGGCTTCAAGTTCGACCGCAGCCCGGTTCGCCCGGGCTTCGTGTTCAGCGGCGGGGATTGCGTCGCAACGGAGGCACTCGCACGGCGCGAGCTCGACGGCGCGCAGGAAATCTCGGTCGACTACAACGTGTGGCGGCGACTCGCGCCCGCGACCCGCGCCGTTTACTTCGCGAGCTTTCTTTTGCGCGAAAGCTCGCGCGAGTGGCTGCACCCCGACGCCGCTCCGCTCGGCGACGCCGAACTCGAGCTCGCCCTCGCGGCGTTGGGACGCGAGCGGCGCGCGATCGACTTCTACCGCGCCCTCGAAACGCGCCTCGCCTTTCGGCTGGAAGCCGCCGACCTGAGCGCGCTCCTGGATGATCCGCCCTATATCGCGATCGGCGATCTCGTCGATCCGCTCGGCGAGTGGCTCTACGGGATCCGCGGATGGGTCTCGGCGAACTTTATCGAGAAGGGCGAGCACCGAACGCCGTTTTGGCGATGGCACCTCGAGCTTCTCGACGAGCTCCCTAAGCTCTCGTCGCCTCGACGGGACCGAAGTCAGTTTCTGGACGCCGACCAAAGCCTGCGTGAACTCGAGAATCTCGCGCGCGAGACCGCGCTAAGCCCCGGCGACCGACGCCTCGTCGCGGAATGGACCCGGCGAGGCCGGGCGGCCGAAAAGGCGAGCGCGGAAGCGGCCACGAAGACCCGGATCCGTTTTCGCGCGGAACTCCGCGCGGAAGTCCGACGACGAAGCGCGGAGCTCGCGGAGAATTTTCCGGGCCTCGGGGAAGAAGGACTCAACAGGCTCTTCGACGCTTTCGCCGACACGATCTCGGAACGATGGACGCGGGCCCTCGTCACGGAGGGCGGCGCCTCGCCCTATCTCGCCTCGATCGTGTTTCGGAACTACCTCGGCCAGAACGGCCGGGCCGTCGTGCTCGACACGCTCCGTCCCGCCGAGCTGCGCGAGGAAGTCCTCCTGACCCGCGACAACGGGCTCGTGCCGCGGGACCTTGGCCTGCGCGCGGAGCTCTTTCGCCGCATCGTCGAAGCCCTCGTGCGCGATTGAGGCGACGGAAAACCGACGCTCTCGTTCCGGGATGACGAGCACCGAGCTCCCGCGGCGAAGGGCATTTGACGCTCTTTCGCGAACGGGAACGCCGCTCACGTGACACAATGAAGGCATGAAGCACCGAATGCTTTCCCATGCCTTGCTCAAAGTCGCCTTTTTCGCCGCCGCCGGTCGCGCCGAAGCAAAAGGGCTCGATCCGTCGCTTTGGGACACGATCCCGACCGGACGCCCCGGCTTCGTCCCCATGGATTTGCCGCAGGCGCCGGAACGCCTGTCGGAGAAGGTCCCCGCGCTCAAGAAGCTGAGCTTCACCATGGACCCTGCCTTCATCCCCACCCACGCCTACGAAAAAGGGGCCGGTAAGGTGGGGCTCGTCTATACCTGCCGCGGCGGCTTCGTGGACGTGGGCCACTTGCGCAAGTCGATGGATTGGACGGCCTACATTCACGCCCAGCTCATCCGCGCGCTGCGCGAAGGCAAATCGAGTTTCGAGTTCCAGGGCAAAGAACCCAGCGTCTTTCGCGTCGAGCTCGACCCGCCCCTCGCGTGGAAGGTGCTCACGCCCGATCAGCGCGAAGAAGCCGCGGCCTCCTTCGCGCCGCAAACGGCGGCCTTCCTGGCCTACGGCATGTTGAGCTGGCACGAAGTCATCACGTGGTACGGCTGGTCGGTGACCTACGTCATCACGGAGCGGACTTCCGCGTTCTCGTACGAAGACAACTTCTCGAACCTCATGGGCGCCCAAGTCGCGGCCCGCGCCATCGCGAACCCGACGCTGCCCTACAACGAAGCCGCGAACGAACAGCTCGCCAAGGACTTTGCCGAACTCGTGCCCCAATCCGAAGCCGTCGCGCACAAGGCCTTCGCGCGGGTCAAAGGGAATTGGTGGGTCGGCAACCGACCTTTGATGGCCAAGTCGATCCTCAAGCGCGAGGTGAACCTGGGCTTCGAAACGCCGATCGTCCCCTGGCGCGTGTCGGGTCTCGAGGAATGCGAGGGTAGCGATGCCGCCACCTTGTCGCCCGATCTGCCGGCGAGCTGGATCCGTCTGACGATCGATCCCCGCACGCCGCAGCTCAAGAAGCTCTACGGCAAGGGCAAGATCCCCGCGCGCCTGAATTGGCCCGAAGACGTCTTGACGACGATCGAGCCCATTCGCCAGAGCATCCTCAAGGACATCGGCCCGGCCGCGTTTGATCGCTAAGGTCCAGAGATCTTTTCGATTGGTTCTCCCCGGGTCGTAGTGGGTAGATAGGGCACGGGATCTTTATCTGTAAG
>ERZ761607.3913-NODE-3913-length-13788-cov-5.759921_pt1 | contig 13788 bp, 11 predicted proteins | sample MGYA00511164_ERZ761607 | MGnify/ENA primary metagenome ERZ761607 (study PRJEB28899, sample SAMN02445080) | bioreactor sludge metagenome | biome: EBPR sludge | place: Australia: Brisbane, Thorneside Wastewater Treatment Plant | collected 2011-06-22 ...
AGCCCCGCCACCGGCCACCAGGTCACGCCGACCGGTGGGCTGATCGTCGAGGACCTCGGCGTCTCCCTGACCAGCCGACCGGTCGACGTCGTCGACGACATCGACCTGGTGCTGCGACCCGGCGAGGTCGTCGGCCTGGTCGGTGAGTCGGGCTCCGGCAAGACCACGGTCGGCACCTCGCTCCTCGGCTACGCCCGGGCCGGCGCGATCATCTCGGCCGGCAAGGTGCTCATCGAGGACCGCGACGTGCTCAAGCTGCCCTGGAAGGAGGTCCGGCAGCTGCGTGGCGAGGAGATCGCCTACGTGCCGCAAGACCCGGCCTCCGCGCTCAACCCGGCGATCAGGATCGGCAAGCAGATCGTCGAGCTGCTGGAGTTGCGTGGCATCGGGACTGCCGAGTCGCGACTCCAGGGCGCACGCGACGGTCTGGCCGAGGTAGGACTGCCCAACGACGACGAGTTCCTCAAGCGCTACGCCCACCAGCTCTCCGGCGGCCAGGTGCAGCGCGTGGCGCTGGCGATGGCGTTCCTGCCCAAGCCCAAGGTGCTGGTCCTCGACGAGCCCACGACCGGCCTGGACGTCACCACTCAGAAGATGGTCCTCGACACGATGGCGGAGCTGTGCCGGACACACGGCGTCAGCGCGCTGTACGTCACCCACGACCTGGCGGTCGTGGCCAACATCGCCGACCGGGTGGCGGTGATGTACGCCGGCCAGATCGCCGAGCTCGGCCCCAAGGACACGATCTTCGCGAACCCTTCGCACCCTTACACGCGCGCGCTCCTCGACTCGATCCCGCATCTGAGCCAGGCGCGCGCCCTCAAGGGGATCCCGGGACGTACGCCGGCACCCGGTGCGCGGCCGGACGGATGCCGGTTCAACGACCGGTGCTCCTTCGCCATCGACCAGTGCCGCCAGCAGGTGCCGGAGCTGCGCACGATCGCGACCGATCACGAGGTGCGGTGCATCCGGGTCGAGGAGATCGGTGTCTGGGACATCAACCGTGGCACCGTGCCCGACGCCGACCCCGACAAGGCCCGAGACGTCATCTTGTCGGTCAGTGGGCTCAACGTGTTCTACGGCCGCAAGGAGGTCGTGCACGACGTGAGCTTCGACCTCGCCAAGGGCGAGGTGGTGGCGCTCGTCGGTGAGTCCGGCAGCGGCAAGACCACCATCTCCCGAGCGGTCGGCGGCCTGCACAAGGAGTGGACCGGCTCGATCACCTTCGAGGGCCGCGACCTCGCCACCAGTGCCCGCAGGCGCAGCGCGGACGACCGGCGACGGATCCAGTACATCTTCCAGAACCCCTACCTCTCCCTGAATCCACGGTTGACCATCGAGCAGATCATCAAGCGCCCGATGGAGCTGTTCGGGCTGGCCCGCGGCAAGCAAGCGACCGATCGGGTGCTCGAACTGATGGAGCAGGTCGCGCTGGGCTCCGGGATGTTGCACTACGAGGCCAGCCGGCTCTCCGGCGGTGAGCGGCAGCGGGTCGCGATCGCGCGAGCCTTGGCGGCCGAGCCGGACCTGATGATCTGCGACGAGATCACCTCGGCGCTCGACGTATCGGTGCAGGGCTCGATCGTCGCGCTGCTCGAGGGGCTGCGGCAGGAGCGGGGGATCAGCATGCTCTTCGTGACCCACAACCTCGCGCTGGTGCGCTCCATCGCCGCGCGCGTGGAGATCCTGCAGGCAGGCCGGGTGGTCGAGGCGGGCTCGGTCGTCACTGTGATGGAGACGCCCAGCGAGGACTACACCCGCAAGCTGCTGGCCAACAGTCCGAGCATCGACTAGAAGCGAATTTTGGCCGCCGACTCCGGGTCCCGCCTCGGGACGCTGGTCTTCACCGACCCGCAGCTGCAGCCGGGGTGGTCGCACGTCTCGGCGCCGGCGGCGCAGCCGCGCGAGCTGCCCTCGGCACCGCGCGAGCTCGCGGTGGAGGTCGTCGGAGCCGGGCGGGTCCGCGGACTTGCCGAGTGGCTCGCCGAGACATCCGCGACCTCGCTGCTGGTCGTCGTGGACGGCGCGGTGATCCACGAGTGGTACGCCGAGGGGCTGGGCCCGGAGACCCGGTTCCTGGGGGCCTCGATGACGAAGTCGGTCCTGGCCCACTTGGTCGGCCGGGCGGTGCGCGATGGGGCGCTGGCGCTGACCGATCCCGTCACCGCTCACGTCCCCGAACTCGGAGCCACGGGGTATCGCGTAGCGACCGTGGTCGACGTACTCACCATGACCTCCGGTGTGGACTGGGTCGAGGACCATCGCGACGCGACCAGCCTGGCGTCGCGGCTACTCTCGGCATTCCCCTCGGGCGACTCGCGCGCGTTGCTCTCCGAGATCGGCGCCGGAGCTGCGCCCGGCACGCGGTGGAGCTACAACACCGCCGACTCCCAGGTCCTGGACTGGATCCGCGAGCGGGCCACCGGCCGCAACTACGTCGAAGACCTCGAGCGGCTGTGGGGCGATCTCGGCTGCGTCGACGAGAGCGCGGTGGCGGTGGACGGCACCGGGGTTGCCTTGGCCGGCGGCGGCCTGGCCGCCACTGCGCGCGACTGGGCGAAGGTCGCATTGCTCGCGGTCGCCGGCACCACCGACCGCGGCGAGCCACTGCTGGACCCCGACTGGGTCCACGCCGCCGCGCGCCCGCCGTACCCGTTCCTCGGCGTCGGCCGACTGCCGAGCAGCATCACCAGCTTCGCGGGCTTCGGCTACCACTGGTGGCCGATGGACGCGACCGGCCGCCGGGTCACCGCCGACGGCAGCCGCGGGCAGTTCGCCTGCGCCGACCGGAGCACCGGCGCCGTGGTGGTGAAGACCTCGCTGTGGCCCTACGACGACCCGCTCGTGGACCGTCAGGCGCGGGACCTGAGCTACCTCGGCCTGCACGCCGTGCTGGACGCCGTCACGCCATCGCGACCCACTCAGGAGGAACCCGGATGAGCACCGCCGCCGAGGCGACGCCGGACGGACCCGACCGCACCCGGCTGCCGCTCGACGTCGACACCGGCGCCCGGCCGATCCGGCCGGGCGAGGCGGTCCCCGGGGCACCCAACGTGGTCGTCGTGCTGATCGATGACATGGGCTTCGGCGCCTCGTCGGCGTACGGCGGTCCGTGCGAGATGCCGACCGCGCAGCGGCTGGCCGACGAGGGGTTGCTGTACTCCCGGTTCCACGTCACCTCGCTGTGCAGCCCGACCCGCCAGGCGTTGATGACCGGGCGCAACCACCACTCGGTGGGCATGGGCGTCACGAGCGAGATGTCGACGCCCGAGCCGGGCTACCACGGCTACCGGCCGGCCAGCGCGGCCACGATCGCACAGATCCTCAGCGGCAACGGCTACTGCACCGCGGCGATCGGCAAGTGGCACCAGACCCCACCGGTGGAGGTCAGCCCGTCCGGGCCGTTCCAACGCTGGCCGATGGGGGAGGGCTTCGACTACTTCTACGGGTTCATGGGCGCCGAGATGAACCACTGGTACCCGCAGCTCTACCAGGGTCGCTACGCCGTCGAGCCGGACAAGCTGCCCGAGGACGGCTACCACCTCTCCGAGGACCTCGTGGAGCACGCGATCTCCTGGATCGAGAACCAGCAGGCGATCACCCCGAACCGGCCGTTCTTCACCTACGTCGCGTTCGGTGCCACCCATGCGCCGTTCCACGTCGCCCCCGAGTGGCGCGACCGGTACGCCGGCGAGTTCGACTCAGGCTGGGACGCCCAGCGGGAGGCCACGCTGGCCCGGCAGCGGGCGCTCGGCATCGTGCCGGAGTCGGCCGAGCTGGCGCCGTGGGCGGACGGCGTCCCGCACTGGGACGAGCTGGACGAGACCGAGCGACGAGTCGCCGCGCGGTTCATGGAGACCTACGCCGGCTTCGCCGAGCACACCGACGCCCAGGTGGGGCGGCTCGTCGACGCGCTCGACGATATGGGTGTCCTCGACAACACGCTGATCTTCTACCTGCTCGGCGACAACGGTGCTTCCGGTGAGGGCGGCCCCAGGGGCACCCTCCGCGAACACCTGGTCGGCCACGGCATCCAGGACGACACCGCGGAGATGGCCGCGCGGCTCGACACGCTGGGCGACCCCACGACCTACGCGATCTATCCGGTCGGCTGGGCGTTGGCGATGAACACGCCGTACCCCTGGACCAAGCAGCTGGCCCACCTCGGCGGCACCCGTGACGGGATGATCGTGCGCTGGGGCAACGGCATCGCGGCCCGGGGCGAGATCCGGCACCAGTGGCACCACGTGATCGACGTGTTGCCGACCATCCTCGAGGCGGCCGGGGTGCCGGCGCCGGCGGTGTACGGCGGGGTCGAGCAGCAGCCGATCGAGGGAACCAGCCTGGCCTACTCGTTCGACGACGCGGATGCTCCCGACCGGCGGACCACGCAGTACTTCGAGATGATCGGCAATCGCGGCGTCTACCACGACGGTTGGACCGCGGTGACGCGGCACGGCATCCCGTGGGAGATGGTCGATACGCCCGACCGCCCCTTCGACCAGGATCGCTGGGAGCTCTACGACCACGCGTCGGACTGGAGCCAGGCCCACGACCTGGCCGAGCAGCACCCGGCGCGCCTCGCCGAGCTCCAGCGGGTCTTCGACGAGGAGGCCGAGAAGCACCACGTCCTCCCGCTCGACGACCGGGTCACCGAGCGGGAGAACCCCGACGTGGCCGGCCGGCTCGACCTCCACCTGGGCCGCTCCTCACTCTCCTTCGGCCCCCGCGTCGGCCGGTTGACCGAGGAGGCCGCGCCCAACGTCAAGAACCGCTCGCACGTGATCACGGCCGATCTCGAGGTCGTCACCGGCACCGGAGGCGTCGTGGTCGCCCAGGGTGGTCGGTTCGGCGGCTGGTCGCTCTACCTCGTCCACGGCGTACCGCACTACGCCTACAACTTCGCCGGCCGCGACCTGACCGTGGTCCGCGGAGGCAAACCGATCGTGCCCGGGCGACACGACCTCGTGGTGCGCTTCCACTACGACGGCGGGCCGCCCGGTAGCGGTGCCGAGGTCGTGCTGGAGGTCGACGGGGCGGCGGTGGGCAGTGGCCGGATCCCGACGACGACCGCCTACTACTTCTCCTTCGACGAGACCTTCAACATCGGCGTCGACCGTGGCACGCCGGTGGTCGACGACTACCTGCCGGTGCGCAACGCCTTCGAGGGGCTGATCCACCGGGTCCGCTTCGACCTCGACGAGGTCACCGACCCCGGCAGCGACGACGGCCGCGAACGGCAGGCGCTGGTCCACCAGTAGTGATCGTGGAATGACTGAGGTGCGGCGGTCCAGAGTTTCGTCGGTCAGCCGACGAAACTCGACACCACTCACCGGTCGATAGCCCTCGGGACTAGAACACGTTACAGTTTTGTCGTGGCGACCGACGACAGCACGGCCGAGTCCCTGGCGGCGGTCCGGTCCGTGCTCGCCGATGTCCTCGACAGAGACGGCGGCTGGAAGGAGCTCGCCGAGGCCGGGCTGCTGGGGCTGCCCGTCCCGGAGGAGTACGGCGGGGAAGGGCTCGGCCTGCCCGAGGTCGGCGTGTTGCTCCGCGGGACCGGTCTGAGAGCCCGGCACCTGCCCGTCTGGGAGACGCTCTGCTGTGGCGTCCTGACCCTCGCCCGCCATGGCAGCACCGAGCAACGCCAGCTGTTGGCCGACGTGGCCCTGGGCACGCGCATCCTCACGCCGGCGGTGCGCGAGCTGGCGCCGACCAGCTACGCCGACGGCACCGTGACCGGCCGCAAGGCGGGCGTGACCTACGCCGCCGAAGCCAGCCATCTGCTGGTCATCGCCCGACAGGATGGCCACGACGTCGTGGCGCTCGTCGAGGTGAGCGACCCGGGGGTGACTCTGCTGGAGTCAAGCTCCAGCGCCCGCCTCACGACCCACACTGTGGTCTTCGACGCGGCCCGCGCGGAGCTGGTGGTCGATGCGGCCACGACGCTGACGGGCCTGTGGACCGCCGGCCTCGCACTCACCGCCGCCGGGTTGGTCGCCGGTGCGCGCGACCTCACCGCGTCGTACGTCAAAGGACGCACCCAGTTCGGCCGCACCCTGGCGGAGTTCCAGGCGGTCGCCATGCAGATCGCCGATGTCTACATCGCCTCGCGGACCCTCGACCTCGCCGCCGACAACGCCGCCTGGCGGCTCGACCAGGGTCTCGCGGCCGACGACGACCTAGCCGTTGCGGCGTACTGGACCTGCGCCGAGGGGCTCCAGGCGCTTCGTACCTGCCACCACCTGCACGGCGGGATGGGCGTCGACCAGACCTACCCGCTGCACCACTACCTCAGCTGGGTCAGCGACATCACCTACGCGCTCGACGTACGAGCCGAGGCGGTCCGCGTCGAGGACCCCACCACCAAGAACCTCGAGCTCAGCGATGACCAGCGCCGGCTCAAGCAGGAGATCCGCAGCTACTTCGCGACCCTTTCCGGCCGGTACGACGAGGAGGAGCTGGCCCGCGACCGGCACGGCGAGAGCTACCAGCGGATCGTCCGCCAGCTGGGCGAGGACGGCTGGATGGGCGTCGGCTGGCCGCGCGAGTACGGCGGCCACGGCCTCGGCGAGATCGAGCAGACGATCTTCGCCAACGAGGCGCAGTACGCCGACGTACATCTGCCCGCGGTCACCCTGCAGACGGTCGGCCCGACGCTGATCCGTTTCGGCAGTCCGCGACAGAAGGAACTGTTCCTCCCGCGGATCCTGGCCGGCGACGTGCACTTCGCGATCGGCTACTCCGAACCCGACGCCGGCACGGATCTGGCCTCGTTGCGGACCACCGCGCGGCGCGACGGGGACCACTACGTCGTCAACGGCCAGAAGCTGTGGACCACCGGCGGGCACCAGGCCGACTTCGTCTGGCTTGCGGTCCGCACCGATCCCGACGCCCCCAAGCACCGGGGCATCTCGATCCTCATCGTCGACACGACCGACCCCGGCTACTCGTGGACACCGATCATCACCGCCGACGGGTCGCACCACGTCAACGCGACCTACTACCACGACGTCCGAGTGCCGGTGGACATGCTCGTCGGCGAGGAGAACCAGGGCTGGAAGCTGATCACCACCCAGCTCAACCACGAACGCGTGATGCTTGGCCCGGCGGGCCGGATCGAGGGGCTGCGCGACCGGGTCGCCGACTGGGCCACCAAGGCCGGGGTCGTCGACCGCCCCGACGTCGTACGGCTGATGGGCCAGGCGACCGCGGTGTTCCGGGTCAACGAACTGCTCAACTGGGAGGTGGCCCGGGCCGCCGGGCAGGGTGAGATCTCGGTCGGGGACGCGTCCTCGTCGAAGGTCTTCGCGGCCGACCAGGTGCAGCATCTCCTGGACGAGCTCACCCGGGTCGTGCACCGGTACGGCGACCCGTCGGACGAGGAGACCAAGCAGCTGATGGGCTACCTCGACGGTCAGATCAAGCGCAACCTGGTCCTCACCTTCGGAGGCGGTGTCCAGGAAGTGCAGCGCGAGCTGATCGCGATGTTCGGCCTGGGACTGCCGCGGGTGCCCCGGTGAATGACCAGTGAGCGATGAGCGCAGTGCCCGGATCCGAGCCGAGGCCGACCGGATCATCGCGCTGGGGGAGTGCTCGGAGATGCTGGCGCCGTACGAGGTGCACCAGTCGACGATCGGTACCTGGCTTGATGCGATGGGCTACGACAACGACCGGTTCCGGCGCGGCGAGGCGCCGCCGTCGATGGCGCAGGTGTGGACGATGCCCGGTCTCGGCCGCCGGCGGGGGCCCGAGGATCCGCTCAGCCGGATGACCGAGTTCCTCACCGCCGAGGGGTACACCGCCGTGCTCGGGACCAACTGCGAGCAGAGCTACGAGCGCTACCTCCGGGTCGGCGAGCGGCCGCGGGTCACCAGTGCACTCGACTCGGTCGCCGGGCCGAAGACCACCGCGATGGGCGAGGGCTGGTTCGTGACCTCGCGGAACGTCTGGTACGTCGGCGACGAGGTGGTGGCCACCATGCTGTTCCGGGTCCTGAAGTTCATCCCGAAGGAGCGTCCGTGACGGTCCGGCCGATGGTGAATCGCGACTCCCAGTTCTTCTGGGACGGCACCAAGCTCGGCGAGCTTCGGATCCAGACGTGCAACGCCTGCGGCGCGAAGCGGTTCCCGCCCGGCCCGGCCTGCCAGAGCTGCCCGGCGTACGACCGGGGGTACCAGATCGCCGCGGGCACCGGCACCGTCTTCTCCTACGTCGTACACCGGCACCCGCCCGTCCCGGGCAAGGAGCTCCCCATCGTGATCGCGCTGATCGAGCTCGACGAGGGGGTGCGGATGGTCGGTGAGGTCGTGGACGCAGTGTCCGCCGACGGCCAGGCGGAGATCGAGATCGGCACGCCGCTGCGGGTGGAGTTCCGCGAGGTCGACGAAGAGCTGAGCCTCCCGGTCTGGCGAAAGGTGTGACAGTGCAACATCTCGTGACCGGCACCGCGCTGCCCGAATGGAGTCTGCCGCTGACGCCGACCACCATCGTCAGCACCGCGATCGCTACCCGGGACTGGCAGGACGTGCACCACGACCGCGACATCGCCCAGGCGGCCGGGTCGAAGGACATCTTCATGAACATCCTCACCACCAACGGGCTGGTCGAACGGTTCGTCGTCGACTGGGCCGGCCCGGACACCGAGGTGAAGGCCATCGCGATCCGGCTCGGCGCCCCCGCGCATCCCTACGACACGCTGACCTTCAGCGGGTCGGTCGCCTCGGTCGAGGACGGCATCGCCACCATCGAGGTCGTCGGCCGGGTGTCGCTGGGCGATCACGTGACCGGGACAGTCAAGGTGGCCGTGTGACGCTCTCCGGGAAGGCTGCGATTGCCGGCATCGGGGCCACCGAGTTCTCCAAGGAGTCGGGTCGTTCCGAGCTCCAGTTGACCGTCGAGGCGGTGCGCGCCGCGCTGGCCGACAGTGGCCTCGCGGCCACGGATGTGGACGGGCTGACGACGTTCACCATGGACACCTCGTCCGAGATCGCCGTGGCCCGGGAGTTGGGCGTGCCGGAGCTGCGGTTCTTCAGCCGGATCAACTTCGGCGGAGGCGGGGCGTGCGCAACCGTCCAGCAGGCGGCGATGGCGGTGGCGACCGGGGTGGCCGACGTCGTGGTCTGCTACCGCGGGTTCAACGAGCGCTCGGAGTCGCGGTTCGGCCAGTTCTCGCTGGCCGCCGCGACCCAGGTCAACACCAACGGCCTCGACAACGCCTGGACCTACCCGATGGGGCTCGGCACCCCGGCCGCGACCGTCGCGATGCAGGCGCGTCGCTACATGCACGAGTTCGGCGCGACGTCCGAGGATTTCGGCCGGGTCGCGGTCGCCGATCGTCGGCACGCCGCGACCAACCCGCACGCGTTCTTCTTCGAGAAGCCGATCACTCTGAAGGACCACCAGGCCTCGCGCATGATCGTGGATCCCCTGCATCTGCTCGACTGTTGCCAGGAATCCGACGGAGCGGTCGCGCTGGTGGTCACCTCGGTCGAGCGGGCTCGTGACCTGCGCGAGACGCCGGCCGTCGTCGTCGCCGCAGCCCAGGGCTCGGGCGCCGACCAGTTCGTGATGACGTCGTACTACCGCGACGACATCGGCATCCCCGAGATGGGTGTCGTCGGCCGTGAGCTGTGGCGCCAGTCGATGCTGGCCCCCGACGACATGCCGATGGCGATCCTCTACGACCACTTCACGCCGTACGTCCTCATGCAGTTGGAGGAGCTCGGCTTCTGCGGTCGAGGTGAGGCCCCGGACTTCGTCAAGGACGGCGCCATCGAGGTCGGCGGCCGGCTCCCGCTCAACACCCATGGCGGCCAGCTCGGTGAGGCCTACATCCATGGCATGAACGGCATCTCCGAAGCGGTCCGCCAGCTGCGCGGTACGTCGGTCAACCAGCTGCCCGACGTTCCGCATGTGCTGGTGACTGCCGGCACCGGCGTGCCGACCAGCGGGTTGATCCTCAGCCGCTGAGCAGCTTCTCCCGGAAGAACGCGAGCACTCGGTCGACGCCCTCCTGCTGGCGGTGGGCGGTGAGCGTGGAGTGCTTGCGGCCGGGGAACTCCACCCGGATGAACGCGTCGCCGAGCTCGCGGGCCAGGGTCTCGAACCGGGTGCCGACTGCGATATCTCCGGTGTAGCGCAACCCGAGCACGTCGCAGCCTGCGGCGGCCCGCTCCTTGACTCTGGAGAGATCGGCGGGGGAGAGGTTGAGGTCGGCGGCGCGAGCCTTGCCCAGGGGGAACGGCAGCGACGGCTGGGCGACCACCGGCGCCGCCACCGAGTCGTCGACCATCATCGCGAGGGCGAAGCCGCCGGTGAAGCACATTCCGAGCGCGCCGACCCCCGGGCCGCCGAGCTCGGCGTGCAGCTCGCGGGCCACCGAGCGGAGCCAGTCGGCGATCGGCGAGGTCTGGCGCAGCCGCAGCTTGTTGAACTCGCGGTTGACGCAGGCTTGCCGCAGTGAGCCGATCATCGCCGTCGGCGACTCGGGAGACGGCACCCGGCCGAACAGGTGCGGCAGCACCACCGTGAACCCCTGACCGACCACCTCCTCCGCGAAGGCCACCACGTCATCGGTGATCCCCGGGATCTCGGAGATCACCACGACGCCGGGGCCGCTGCCCTTGCGGTACGTCGTGTGGGTGATGCCGCTCGCGGTGTGCTCACCGAGGACCCAGCCGTCGAGAACGCTCATGCGCCCAGTATCCGGCTCCCCGCTGTCGGCCTCCTCTACTAGGTTGTGCCCGTGGCCCTCCCTGAACTCGATGCCGAGGAGCAGCGGATCCTGGGCGTGCTCCTCGAGAAGCAGGTGACCGTCCCCGCGACGTACCCGATGACGCTTGGCGCCGTTCGCACCGGCTGCAACCAGTCGAGCAGCCGCGAGCCGGTCGTGGAGTACGACGAGCAGACCGTCGAGGCGACGCTCCGCCGACTCAAGGACCGTCAGCTGGTGCGGGTGGTCTGGGCCGACAGCGGCCGCCGAACCCTGAAGTACCACCAGCTCCTGTCGGAGACGCTCGAGCTGAACGACGCCGAACGGGCGCTGATCACGGTCCTGCTGCTCCGAGGCGCCCAGGCACCCGGCGAGCTCAAGACCAGGACCGACCGGCTGCACGCGTTCGCCGACCGGGGCGAGGTCGAGACCGTGCTGGCCGACCTCGCCGCCCGGCCCGAGCCGCTGGTCCGCGAGCTCCCGCGCCAACGCGGTCAGCACGACGCGCGGTGGCTGCACCTGCTCGGCGACGTGCCGATCACCGACGGCGATGGTGGCCACGAGGCCGGGCCGCCGGTCGACCGCGAGTCGGTGCTGGCGAGCGGCGCGCAGTCGCGGGACGCGCGCGTGCGGGAGTCCTACGACGCGGTGGCGACGGTGTACGCCGACAACGTGGCCGACGAGCTCGCGATCCTGCCGTTCGAGACCTGGCTGCTCGACCGGGTCGCCGCGCATGCAGACGGCGGCCCGGTGGTCGAGGTGGGTTGCGGCCCAGGCCACGTGACGGCGTACCTCGCCGAGGCGGGGGCCGATGCGACCGGGGTCGACCTGTCCTCCTCGATGGTGGAGGAGGCGCGTCGACGGTTCCCCGACGGCTCGTACGAGGTGGGCGATCTGCGCCGGCTGATGCGGCCGACCTCCGCGCCCGGGTGGTCGGCGGTGCTCGCGTGGTACTCCCTGATCCACCTCGCGGCCTCCGAGCTCCCCGAGGCGCTGGCCGCCCTGACCCGTCCGCTGGCGGCCGATGGCTGGCTGGTGGTGGCGGTGCACACCGGCGCCGAGGTGCGGCACGCTACCGACTGGTTCGACGTAGAGGTGGATCTCGACTTCGTGCTCCACGACCGCGCCGAGATCGTCGCGCTGTTCGAGGCGACCGGTCTCACCGAGGTGGAGTGGTACCACCGCGGGGCGTTCACCGCACGGGACGAGACCACCGACCGGCTCTACGTCATCGGTCGCAAGGCCTGAGCGCCTTGCGGGTCCTCTTCTCCTCGTCCTGTGGGCGACCGCCGTGGAGGCGGGAGTCCTGGTGGACAGCCAGGGCATCGAGACCGTTGCCGCCGGTGCGAGCGGTGCCGAGGAACGGGCTCTGCGGGCCGCCGTGCTCGACGTCGCGGAGACCCTCGAGGGAGCCAAGCGCGCGCCGTACGTCTTCCCGAGGATGTTCGGTGCCGCACTGACACCCCCGATGGCCGCCGACCTGGTCGACATCGCGCGAGCGTGGCAGCCTGACCTGCTCGTCCACGAGCACGCCGAGCTCGCCGCGCCCCTGGTCGGTGAGCTCCTCGGCCTGCCGAGCGTGACGCACGCCTTCGGGACGGCCATCCCGGTCGCGATCCTCGACGAGGCTCGAGAGCTATTGGCCGAGCTGTGGAGCGAGCGCGGGCTCGCCGTACGCCGGGTGCTTCCGATCCGGCTACCTCGACATCTGCCCGACGTCGGTGCAGACCGAGTCGGTGGCGCACATCGGCAACCGCCAACCCCTGCGGTCGGTCGCGGAAGCCGGCATCGCCACGCCTCCCGCGCAACCGCTGATCTACGTCACCCTGGGCACCGTCCAGCGGCGACCCGAGCTGCTGCGGGAGGTGGTGGCGGGGGTCGCGGGCGGCGCGGCGTTGATGCTCGCGCCGCCGGAGGTGAACCAAGGTTCCGTGCGCACCGCGGTCGAACGGCTGCTGAACGACGAGACGCTGCGGACCGGTGCTGGCCGCGTGGCCGCCGAGATCGCCGGCATGCCCGGGCCCGACCAGGTGGCCCGCGTGCTTGCCGAGCGGTTCGCTCCGCGCGTGACATAGGGTCGCCGAGTCGAGCTCACCCGCACCACCGCTGACGACGGCACGTCCCTCGCCGTCCATCTGACCGACCCCACCGCCTCGCTGGTCTGCCTGCCCGGCGGCCCGATGCTCGACTCCGGCTACCTCGGAGACCTCGGCGGGCTCGGTTCGCACCGCGCGTTCGCCCGGCTCGACCTGCGCGGCACCGGCGCGTCCGGCGAACCGGCCGATCCAGCGTCGTACCGCTGCGATCGCCAGGTCACCGACGTGGAGGCGGTCCGCCGCCATCTCGGCCACGACCGGATCGCGTTGCTCGGGCACTCGGCCGGCGCGAACCTCGCCTATGCCTACGCCGCGGCCCACCCCGGACGGGTCGAGCGCCTTCTACTCGTGACCCCGAGCGTCCGCGGGCTCGGGATCGATATCCCCGACCGGGCCCGTTCCGAGATGGCGAGGCTTCGCGTCGGCGAGCCGTGGTACGCCGACGCCGCGGCCGCGCTCGCTCGGGTCCAGGCCGGCGTCGGTGAAGAGGCGGACTGGTCGGCGATCTCGCCGTTCACCCATGGCCGCTGGGACGCCGACACCCGGGCCTACGAGGCCTGGATGGACGAGCGCCGCGACGAGGCGAAGGCCGCCGCGTTCGTCGCCGAAGGTGCCCTCGACCCGGACGCCACCCGCACGGCTCTGGTCGCGCTCGATGCCCCGGTGCTGGTGCTGGCCGGGGCCGTGGACGTCGGCAACCCACCCGCCGCCATGGCCGAGGTCGCCGCGGTCTTCCCGCACGGCTGATCGTGATGCCCGGCGCCGGCCACTTCCCCTGGGCCGACGACGCAGATCGGTTCGTGGCGCTGGTGGCGGGCTGGCTGCAGTCCAGCGGTGGTTGAGCCCGAACGCGCGCTGGCGCGTTCGGTGTCGAAACCGCCGCAGGGAAGGCACCCGTTCGAACACCGCCGGTGGTGTGGTGTGGTGCGGCAACCCGATTCCCGAGTGTCTGACGCCGCCCGGAGCCGTCAAGCTCGG
>ERZ761607.3915-NODE-3915-length-13777-cov-6.753389_pt1 | contig 13777 bp, 15 predicted proteins | sample MGYA00511164_ERZ761607 | MGnify/ENA primary metagenome ERZ761607 (study PRJEB28899, sample SAMN02445080) | bioreactor sludge metagenome | biome: EBPR sludge | place: Australia: Brisbane, Thorneside Wastewater Treatment Plant | collected 2011-06-22 ...
TTGCAGGCAAGACAAATTTTGGAGTTTCTCAGAAAAAACGATTTATTTATAAAAATTTCTACGGATGTTCTCGAATCGCTAATTAAAAAATCCCTAAGAGAAACCGGAATTTCTAAATCAAAAATTACTGATATAATTTTTATTACATCAACCGGTATTTCAACTCCAACAATTGATTCTTATCTGATTAATAAATTGAAACTTAATAAAAATATAAACCGATATCCAATTTGGGGTTTAGGTTGTGCCGGCGGAGTATCGGGTTTGAATAAAGCATTTAAAATTGCAAATGAAAATAAAAACTCGGTTGTTTTATTTTGTGCCGTTGAATTATGTTCTTTAACTTTTATAAGAAATGATTTTTCTAAAAGTAATTTAATAGCAACAAGTTTATTTTCAGACGGTGCTGTTTCTTGTTTAATTACAGGTGATAATTTCAAACTGAAAAATAATATATCTGAAATTAAATATATAAATTCACAAAGTAAAATTTATTATAATACAAAAGATGTTATGGGCTGGGATGTAACTCAGGACGGTTTAAAAGTTATTTTCTCTAAAGATATTCCTTCATTGGTAAGTAAATATATTTCTCCTGATATAAAAAAATTTTTAAAACAAAATAATTTAAAAAATACTGATATAAAAAATTTCATAATTCATCCGGGTGGAATAAAAGTAATTAATGCATATAAAGAATCTTTAAATCTGAAAGGTAATGAACTAAACAATACAATTAGCGTAATGCAAAACTATGGAAATATGTCAAGCGTAACGGCAATTTATGTTCTTTATGAATTTCTAAAAAAAGGATTTTCTAACGGCTTAGGTCTGATGGCTTCGCTGGGACCGGGATTCTCCCTTGATTTGCTTTTACTTAAAATGAAAAATCTATGACATTATTTATTTTCATATATATTTTTATAATCATTCAAAGATTAACTGAACTCGTCATTTCAAAACGCAACGAAAAATTTTTATTTTCAAACGGTGGAGTTGAGTTTGGAAAATCTCATTATAAATATATAGTTTTACTCCATACTTTTTTTCTTTTAAGTCTTCCCGTTGAATTTTTCTTAAAGGATAAGGAATTTGTTCTGCATACAATAAATTACGTATTTTTGGTAATTTTCATTATCTTACAAATTCTGAGAGTGTATGTTTTAACCACACTTGGAAAATACTGGAATACAAGAATTATTTTAATTCCGGGAAAAAATCGAGTCAGACATGGAATTTACAAATATTTAAATCATCCGAATTATATAATTGTAGTCTGTGAAATTTTTGTAATACCAATGATTTTTAACTTATATCTCATAGCGGTGATTTTTACAATACTTAACGCTCTGATGCTTTTTGTAAGAATTAAAGAAGAAAATAAAGCACTTAAAAATTTAATATGAAAATTCAGTTAAGAGAAATCTGTCACGGCAGAAGCGGAGATAAAGGTGATGCGGCTAATATCGGATTGATAGCATTTAAAAAAGAAGATTATGAATTGATTAAAAGAGAAGTGACTGAAGAAAGAGTTAAAGAATTTTTTAAAGGTATCTGTGAAGGTGAAGTTATCAGATATGAAATGCCAAATATTAACGCTTTGAATTTTATACTTAACAATACACTCGGGGGAGGCGGAACTGTCTCTCTCAAACTTGATGCTCAGGGAAAAACTCTCGCATCAGCACTATTAAAAATGGAGATAGAAAAATAATATGTTTGAACAGCAGAAATATATTTTAAAAGATTATAAACTTAAGTTGGATAACTTAAGGAGGTTTCTTTGAATTAGACCAAAAGGTCTTCAAAGTCAAAGAACTTGAACAAAAAACAGAAGCCCCGGATTTCTGGAACGATCAGAAACAGGCACAAAGCATCCTTCAGGAAATAAAAATTCTTAACAGATGGATTGACGACTTCAAAAAAGTTGAAATGATGTTTTCTGATGTTGAACTTTTAATTGAACTTTCCGAATCTGAAAATGAATCTTCAGCCGAAGAGGCAATACAGGCAGATCTTGATAAATTTATAAAACAACTTGACGAACTCGAATTTCGTAAAATGCTCTCAGACCCTGATGATGTAAGGGATTGTATTATTACAATTAACTCCGGTGCAGGCGGAACGGAGTCTCAGGACTGGGCGGAGATGTTACTCAGAATGTATCTGAGATATTGCGAAAAAAATAATTTCAGAGCGGTATTAATTGATAGACTCGACGGAGACGGTGCCGGAATTAAAAGTGCGACAATCGAAGTTTTCGGAGAATATGCTTACGGATTTTTAAAAGCGGAAAATGGTGTTCACCGTCTTGTGAGAATTTCTCCTTTCGATGCAAATAAAAAAAGACATACTTCATTCGCTGCCGTTTTTGTAACTCCAATCGTTGATGATGAGATTGAAATTGAAATTAATCCCGCTGATTTAAAAATTGATACATTCAGATCCGGAGGTGCGGGAGGTCAGAATGTTAACAAAGTTGAAACAGCCGTTAGAATAACTCACCTGCCAAGCGGTGTTGTTGTCGGATGTCAGACTGAAAGGTCACAGTTGCAAAACAGACAAAACGCTATGAAAATGTTAAAGTCAAAACTTTACCAACTTGAAAAAGAAAAAGAACTTGAAAAAATTGAAACTATAAATAAAACTAAGAAAAAAATTGAATGGGGAAGTCAAATAAGAAGTTATGTATTCCATCCTTATAATATGGTTAAAGATCACAGGACAGATCACGAAACAAGTAATACACAGGCAGTTATGGACGGTGAAATTGATGAGTTTATAAGAGCATATTTACTCGCTGAATAAAAATGAATTATAAAGCATACATAGCGAAACGTTATTTATTCTCAAGCAAAGATTCAAAGTTTGTTTCTTTTATTACGTATGTTTCCATACTCGGCGTTACACTCGGCGTAGCAGCATTGATTATAGCCGTATCCATTATGAGTGGTTTTGAAAAAGAAATCAAAGATAAAGTTGCAGGACTTGTCTCTCATATTCAGATAAATTCTTTTCAGCAGGAAGGATTAAGTGATGCGGATTTTGCAATTGAAAAAATTCAATCTGAAATAACGGGAATTACAGGCATTTCAAAATTTATTCAGAAAGAAGCGGTGATAAGATATAAAGAAAATATAGAAGGCATACTTCTTAAAGGAATAAATCCGCAAACTGATCTTTCCACTACCCGTAACAAAATTATAAAAGGAAGTTTTGATTTAACTCCCGTTGATTCATCTATCGGTCGGCTGTTAATTGGTCAGAAACTTGCTGAAAGATTAGGGCTTGACACTGGCAATAAAGTAATTGTGTTTGGACTCAATGGAATTCCGTCTCCGCTTAATCAACCGAAGATTAAACAATTTATAATTTCAGGAATTTATGAAACCGGTTTACGTGATTATGATGATTTAATTATTTATACCGATATCCCTTCATCTCAGAAATTATTTGAAATGGGAAATAATGTTTCAGGAATTGAAATTAAAATTGATAACATAGACAGGGCAAATGAACTTGTGTTCACACTTAAAAAAATGCTCGGTTATCCCTATTATCCGAAATCCTTATTTGAATTATACAGACCTTTATTTAACTGGGTTGACTTGCAGAAAGCACCGACACCAATAATTTTAAGTTTAATAATACTCGTCGCTGTGTTCAATATTGTTTCCACACTATTAATGCTCGTACTTGAAAAAACTCAGTCAATTGGAATTCTTAAATCACTTGGAGTTAGCAATTCAGGTATAATGAAAATTTTTATTTATGACGGATTGTTAATTGGTATTATCGGAGTAGTTCTCGGAAATATCATAGGTCTCGGATTATGTTTTGCAGAATTAAAATTTAATTTTTTCCGATTACCTGAATTATATTATATGAAATCAGTTCCGATACTTTTGCAGTATGATGTAATAATTTTTATTTCCGTCATAAGTTTGTTTTTATGTTTTATTGCGACATTAATTCCTTCATATCTTGCATCAAGATTTGAACCGGTTAAATCAATGCGTTTTGCCTGACGAATCAAAAAAAATATTAAATAAATCCCCCGAAAAAATTTCATCAATGTTTGATGAGATAGCACCCAAGTATGATTTTTTAAACCATTTTTTTACATTAAATATTGATAAAATCTGGAGAAGCCGGATTAGAGAAAATCTTGAATTATTTGATTTTAAAAAATTAATAATTTTAGATCTTGCAGCAGGAACGGGTGACTTAACCAAAGAGTTAATGAAACTTAATCCTGATATGATTTACGCTTGTGATATATCCGATAATATGCTGGAGATACTTTCGAAAAAAATAAAATCATCAAAAGTGAGAACAGTAAATTCTTCAGCAGAAGAATTACCATTCACAGATAAAGCATTTGATGTAGTAACAGTGGGATTCGGAGTGAGAAATTTTTATAATCTTGAAACATCATTAAAAGAAATTTACCGTGTGCTTGATAATGGCGGCTTGCTTGTGGTTTTAGATTTTTTCAAAAGTAATACATTCAAAGCAAAAATATTTAATTTATACAGCGGAAAGATAATACCGGCAGTAGGGAATTTCCTTTCGAATAGCAAAAGCAAAGCATACAGTTATCTAAACGAATCAATCGAAAATTTTTTAACAGTAGAAGAATTTATTTCAATAACAAAAAAACTCGGATTCCACCACATAAAAACCGAAAACAACCTTTTTGAAGTTGTTAATACGATCTATTTAAAAAAATAATTTTATGAGCAGAACAGAAATTAAAAAGGGGAAGTGTCCTGAATGCAATGGCAGTCAAATATATTCAAACAAGTCAGATGCATTACGCGGAGAGAGAAGTACGATTGCGATATCAAGTTTCAAATGGTTCAGATTAGAATCTTACGTTTGTTTAGATTGTGGCTTTTTTGCGGAGTTTATAAAGGATGAAGATTTAAAAGATCCGAAAAAGATAGAAAAAGTTAAAAGCAATTGGCAAAGAGTAGTCTGAAATTGAACTAATAAAAGCCCCTTTGTTGCGGTTTGTCCAGATACATCGGGATTTTAAGTCAATACACATCCCAAATCCATTAAAACCCCTATCATTGCGGACTTGATACGCAATCTAAAAAGTCCTTTTTCAACCAAACTATTCCATTGAAAAAAAATATGAATATGTGTATATTACTAATTAAATTTTTTAGGGATTTGTTGAATTCCTATAATTCTATAATTTTTCAATAGTTAATGAAGAAAATTAAACCAAACGACAAAAATAACTATAAATTAACTCAGCAAACTGCTAAGAAAAATTTACAGTCAAAGAAAAGAGACCCCTTTAAAGAAAGAGGGATTGATACTTATATTGATTTCAGAGATACAAGACTCTTAACAAGATTCTTAAATGAACAGGGTAAATTATTACCGGCAAGAATTACAGGGGCTACTGCGAAAATGCAAAGAAAACTCTCTACTGCCGTTAAAAGAGCAAGACATCTCGCTTTAATTCCTTTTGTTTCTGAAGGTACTAAATATTAATTTCTAATTTTTTTTATTAAGGGGCGATAAGCCCCTTTTTTATTTCTATCAATTACTATGAATCTCAAAAGTTTTTATATCATTTCCCGGATTTATTTTTTAAGTTTTTTATTTTTATTTACTTCTGTTCCGGTTGCAATCTCTCAAACCGACAGCAATTTAATTATCGGTGAGTTTAAAGTTACTAAAGTTGTTGACGGTGATACTTTCAGATTTGATAAACTCGACGGCTCTGCACGTCTGCAGTTTCTCGATACTGAAGAAACTTTTAAAGATGATAACGCCGCTCAAAAAACTGATGAACTCCGAAAAAACTGGGATAAATATTATAAGACTCTCAGAGATACTTCCAAGTATCCTGTGAAAGCGGATTCTCCATTCGGTTATGACTCATGGCAATGGGCTAAGGAATTTATGAAGGATGTTGATTATGTAAGACTTGAAAAAGATGACCTCGTTAGAGAAAAAGATATTTTTAACAGATGGCTCGCTTATATGATTGTGATAAAAAACGGAAAAGAAATTAATTATAACATTGAAGTGGTAAGACAGGGCATCTCTCCTTATTTTAATAAATACGGAAACAGTAAAAGATTTCATAATGAATTTGTAGCGGCACAGAATTACGCAAAGGAAAATAAACTTGGCATTTGGAGTGATACCGTTCAGAAGTATCCTGACTATGACGAAAGATTAACCTGGTGGGATTTCCGTGCTAAACAACTTGAAGATTTCGATTCAGAACATAAAGAAAATAAATATTATTTTAATATCTCTGAAATAAATGAATATAAACGTCTTGAAAACTATCTGGGTCAGGAAGTTATAATCTTCGGAAGTATTGGCGAACTTCTTCAAAACAGATTTCCGTATCTTATGACAATTCCCGTAACAAAAGAAAACAGATTTGAAATTGTAATCTTTGAAGAACACGCCGGAATTTTAAATGAAATAAATCTTCAGGATATTCTGGAAAATTATGTTTACGTTATGGGAAAACTTGAGAAAAGAAAAGACAGGTATCAGATAATTCTTCGGGATAAAAATCAAATTTGGATGGATAAAGACTAAGTCTTTTTAATTGCTATCAGTGTTATATCGTCAAACTGTTTGCAGTTAACTGAAAATTTTTCAACTGAATCTTTTATTTCGGTAATTAATTCATTACAGGTTTTTTCTGAATGACCTTTTATAATTTCTATTAATTTTTCATCGCCAAACTCCTGCTTGCCTGAATCCTGGGCTTCTGTAACTCCGTCTGTAAATAAAACCAATACATCATCTTTTTCAAAATTAACAGTACCTGTTTCATACTGAATTCCGAAATTCATTATACCTATCATCAGTCCGCCTTTATCCAAAAGTTTTACTTCGTTGTTTTTATAGAATACGGGATGATTATGTCCTGCATTGATATATGTAAATGTATTATTTGAATTATCCAATATGCCCCAGAAAAAAGTTATGAACTTTTCAGGAGATGTATTTTCAAAAATTAACTCATTAATTTTTAATGTGATCGTAGATAAATCGAATGTAGCATCATCATATAATTTCAAAAACGAATGAACCGCTGATTGTATGTTTGACATAAGCAATGCTGCAGGTGTTCCTTTGCCCGATACATCCGCAATAACAATCGCAGTTTTATTTTCAGTAACGGGAATTATATCGTAATAATCACCTCCCACGTGTAATGCGGAAATATTCAATGCCGCAATATCATATCCTTTAATCTGCGGAATTTCTTTTGGAAGCAATGCAACCTGAATATCTTTTGCAATCCGCAGTTCGTTCTCTATCTGTTGTTTTTCGAGATACTCCTGAAATAACAAAGCATTTTCGATTGAAATAACTGATAAATTAATAATTGATTGAAGATATTCTATATCGCTTTGTTTATAAGGTGCTTTTTTTAGACGGCTACCGAGACATATAATATTCTGAACTTCATTATTTGATATTGTCGGAACGAGCAACTCATAATTTTTAGATATAAGAAAATCTGTCAAATCGTTTTCAGAAATTTTACTCACGAGAGAAGGAAGCTTCACATTATTAAAAAACGAAAAATCAATTCCTTCGGTATCAATTTTTTTGTTTGAATATAATAAATAAAAATTATCCGATCTGTATCGTGTGAATATAGCAAAATCTCTGATACCTAAATTGCCGAGTAATGTGAACCCGAGTAGTTTTAAAATTTTATCTCTCTCAAGAAAACTTGAATTAAATTCTTTACTGAGTTCAAACATTGACCTTAACTGTGTCAACTTTGAATTTAAAGAATCATTAAGTCGCGTTATTTCGTTGAACTTTATAGTGTTTTCGATAGGGGAGGAGGAGAGATTTAATAACGTTTCAATAAAAATAATCTCGCTTTTGCTTAAACCCGAGTGAGGTGTAATTTTTTTTCCGAGACAAAGAAGCCCAAGCAACTTTTGCCCGAAATAAACTTTAAAAAAATATTGAATTCCGTTTTTTACAAAAAATTGATTTCCGTTCGTATCGTTAATCTCTTCCGCTTCAAAGTAGGCACCTTTCGGAAATTCAATTTCAATCTCTTTTTCATTTTCTTCAATTCTTATTCCTTTGATTGATTCGATACAAAAAATATTACTGTCATCTTCGGTATCTTTTTTAATCAGAACAACTCCTTTTGTAATCATCATCTTACCCATAATGCTGAGTAAAATATTCCCGAGTATAAATTTTAAATCAAGATTACTGTTTATTAACTGGGAAAACTCTATCAGTGAATTAAGTTCGAGTTGTTTGGAAAGTGAGTTGGTTATTTCCATTTATTGAGGAAAGTTTTTAAAATTTTCAGCGAGAATTTTGAAGACTTTTAATCAGTGTCAGTGAATTCATATCAGGGTTCACGTGATGATATTCAACTTTGTTCATAAATTTTTTCATCATAGGTATTCCAAGACCTCCTACTTTAAAATTATTAAAGTATTCTTTCATATTCGGTTCTTCCATTTTGTTCGGATCGAAGTCACGTCCTCTGTATTTCATTATTATTCTGAATTCTTTATTCTTAGATTCTGTGATAACTTCGATATTTTCACTTTCATTAAAGTTATGTGTGTATTTTATTATATTTGTGCATGCCTCATCAACAGATAAAATTATCTGATTAATCTCATTTGAATCAAATCCAAGTTCAACCGCTTTATTCTCAACAAAATTTCTCACTTTTGCGAGATTCTTTGTTGAACTTGAAATCACTATTTTGTTTGCGTTAGTCAAATCTTGATAATCTTTACTTATTGATTAAATTTTTCGAGTGCTGTTTGTTCCTCTTTGTAAATCTCAAATAAAATCGGAAATCCCAGCATATCAAATATGTTATAAATTTTATCACTCATATTTGAAAGTTTCACATCACCGTTATTGTTCCTCATTGTTTCTATGTATGCCATAAAAACCCCTAATCCTGCACTGGAGATATATGAAAGTTTATCAAAATTAACCACTATTTTATACTTCTTCTCTTCGATTAATTTTTCAAAACTTTTTTCCAGTTCGCCTGATGTGTGTGCATCAAGAAACCCGTCAAGATACAATATTGTAATGTCGTTATTATTTTTAATATCTATATTAAATTCTTCCATCTTGCTGTTTTGTTTGATGCAAAATCATTAAAAAATATTTAAAATTAAATACAAACAGATTTCTGATTTAAATTACTGTTAATACTTAACAAAACTTATGTTAATGTATTTACATAGATTATAATTCGTATTTAAGTTATATTTGTTACAGTTTTAATGCTTAACTTTAACGATCTTTTTGGTAAAAATTCCCTTAATATTTTAGGGATTTTATCCGTTACTTCCGTAGATTCAGTTGATATTATTTACGTAAATTTTTCATCCTCGGATAATAAAATTACGTATTTAGTAAAAAATTTTGATTCTTTCCCTGTTAATACGGAAATTAAAGACTATATTCTGAAAATTTCCAATAACTGCGGAAATACCGAAGATGTCTGTAAAGTAAATTTTCTTATCGGTAATTTATTTGCTGATTGCATTAATAAGTTTCTGAAAAAACACAATATTAATAAAGATTCAATAGATTTGATAGGTTCTCACGGTCAAACAATTCATCATATTCCTCAATTAAACGACATTTCAGGTTTTTCTTTTAAATCCACTTTACAGGTTGGTGATATTTCTGTTATTTCTAATTTGACAGGAATTCCTGTTGTTGGTGATTTCAGAACCGCTGATGTTGCTCTTGAGGGTGAAGGTGCTCCGCTTGCGTCTTATGTTGATTTTAAAATTTTATCTTCTGAATCTAAAAACAGAGTATTAATTAATTTAGGCGGAATTTCTAATATTTCATATATTCCCAAAAATATCTCTTTAGATGAAGATGACTCTCGGATTATTTCATTTGATTGTGGTCCGGCTAATATGCTGATTGATTTATGTATGAAATTTTTTTACGGAAAGGATTATGATGAAAATGGTGATATCGCTTCAAGCGGAAAAATCAATCCTGAACTTTTGAATTATTTAGTTTTAACAGATAAATTTCATACTCTCCCTTATCCTAAATCAACCGGCAGGGAATTGTATAATGAAATTTTTAATCTTATAATCACACATTATAAAAATTTAAAACCGGAAGATGTTATCAGAACAGTTTCTGAATTTTCTGTTCACTGTCTGAAACATAATATTGATTCTTATATTCCGGGTAATATTGATGAAATTATAATCAGCGGTGGCGGCGCAAAAAATAAATTTATTATGAAACGGTTGAATGAAGTTTTTTCGGTAGAAGGAAAAAGCGGGGTTAGAATTTTAAATGATAACGGTTTAAACTCGGAAAATAAAGAAGCATTTTTATTTGCTTTGCTTGCTTATGAATTTATCAATGGCAGAAAAGCAAACTTGCCTTCTGTTACAGGGGCTAAAAGAAAAACGATACTCGGTAAATTATCTATAGTATAAATTAATTTGAAAGAAAAAATTGTTATAGTCACAGGTGGAACGGGTGCTTTAGGCAGATATATTGTTAATAAATTTGCGGCTGAAGGAAATAAAGTTTATGTACCTGTCTTAACTATGAAAGAGTTTAATGATGTTTTTAATGATAAGAGTAATGATGACGACAACTCTGATTTCAATCTGAAAAAAATTTATGCTTTTGATTGTAACGCAACCGATAAAAATTCTGTAAAAGAATTTGTCAGTTCAGTTGCACGGAATGAAAAAGGCAAAATAGATTTTTTAGTAAATACAGTAGGCGGAATAGGTAAAGCAGCAAAAGTCAGCGAAACTGATATTGAAGATTTTGATGAATTGTTTAACTTAAATTTTAAATCAACTTTTTACTTTTCTAAAGAATGCCTCTCATATATGATTGAAAATAAATTCGGAAGAATTATTTCGATAGGGGCTTTGGCTGCTTTAGAAACTTCACCTTCGAGATTTTCTTATGGTTATGCTAAGTATGGCGTTATAAACCTTATGAATACAATCTCTGAGGAAAATAAAGAAAACAATATTTTTGCAAATACTGTAATCCCTTCCATAATTGACACTCCGGCAAACCGTGAGTGGGGAAGCGATGAAGATATTAAAAAATGGGTGACTCCTGAAGAGTTGTCTTCAATTATTTTTGATTTAACAACAGAAAAAAATAAATCAATCAGAAATTCAGTAATTCAAGTATTAAATAAATATTAAATATGAAAGTTATAGTTACAGGCGGAGCCGGTTTTCTCGGCTATCATATAGCATGCAGAATCAATGAGATTACTGATTTTAAAAATTCAGTTTTTTTTGATATCGCTCCATTTGAAAAAGATGAATACAATCCTGAAATAAAATGTATTTTCGGAGATGTCCGTGATGCAAAACAGATGGATGAAATGATGAAAGGTGCTGATGTTGTTATTCACTGTGCTGCTGCACTTCCTCTTTGGAAAAAAAGTGATATTTATGAAACAAATGTTGACGGAACAAGAATTGTTCTCGAAGCATCTCTCAAAAATAAAGTTAACCGAGTTGTTCACATTTCATCAACAGCAGTTTACGGAGTTCCTGATGTTCATCCGCTTTATGAAACACACAAAAGACACGGTGTAGGTCCTTACGGGGAAAGTAAAGTTCTCGCTGAAGAAGTTTGCGAAGAATACAGAAAAAAAGGGTTGCCAATTGCTATCCTTAGACCAAAGAGTTTTATCGGAACAGCACGTCTCGGAGTTTTTCAGATTTTATACGATTGGGTTGAGTCAGGTGTAAAAATTCCTATTATCGGAAATGGAAATAACAGGTATCAGTTGTTTGAAGTTGAGGATTTAGTATCGGCAATTTTTCTATGCTCAACTCTTCCGCTTGAAACGATCAACGATACTTTCAATGTAGGTGCTAAAGAATTTAAAACTGTTAAAGAAGATGTCGGGGCAATGCTGGAATATGCAGGGACAGGTTCAAGAATTATGCCTACTCCCGCTTCATTAGTTAAACCTGCTTTAAGGTTTTTTGAAATTTTAAATGTTTCTCCTCTTTATAAATGGATTTACGGTACTGCTGATACAGATTCTTATGTATCAATTGAAAAAGCGGAAACCAAACTCGGCTGGAAGCCACAGTATTCAAACGCTCAGGCGTTAATCCGTTCTTATCAATGGTATCTTGATAATAAACATACCATTCAACAAGGAACAGGAGTTACTCACAGAATTGCCTGGAAACAGGGCATTTTAGGATTATTTAAAAAAGTACTTTAATACAATATATGATCACAATGAAACAAAAATTCATCTTGGATATCAACCCGGCTAACGGTGAGTTGATTGAAAAGATAAAATGTTCTTCATACGGAGAAATCGCATCTGCTATTAAACTTGCAAGGAAAGCCTGGAGATTGTGGATTAACGTTCCGCTAAAAAACAGGATTGCTATGATGAAAAAAGTAGCCAAAGATTTTCTTAAAGAAAAAGAAATTCTCGGTGAAATTATCACAATGGAAATGGGTAAACCATTAAAATCTGCTATCGGTGAAGCGGAAGCTGTTGCTTATGGAATTGAAGAAGCAATTGAAATGGCAGAAGAAGCATTTGCTACTCAGGTTCTGAATTATAAAGATACAGTAACTGAAATTCACAGATCTTCAATTGGAGTTGTTGCTGTTATCACTCCTTGGAATTTTCCTGCGGCAATGGCTGAGTCTTTAATTTCACCTGCAATTTTAGGAGGTAATACTGTCGTATTTAAACCATCTGAATATACTCCTTTGACAGGAAAATATATGTATGAAGTTTTTAACAGACATTTACCAAAAGGTGCTGTTAATTTATTACAGGGTGCTGAAGAAGTTGGTGAAGTCTTAATTACTTCAGATGTTGATATGATTGCTTTTGTCGGTTCACAGGAAGTCGGTAAAAGAATTATGGAAGCATCCGCAAAAAGACTTAACAGACTTGTGCTTGAACTCGGCGGTAAAGATCCTATGATAATTCTTAAAGATGCTGATATCGAAAAAGCAGCAAAGTATGCTGTCAATGGTTCTCTCAGAAATGCTGGACAGGTTTGTGTTGCGGTTGAAAGAATTTATGTTGAAGATAAAATTGCCGATAAATTTGAAAAACAGGTTCTTGAAAATGTGAAAAAATGGAAAGTCGGACCGGGAACGGATGAATCTTCTGATATGGGACCAATCGTAAGTGAAAATCAAAGATTAAATATTTTATCACAAATTGAAGATGCCGAAAGAAAAGGTGCAAAAATTTTATGGGGCGGTAAAAAAGTTGAAGGCAAAGGTTTCTTTATGGAACCGACAGTCATCACTAACCTTGCCGATAAACATTTAATTATGCAAAAAGAAACTTTCGGACCTGTTGTTTGTATTCAAAAAGTTTCTTCTGCTGAAGAAGCAATTGAAAAAGCAAATAATACGACTTTCGGACTTGGTGCTACTGTTTGGTCTAAAAATGATGCAAAGGCAAAAGAAGTTGCAAGAAAAATTGAATCAGGTATGATTGGTATAAATCAGGGAATAGGTGGTGTTCCCCGTACTCCTTGGGTTGGTGCGAAACAGAGTGGATTTGGTTTTATCGGCTCTATTGAAGGTATGAGACAATTTACAATTCCGAAGAAAATATCTTATAAGAAAAAATAATTTATACTTTTGATTTATGAAAATTAAAAAGCGGGGCAATTATGTTCCGCTTTTTTTATAACATTAATTTATAAATAAATTTAAAATTCTGCTTACTCAAAGATGGCCAGATTCAAATGTC
>ERZ761607.3916-NODE-3916-length-13777-cov-5.521353_pt1 | contig 13777 bp, 14 predicted proteins | sample MGYA00511164_ERZ761607 | MGnify/ENA primary metagenome ERZ761607 (study PRJEB28899, sample SAMN02445080) | bioreactor sludge metagenome | biome: EBPR sludge | place: Australia: Brisbane, Thorneside Wastewater Treatment Plant | collected 2011-06-22 ...
AACGCATCTCCGACGAACGCATCTCCGACGAACGCATCTCCGACGAACGCATCTCCGACGAACGCATCTCTGCCGAGCGTGCCGAACGCATCACGCGCGTGCGGCGTCGGTTCGGCGCGTCGCGGAGACGCGGAACGGAGGCGCGAGCGCACGGGCTCAGCCCACGAGCTCGCGGATCTTCTCGAGCAGGTACGCCTCGCTCTTCGGGACGTCGCCGTCCACCGAGACCGCGCGCTCCACGGCGCCCACGAGCTGCCCGCGGGCTTCGGGCGAGAGCGCGGCGACGCGTTCGGCCACGTCGCTGTCGAGGTCGATGCCCTTGAGGGCCTCTTTGCGCTCGGCGTCGGGCATCCCGAGCTCGTCCATCACGCGATCGAGATGCTCGCGCTCGGCGTCACCGAGGATGCCGTCGGCGATGAGCACTTGCCCGACGATCTGAACGAAGCGTTTGCGGTCTTCGGGAGACATGGGACTCGAATGCTGCGCTCACCGCGGCGCGGTGTGCAACGTCGTTCGTGACGAGTGTCGGGTCACCGACCCCGTCCTCGGAGCCCGGCGACCGGAGCCGACGACCCGCCGGTTTCGCAGCGATGGGGGTTGCCTCCCGCGGGGGCTCGGGGGTAGACGGAAGGCGGTGAGCACTCCCGCCACGGTGCTGATCGTCGAGGACGATCCGGACCTGCGTCGCCTGTTGGTTCGGCTCTTGGAGCACGACGGCTTCGTCGTGCGTGCGGCCGCCGACGGGCGCGAGGGGCTGGAGTCGCTCGAGCCCCTGCCGGACGTGATCGTGGCGGACCTCATGATGCCGGAGCTCGACGGGGAGCAGTTCCTCGTGGAGCTGCGGAGTCGCTACCCGAACGCACGTCCCGCGGTGGTGCTGGTCAGCGCCAGCGCGATCCGCGAGGAGATCGCGAGCCGGCTCGAGGTCGACGCGAGCTTGTCGAAGCCCTTCGACACGGCGGAGCTGCGCGAGGTGGTTCGGGCGCTCGCGAGCCGCTGAGATCTCGCGGGGCGCCTACCCGCGGAGGTCGCTCGGACTGCGGTGGAACGGACTGTGGAACGGGCCGTGGAACGGGCGGTGGACATCGCTCGCTGACGCGTGCTTCGTGCGTTCCTTCGCGCGCGGTGATCTGCGGGCGATCGTGGTAGAACGCGCCGCGATGACGATCTTTGCTTCTGGCCTCTTCGACGACACCGTCGCCCTCGTCACGGGGGGCGGCACCGGCATCGGGTTCGCGGTCGCGTCCGAGCTCGTGCGCCTCGGCGCCGACGTGGCGATCTGCGGACGCCGCCAAGAGCCCCTCGACGAGGCGGCCACGAAGCTCCGCGCGCTGCGCGAAGGCGCGCGCGTCCACGCCGGTACGTGCGACGTCCGCGACTACGACGCGGTGAGCGCGTTCGTCGACGGCGCGCTCGCGGCGCTCGGCCGCATCGACGTGCTCGTGAACAACGCGGGCGGGCAGTTCCCGACGACCGCGCAGCACCTCTCGCCGCGCGGCTTCGAAGCGGTGGTCCGCAACAACCTGATGGGCACCTGGAACGTCACGCACGCGGTCGCGACGAAGGCGTTCTTGCCGCAGAAGCGGGGGCGCATCGTGAACGTGATCGCGAACGTGGCGCGAGGCTTCCCCGGCATGGTGCACACCGGCGCCGCGCGCGCGGGCGTCGAGAACCTCACGAAGTCGCTCGCGATCGAGTGGGCTCAGTTCGGGGTGCGCGTGAACGCGGTCGCGCCGGGCGTGATCAAGACGAGCGGCACCAAGCAGTACCCGCCGCAGCTCCTCGAGTCCGCGCAGAAGAGCGCGCCGCTCAAGCGCCTCGGGAGCGCGGAGGAGGTCTCGCACCTCATCGTCTATCTCGCGTCGGCGCAGGCGGACTTCGTGACCGGACAGACCTTCTACATCGACGGCGGCCAGAGCCTCTGGGGCGATCAATGGCCGATCCCCGATCAGGTCCCGCAGTTCCCGCCGTATCCGATCGATTGAGCACGCGACCGAGAGTGACCGCGCCTGACCACGCGCGATCGACGCGCGCGACGGCGCACGCGCGACGACGCGTGGACGACGTGCGCGTGGACGACGTGGGCGCCGCTCAGCTCGCCGCGAGCAGCGCGCTCTGGTCGCCCGGGTCGAAGTACGCGCGGTCGATCGACGCGCAGATCGCCGCCGTGGTGTCGATCGCGTTCGTGAGCTCGTCGTGGATGCTCTGCCCGAAGATCGTGTCGATGTCGCGTGTGCGCAGGCGATCGATCAAGCCGTCGAGCAGCGCGGCCGGCTCGTCGCCGAGCTCGGGGCGGCCTTCGGTGCGGATGCGCTCGAGGGTCGCGCGCGCGCGGAGCAGACAGCCGAGCACGCTCCGCGGCAGCGCGGGGTCTTGCAGCAGGAACGCCGCGATCGAGCGACCGTCCGGCTTGCTCGGCACACGCTTGTAGTAGGCCTCGCTCGCGCTGCACGAGTAGAGCAGGGCGCTCCACTGCGCGAGCTCCACCGGAGACTCGCGGTCGGCGCGCGACGGGCCGAGCGTGTGGTGCTTCACGTCGAGCATGCGCGCGGTCTGGCTCGCGCGCTCGAGCCACATGCCGAGGCGCATGAAGTCGAGCGGCTCCTCGTCGAGCAGCGTCTGCTCGGAGAGCCCGAGGAAGAGATCGCACCCGTCGCGCAGGCGCTTGTAGAAGGTGTCGCGATCGGTGTCGTAGCGACGCCGCGCCTTGCCGCGCGAGAGATCGACCCAGAGGTCGTTGAGGGTCTCCCACATCTCGAGCGAGATGACCTCGCGGGTGGTGCGCGCGTTCTCGCGAGCCCAGCGCATCGAGGTGATCACCGAGACGGGGCTGCGCTCCTCCCACGTGAGGTAGGCCTCCACGAGCTCGCCGTCGTCGCCGGCGGCAGGCGGGTGCAGCTCCGCGAAGCGCTCCTGCTCGCCGCTCACGATGATGAGCGGGAACCAGCGATCCGCGACGCCTTCGGGCACGTCGAGCAGGAACGAGCGGTTCACCTTCAGCAAGCGGCAGAGGTTCTCCGCGCGCTCCACGTAGCGGTGCATCCAGAAGCAGCAGCCTGCGACTCGCGAGATCATTCCGCCGCCTCCCGTGCATCGCTCGCCGCGTCGTCGCTCGCGAGCACCCAGGTGTCCTTGCTGCCGCCGCCTTGGCTGGAGTTCACCACGTAGCTGCCTTCCTTGAGCGCGACGCGCGAGAGCCCACCCGGCAACACCCAGGTGCTGGTGCCGGTCACGACGTAGGGCCGCAGATCCACGCGCCGCGGCGCGACGCCCTTCTTGGTGAGCGTGGGGCAGGTCGAGAGCTCCACCACCGGCTGCGCGATGTACCCACGCGGCGCGGCCTTGAGCTGCTCGGCGAAGTCCTTGCGCTCCTTCTTCGTCGAGCGCGGCCCGAAGAGCATCCCGTAGCCGCCCGAGGCGTCGACCGCCTTCACCACCAGGTGCTCGAGGTTCGCGAGCACGTGCGAGAGGTGGTCGGGGCGGCTGCAGTGATAGGTCTCGACCTGGCCGAGGATCGGCTCCTCGCCGAGGTAGAAGCGGATGAGATCCGGCACGAAGGGATAGACGCCCTTGTCGTCTGCGCAGCCGTTCCCGAGCCCGTTCGCGAGCACGACGTTGCCCTTCGCGTAGGCCTGCACGATGCCGGGCACGCCGAGGAGGCTGTCCGGTCGGAAGACCGTCGGGTCGAGGAACTCGTCGTCGATGCGCCGGTAGAGCACCTCGATGCGCCGCGGGCCCTTCGTGGTCTTCACGTAGAGGCGGTCGTCGTGCACGAAGAGGTCGCTGCCCTGCACGAGCATCGAGCCCATGCGGCGCGCGAGGAAGCTGTGCTCGAAGTAGGCGCTGTTGTAGTGACCGGGCGTGAGCACCGCGAGGGTCGAATCTTCGCCGGCGAGCGACATCAAGCCGTCGCGGAGCTTCTGTGGGTAGGCGTCGACGCTCCGGACCTTCACCTTCGCGAACAATCCGGGAAACACCCGCTTCATCACGAGGCGGTTCTCCAGCACGTACGAGACGCCGCTCGGGGTGCGGAGGTTGTCCTCCAGCACCAGGAAGTCGCCGTTCGGCGCGCGCACGAGATCGATGCCAGCCACGTGCACGTAGGTCGGATCCACATGCTTCGGCCCAGGCGGTCGGATCCCGCGCATCTTCGCGAGATAGCCGGTGGAGCCCTTGACGATCTCCTCGGAGACCGGGGCGTTCTTCGCTTTGAAGACGCGCTCCTCGCCGTAGACGTCGGCCAGGAAGAGGTTCAGCGCACGCACGCGCTGCTCGAGCCCCTTCTCGACTTTGTCCCATTCCTTGGCGCCGACGATTCGCGGAATGACGTCGAAGGGAAAGATCTTCTCCGTGCCGCGCGGATCGCCGTAGACGCGAAACGTGATGCCGCTCTGGAGGAACGCGCCGTCCGCGAGACGCTGGCGGAAGCGGACCTCGTGCTCGCCGAGCTGATCGAGCTGTCGCACCACGGGCGCGATGGCGGGGCGCGCTTTGCCGGCGCCCGCGAAGAGCTCGTCGTAGCAGCCACCGGGGAGCGGCTCGTAACCGGCGAAGACGGGCGCCTTCGCGTTCTTCTCGTGGTTGCGCGCGCCGCTCTTCTCGGAGCCGCTCCTCTGGGAGCCGCGCTTCTTCGAGCCACTCTTCCCGGTGCCGTGGGCGTCGCGTGCCTTGCCGGAACCGCGTGCGCCCTTGGAGTCGCCCTGCTTGGAGTCTCTGCCGTCGCCTCTCACCGCACGTCGGGTGCTCGCCACGGACGCGACGCTACCACCGGCTCTCGCGAAACAGAATCTCTCGACACGCGGCGAGGCGCCTCGAAACACGTTCGAAACACGGGGCACGGGGGCGGAGCCGGGGCGGGCGGAGGTGCGGCGGAGGCGGGCGCTCAGGCGGGCGCGAGGCCGGCGCTGAGCCGGGCGGCGGCGAGGAGAGCCGAGAGCGGCGAAGCGCGCGAGAGGGCGAGAGGGCGAGCGAGGGAGGTGAGAGGGCGAGAGGGCGAGAGGGCGAGAGGGCGCGCTCACGCGTCGTGGAGCGCACGCGCGGCGTCGAGCGCGGCGCGCAGCTCGGTCGTGACCACCCCGGTCGCGGTCGTGAGCCAACGACACGCGCGCTCCACCGTGCTCGCCGAATGCACGCGCCCCGCGGGGAGCCCGGCGCCTCGCATCAGCGAAGCGGACATGCCGCCCGGCGCGACCACGATCGCCGTCCAGACGTCCGGCGTGCTCGCGAGGTCCGGCAAGAAGCGCCGCATGCGATCGCGCAGCGTCGGCGGTGGCGGTGGCGCGTCTCGCTCGAGCACGACGAGCAACGCGATAGGCACCGCGTTCTCGGCGCGCATTCCCTCGAGCGTCGAGTGCACCGCATCGAGGGCCGCTTGGGTCAGCACGCCACGTCGCGACTGCACGACCACGCGGCCATGGCGCAAGACGACGCTCCCCTCGTCGTGATGCAAGACCCCCACGGACGCAGCATGCCGGGTTCGTTCGCGGCGTGGAAGCGTGCGGGTCGATGCATGCTCGAGAATCCTCGGGCGCACGGTGCGGAGGGTCGCGTGATGCTCGACGTCTCGAGCCCGTTGGCCGCGCGGCTCGCTCGCCCCCAAGCTGCGCTTTCGTGCCCGAAGGCGACACCATCTTCCGCGCCGCACGTCGGCTCCACGCGGCGCTGGTCGGGCGTGCGCTCGTGCGCTTCGACGGCCCGCCGTCGACCGCGTCGCGCGTGGGTCGCGTGGTGGTCGACGTCCGATCGCGTGGCAAGAACCTGATCGTCGCGTTCGACGACGGGCTCTTGCTGTGCACGCATCTGCTCATGAACGGGAGCTGGCACGTGCAGCGGGTGGGTGAGCCGTGGCGCAAGCCCGCGACGCGCGCGACCGTCGTGATGGAGAACGACGCGTGGACCGTGGTCGGTTTCGATCTGCCGATCGCGCGCTTCGCGCGGAGCGAAGCCCACGTGCCGCAGCTCGCGCGCCTCGGAGTCGATCTGCTCTCGGACACCCCGATCGAGGTCGCGTTGCCGCGCCTGCGCGCGCTCGGCGAGGTGCCGATCGGGGTGGCGCTGATGCGACAGCAGGCGGTCGCGGGCATCGGCAACGTCTACAAATCCGAGGTGCTCTTCCTCGAGCGCGTCGATCCCTTCGCGTCGCTCGCCGCCTTCGATGACGCGACGCTGCGGCGCGTGCTCGAGCGCGCGCGGACGTCGATGCGCGAGAACCTCGGCGGCCGGCGCCGCATCACGCGCCGCGCGGAGGGGGGGCGCCACTGGGTCTACGACCGAAGCGGTGCGCCCTGTTTCGTGTGCGGGACCCTCGTCCGCATGCGGCGTCAGGGCGACGACGGGCGCAGCACGTATTGGTGTCCGGAGTGCCAGCCGAGCGCACCGCGCGCGGGTGCGACGAGCCGATCGCTCGGCAAGAGCGAGTGATTCGACGACTTGCCTCGCAGGCGGGCGCGTGGTCGTCGTGGTCGTCGCGTGGCTGGTGGTGCGTGGCGTCGCCGCGTCCGCGTCGGGAAATCACGTCTTCCATGGGGGCCGCGCCTCGATCTACCGTCGATCCTCTGGCAACTTTTCCCCGTCCCTGGTAACAAATCAGCTCGTCCAAGCAGCAACGGGCGTGGTGCGAAGAGCTCTCCCTGTCCAGTGGGACCCCAGCGACCCAGAGAACCTCAGTCCGAAGCCCAGTCAGAAGCTCAGTCAGAAGCTCCGCTCGATCCTCAGCCAGAAGCCAGCGAGAGAACGTCGAGGGCGAGTGCGAGATCGAGTGCGAGATCGAGTGCGAACGGGGTACCTGTCCGGCGGAAGCGATCGCAACGAGAGAGACAGAGGAGAATCAGACAGTGTCGAACAAGCTCTTCGTGGGAGGCCTCCCCTGGTCCACGGACGATGCCGAGCTTCAACAAGCGTTTGCACCCTACGGTGAGGTGGTGGACGCGAAGGTCGTCACGGATCGCGAAACGGGTCGGAGCCGCGGCTTCGGCTTCGTGACCTACACGAGCGAGGCCGAAGCGACGGCCGCGCGCGATGCGATGGATGGTGCTTCGCTCGGTGGACGACGGCTGCGCGTCGACCTCGCGACCGAACGACCGCGCGGCGACCGTCCGGGCGGCGATCGACCGGGTGGGGGTCGCCCCGGCGGCTTCGGTGGCGATCGTCGACCGGGCGGCGGTGGACCGGGCGGTCCCGGAGGCGGCGGTGGCTACGGCGACCGCAAGCCGCGCTTCGGTGGCGATCGTCCCGGCGGCGGCGGTGGCGGCTACGGTGGAGACCGCGGTGGCTATGGCGGCGGCGGTGGCGATCGTGGTGGCTACGGCGGCGGTGGCGGCGGTGGCTACGGCGATCGCAAGCCGCGCTTCGGTCCCCCTCCGGGCGGAGGCGGTGGTCTCCCCGACCGCGAGGGCAAGCCCGGCGCGGACAGCCGTCGCAAGAAGAAGTTCGACGGCGGTGGCGGTGCGGGCGGCGGCGGCGGACGTGGGAAGCGTCGCGACGACGACGACGACTTCGACTACTGAAGCCGATTCGGAGTCCCGTCCCGAACGTGCGGAAGCGAGCCCTGGAGCGATCCGGGGCTTTCTTCGTGGGGGTCGTTCGGCGTCGTCGTTCGGCGTCGTCGTTCGGCGTCGTCGTTCGGCGTCGTCGTTCGGCGCTCGGCGCCCGTGCAGCGCCCGTTCGGTGCCGTTCGTGGGTCATCCACACCCATCGCGGATTGATTCCAGCGTGGCGAGGCGGTACACGCGCCGTCCCATGGCTCTCGATCCGGAATCCGTCGGCAAGCTGTCCCCCGAGCTCGTGCACGAGTACGAGTGGCGCGACGTGGTGCTCTACGCGCTCGGCGTCGGCGCGACGCTCGACGAGCTCGACTTTCTCTACGAGAAGCGCGGGCCGAAGGTGCTGCCGACCTTCGCGGTCATCCCGACCTTCGCGGCGTGCGAGGCGCTCTTCGAGGCGGTCGGAGGTGACTTTCGCGGCGTCGTGCACGGTGCGCAGAAGATCACGCTGCACGCCCCCTTCGCGCCGAGCGGGAAGCTCGTCACGGTCGGCAAGGTCGCGGGCGTCTACGACCTCAAGCGGCTCGCGCAGGCGGTCTTCACGACCGAGACGCGCGACGCGAAAGGCACGCTGCTCTGCGAGACGGAGTGGCTGATCCTCTACCGCTTCGACGGCGGCTTCGGCGGTCCGCGCCCGCCCGCGAGCCCGAAGCTTCGTCCGCTCGAGCGCGACGCGGACTTCACGCGCAGCGAGACGACGAGCCGTGAGCAAGCCGCGCTCTATCGGTTGAGCGGTGACCTGAACCCGCTGCACGTCGACCCCGAGCTCGCCACCGAGGTCGGCTTCGATCGTCCGATCCTCCACGGGCTGTGCACGTTCGGCTACGTCGGTCGCGCGGTGGTGCGCGAGCGCTGCGGCGGCGACCCGACGCGGCTGCGCGAGCTCTTCGGGCAGTTCAAGCGCCCCGTGTGGCCGGGCGACACCTTCGTGACCCGCGGCTGGGAGGAGGAGGGGCGCGTGCTGCTCGCGACCGAGACGAAAGAGAGCCCGGAAGAGGTCGCGTTCACGGGCTACGCGCACGTCGTGTGACGGGACACGCTCGTCCAGCGAACGAGCCGGCGCGCGCGTGGTCTGTCACGGTGTGCGCGTGAAGTGGGTGGTCGTCACGATCTTGCTCGGCGCGTGCGCGACGGACGCGGGGCCGTTCGATGCGGGCGATGCGAGCGAGCGCGACGCACCCGAGAGCCCCTTCGACGCGACGACGGACGCGCCTTCGTCGGACGCGCCTGCGTTGGATGCACCCGAGCTCGATGGACCGGTCGTGGACGCGTCGGCGGACGCGACGCTCGACGCAGCGGCGCCGGGGGACTCGGGACTCGACGCGTCGCGTTGCGTTGCGTTGTCGGTCGGCGCCTACGAGGTCGACGGCGCCATCCCCACCGCGTGTCCGGCGGGCGAAGGCGACGCACCGCCCGCGCCGGTGCTCTCGTACGCGAGCGCGTGTCGAGTCCGGATCGATCCCGATCCCGTGCTCGAGGATCGCCTCGTGATCGAAGGTGAGCTCCAGGTCGACGGCGTGTCGCTCGAGGGAACGCTCCTCCTCAACGGGGTCGAGACGGCGTGTGCCGGCTTCGTCGAGGACGAAGTGATCGCGCTCGACTGCGGCGAGTGCGACATCCGCCTTCGCGCGCGTCGTGGCACGTGAGGCGCGCGGAGCACGGCCGGACCTGCGCTGGCGTGTGCGCGGGCGCGCGGCTCGTGAGTCGGTGAGACGGCACGAGGTTGACCCCACGCGCGGCTCGCGCATCCTTGGCCGCGATGATCCTCGAGCATGCCTACACGATCGACGACGCCGACGCGGTCGCCCGTCTGCACTGTCTGGCGGACTACTGGTACGCCAAGCACGGCGTGAAGGCGCGCTGGGAGGGCAGCGACGTCTTCTTCGACGGCAAGGTGATGGGCGTGAGCTTCTCGGGGAAGGTCCAGATCCGCGGCGGCCGCGTGCACGCGGACGTGAAGGCGGGTTTCCTCGCGGAGAAGCTCGGCGCGAAGGCGTACGTGCAGCGCAAGCTCACCGACTACCTCGATCCCTCGAGGACGGTCGAAGAGCTGCGCGCGCGCGTCTGAAGCGGAGCTGGCGGACGTCGACGACGTCGACGTGGTGGTCGTGGTCGTGGTCGTGGTCGTGATCGGCGACGATGACGATCGACGACTGACGACGACTGACGACTGCGGGCGCGAACGCCGCGCGAACACGCTCGAACGAAGCCGACGTCGCGCCACTCCACACGGCCACGGCCCGCGACGAGGTTCGTGCGGGCCGTGAGCGGTGGGCGCGACGCCGGAGCGTCGTCAGAGCGTCGTCGCCGGAGACGCGGCTCCCTCAGCGCGCCGAGCGGCGACGCTGCGGGATGATCTGGATGCGGCGCTGGGCGCCTTCGCCCTGCGACATCGTCGTGACGCCCTCGAGCTTCGCGAGCGAGAGGTGGATCACGCGGCGATCGCGCGCGCTCATCGGCTGCAGCGTGATCGTGCGACCCTCGGTGACCGCGCGCTTCGCTTCGCGCTTGGCGAGCGTGACCAAGCCCTGCTCGTGGCGCTCGCGGTAGTCGCCGCTGTCCACCACGATGTGCCGCCGGCTCTCGGGCGTGCGGTTCAGGATCTTGTTGAGCACGAACTGGAGCGCGTCGAGCGTCGCGCCCTTCTTGCCGATCGCGCGCCCGGCGTCGCGGCCGGTGATGTCGAGCACGATCTCTTCTTCGTCCTCCGCGCGGACGTCGACGTCCACGTCGAGGTCCATCAGCTCGAGGATCTCGTCGAGGAGCTCGGCGGCTTCTTCCGCCTTGCCCTCGTCGTCGTGTGCTTCGCTGGCGGCGGCAGGAGCCCGGGGCTTTTCCGGTTTCTCCGGGGCCGTCCCCGTCACGAAGAGCGCGCCATCTTGCGGCTTGTCTTTGCGATCATCCACGCCGTTGCCTCTTCTTCGCAGTCTTGCGCTCGAGGCGGCGGGCCGTGCGGGAGCTGCCCCAACTGCCGATGGCAGGCTCCAGGCCGCTCGCCTCGCTCGAGTCGTCGTCGTCTCCCTCGTCGTCCGGGCCGTCCGGCGGCGGGGGGTTGGCTTTCTGATGCGCTTCTTCCCGGTCCAGCTTCGCGTAGATCATCTTCTGCTGGAGCATCGTGAGCGCCGAGTTCGTCACCATGTACAGGCAGAGACCGGCAGGCAGGAAGAGCATGAACGCGCCGATCATGATCGGCATGAAGTACATCATCATCTTCGCCTGAGCGGGGTCCATCGTCGTCGGCGTGATGCGCTGTTGGACGTGCATCAGGAGCGCGACGAGACCGGGCAAGACGAAGAAGGGATCGGGGGCCGAGAGGTCGGTCCACCAGAGCGCGAAGGGCGCGTGATAGAGCTCGATGTTGGTCGAGAGCGATCGATAGAGCGCGAACCACACCGGCATCTGGAGCAGCGAGGGAAGACAACCCGAAGCCGGGTTGATCTTCTCCTTGCGGTACAGCTCCATCATCGCCGCCGCTTTCTTCTCGCGGTCGTCGGCGTACTTGGCGTTGAGCTCGTCGATCTGCGGCTTGATCTTCCGCATCCCGGCCATCGACCGGAAGCTCTTCATCGTCAGCGGGTAGAAGACGAGCTTCACCAGCAGCGTGAGCAGGATGATCGCGAGGCCCCAGTTGCCCACGAAGCCCTGGATGAGCCCGAGCAGATCCGTGAGGCCGTCGGCGATGAAGGAGAACCAGCCGAGGTCGATCACCTCCACGAGGTGATGACCGGCCGCGCGCAGCGTGTGGCGGTCGTTGGGGCCGAGGTAGCCGACCGCGCGGGCGACGGTCGTCGCGCCGGGCTCGAGCTCCACGCGTGGGAAGCGCAGCTCGCTCTCGAAGAGCGTGCCGTGGGGATCTTCGACGGTGCCGCCGCGGAGGGAGGCGCGCAGGACGCAGCGCGCGGCGGCGGGCTCGTCGGCCGCGATGACGTTCGAGAAGTACGCGTCGGTGACGCCGGCCCACTGGACGTTCGGGCCGAAGCCCATCGCTTCGCCCGCGAGCGCGTCGCCGGTTTCGCGCTCGACCGTGCCTTCGCCGTAGCGGCAGACGCCGAAGCTCATCGCGGCCGAGGGCGCGCCGATGAAACCGGATTCTTCGGCGGACTTCGCGACGTAGTGCGCGGTGTGGAACGCGACGCCGACGGGGCGCGCGACCGCGCCGTCGTTGCGGACCTCGACGGTGCTCCAGAGCTGGTAGGGCGCGGTGCCCGCGACGACGCGCCGCGTGACGGTGAAGCCGTCGCCGCTCCAACGGAAGCGCACCTCGGTCGGGGAGACCTGCTCGCCTTCCCAGACCGCGTCGGGCGGCACGGTGACGCCGCGGATCTGCAGACGCTGCGGGTGGTACGCCTCGCGCTCGGTGGTCACGAGCGGCATCGGGGCGCCGTCGATGCGGTAGCGATCGTCCTTCGAGTGCAGCGCGACGACGCCGCTGCTGAGCGAGCTGAGCTCGGCGACGAAACGATCGGTCTCGATGGTGAAGCGGCGCTCTTGGGCCGCGCGCGCGCTCGGATCGACCGTGGTGGTCGGGGGCGGCGCGTCGTCCGTCGCATCGGTCGCGTCGGTCGCGTCGGTCGCGCTCGCTTCGCCTTCGGTGGCGGCCTCTGCGCTCGCGGCACCGTCGGTCGGAGCCTCCGGCGCGGTCGCGCTCTGCCAGAAGTACAGGCCGAGCGCGAGGGCGCCGATGACGCCTACGAAGAGGAACTGACGCTTCGGGTCATCCATGATCGAGAACGCGGAGAACGCGGGGCGGGGGAAAGGCGCGCTGTGGGGCGGCGCCGAAAGCTGCGACGGCTCGCTTTGCCAACTGCGCCGGGCTCGCGCAACCCGGCGGGTGCAATGCGTCGTGGGTCGAGCTCGCGTCGAGGAACGCGGTGGCGTGGAAGAGAGGGGTCACGCGTCGACCTCGTCGCGCGGAACGAGCTCGTCGGAGCTCGCGGGAGCCTCGTGATCGCCGGCCCCTTCGGTCGTCGCGCTCACGGAGGGCGTCGCGGCGGGGCTCGACGCCTCGGCGTTGGTGCGTGAGGCGTCGGTGCGTGAGGCGTCGGTGCGTGCGACGTCGGTGCGTGCAGCGTCGGTGCGTGCAGCACCGGTGCGTGCGGCGCCGGTTCTTGCGGCGTCGGTGCGTGCGGCCTCACGGGCACGACGGGCGGCGCGTTGCAGGTTCGACTGCGCGGAGCGGACCTCGTCGACCAAGTCGTGGAAGCCGAGCGCGTCCACGTCGAGGCCATGCTTCGCGATCGCGACGACGTCGCTCGCGGACGGGAAGAGCTCGCGGTGGCGCCGGAAGACCTCGCGCATCACCCGCTTGATGCGGTTGCGCCGCACGGCCGAGCCGAGCTTCTTCGTCACCACGATCCCGAGACGCGCGTGATCGGCGCCGACCAGCGAGGGGTGGACCATCCAGAGGAAGCGCCGCGAATGCACCTTCATGCCGCGGCTCTGGATCCGTCGGTACTCGCCACGTCGACGAACGCGATCGGCCGCCCCGAAGCTCTCGGAGCGGCCGTGTCGGAGATCCTCTTCCTGCTCCGTCATGGTCGAAGCGTCGTCGTCGAAGGTCTGCGAGCGAGTCCCTCCGCGACCGGGGTCGAGCGGAGGTCGCCAGGATGAGCAGGCCGAGGAGCTCAGGCTGAGCTCCAGCACCTGCTCACCGTGCAGCTCACTTCTTGAAGACGTCGACCGCGAGGCGCCAACGGCCCTTCGCGCGACGACGCGCGAGGACTTGCTGACCACCCTTGGTCTTCATGCGGGCGCGGAAGCCATGCGTGCGCTTGCGGTGGACTCGGCTCGGCTGATACGTGCGCTTCACGGGGAGAGCTCCGTGTGGAGGGTTGGGCCCGCTGGATTCGGCCCAGAGTTGGAACGGGCCCAGTGGGAAAGCTGGTCGGACCCGAGATGGGTCGCGAGGGGGCGGGGAGTATGCATGGCACCCTCGGTGAGTCAAGGACGAGGGATCGAAGTCGCGACACGCGAGGCGCGGGCACGACCCGTGTCTTCCATCGTCGTCGTCGACGGTGCCGCGAGCAGGCCCGCGTCGAGGAAGGAGAAGTAGCCCTCCGCGCCGATGATCACGTGGTCGAGCACCTCCACTCCGAGCAGATCGCCGGCGTCGCAGAGGCGGCGGGTGAGGGCCACGTCTTCGGGGCTCGGGTCCGGGTGACCGGACGGGGGGATGTGGACGCAGACCACCGCGGCGGCGGCGTGTCGCACGAGCGCACGAAAGACCGTGGCCGGTT
>ERZ761607.3919-NODE-3919-length-13765-cov-6.161123_pt1 | contig 13765 bp, 15 predicted proteins | sample MGYA00511164_ERZ761607 | MGnify/ENA primary metagenome ERZ761607 (study PRJEB28899, sample SAMN02445080) | bioreactor sludge metagenome | biome: EBPR sludge | place: Australia: Brisbane, Thorneside Wastewater Treatment Plant | collected 2011-06-22 ...
GAAAACTGCTTGGGATGTGCGCAGAATCCCCAGCGTCAGGTGCACGCTTTGTTGGCTGGCGTTTTGGATTTGCCACACACCCTAACCTGTAAAACATTCTACACCTTTTGTTGGAATGCTTTGAAAAATACCCAAACCAGTATTTGCTCTCCATGCAAACAAGATCTTTTCATTTGGCAAATGACGAGTTGAGTAAACTTCATCATCTGTTTTGCCTATGGCTATAATTTCAGGATTCATTTCTCCATTGAGCATGCATAGATCGTCAACCAACACAACTTCAATTTCTAATTTTGGCAAAACTAGAATGTCCTTTATTTCCCAAATAGCATGACCATTAGCATCCCTACTTGTCATTTTGCCCAACCATAACATATCCCTCTCGTCATCTGAAATTCTAGCAAGACTGAAGTCATCTGAATCCCAAATTACCAGACCGTATCTTCGAGAAAAACCTTCAGGTAGAGGCGGATAGTTTGTACCTATATAGTTTTTTAGATCATCAGGAACGAGACCATTTATAGAAGGTGTTGTTTCTGTACTTTCTGTGCGAGCGATTTCAGCAGTAGAAATAGACATCATGTTTGGGGTATTGGTTATGGTGGCTGCTACTGGAGGAGTTTCACCAAAATACCCGCATGACGAAAGAAAGCAAATTGCCACTGCAATAAAGATAATTTTCTTCATTGACTCATTCATGCGAAGCCAGCCAACTAGTAGTTATACGGCTTTAATCCTTAAAACACCCCCCTGCGGGGTGTTATACGGACGGTAGCCGTATAACAGCTTATATTTTATAATAAGGAATTATACGCCCGTTCATAACAGGAGGCAACAAATGAACAGCCAAACCCACCAACCTCAAAATAAAAAGCTCCTCGACCAATACCGCGACGCACTCCGCCTCAAACGTTACTCACCCCGCACCGAACAGACTTACACCGAATGGATCAGAGATTACATTCTCTACCACAAAAAACGCCACCCCAAAGAGATGGGCACCCCCGAGATCGGGCAATTCCTCACCCACCTTACCGCAGAACGCAACGTCTCAGCCTCCACCCAGAATCAAGCCCTTAGTGCCATCCTCTTCCTCTACCGCCACCTCCTCCACATCCCTCTCGACGAAACAGCCCTTGCCGCATATCGACCCCAGCGCGCAAAGTCCGTCCCCACCGTCCTCTCCAAAGATGAAGTCAAACGCCTTATAACCAGCCTCACCGGCACACCCAAACTCATTGCCCAGGTCATGTACGGCGGCGGACTCCGCATCATGGAAGCCATGCGCCTCCGTATCAAAGATATCGACTTCGACAACCGCCAGATCGTTATCCGCGATGGAAAAGGGGAAAATGATCGCTTCACCATCCTTCCAGACAGCCTTCACAGATCCCTCCATCTTCACATTCAACAAGTGAAACTACTTCACCAAAAAGACCTCCAGGATGGCTTTGGTACCGTCTACCTGCCCGGCGCAATTGCAGAAAAATCCCCCAACGCTAATAAAGAATGGATTTGGCAATTTCTCTTTCCCGCCCTCGATCTGTCCAAAGACCCTCGTACCGGCATCGTCCAACGCCACCACCTTCACGAAACCGTCCTCCAGAAAGCCATACGTCAAGCTGCCCGTACCGCAAAAATAGACAAACACGTAACCCCCCACACACTCAGGCATTCATTTGCCACACACCTTCTCCAAAATAACTACGACATCCGCACTATTCAAGAACTACTTGGGCATAAAGACGTCAAAACCACCATGATCTATACCCACGTCCTCTTGCGTGGCGGACTCGCCGTAAAATCTCCTCTCGACCCCTAATCCCCAACTACCTGAAACTAGACCCACACCAGGCATTTTCCGCCCAACACCCCATTCCCAGATCACCTACTCGATGATCCTCACAAACTTATACTCCGCCTTCGCCCCGCTCGGGTCCGTCAGCGTGAACGACTCCGGAAACACCGGCGTCGGCGGGGGCGGCTCCACGATCTCCGTAAAATTATCGCAGATCGGCGTCCCCTTGTGGATGTATGCCATCCAGCCGCGCTCCGTCACATTCACCCCGTCCACCGAAGTCACATGCAGCCACTTATCGCCCTTCTTCACCTCACTGCCGTCCGCGGGCGCCTCCCAGATCTCATCGCCCACAACCACCTGACCGCGTGCAAAGGAAGTAACGACAGCCGCAAAAGTGGAATGGTCCTTGCGCATCCGCGTCCCGCTGTTGATCGGCGTCATACTGTATTGGGTCATGAGACTCTCCTGTATTCGACCAGCGTACCGCCGAAGTTGGCGATCAGCGTGGCCTGGGTTGGTGTGGCAGAGTAACGGGCGAGGAAATCCGCCTCAGTGCCATTGAAATAGTTTAGATCGATATCCTGGCTTTCCACCCCAAACAGCGCCCCGTCACCGTTCGAAGTGAACTGCCAATAGGTCCAGTCCTCCCAGATCGAAGGCACCAGCGGCTCGGTCGGGTTGTACCACGCGATCCACAATGGGAACTGCGCAAAGTAACGCACCCCCGCCGCATTTTCCTGGAAATAATAATAACCGGTATACACACCCAGCTTCTTATTCGGCAGCAAAGCCTTCACACGTTCCATAAAATCGAACCAGTTGCGCCAGCCCCCGTACGGACCGCCATACTTTTCCTCGAAGTCGCCCCACATCTCCATCTCACCGGGGTCATTCCCCACGATCTCCACCCATTTTTCCGCCTGACGTTTCGGATTCACCCGGCTGTCATAGAACCAATATGAACCGCGCAGCAAGCCCGCCGCCTTCGCTTTTTGCCATGAAACAGCAAATGCCCTGTCCTCATAACTTCCCTGCCCGGCTCGGATGATCACCCCGCGGGTCTGGGTTGCCATCTTGACGAAGTTGATCCCCGGAGCCGTTGTCGGATCATCCTGCCAGAAACTGACATCCGGCAGTTTGAAATTCGTCAGGAACTGGGTCCGCTGGGCTTGGATAACAGGCGGTTGAAGGGGACGCGATGATTCAGTCATGAGATTTCCCGCTATTATAAAGCATCCCTTCTTATATCGGAGATGAGTTGCTCCCTTCGCCGTCCTCGGCGAAGGGTTTCCTCGTAGAACGCCGCCGGGGACGGCGGCTTGAGCCTTAGCCGCTGACAACCTTTACTTGCACACCTCCTGACTTTCGATAAAAAAACTCCAACGACAGGAGTCGTTGGAGTGTCCGTGAACATTACATCAATTATTCAACGCGCCCTGGTTCACCCAATCCCGGATGATCTGCAGTTCCACTTCCGTCGCCTTGGGACCACGGTTGGGCATCTTTCCGCGCACGATCAACTGCACCAGCAGGCTTTCATCGGCATTACCGGGCACAAGCACCGGTCCGTTGAAAGAACCAGCCATCAGGTCGTTATAGCTCATGAGATTCAACCCTTCCTTGACCTGTTCGACCCCGTGGCATTTGATGCACTTCGCCTCAAGGATCGGATAGACATTCGTCGCAAATGAGACGGTCGAACCCGCCGCTTCCACCGTCGGGGCGGCTTCAGTGGCGGCAGGAGCCTCGGTCGTCGCTGCGGCAGCTTCTGTCGGCGCCTCGGTCGGGGCAGGGGTTTCCTCTGCCAGCGTAGGGATACTCTCAGTGGGAGAAACAGCCTCGGTCGCGGCAGGCGGCGCGGCATTCCCTCCACAGGCGGCAAGGACCGCCAAAAGAGTCAGGGTGGCAAAAGTATGGATCAGTTTCTTCATGGGATTCCTTTTCAATTTTTTGGGCTCTCTGGTATTTGGTGGGGGTCTCCGTTCATTAAACTCTCTGTGATCTTCCTGCGCTCCGTGATGAGACAGGTTTTGCTTCTCTTATTGATACCAAATAGCCTGTTTTCTAAAATGTCCGCAGAATTTACTGGAGACGAATACGAATCGGATGAAGATTTTGTGTGGATTCTTACGCCCGCATAGACCTGTGAGTTTTTACGCAAGGAAGGTATAATCCCACAGCCTCTACAAAGGAATCATATCATTTCAAGGCTGAGTATGTACGGCGCATTTACACTTCCCAACGACTATTGGTTGAATCTCCAGATAACACCCAAAGATGTAGAAAATTTGCATACGTTTCTCTTTGAACGGGAAACGCCCATGACCGCGAACGAACTTGTCGTGCCGCTTATCGAGTCGCGCCTCGCGGCTGAAAAACTGACGGCCGGACAAAAACGTGCCGCGGGCAAGACCTATCTTCCAAAAGAAAAGTTTTTAGAAGGCGATGACCTGATCTTTCCTGCGCTCGCTTGGTCGAGGGGTGTGGTCAAGGGCGTCCGCCCCGGGGTGAACCCGGCTGTTGGCGCATTCGATGTGCTCACAGTGGAATTCGAAGACCGCTCGACGCGCTTGTTTGCCGCCGGGCTCGAAAGCCATTTGCTTAACGAAGAGCCTGCCGAAAAACCGGGCGAAGACGAAACCGGCTCTGCGGCATTGGTCGCGGAACACGGCATCGATCTGGAAAAGAAGATCGAGAAGGCATTCGCCGCAGACGATGGGCTGGTGAAGATCGCCGGCCGCTGGTTCCCGCGCGCTTTGCTGATCGATATCAATGAGGGTCAGTTGAACCTCGTCGAAGCCGTGCTGGATATGGCGGGCGGCGAACCGCTGACAACAGATAAACTGGTGAAGGATATCGAGCTTCCCGCCGGTGAGAGCCCCAAACTGGCTGAATTTTCCTTGAACGGTGCCATGCAGTCGGATGATCGCTTCGACGAAGTCGGTCCTGCCGGGCAGATCCTTTGGTGCCTGCGCCGCCTCGAACCGGACTTTGTGCGCGAAGTACCCCCGCCTCTGCGATATGTCGAAATTCCCCATGACCGCAGCGCCCTCACCCCTGAGATGCTCGCCCTCGAAGCCCAACTGGATGACGAGTTGACCGATGCAGACGGCATTGATTCGCGTGAAGAAGTCACATCGGTTTCGATCACCTTGATCTACCCGCACCTGCGCGCCGGGACCCTGCCGGTTTCACCGCGCACCCGCAAATTATTCCCCACGGCATATGAAACGCCCCGCGTCCGCTTCACATTGGTGGACGGCAAGACCAAACAGCGCATTCCTGCCTGGGTCGTCCTTGAGCATGGTTACGTCTTCGGCTTGCGCGAATGGTACAAGGCGCATCAATTGATCCCCGGTTCGCTGGTCCAGGTCCGCAAAGGGGAACAGCCCGGCGAAGTGATCGTCGAAGCCAAGAGTCAGCGTTCTGCCAAAGATTGGGTGCGCACCGTCATGGTCGGCTCGGATGGAGGCGTGGTCTTTGCCATGCTCAAACAACCCATCACCGCCGAGTTCAATGACCGCATGGTGGTGCATGTCCCCGATTTCAAAGCGCTCGACCCGCTCTGGGAAAAGAAACGCTCCTTCGAAGAACTCTTGCTAATGGTCATGCGCGAGTTATCGAAGTCCAACCCGCAGGGGCACGTCCATGCGCAGGAATTGTATGCGGCAGTCAACCTCGTGCGCCGGGTGCCGCCCGCCCCGATCTTCGCTGAGTTGGAATCGAACCCCGCCTTCAAACATGTCGGCGACCTGCACTTCCGCCAGTCTGATGAGGTGACGGCATGAGCCTTCTCAAACCGACATCCAAAACCCCCTTCCACATCGATTTCGAATGGTGGCAGCAGAACGAACGCGACTGGCATGTCTTTCTGCGCTCCTTTCTTTGCGCCGAACATCAGGAAGCCCTGGCAGGCTTGGACGAGAGCGGGCTGATCGACTGGGTCGACCCCAAGACCGCCGAAGTGAAACAGGTCGACGGAGTCCAGCATGCGCTCATCAGTCATTGCGCCCAACTGCCCGATTTCGTCGTTCAGCGCACTGCCCTGGTCGAAGCAGTCTTCCGCCTCTTCCTCGCGAATGGGAACATCCCCATGTCTGCCGAGGAGTTGAGCGCCAAACTTGGGAAATCCGCCGATACCATTCTGCGCACCATTGCCGGTCCGCGCGTCTATCGCGGCTTGAGACCGATCCTGAACCAGCCCGAGGGATAGTCGGGTAAAATTAGATAAAGGCTCTGCGGTCATTGGCAGCCACAGCAACAACAGGGAAAATGAGATTTAAAATCCTTTCTCAAGGGTCTCTGTGTACTCTGTGGCGAAAAACCCAGACAGGAGCCGAAATAACCTTGCCCTCGTAGCTCAATGGACAGAGCAGCAGCCTTCTAAGCTGTTGGTTGGGAGTTCGATTCTCTCCGGGGGCGCTGGAAATTATCGGTGATCAATAAGGAGTTCTTCCGATGCCTACCGTGATTCGAAAAACGCGAGAAACGCTCATGGAGGTTAGGCGCGGCGTCCTTCATGCAGTCAGTTGGCAGGTCAAAGCCGGCGTGTGGGATCCTCCCACCGATGTGTATGAGACCGAAGAATCATACGTGGTGCGCATGGAGATAGCGGGGATGCGCGAAGAAAGTTTCGAGATTTCGATCCAGCAGGATACCCTTTATATCGTTGGCTACCGCCCCGACTTCCCTGCGCGGCGGGCCTATCATCAGATGGAGATCCGCTCTGGTAAGTTTACGAGCGCCGTCACCCTGCCCGGTCCTGTGGATGCTGACCGCGCATTGGCGGAATACCAGGACGGCTTCCTGACCATTAACCTTCCCAAAGAAAAAGAGAATCAAGGCTGAAAAATCGATGCCCGCAGAAAAATGGCAATCCGGCTTGCAAAATTTCCTTCAGATGCTGGGTGAAAGTGACCCGGAATTTTCCAACCTGACCCTGTCCTCCCTCATAAACCAACTCCAGAAAAAGGATGACGCTTCGAACCCGCCCGGGGCGGAAGGCGGCGAAGCGGGAACGTCTCTGCCTGAGATCCTTCCCATCCTGCCGCTGCGCGGCGTGGTTGTCTATCCCAACACCGCTGTCCCGCTGACGGTCGGTCAGCCGCGCTCCATCAAGCTTGTGGACGATGTTGTCTCCGGCGATAAACTCGTCGGGCTTGCCGCCGCGCTCAACCCCGAACAGGAAACCCCCGGACCGAACGAATTGTACAAGGTCGGCACGATCGCCACCGTCCATCGCCTGCTCCGCGCACCGGATGGAACCGTACGCCTGCTCGTGCAGGGCATCGAAAGGTTCAGGCTCGGCGAATTCGTCGAAGAAGAACCCTACCTCAAAGCCCGCATCATCCGCGCGCCTGAAAAAGACGAAAAGAACATCGAGACCGATGCGCTCGCCCGTAACGCCCGCGACCAGTTCCAAGCCATCACGCAGATGATCCCCTCTTTCCCGGAGGAACTGGCGAGTTCGATTCTTTCGCTCGAAGACCCGCTCCAGACGGTCTACACCATCGCCAACTTCCAACGCATCGAACTGAAGGACGCCCAGGAGATCCTCGAGCTCGATTCGGTCTACGACAAATTGAAGAAATTGATCGGCTTGCTGGTACGCGAAGCCGAAGTCCTGACCATCGGGCAGAAGATCCAGAACGAAGCGCGCGGTGAGATCGAAAAGGTCCAGCGCGATTACTTCCTGCGCGAACAGATGAAAGCCATTCAACGCGAACTCGGCGACCGCGACGAACAAGCCGTCGAGATCGAGGAATTCAGCAAGAAGATCGAAGAAGCCAAGATGCCCGAGGAGGCGGATAAACAAGCCAGGCGCGAATTGGACCGCCTCTCACGCCTGCCCTCAGCTGCTGCTGAATATGGGGTCATCCGTACCTATCTCGATACGCTGACCTCCCTGCCCTGGTCCACCGGCACCGAGGATAATCTCGACATCCCTCATGCGCGGACGGTTTTGAATCAGGACCATTTCGGCTTGGAGGATGTGAAAGACCGCATCCTCGAATTCCTGGCGATCCGCAAACTGCGCCTCGACCGCGCCGGGGACAAAAAAGAAGAATCGACCGACATGATCCGCCGCGAGCGCGAAGGCGTCATCCTGTGTTTTGTCGGTCCGCCCGGGGTCGGAAAGACCTCGCTTGGGCAGTCCATCGCCCGAGCCATGGGACGCAAGTTCATCCGCGCTTCGCTTGGCGGCATCCGCGACGAAGCCGAGATCCGCGGTCATCGCCGCACGTACATCGGCGCGATGCCGGGGCGCATTTTGCAATCCTTGCGGCGTGTCGGCTCGCGGAACCCGGTCTTCATGCTGGACGAAGTCGACAAGCTCACAAACGATTTTCACGGTGATCCGTCTTCGGCGCTGCTTGAAGTGCTCGACCCGGAGCAGAACGGCGAATTCCGCGATAATTACCTGGAAGTTGCTTACGATCTTTCGCAGGTCTTCTTCATCGCCACCGCCAACATGCTGGAATACATCCCCGGTCCTTTGCGTGACCGCATGGAGATGATCTATCTCTCGGGTTACACCGAGTCGGAAAAGCTTGCCATCGCCCGCGGCTATTTGATCCCGCGCCAGATCCGCGAGAACAGCCTGCGCAAGAACGAGATCACCTTCAACGACGAAGCCTTGAAGATGATCATCCGCCAGTACACACGTGAGGCGGGAGTCCGCAACCTCGAGCGCAAGATCGGAGCCGTCTGCCGCAAGGTCGGCACGCACATCGCGGAAGGCAAAGCCAAAAAATATCGCATCAACCCGAAGCTGGTCGAATCCTTCCTCGACACCCCGATCTTCCTCGGACCCGAAGAACTCAACAAACGTACCTCGATCCCGGGTGTGGTGCCTGGTCTCGCCTGGACTTCCTTCGGCGGCGACATCCTGCTGATCGAAGCCACTGCCATGCCCGGCGGGCGCGGATTTCAGATCACTGGCTCCATCGGTAATGTCATGCAAGAGTCTGCCCGTGCGGCGTTATCCTATGTTCGCTCGCGTTCGGCTTCCTTCGGCATCTCACACGAATATTTCGACAAACACGACATCCACATGCACATCCCGTCTGGCGCCCAGCCCAAGGACGGACCGTCTGCCGGGATCGCGATGGCAACATCGCTGGTCTCCCTCATCACGGGACGCAAGGTCCACCCCCAGGTCGGCATGACTGGCGAGATCACCCTGCGGGGTCAAGTCTTGCCGATCGGCGGCGTCAAGGAAAAAGTGCTTGCCGCGCACCGCAGCGGACTCGGCACCGTCATCCTGCCGAAGCAGAACGAGAAGGACCTCGATGATGTGCCCGACGAAGTCCGCAAGTCGATGAAATTCACTTTTGTAGAATCGGTGGAAGGCGTCATCAAAGCCGCGTTGGAAAAACCGAAGACAAAGAAGAAGAAAACAGGTAAGCCCAAAAAACCATCTGCAAAGAAGGCAAAGAGGAATGTCAAAACCAAAAATACTTCTCGCTGAAGACGATTTCACCATGGTTTCCCTGCTGACGACCCTCCTGAAAATGGAGGGTTATGATGTCGTTTCCCTTAATGCAGACGATGATGTCCTGACGGGTGTGCGGACTCACATGCCTGATGTCCTCATCCTGGATGTGCATCTGTTCAGCCAGAGCGGGCTGGAGATTTTGAAGCATTTGCGCGAATCTGCAGACATCCGTGGTTTGCGGGTGTTGATGTCCTCCGGCGCCAACGTCCGCGAAGAGTGCATGAACACCGGGGCAGACGGCTTCCTGCTCAAACCTTATATGCCGGACGACCTTTTCAAGCTGCTCCGGCAGGTCATCGCTGCATGACGGTCACGCCCGGCATCCGCCAGTTCGATTTCGATGGGGATTATGAACGGGTGATTGGTTTGTGGCAGACCATCGAGACCGGGATGCATATCGGTCCGTCGGATGCGCCGGAAGAGATCAAAAAGAAGATCGAGCGCGACCCCGACCTTTTTCTCGTCGCTGAACAAAATGGCGAGATCATTGGCACGATCATCGGCGCTTTCGACGGGCGGCGCGGCATGATCTATCACCTGGCGGTGCATAACGCTTTCCGGCGGCAGGGGATCGGGCAGGCGCTTCTCGCCGAAGTCGAAAAGCGGCTCAAGGAAAAAGGCTGCATCAAGTGCCTGCTGATGGTTCTTGAAGATAACGAAACCGCAAAAAGGTTCTACGAAGAATCAGGTTGGAAGGCTGTCCCCGAAGACCTGGTCTTCATGAAAATGTTCATATGACGATTCGATTTGGGATCATCACCCTCTCAGACCGTTCCTCACGCGGTGAGCGGGAGGACGCCTCCGGACCCGCCCTCGCTTCTTTTCTCGAAGCCGAGGGTTGCCTCGTCTTAAAGCGCCTGATCCTCCCCGACGATGAATCAGCGCTGCGCCTCACGCTGAAAGAATGGGCGGACGATGGCGCACTCGACGTGATCCTGACCACTGGCAGCACCGGCTTTGCCCCGCGTGATATTGCCCCCGAAGCTACAAAAGCCGTTATCCAAAAAGAAGCGCCCGGCCTCGCCGAAGTCATGCGCGCGGAGTCGCTCAAGAAGACCCCGCATGCCATGCTCTCTCGCGCCGCTGCAGGCATTCGCGCGCGGACTCTCATCGTCAACCTGCCCGGCAGCCCCAAGGGCGCGCTTGAAAACCTCGGCTTCATCTTCCCCGTCCTGCCCCACGCAGTCCAATTGCTAAAAGACGACCCTGCCTCCGAACGATCTCACTAGAGTCTGTATGCAAATTAAAGGTTATGTCACCCTGAGTAGCTCAAAGCGCCGCTCAGGGTGACATGGTAGTAGGGATAAATAACTTTTGGGTGTATCTAACTTTTGCGGGAAAAAATGCCCGGCGCATTGATGACTACACCGGTCGCCAGCACCAACAGATAAACCCACGCCATGGGTTTCGAAAGGTCAAAGCTGGGGAAGTAGCGAGCCAGGGCGATCAGTTGCAAAACGCAAAACGTGAACAGGCTGATATGCGCTCCCTGTGTATTGGATGTGTTATTCTCGCGATTAACGGTCAGGCACGCCAGACCATAGGCAATGAACCAGGCACTGATAGCCCGTGCGGTCAACGGAGTCAGTTCCCAGGGCCAGAAGGGGATGATACTTCCCGGGGCGAAGAAGAGCAAAGCTCCTGCCAACAGGGTAAAGACGGCTTGAAATAAATTCCCGGCACGCACCCAGCCCGGGAGCGGTTTCGCGCCCACAGTTTCGTCTGAACCGCGCCCATAGGCGAACCATATCCACAGGAAGATAAAAGGCGTGATCACATAAACGATGATCCAGACCCAGGTCACAAAGCGGGTCAACAGGGCGGGGCTGTTCAAATGGAATTTATCGATGTGCAGGAAGGTGGCGACGCCCAGCATCAGGGTCGCCGCAATGGCGGTCGGACCGGTCGTCCGTGCCGCGACGGGAGCGGTATCCCACCAGTTCATGTATGCGACGCCCATCGCCGCCCAATACCCCGCCCCCAAAAAGGCGGCGGTCAGCGGCAGGGAGATGGTCCATGCAAAGTAATATTCGGTTTGTTCGGAGAGGATGAAGAGCTGAATGCCTGCGATGAAGAGCAGGGGGAGTGCAACGAGCCGTATGAACCAACGAGTAAATGGTGTGCCGGGTTTGAACATGATTGTCTCCTATTTTTAAAGTTAAAGAATGCGGCTTCGATATACGGTAGAACACATATGCCCCGGGCGGGGTGCGCAAATTGACCTCAAGACAGGTAGAGCTTGATGAGTCGGCAAGCTCTACTTCGATAATAAGAAGAGCCCAAGCCGTATCGCCCAAATGGGATACAGAATATAGGTCCCCAAATATCCAAAAAATGAAATATAGAGATACCAGGGCATTTTCATATTGTCGATTCCGGCAAGTATTCCGAAAATGCCGATCAAGCCGACTGCCATGAACGCGCCTGCGACGATCCCAAATATGATCAGACTGCGAGGCAATACGTCGCCTGACAGGAGGGTGTAACAAATCGCCGCCAGCCACAAGCCGATCAGAGCGTTCCCGATCCCCGTATACCAGCCAGCGAGCACAAAATCGGTGTAACTGTAAATGATGAGGATCGACCCGATGATGGTGAAGACCATCCCAAGCACTGCAAGGGCAAGCCCAACCTGGCTCATCAGCGGAGATCTGACCTGATGTTCGGCAAAAAGCATCCATGCCAGAATTACACTTGAGATTCCGATCAGGCTGTTGAACACATCGTTGACCTTGCCAAACGACGAATTCACCGTTGCCATCAAGGTCAGGAAGACCACCGCAAGAATGGCGATGACGCCGACGGCGATTCCCGTCCAGCCGAGCGCGGACGTTGAAACATTACTTGTGATCATGTTGCTCCTAAAGTGGATTGACGTATGGGACTGTTCGCACTGGAATGGATTGTAGCATCGATTGAGAAAAGACCCCTCTCATAGCTAACCAAATTGCAGGGATGGCAAACTGCTTCGCCCCTATATGCTCCAAGATTAAGTCCTTTTTGTACACGGATTACACTGGCTTACCCTACGGGCACGATGTCACGGATTCTCACGGAGGAATTCTGTAATAAATCCGTGATTGTCCGTTTGATCCGTCCAATCCGTGTACTAAGGAGGAGGCTTTGTTTCTTCAATCGACAATGAACAGCTTTGCACCCGTAGATGTATGCGAGCGGTGCGGCTCCGCATTGTCCGCCACCTGGTAGCTGATCCCGGGCGTCAGGATAAATTTTCTTCCATCGGCAAGCTCGGTATGAAGCTCGCCTTCGATGCAAAACAAAATGTGACCTTTGGTACACCAATGATCGGCAAGGTAGCCGGGGCTGTACTCGACCAGACGCACTCGGATGGCATCGAAGTGCCGGGTGCGCCAATAAGCCATTCCCGTTTCGCCTTTGTGCTCGGTGGGGGTGATGTCTGACCAGGCGGTTATTCCAAAAGGGATATTGTTCATTTCCATATTAACCTCCAATGATCCTTGAACGACAGTCAATACCTTTGATAAATTTCTTGTGAAATCGGGGTAGTTGACAGACCTGTCAGGTCTTAATAATCGTGATCAATCCACCGTCAATGTCTTCGATAGATTTCTCGGGAAATCAGGATCAAATCCGCGCATCACGCTCATGTGATACGAGAGCAATTGCAGCGGCAGGACGGCAAGCAGAGCATTGACTTGCGGGTCGGAGGCTGGGATGACGACCAGGTCATCGCCGTTGGCGCGCAGGCGGGAGTCCTCTTCTGCGACGACGATGGTTCGTGCACCGCGCACTTTCACTTCGTTGATGCCGCTGATAATGAGCGGCACGTCGTTGGGTCCCGCCGCAAAGACGATCGGAAATCCCTTGCTGACCGCGGAGAGCGGTCCGTGCTTGAATTCGGTCGAGAGCATCCCTTCGCAGTGGGCGTAGGTGATCTCCTTCAACTTCAATGCGCCTTCGAGGGCGATCGGGTAGGTCGCGCCATAGCCGAGGCAGTACATGTCGTTCCATTCGTTGATGTCTTTGGCAATCGCTTCGATCTGCGGAGCGACCATCTCAAGCGTCTGCTCCATCAATTCGGGGATGCGGTCAATCATTCGTCCTGAGCGGAGCGAGTGATTGTCGAGCGCAGTCGAAGGACCTGCCATGCGATAGGCGAGGTACAAAAACGTCACCACCTGATTGGTGAAAGTCTTCGTGGCTGGCACGCTGATCTCGTATCCGCAGCACAAGGGTAGACAGAATGAAGTGGCTCTTGTCAACGTGGAACCTACCACGTTCGCCAATCCAAAACAACTCATCCCACGCGCTTCGGCGGCTTCTAACGCGTTGAGCACATCCTTGGTCTCGCCCGATTGGCTGACGAAAATTCCCACGTCTTCGTATCCAACTGCTGGCGCGTACTGCGCGATGAATTGCGGCGCGAGGACTGGCGTCACGGCGCGTCCCGCCAGTTGGGCGAAGTACACCGATCCCACCATTGC
>ERZ761607.3920-NODE-3920-length-13762-cov-7.506748_pt1 | contig 13762 bp, 10 predicted proteins | sample MGYA00511164_ERZ761607 | MGnify/ENA primary metagenome ERZ761607 (study PRJEB28899, sample SAMN02445080) | bioreactor sludge metagenome | biome: EBPR sludge | place: Australia: Brisbane, Thorneside Wastewater Treatment Plant | collected 2011-06-22 ...
CATGCGCTCGGCGTGGTCGATGTCCTCGCAGAAGACGATGGTCTTGGCGAAGGGATCGGTGGCCTGCAGGAATCCGGCGATCTTCTTCGCCACCAGTTCGGTGCGCTTTTCCAGTACCAGCGTGCGGTCGAAGTCCTTCTGGTTGTAGATGCGGTCCTCGATCAGCTTGCCGTGCTTGTCGGTCTGCCCGCGGCTCGGCCGCCAGCCCTGCAGATCCCTGTCGATGTCGATGCGGACGACCTTGTAGGGGGCGAGAAAGCCGTCGGCGATGCCCTGGCGCAGCGAGTAGGCATAGACCGGTTCGCCGAAGTAGTGGATGTTGGAGACTTCCTTCGTCTCCTTCGGGGTGGCGGTCAGGCCGACATGCGTGGCGTTGGCAAAGTAGTCGAGAATCTCGCGCCAGGCCGATTCTTCCGCCGCGCTGCCGCGGTGGCATTCGTCGATGACGACGAGATCGAAGAAGTCGCGCGAGAACTGCTTGTAGATGTTCCTGTCTTCCTCGCTGCCGGTGACGGCCTGATAGAGGGCGAGGTAGATCTCGAACGCCTTGTTGGCCTGGCGCTTCGCGATCTTGGTTATCGCCGGGCCGAAGGGCTTGAAGTCGTTGGTCCTCGCCTGGTCGGCGAGGATGTTGCGGTCGACGAGAAAAAGGATGCGTTTTCTGGCTTTCGCCTTCCACAGGCGCCAGATGATCTGGAAGGCGGTGTAGGTCTTGCCGGTGCCGGTGGCCATCACCAGCAGGATGCGCCGCTGGCCGCGGGCGATGGCCTCGACGGTGCGGTTGATGGCGTTGACCTGGTAGTAGCGCGGCGACTTGCCGCTGCCGTCGTCGTAATACGGCGTTTCGACGGTCTCGCGGCTTGCCGGCGTGGCGAGCCCTTTCCACGCGCAGTAACGCTGCCAGAGTTCTTCAGGCGAGGGGAACTGGTCGAGCGTGAGCGCCGTTTCGACCTGCGCGGCGTGCCCGGTGCGGTCGTGGAAGAGAAAGCCGTCGCCGTTGCTGCTGATGGCGAACGGCACCGCGAGCGTCTCGGCGTAGCCAAGACTTTGCTGCATGCCGTCGCCGACGGCATGGTTGTTGTCCTTGGCCTCGATGACGGCGATCGGCAGGTTGGGCTTGAAGTACAGCAGGTAGTCGGCGCGTTTTTTGGCGCCCCGGCCATGCAGCTTGCCGCGCACCATGATCCGGCCCGCCGTGAAGCCGACCTCCTCGCGCACCTGCGTGGCGAAATCCCAGCCGGCGCGTTGCAGGGCAGGGGTGATGTATTGCGTGCAGATGTCGCGTTCCGAGAGGTTCTTCTTGTCGTGCACCTGGGGTTGCGCCGCGTGATGGCGCCTGCATCGAATGTGCCGAGCATCTTACGACGGGCGGCGGGCCGGCGGAAGCTTTGCGATGTTTCCGATCCGGCGGGCGCCGCCTATACTCGAAACAGCGCAACGCAGCGAGGCAGCCAGGGCAGGCAGGACAACATGGGCGGTTTGCAGTGCTCCTTTCCGGGATTTGCACCGGCCGGCGGTCGATCGCCGGCGAGCGCATCTTGCGCGGTCGCCATCGCCGATCTGCGTTGGCTCTTCGTCGTCCTGCTGGTGGCGCTCGCGGGATGCGCGACGCCGCAGCCTCCCCGCGAGTTGCCGCCGCCGGTCGAGATCCCGGAGAGTACCTGGTGGCGGGTCGACAACGACATCGCGGCGGCCTCGCTGGCGGCGGCGGAACCGGCCGGAGACCACGCGCGCAGCCGGATGGAAAGCTGGAGAGGCCGTGTCCGGGCGCTCACCGAGTCGGACTTCATTCCGTGGTTCACCGGCTACTGGACGCAGCAATGGCTGGCGATCAAGGTCGCCTGGTACAAGCTCGGCGCCGAGGAGGGGAGCGATCCGGCCGTCGATCGCCTGGCGGCCTATCTCCAGGAGCAGTACGACGAGCGCGTGCTCGAGCCCGTCGCCCGGGAGATCGACCCCGACGCGGTCCGGGGCGAGGCGACGATGCTCTACATCCGGATTCTCGGCGAGCAGCTTCCGGTGATCCAGCGGCGCCACGGCGTGCCGCAAGCCGCTTTCGACCGGCGTCTCCAGGACATTCCGGCGATTGCACCGGCGCCCGGCGCCTCGCTCTACCAGATCGTCCACACCGACCCGGTCGACAAGCTGCCGGCATATGCGGCGCTGCTGTCCCGGTTCGCCAAGGGTGCGGGCGGCGCCGGCGAAGGGCCGGCGGAAGCCAGGATTTCACCGGTGGCGAAGCGGGCGAGCGAAAACATGGTGGCGAGGCTCGGCCCCGCCGTCGGGGCAAGCGCCGCGGCCGCGGCGGTCGGCGGCGTCGCCGGCATGGTGATTTCTCTGGGGGCGGCCGGCTTCGGCGCCATCGCGCACGAGAAGGAACGCCCGGAGATCGAAGCGCAGCTTCGCGAAAGCCTCGACGCCGCATTGGGCGACATGTGGCGGAGCCTCGTCGAGGATCCCGCCAGCGGGGTGATGGCGGGAGTCCATCATATTTCGGGACAGATCGCAGGCGGTCTCGCCAGCAGCTTTGCGCAGCCGGTCGAACTGGAAGCGCCGCCCACGGAGATCTCCCTGCCCGACGAGCCGTCGCCCGCGGGAAACGACCATGGGGATGAGGGAGTTCGCGACGACCGCTAGGCGGATGAGGCCGGACGCCAGTCGGCACGAGCCGCAACCGTTCCACCCGAAAGTCGCCGCGGGCCACCGCTTGGTACTATCATTGCCGCTACGGGGCAAGGAGTCCCGGTGCGACCAGTCAAGGAGAGAAGATCATGGGAAGCAAGGACAAGAGGAAAGAGCCCAAGGGCAAGCAGCCGAAGCCGAAACCGGTGCCTTTGGGAACCTGAGACGATGCGGGGCGGCGAGCGAGGGCGCGCGGATGACCAGGGCAATCGTGCCGGCGACGGGTACGATCGTCTGCGGGCGGTCATCCTGAGGCGGCGGAATTGATCCCTGGAGGTCGCAGCGCAATGCCGCCAGGCGATGTAACCAGGAAAAGGAGTTCGAGCATGAGCAAACGCAAGTTCCGCACCATGGGCGCAGCAATCCTGATCGCCGCCCTGTTGCCTTTCCCGGCCGCGCACGCGCAGCTTGGGGATCTCATCAAACCGAAGGACGGGGGCGGATTGCCGGGTGGCCTCGGGAACGCCGCTGGCCTGGGTGGCGCGCTGACCGGGCAGTCCGTCACCTCGGGCAGTCTCGGCAACGTCGCCGGCCTGCTCGAGTTCTGCATCAAGAACAAATATCTCGGCGGCGACAAGGCGGAGGCGGTCAAGGACTCCCTGATGGGCAAGCTCCCGGGCGGATCATCTTCGTCCGACAGTGGCTACGGCAGTGGCGCCAAGGGCATCCTGAACGGCAGCGACGGCAGCCAGCTCGACCTGAGCGCCGGCGGCCTGAAGAAGGAGGCCACGAAGCGCATCTGCGACATGGTTCTCGACCAGGGCAAGTCGATGCTGTGAACGGGCGGCGGGAGCGAAGCCTGGGCACGCACGGGGTCCGGGGGGCGGTCGCCGCTCCCGCGCCGGCCCGGCTCGGGAACTCCCCGCAGCCAGGGTCGACCGTCGTCCCGCTCATCGTTCTGGTGGTACTCGCGGCGGCGCCATCCGCCGCCGCAGCCCAGACTCCCGGTTCGCAGGTTCTGGTGGATGGTCGCTGCGTGACGATCACCGAGGTCCGCGACGGGCAGGCATCCTACGCCTGGCGCGCGGCGGGCGCCAGCGGCAGCGGCTCGCTTCCTGCGGACATGCTGGGTCCGCGCTGTACGGGGGCCCGACCGCCCGCCGGGCATGAGACAGCGCGCCGGGCGCCGGGTGAGACCAGCCTGGCGCCGGGTGCGCCCGCGGTGGGTGAGCAGTCCGGAGAAACCGCCAGCGCCGGATTCGCGCGGGAGATCCTGCAGGCGCACAACTTCTATCGCTGCCTGCACGGCGTGCCGCCGCTGCAATGGCACGCGCGGGTCGCCGACTACGCCCAGGCCTGGGTAAATCGCGGCGTGTTCGAGCATAGCGACAGCTACGGCTCGCCGCTGGGGCCGATGGGCGAAAATCTCTACGGTTCGTCGCATTTGCCGTCGGGGGCTGACGCGGCGAGCGCCTGGTACAGCGAATCGGCGGGCTACGTCTACGGCTCGGCCGGCTCGCGTGGCACCGGTCACTTCACGGCGATGATCTGGAAGGACGCGCGCTACCTCGGCTGCGGCCGCGCCAGGGGCAACGTTTCCTGCAACTACTGGCCGGGTCCGCAGGCATCGGGTTGCGCGGTGCCGAATATGGCCGGGTGCTATGCGGCGCAGGTCCCGCCGCCGGCGAGAAGCGAGAGCGACTGCCGGTAGCCGGCGCCGCCGGGCATGGTGCGTCCGCGGCAAGCGAGGTCCATTCAAAGAACAATCAGGAGGTCAGGGACGGACGATCTGCATGGAGCCGCTCCGACACTTCTGCTTGCCACCGTGAGTACTGGTGCCTGGGCCGAGCGGATACTCATTTCGGAGAGCATTGCTTCCAGGCGACCAAACCCACTGCGAAGGCGCATGGAAAGATGCTCCGGATCGGCGCGTTCACAATCCAGTCGACCACGGTCACGCGCAATGGCACGGTGACCCCGGCCAACAGGGGGGGCGGCTGATCCAAAGCAGCCGTTGTTCCGCGTCCTCGTGTGGTTGTTTCATTGGTGTTCGACCCGCCGTTTGCCGATATTCTCGGTAATCCATTGGTTGAGTGCATCGCGCCCGAATCACCAGGCGCCACCGGGCGGAACGCGGGCAAGCCGCCTTTCTGGGCAAGGCGGTACAGCGTCCGCTTGGTCACGTGCAAATGGCCGGTGACTTCCTCCAACTTCGGGATGTCCGGTCAGGCTTCGATCGTGGTCATACCGAAACCAGCACGTCACCCTGGGATTCGGCGAGGACCTGTTTGGTGACACTGCCGATGAACAGTTCTTCCAGCAGGTTTTCCCCGTGTTTGCCCATGACGATCAGGTCGCAATCCGATTCCTGCTCTTGTTCGATGATGCGTGAGACGGGATCGCCATGCACCACCACCTGGCTGAAGTCAGCGTTCAGCCCCGCTGCAAGGCGTAGGGCATGGAGCTTTTGCATGGCCTTCCGCTTGGCGATGACCCGATAGCTGTTGATCGTGTCGTCGCCCACGCTGGCGTAGCGCAACTGCCCCTCGAAAGGCACATTGAAGACGTGCAGCAGCACGATGTCGGCCTTGGGCGCAGTGCTGCGAGCAAGGCCGATGGCGCGCAGCGACGAGCGCGAGAAGTCAACCGGCACGAGAAGCCGCCGATAGGACTCATGCGGTGACTGCTTGACGACGAGGACGGGGCACGTCGTCGTGCTCAGCACGCGCACCGCCATGGTTCCCAGTGCGTAGCGACGAATCACGCTTTCTCCCTTGGCGCCGCAAACCAGCAAGCTTGCGGTCAAGTCATCGACTTTCCTGGCCAGCTCGGCAAGCAGGGCGCCGGCAACCACATGGGTGCCGGCTGTGACGCCAAAGCGTTGCTGAACCGTCGCTGCGAGATCGTGGAGCCTTTGCCGTGCGGTATCCAGTACGCGCTGCTCGATGTCGGGCGGCGTTGTACCCATCATCTGCCCCAGTCGCTCCAGCGGCGCGAGATTGGCGACATGCAGCAGGTCAAGCGTGGCTGCCATGTCCCTGCTGACCAGGGCTGCGCGTTCAACGGCATGGCGTGCCGGCGCGGACAGGTCGGTCGCCGCCAGGATGCGATGTGCTTGATTCATGGTGTCCTCCTCGGGATTGACGACGATCTTGGCCAATTGGACGGTAACGCGAACGCCGGGTACAATGTTCCGGCATTGTCGCTGAATCTTCGATGAAATACCTCGCGGCGTAAGGAAACTCAGGACGAGGCAATGTCAATGATGCATCAGTCGACCGCAGGCGTCCGGGAAAATGCACCGCCTGGCGATTGGCACACCCTGTCGCAGGCGCAGGTGGTGAGTGTGCTGCAAACGGGCACGGGCGGCCTGACGGAAGCCGATGCCCGTCTGCGGCTGAAGCAATACGGGCCGAACCGGCTGGCTCCGCCGAAACGGCGCGGCCCGTGGTTGAGGCTCTTGCTGCAGTTCCACAACATCCTGCTCTACGTGATGATGGGCGCTGCCGTCATCACGGCCTTGCTTGGGCACTGGATCGATACCGGCGTTCTGATGATGGCGGTGGTGATCAATGCGATCATCGGTTTCATCCAGGAAGGCAAGGCGGAGTCGGCGCTCGATGCCATACGCGCCATGCTCTCGCCGCGTGCCACGGTGATTCGTGACGGTCAGCGCCGCGAAATCGAAGCCACCGACCTGGTGCCCGGCGACCGGGTCGTACTCGCCTCGGGCGACCGGGTGCCGGCCGATTTGCGTCTGGTCGATGTTCACCAGTTGCGTGTCGAAGAGGCGGCTTTGACCGGTGAATCGCTCCCCGTCGAGAAGTCGACCGTAGCCGTGGCTGCCGATGTCCCGCTGGGTGACCGCTACGGCATGGCCTACTCGGGCACCCTGGTGGTCTATGGGCAGGCCAGCGGCATCGTCGTGACGACTGGCACGGCAACCGAACTGGGCAAGATCAACCAGATGCTCTCGGGCATCCAGGGCCTGACGACGCCGCTGCTGCGCCAAGTGGATCGTTTCGGCCGCGTCCTGGCCCTGGCGATCCTGGGCCTGTCGGCGGCAACCTTCGTGCTCGGCACCCTGTGGCGAGATCACAGCCCGGCAGAAATGTTCATGATGGTGGTTGCCCTGGCCGCCTCGGCAATACCCGAGGGTCTGCCGGCGATCATGACGGTGACCCTGGCGCTGGGTGTCCAGCGCATGTCCCGGCGCAACGCGATCATTCGCCGCTTGCCCGCGGTCGAGACGCTGGGATCGGTGACGGTCATCTGCTCGGACAAGACCGGGACGCTGACCCGCAACGAAATGACCGCGCAGCGCATCGCATGTGCCGGACACGTCTTCGATGTGGGTGGTGTGGGCTATGCCCCGGTGGGCGATATCAGCATCGACGGCCGGATCATCGACCCGGAACATTATCCCGCCCTGGCGATGGCGATCCGGGCCGGTGTGCTGTGCAACGACGCCCGTCTGCGCGATGACGAAGGTCGATGGTGGGTCGAGGGCGACCCGACGGAAGGCGCATTGCTCGTACTCGGAGGCAAGACCGGCTTCACCCAGCGCCTTGGTGACGAGGCGTGGCCCAGGATGGACACCATCCCGTTCGAGTCCGAACACCGATTCATGGCGACCCATCACCGTGACGGCGACGATGAGCCGTGGATTTTCGTCAAGGGCGCTCCGGAGCGCATCCTCGACATGTGTGTTGCGCAATTGGGCCACGATGGCGAACGGTCGCTGGACGTCGACTACTGGCGGCGCATGGCTACCGACACGGCGGCGCAGGGTCTGCGCCTGCTGACCTTGGCCTGCAAACGGAGTGCGCCGCAGGGTGGGCACCTGGTTTTTGCGGACATGGAATCCGGTTACGTCCTGTTGGCCTTGGTCGGCATCATCGACCCGCCGCGGGAAGAGGCGGTGCGCGCGGTCAGTGAATGTCATCATGCCGGCATCCGGGTCAAGATGATTACCGGCGATCATGCGGAGACGGCACGGGCCATCGGTGCGCAGTTGGCCATCGGCGTGGGCAAGCCGGCCATCACCGGCGCGGAAGTGGCCATCATGGATGACGCCGCGTTGCGCCGGGTGGCGATGGAGGTCGATGTATTCGCGCGCGCCGCGCCCGAACACAAGCTGCGTCTGGTGCAGGCGCTCCAGGACGATGGCCAGGTGGTTGCCATGACCGGGGACGGGGTGAACGACGCTCCCGCACTGAAACGTGCGGACGTGGGCGTGGCCATGGGGATGAAGGGTACCGAGGCGGCCAAGGAGGCAGCCGACATGGTGCTGGCCGATGACAACTTCGCCACCATCGCCATTGCCGTGCGTGAAGGCCGGGCCGTCTATGACAACCTGAAGAAATTCATCCTGTTCATGCTCCCGACCAACGGCGGCGAGGCGCTGGTGGTCATCGCTGCCATCCTGTTCGAACTAACCTTGCCGCTTACACCGGCCCAGGTGCTCTGGATCAACATGGTCACCTCCAGCACGCTGGGCCTGGCGCTAGCCTTTGAGCCGGCAGAGCGCGGCATCATGAACCGCCAGCCACGCGCACCCGGTGAGGCGCTGCTGTCCGGCTTCTTTGTCTGGCGGGTGTTGATGGTGTCCGTGCTCATGATGACCGGCGCGCTGGGCCTCTTCCTGTGGGAATTGAACGAAGGCACCAGCATCGAGACAGCGCGCACGATGGCTGTCAATGCGGTGGTGGTGGCGGAAATGTTCTACCTGTTCAACAGCCGCTTCATCCTCCAGCCCGTCGTAAGCCGCAACGGTCTGACCGGCAATCGCTACATCCTGCTTGCCATTGGCGCCTGCATCCCTCTCCAGCTCGCTTACACCCATCTGCCCGCCATGCAGGCGATCTTTGATTCCGCCGACCTGACGCTGCTGGAATGGGGCAAGGTCTTGGCGGCCGGCCTGCTGGTATTCAGTGTCGCCGAGCTGGAGAAATTCGTCGTGCGACGCACCCCTCTGGCGCTACACTTGCACCTGGCATGACAGCGCCCCAGACCAAGGAGAAGCTCATGACCGAAAGTGGCAGACCGGGCGCCACGCCGCATCACCTGCTGTTGGCCGCGGACCTGAGCGCACGATGCGACCGGGCACTGGACCGCGCCGCCAATTTGGCCCGGGAGTGGCATGCCGGCCTGGTGGCGTTGAATGTGCTCGACCCCACCGTATCCCCCGATCAAGTGCTGGCCTGGGCCAGCGGGGCAACCGATGAACAGCTCGTGCATGTGGCACGAGAACAGCTTGCCCATGACCTCGCGGGGCTGGATGTATCCGCAACCCTGCGCATGGTGCGCGGCGAGGATGCCGCGGCGGCCATCCGGGAAGCGGCAGCCAGTACCCAATGCGGCCTTGTCGTCACGGGGGTGTCCTGCAACGAAACGCCAGGACGCTTTTTGCTTGGCTCGACGGTCAAAAACCTGGCGCGTTCACTCGCGCAGCCCTTGTTGGTGGTTCGCAGACGAACGCATGAGCCCTATCGGCGGATCGTCGTGGCCAGCGATTTTTCCGGGTGTTCACGACACGCCCTGCTGGCCGCAGCCCGGCTTTTTCCAGACCGCGAACTGATCCTGTACCACGCCCATCCCTTGGTAATGTCAGGACTGGCCGATCCTTCACAGCATTCGGGTCGCTGCGTCGGCGCCGAAGAGGCAGAATGCGCCGCCTTCCTGGCGGCGACTGCGTTTCCAGAGGGCACGCAGGTCCGTTCCGTCGTCGAATGCGGCGCCATCGAAGGCATGCTGCCCCGCTATGTGCGCGAGCACAACATTGACTTGGTGGTCATGGGCAGTCATGGTCGCAGCGGCCTCATAAGCCTGCTGCTGGGCAGCACCGCCGCCAAACTGTTGGATTGGCTGCCGTGTGACACGCTGCTGGTACGCGAGCCAACGGCAACGGCGTGACGGCTTGCCGGGTCAGATGCCGGCGGCTGCGGTGGCTTGGCCGTCGGCCCGAGGGTCGAAGCGCTTCAGAACATGCCTGGTCATGCCCTTGGCAAGTTCCTCCTCGCCGAAGAAGATGGTGCCAACGCCATCCTTGCGCAACATCACCGACTCTTCTTCGCTGTGCGTGCGCAAGACGATTTCGATAGCGGGATTGAGGGCGCGCGCCGTGTTCGCCATCTGGCGCAGACTGAGCGGATCGGGGGTCGCCACCACCAACATCGCGGCTTCGGCGATGTGCGCCTGAATCAGCACCGCCGGATCGGCAGCATTGCCCGATACGGCTGCCATGCCCTTCTTGCGCAGGTCTTCGACCAGTTCGCGGTTTTGCTCGGCCACCACGTTGGGAATGCCATGCGCATCCAGCGCGCCGGCAATCCGCTTGCCGACCCGGCCATAGCCCACAAGAACGACCTGTCCTTGCAGGTACTTGTCATCGGTGCTCACCGGCAGTTCGGCATACGGGTCGGTCCTTTGCTCCAGGCGGCGGGCGAGGTCCGAGCGTTGCAGGATCCAGCGCCGCACCGGCTCGACGGCGGCAAACAGAACCGGATTCAGGGCGATGGAAATGAGCGCGCCGGCCAGTACCAGGCTCATGCCATCCGCAGGCAGAATGCCCAGCGACAGGCCGAGGCCAGCCAGGATGAACGAGAACTCGCCGATCTGCGCCAGACTGACCGAAACGGTCAGTGCCGTGTTCAGCGGATAACGAAACGCCAGCACCAGGCCGAAGGCTGCAATCGACTTGCCAAGGATGATGATGGCCACCACACCGAGGACGAGAAACGGTTGCTTCATCAGGATGCCCGGTTCGAACAGCATGCCCACCGATACGAAGAAGAGCACCGAGAATGCGTCGCGCAGAGGCAAGGACTCTACGGCCGCACGGTGGCTGAACTCCGACTCGCGCATCACCATGCCGGCGAAGAAGGCGCCGAGGGCGAACGAGACGCTGAACAGTTGGGCCGCGCCGTAGGCGATGCCGATGGCTGCCGCAATGACCAGGAGGGTGAACAGTTCACGCGAGCCGGTGTGTGAAATCTGCCACAACAACCAGGGTAGCACGCGGCGGCCAGCCACCAGCATGATGGCGATGAAGGCCACCACCTCGAGAACGGTTCTTCCGATCGTCAGCCAAAGAGGCTGGGTGCTCGCCGCTGCGGCGGCCGATCCGCCCAGAATGTCCGCGAGCGGCGGCATCAGGACCAGCACCAGGACACAGGCCAGGTCTTCCACGACCAGCCAGCCAACCGCGATGCGCCCATTCATGCTTTCGAGTACACCACGGGCTTCCAGCGCCTTGAGCAGCACCACGGTGCTCGCGCACGACAGCGACAGGCCAAAAATCAGACCAGCGCCCCAACTCCATCCCCACCACCAGGCGATCGCCATACCCAGAACGGTGGCCAGGCCCATCTGCACGACGGCGCCGGGCACCGCGATGCGTCTGACCGCCAACAGGTCATTGAGAGAGAAATGCAGGCCGACACCGAACATCAGCAGCATGACGCCGATTTCCGAGAGTTGGGATGCGAGATGCACATCGGCGACAAATCCCGGTGTGCCCGGCCCGATGATGATGCCGGCGACAAGGTAGCCGACCAACGCTGGCACCCTGATGCGTTCGGCGAGGAAGCCCAGGATGAGCGCGACCACGAAGGCGGCCGCAAGCGTGGTGATCAGGGGTATGTTGTGTTCCATTCAGAAGCCAGTTCCTGTCGGGGGAATCAATGTCAAATCCGGGTGTGCGCAGAAGCGGGCACCCAGCGGTACAGCGTTGGAACCGAGATGGCGAGGTTTCTGGCCACATCCCTGGGACGCACACCGCTGGCCAGAAGTTTCCTGGCCGACTCGATCTTGCTCCCGGTCATCCTGGGCTCGCGGCCACCCTTGCGCCCGAGTTGGCGTGCCCCTTCCAGTCCCGCTCGCGTTCCATTTCTGAGAAGCGGGCCATGCTGTGGAAGAAGAACCGGCCAGATGGCGTCAGTCAGACTCTTCACACGCGGGTTCGTCGTGCGGAAACAATCTGCTGCTTCGCACGCCGCCTTTCGCTTCATGTCAGGCGCAACCGACGGTCGCATGGGCATCCTTTCCTATTGAAACACATTGAAATGATATGCAATCAAGAGTTCTATTTCAAAAAATGGCGGTTTCAAGCCCGAAGTGCAACAAGTGGATGATCGTGGCGCTCGAGGGTGAAATGTCCGGGCATGAAGATTTTGGCGGGGCACTTCCAGCCGAAGCCTTCCGAATACCGCCTGCCGCGTCCCGACGTACTCTCCCTACGTCAATGGAGCGCCGTCCGACCTTACCGGCGGGTGTTGCTCCGCCGCCGGTTTGCCGCTCTGCCAGCGCGCGAACCACTCGGTCAGCGGGCGGGCGCCGCCGAGGCTGGCGAGCTGGCGGTCGATCGCGTCGTGGTTGCCCCAGACGACATCGGCAAGGGCGCCGGCGGCGACTTGCGCTTCGATGTCGCCGCAATGGAGTCCGCGGTCGCGTTGCGCGTAGAAGCCGTAACTGCGGCAGGCGACGGGCCGCTGCGCATAGACCGGGCAGGCGTCGGTTAACTGGTCCAGCAGCGGGCAGACGACGGGCGGCTCCCGCTGATCGGCCAGGGCAGCCAGATCGCGGCTGATCTGCCCGAGCCGCTCCGCCGGCAGCGTGGCCAGCCCGGCACGCAGTAAGTCCCATTCCTGCGCCGTCAGTTGCGGCACATCGGCGAGGCGCCGGCAACAGCCGGCGCAACCTTTGCCACACGGCCACTGCGGGTGATCCGCCCGGATGGCCTGGACCCGCGACTCGATGTCGGCGTGGAGGCGGGCCAAGGGGATCGATGTTTCCATGGGACATTCCGGAAGGCGCGGGGTCGCGAGGGCGGTGGCAGCCGAACTTTCTCCGGCGAATCAGGGCCGGGCGGCGTGACCGTCGTGCGGCATGTAGCGTACTGCCAGATCGTCGATGTTGCGCAGACGACGGCTCAATTCCCTGGCCAGGTTCAGGACCAGCAGCGAAAAAGTCGGCAGGTCGGACTCGTAGATGCGGAACAGGTCGCCGTTGGACAGCGCCAGCGTCGAGACAGGTTCCAGTGCGCGAACCGTTGCCGATCGGTTCTGCGTGTCGATCAGTTCCATTTCGCCGATGACGTCGCCAACCTTGAGCATGGCGATGCGGTCCCCGAACGGCGTTTCCGCTTCGGGGCTCGACTTCAGGACTTCGACGGAGCCGCTGCAGATCACGAACAGCGAATCCCCCTGGTCGCCTTCGCGGACGAGCAACTCCCCGCTGGCGAAGTTCTCTTCGCGAAGCAGCGGCATGATCGCGCTCATCGCCTGGTCGTCCACCCCGCCGAACAGCGGCTGTTGCTGCAGGAATGCGGCTGTCCGCACGGTCTGCCTCCCGGGCCGAAATGGTCGATCAACTTCCCGTGCACCATGATGCGCCGCTGCCCGGGGAAAGAAAAGATCCCGGGGATCCGCGCCGGGCGATTCGGGATGGACGAACCCGTCGAACGGACGGGTCATCCGTCGAGCATCCCGATCAGTTCGAACAGCCGCTTGTAAAATTCGGGATCGGTGACGGTTTCCTCGCCGACTTTCACCAGGGTGTCCTTGTCCAGGGACCACGGCAGGGAGAGCGACCCGAGGGCCGGAACGCTGACACCCGCACTGCTCCCCTTGGATTTCATCTCGAACTGGGTTTCCAGTCCGCTCGCATAGATGGTGGTTCCCGGATTGCCGGGCAGGCAAACCAGGATGATCGACAGCCTGGTGGCCTCGTCGGGCTTGGGCCGAAAGTATTTCTCGCCGCGGATATTGCCAGGCTTCGATTCATCGACCTGATACCCCTGGCTCAACAAGGCGCGCCTGGCGATTTCACACGCTTCCTCGGGCTCCCGGGTGCTGGAATACTGGAAGGGGGTCTGGCTCGGGAAGGCCTCGGTCTGATACGGGCGGGGAACCTTGGTCGAACTGCAACCGTTCAGCAGTGCTCCCGTTATTGCGGCCATGGCCAGGGATAGACAGCAGGGGAGAATGGATCGGCGAAAAGCTTTCATCGCGGCTATTTTAAGCAGTTGGGTCGATGGATTGCCAGCCCCGTGCAACCGGCATCGTCTCCGGCGCGACGGTTGGATGCGCGTCTTCCTGCATCTGCATATACTGCGGGTCAGGGAGGCCACCCCTCGAAC